>Ga0209536_100007576_pt1 | contig 16448 bp, 17 predicted proteins | sample DeeMarSeWOR28_12_FD_187461 | JGI IMG/M metagenome (GOLD analysis project Ga0209536, IMG submission 187461) | Marine sediment microbial communities from White Oak River estuary, North Carolina - WOR-2-8_12 (SPAdes) (version 2) | ecosystem: Environmental > Aquatic > Marine > Intertidal zone >... | reverse complement strand
ATTCGAAACCATTCTCAAAATTAGCTCACAACTCGACACGCATGTCGCAACTGATTGCATTGGCGACGAAGCAATAGCGGTGGGCGCGTTCGTGCATTTCGCTTAACTTGCCGGGCTCGATTTCATGCCCCGGCTCGAACTCGGTCAGCGGATGCAGGACAATCTCGCTAACCTTCGTACGACCATCTGCGGTTTTTCCCAGTAATGCAACCGCTCGATCCTGGTATTTCCTGAGCTTCCACCTGGCCTTGGCCGCCAGCGCGATAAACGTCATCATGTGACAGGAACTCAGCGCGGCGGCGAGGGCTTCCTCGGGATTCACATAGCGAGAGTCGCCGCCGTATTCGGGCGCCGCAGTCATGGTTGCCGACAACCCGCCGGAAAAGGTCATGCGGTGGTTGGTGCTGTATTTTCCAAACGCCAGTTCGCTCTCGCCCAGCGACCAGCTCAGTTTCGCTTCATACTCCGACATTGCCTTCGAACCTCGTCTTGACTCGCTAAATAATGATCGATGCACATCATCCCGTCAGTGGGTCGATGTTTGCGTTTGCACTCCGTGGAAAGACCGGGCCGCCGACGAGCCGATGCGCGCCGGCGCCCATGGCAATAACCCTAGGAGCTCGAAGCAAGCGATTTGTTGGGATCGTAGAATGGTTTTGGAACTACCTCGCAGTTGCGCGACTCGCCCGCCATGTTGACGGTCATGCTGGTGCCGATGTCCGCATACTCACGCGCCACCATCGCCAGGGCGATGTTTTTCTCGAGGCGCGGCGAATGGATAGCGGAGGTCACGGTGCCGATTCTCTGGCCGTCCCTGGTGAGCGGCCAGTATTCCTCGTTCGCACCGACAAACGGCTTGCCTTCGATTTCGAGGCCGACGAACAGCTGCGACACGCCCTCCTGCTTGATCCGGGTGAGGGCCGCCTTGCTGACGAAATCCTCTTCCATGTCCAGGTTGACCAGGCGGTCCATGCCAAGCTCGAACGGATTGTTGCTCAAATTCATGTCCGCCTGGTACGACAGCATGCCGGCTTCGATTCGGCGGATGCCGGAGGTATGGCCCGGATGCAGCCCCAGCGGCTGGCCGACTTTCATCAGGTGTTCCCAGAGGTCGGCGCCCTTCGACCCGTCGCGCAGGTAGATCTCGTAGCCCAGCTCGCTCGACCAGCCGGTGCGCGAAATGACCAGCGGTACGCCATTCCAGTCGAGCTCCATGAAGCGGTAGTATTTCAGTTCCGCCGGCGCGTCGCCGAAAGCGGCGCGCAGGATGTCGCGTGATTTCGGGCCCTGCAGTTGCAGCGGCGAAACATCCGGCTCATCGATATACACATCCATGCCGGAATTTACCGCGAGCCCCCGCGCCCACAGCAGCACGTCGCTGTCCGCGATCGACAGCCAGAAGTGATTTTCGCCCAGCTTCAGCAGGATGGGGTCGTTGATGATCCCGCCGAACTGGTCAGTGATCAGCACGTATTTGCACTGTCCGACTTCACAGCTCGATAGATCCCTGCAACAGAGATACTGGGTGAAGCGCGCCGCGTCCGGACCTGTGATCTCGACCTGGCGCTCGACGGCAACGTCGCACAGGATGGCCTCGTTTACGAGGTTCCAGAAGTTCTGTACGCGATCGCCGAAGTCACGCGCGATATACATGTGGTTGTATACCGAGAACTCGACCGCTCCCCAGCGCATCGCGACATCCGTGTACGGAGACTTGCGGATTTGCGTTCCGAAACTGAGCCTGTTGACCAATATGTTTTCGTCTGATGACATTTTATAGATTTCCTCTGTTTAAAGAACCTTCGCCGGCCGGACAGGCCGCACTTCAGGTCGTGGAGCGCGCGAGATCGCGCAACTCGTTCTTGCGAATTTTTCCGCTGGACGTCTGTTGCAGTTCACCGATGACAGTCGTTTCGGGCGCTTCGTCGATAGCATTCATTGCGAATCTACTCGCCGACCCAGTGCGGCATGGGTTGCTTGCTGACAAAGGCGCCGATTCCGGCCTCGGCATCGCGCGCCATCATGTTTTCGGCCATTACCCGGCCGGCATACTGGTAGGCGTCATCCAGCGTCATTTCGGCCTGTCGGTAAAACGCCTCCTTGCCGATCTTGACGGCGGCAGACGACTTGTCGGCAATCATGCGCGCCATGCGCATGGCTTCGCCGGCGACCTGTCCCGCGGGCACGACGGCATTGACGAGGCCCATGTCGGCGACGCGCTGTGCTGGCAGAAATTCTCCCAGCAGCAGCATCTCCATGGCGTGCTTGCGCGCGACGTTGCGCGACAGCGCAACCATCGGCGTCGAGCAGAACAGGCCGATGTTCACCCCGGAGGTCGCGAATTTCGCCGTATCGGCGGCCACCGCGAGATCGCAGGCCGCCACCAGTTGGCAGCCGGCCGCCGTGGCAATGCCGCGAACCTCGGCAATCACCGGTTGCGGCAGGCGCACGATCGTTTGCATCAACGTCGAGCAGGTTTTGAACAGCTCGACGAAGTAGCTCTCGCCACCATCGGCGTCCGCGCGCCGCGCGGTCATCTCCTTGAGATTGTGACCGGCACAGAAGTGATCGCCGGAACTGCGCAGGATGACCGCCCTGATCGAGCGGTCCGCGGCGATTTCGTCGAGACAGGATTGCAGCGCCGCGAGCATTTCCTCGGACAATGCATTGATCGATTTCGGGCGGTCGAGCACCACGCGGGCGACACCGTTCTCGGCATCAAAATAGACCGGGCTCTCGCCAGGTGTCGAAGAATCGATGGCTGAATGATCGGACGTCATCAGTGCCTGTTGCCTCATGCTATTTGACTTATTTGAACCACTAGCCCATCCGGTGGGAGGGCCGTGGAATTGGGCGAATTTTAGTGTTAGTTACGGTCCGAATTCGGACTAAAAATGCAGGAATGAAAGTCTGAACAGACTGTTGTTATTCGCTTTGCAGGCCGTTCAGGCCCGCGGCGCTATTTCTCGGGTCCGGCAAGCAGCTGTGCGAGGTTGGGGGGTCCGGATTTGATCTCGCGGGTGACGATGTAGGTCATGTAGCGGTCGATCCCCAGTTCCTCCGCAAGCAGCGATTCCATCAGGTTCTGAAAATCTGCCAGGCTCGGGCTGAATATTTTCAGGACGTAGTCCATACCGCCACCCGTGGCGATACACTCGGTGACCTCGTCCAGTTGGCGGATACGGTCCTCGAAGCGTTCGAAATCGGCCTTGCGGTGATGCGTCAGCGCAATCGTCACGATAACCTGCGTCAGGTTACTGATATATCCGAGCGCGATATCGGCGTGATACCCGCGGATGAAACCGGCTGCCTTCAGCTTGCTCAGCCGAGCCCAACACGGCGTCGGCGACAGATTGACGATCTCGGCCAGCTTGGTTTTGCTCAGCTGGCCGTGTTTTTGCACCGCGCTGAGGATTCGAATATCGATTGCATCGAGTCTGGTTTTTTTCATGTATCCGGGACCTTGTTTGAGGCTTACCATCCGCTGGGCGGCATTAGTCAGATAGTAAATTCTCGATATAAAATCTCCGGGTCGAACCCGGATAACTTATTGCTTTGTGAATTTAAAGTGTCGCCTGAGTTACCGTATCAAGAGCATAAACCTACTTTTTCGGTAACGAAATAACAAGCCCGGGAAACCTGGAAGAGCCACGAACCCGGAGTTCTCGTTAGATGATTACCAGTTATCGCGACAGTTACCTTGGTTTCGAATAGAAGGAGAAAACCGGAAACTCCTGGGTCAATTGAAACTGGACCCAATTGGTAGCTGTGTATTCTGATTGTGGCGTATTTTGCGTCAGGCCTCGGCCGGGCGCCTGCGCACCAGGTCGCGCAGGGGTTCGACCAGCGCGGCCGAGATGATCATCAACACCCCCGCCAGTTCCCGCGGACCAAACGGTTCGTCGGTTAACAGGGCGGCGGTAACCGTGCCCACCCCGATTTCGACCATGAACAGGACACCCGCGACGCCGGGGTTTAGCTGGGTCGGACCGTAAATCACCGCGAACCCGGCCGGTATGATCAGAATCAGGGCGACCGGGATCATCCAGGGCAGAACGCCGGTGAATACCTCGAGCGAGGGGAACGCCGCGCCGCTCTGTCCGAAGAACAGCAGGGTAACAGCGAGCGCCGCAATACCGTTCCACAGGAAAAACCACAGCGCGTAATCGACCGGGCTCTCTTTGCCGACCAGCATCATCAGGCTCGCAACCGCCCAGAATATGCCGCCTGCCAGCGCCAGCCAGTCGCCGACATTTTCGGGCACGGGCATACCGTGGTCGACACCGAACATGATCAGCATGCCACCGATTCCGAGCGCAATCGACAACAGGCGCACCGGCGTGATGCGGTCGCCCAGGACTAAACGCGCAATCAGGAATCCCCACACCGGGGTCAGGTAAAACAGGATCAGCACGCGCACCACGTCGGTGTACAGGAAGGCATTGGTGTAAGTCACCAGGGACAGACCGATGATGACGCCGGTGAGGTGAAACTGCAGGGGCGCGCGCCGGATGGTTGGCCAACGCCACAGGATCAGCGGCGCCATCAGCAGCATCGGTACCACGTTGAATACCATCGCTGGCAGCATCTCCGGCAAACCGGCGTCTTCGAGTGCGCGCAGTGGAATCCAGTAGAGGCCGAAGATCAGGCCCGCGTAGAGGCTCGCCAGTTTTGCCCGGGTCGGGATGGAGAAGGGAATCTGCATGTGTGGGACTGTTCGACCGCCAGGGGAGCTTACGCGCAGCTTACGCGATGGCGACTCGCGGCGAAAGCGCTAGCTGTAATACGGGAGGGCTCGTGGGGAGGGCTCGTGGGACACACGCTTCTTCTGGGACACACGCTTCGTCATTGATGTGGGCTCAAGTCGAGGTGCAGGCTCTATTAATCCCGGGCAAACGGAGTTGACTGATCTCCTGATTTGAAAGCTGTTGTTCTCGCTAACCGAAACACCTTACCTGGTGGAATAATGAAAATAGGGTGCTAACATGCCACCACTCAGTCGCTACCTGGTGGACCAGGCAATGCTCACACAGATCTTCTACTCGTCGCAGGCGCGCGATGACCTCCTGGCCGGCGATCTCGAGGCCATCCTGGAGTCGGCGCGGCGCAACAATGAGCGACTCGGTGTCACCGGAGTGCTCATCCTGAGCGACGGCGTTTTCTTCCAGGCCATCGAGGGCGAGGCGGAAGTCCTCGACAGCTTGCTGGAGCGGATTCTGGCTGACCCGCGCCACCAGGACGCCAGGGTGTTTCGGCGCAAGCCAATTGGTGAGCGCAACTTCGGGGAATGGAAGATGGCCTATATCGCGCCGACGTCCGAGGACATCGAGCGCTGGAGCGGCCGTGAAGGCACCACGACGATCGGCGATCTCGTGCGCCAGCTGGAAGAGGCTGGTGACGCCGTGCCTCGCATCCTGGCGATCATCGTGTCGGCGCTTGCAGACGAAGTGTAGGGCCTTGGCTGGCATCTGGCATCCCGAAACGGACCTGCGCGAAAGCCAGTCTTCAATAATCAAGGAACTGCGCCCGGTCAGCGCGCCCGCGGCAACGCCATTCCTGGTTCTCGGTTTCGGCCAGGACGTGGATGGAGAGCTCTATGTCATGGGGGATTCCACCGGCATACCCTTCGGAAAACCGGGTCCATCAAGAAAATCGTCAAGCACAAATAGCGGAAAAACATCCCCGGCTTCCGGGGATTCCGTCAAACCAGGTCGAGTTGAGGGCGCCCCCACAGGTGTATGAACTCGCTAACGAATTTGATGGTTTTCTGTTGCTGCAAGCTCCGATACTGAACTGAATTCATCCACCACGGCAAGGCGTGCCTGGCATAGGGATAGCGGAATCGCCAGATACCGGTGTCCGGCGTAAAAGCTATACGCCGCCGGCAACAGGCCTGATTGAGTGTATACTTGCCTTGCTCGAAGTGGATGGAAACGGGGGATAATAAATGGTTCTTGTTAAGCGGCTCGTGCTCGACGTGCTCAAGCCACACCAACCGAACGTGCTTGAATTTTCACAGGCTCTCGCCAGGGCCGGCGGCGATTACCGGGTCTGCACCACGGTACTCGAGGTCGACGAAAAAACCGAAACACTGCAGGTAGTCGTCGAGGGGGATGCCATCGATTTCAACTCGGTGGAGTCTCGTATCAGGGATATGGGCGGTTCGTTGCACAGTATCGACGAGGTCGACGTCCAGAGCGAAGCGCCAGCCGTTTAGATCGATGAAGCTGCTGGATCAGACTCGCTTCCTGCTGCGCATCACCCGCACCCACGACATCATGCGGCGTTATTTCGTCGTCAATGGATTCGACGGCGCGCTGACAATGCTGGGGCTCATCCTCGGCTTTCTGGTTAGCGGCACAAGCGACTTATCGGTGATCATCAACGTTTGCCTGGGCGCGGCCATCGCGCTCGGCGTAAGCGGTGTCAGCAGCGCTTACGTCAGCGAGACCGCGGAACGCAAACGCGCACTCGCAAAACTCGAGGATGCGATGATCACCGACCTCGGCGACAGCGCTCACGGTGAAGCCGCGCGCGGTGTGCCGCTGCTGATTGCGCTGGTCAACGGTTTTGCGCCGCTGGCGATGTCGCTGCTGATACTGATACCGCTGATTGCAGCCAATGCCGGCTTGATGTTACCGCTACCGGCGCTGCACGCGGCGGTAGCGGTCACGCTGCTGCTGATATTCCTGCTCGGTGTTTTTCTCGGCAATATCGCGGGCATATCGTGGCTGCGTAGCGGGATTCGGACCCTGCTTATCGCGATCCTGACAGCTGCTCTCATTTATCTTTTTGCCGGCTTTTGACAACCCTGCCGCCGGCAAACGGGCCGCATCGAATGGTGTTCGATCCGGACGTAACCCGCTGACCATTACCACATACTCAGGAATAAAAGGGCAAATCCAGCTCAAAGAAGGTATTGCGCTGGACACCGTAACGAGGACGATAAGTCACACCCGGATATTGAAATAGGTGCACGAAACCTCAATTTCTGGTTATATCCGGGTTTTGCACTTAACCGAATCCCCCGGATTGATTGAAAACAGACGTTATGACTAAAGCATCCGCAATCCCACCCGAGCTCGTCGCCGAGATACGCGACAAGGCGCTGCACGCGACCGTGCCGCGCAGTTTGACGCCCGATCAACGTGACAGCCTGTTCGAGAAAATCAAGATCCTGCTCAAACAGAGGAACGCGGTCCTCATCACGCACTATTATGTCGATGAACAGCTGCAGATCCTGACGGATGCCACTGCCGGCTACATCGGTGATTCACTGGGTATGGCCGATTACGGTAACCGTGATCCCGCAACCACGCTGGTCGTGGTAGGGGTACGTTTCATGGGCGAAACCGCGAAGATTCTCAACCCGGAAAAACGCGTGATCATGCCCGACCTGGGCGCGCAATGCTCACTCGATCTGAGCTGTCCAATCGAGAGTTTCAGTGCCTTCTGCGATCAGCACCCGGAACGCACCGTGATCGTTTATGCCAATACCAGTGCCGAGGTCAAGGCGCGCGCTGACTGGGTGGTGACGTCGTCCAACGCCGTCGAAATCGTCGCCCACCTGCACGCCCGCGGCGAGAAGATTATCTTTGCTCCCGATCGCCATCTCGGTAATTACGTGCAGAAACAGACCGGTGCCGACATTCTCAACTGGCAGGGTTTCTGCGTGGTACACGACGAGTTCAAGGCAGGCGCGCTGCGGCAGCTGATGCAGGAGTACCCGGATGCCGAGGTTATCGCACACCCGGAGTCGCCTGCCGAGGTGCTCGATATGGCGAGTGTAGTTGGTTCGACGACGGCGCTGATCAATGCCGCGCGGGCATCCACGGCGAAAACCCTGATCGTTGCAACCGATTTCGGCCTGTTTCACAAGATGCACGAAGCGGCGCCCGGTAAGAAACTGATTGCCGTGCCGACGGGTGGCGACAGCGCATCCTGTGTCAGTTGTGCGCATTGCCCGTGGATGGCGATGAACAGCCTGGATAACCTCGCCGCGGTTCTCGAGGACGAGCAGGATGTTAGCCACGAGATCCATATCGACGAGTCGGTACGCAAGAAAGCGCTGCGGCCGATCGAGCGCATGCTTGAATTCTCGCGCTCGCGGGGCAAGGTCTAGACCGCTCTTTGCCGCAAGGTCTGCTCGAAAATCGCATCGCAGCTGGTTTCCCGAGTGGCCGTTTGCGCCCTGTTCTGCTGAGAAACTAGAAAAAAGGGCCAGTTTAAAATCCTGAGGTCAGCGGATAGCGACGGTCCCGGCCGAAGGCGCGGCGGGTGATCTTGATCCCGGGGGGCGCCTGCCGGCGCTTGTATTCGTTGTGGTCGACCAGGTCGATGACGCGCTGCACCGTCGACGCGTCGAATCCGGCGGCGACGATTTCCTCCAGGCCCTGGTCCTGTTCGACGTAGCGCAGCAGGATGGGATCCAGTATCTCGTAAGGCGGCAGGCTGTCCGTGTCCTGCTGGTCTGCGGCCAGTTCCGCCGACGGGGCGCGTTGCAGGACCCTTTGCGGAATCACCGGCGCAATGCCGTTGCGGTATTGCGCCAGGCGGTACACCAGCATTTTCGGGACATCGCGGATCGGCGCGAAACCGCCCGCCATGTCGCCGTACAGGGTGGTGTAACCGACCGCCATCTCGCTCTTGTTGCCGGTGGTGAGCAGAATCTTGCCTTTCTTGTTGCTGATCGCCATCAGCACGATGCCGCGGCAGCGCGCCTGGATGTTTTCCTCGGCCACGCCCGACGGCAGCCCGGCGAATTCGGCCTCGAGCATATCGAGAAAAGCATTGAACGCGGGCTCGATCGGAATTACGCGGTGCTCGACCCCCAGAGCCTTTGCTTGCGCGAGCGCATCCTCGTTGCTCATCGCGGCCGTGTAGCGCGAGGGCATCATCACCGCCTCGACTCGCTCGGGCCCCAGCGCGTCTACCGCGATGGCCAGCGTCAACGCGGAGTCGATGCCGCCCGAAACGCCCAGCACGGCGCCGTCGAAACCGTTCTTGACTACGTAATCGCGCACCCCCAGCACCAGCGCGCGGTAGATGCTTTCGTCTTCGTCCGGTTCCGGTGCCATCTGTGCCGGGCGTGGCACGATGCCGTTCTGGGTATCGATTTCCACCCGCGTCAACGCCTCGGTGAAGTACTCGCAGCGCTGGGTCAGCTCGCCGTCGGCACTCACCACGAACGAACCGCCGTCGAAGATCAGCTCGTCCTGCCCGCCCACCAGATTCAGGTAGATCACGGCGAGGCCATTGTCGCGGGCGCGCCGCCGCACCAGCTGCGCGCGCTCGTGCCCCTTGGCGAAGTCGTACGGCGACGCGTTGATATTGATCAGCAGGCGCGCGCCGGCCTCCACCGCCTGGGTCGCGGGCAGTTCCTCCCAGATATCCTCGCACACGGTCAGGGCGACGGGGACGCCCTTGAGGTCGAACACGCAGGGCCTGTGTCCCGGGTCGAAATAACGTTTCTCGTCGAACACGCTGTAGTTGGGCAGGAACTGCTTGTGGTACTCGGCGATTTTTTCACCGTTGCGAAACACGCCTGACGCGTTATACAGCTTGCCGCCCGATGCGCGCGGATAACCGAGGATGACATCGATGCCTTTTACCGAGTCGCGCACACGCTCGAGCTCCCGCTCCACCCTGCGGATGAATTCTGGTCGCAGCAACAGGTCTTCGGGTGGATAGGAGGTCAGCGCAAGCTCCGGAAAAACCACGGCATCGGCCGCCTGCTCGTCGCGCGCACGGCAGGACGTCTCGATGATCCGGGTGGCGTTACCGGTTACATCGCCGACCAGCAGGTTGAGTTGAGCTAATGAAATTCTGAGCATTGCAAACACGGATCCTGGCGTCGACGGTAAACAGGATATTATTCTGAGCCAGGCAACTCCAATAGGCAAAAACAAACATAGTCAGAAAAAATTGGAGTCGGCTCCAACATTAACAATACGTAGGTCAGAAAAACCGGGGTCGAATCCTGCATTTTTCGGCAATGGAGCGGACAGCCTCAGTGTTTGCTAAAGGATTGTTTTCCCTCGAATTGTGAACCGTCCTGTAATCGTCGTGTCGTGGGTTCGATTCGTCGCCCCGGTAGTAGTTCAAAGCCCCTGTCGCTGGAGTTTTTTTGTCGAGACTGAAATCGCGGTGAGGCAGGGCTGGTCAAGAAATATTCCCTCCGTCCCCTTTTTCAGTCCCCTTTTTCAGGGAGAGTCACAAGCAGGACATGATGCGAGTCGCCTCCCGGGCAGGGTGAAAGGCTGTATTCAAGTAGCGTAAGCGCTAATAGTACGCTGCAAAAGTGTGCCCGGAATTATCTGAGCTATACTCCGGGCAAACTATTTATGGGCGAATTGGCATGAACGATGCAGTAAAAAAAGCAAAGAAAGGTTCCAGGATTACGAGAAAATTCAATCTTGTACTTTTTTTCCTGTACCTGGTCATCCTCGTTTTATCGATACCGGGAACCTATTACCTGACGCAACAGCAGATTCGCGAGCAGGCCGACAGGGAACTGTCGTTACTCGTGGACATGGTGCGTTCGGTGCGTAATGTCGTGCGCGAGGAGACTCGGCCGCACTTCCTTCCCAAGGGTGAGTTTTTTCCTGTCGTGGTATCCTCGACCGTTATGGCGAAGACCGTTGCAAGCAAGTTCGCGGTGCTGCGTCCCGAGTATTACATCCGCATCGTATCGGACAATCCGCTGAACAGTGAAAACCTGCCCGACGCCGCGGAAAGCGCTATTCTTAATCGCTTTCGTGCCGCCGACAAGCCCGAAAAGATCGTCGAAGTGGGCGTTTTGCGCGGTCAGAATTACCTGATATCCGCCGCGCCCGCGAGCGCCAGGAAGGGCTGTCTCACCTGTCACGGCACGGCCGCCGCGGCGCCCAAGCAAATAACCGACAAATACGGCGCTAACAGCGGGTTCGGATACCGGGAAGGCGACATTGTCGGCGCGAGCGTGGTCGGTGTTCCGATGGCCAACCTGAACGAACTTGTTCTGACCCGCAGCCTGATAATAATAGGAATACTGACATTGTTGTTTGCATTTATCTTCCTGTTTATCAATACTCTCGTCAAACGTTCGATTATCGCGCCGATTTTATCCATCTCGGAGGCCGCGAACGCGGTGAGCCGGGGTAATCTCAACAATTCCATCTCGATCGACAGGGATGATGAAATCGGTGAATTGGCCTACTCCTTCGAACTGATGCGCAGAAGCCTCGTTGCTATCGTCAAGAAAATGCGCGCGGCAAAATAGAGGTTTCATTTACGGCATTGCCAATGCGGGTAACCGGTGGCTGAACAGCAAAAAAAATACAGGTTGGGCAGTGTCTTGAAAAGGCTTGCGCAGGAAAAGCGCACGGGGACGCTCATCTGTGTCGGCGAAGACAGCGTTCAGGGGCGAATTTTCTTGCGCGAGGGGCGCCCCGTGTCGGCCCGCTGCCGAAACTTGCAGAAACGGGAAGCGCTGAACCGTATCAACCAGACCCTGCTGGTATCGCTGAAGTTTCACCGGGATGAAAATCTTGTCACCCTGGAGGAAGAGGAGGATATCACCGATATCTCCGTTCCGGCCGAGTCTGCTGGCGATAAGGTATCTGCCGGTGATTTCAACACCCTGGTGGATGTTTCCTCGCTTACCCAACTGGAAGGCGACCCCAGGCTAAAAGGACCTTTGACGCCCGCGATGCAGTCCGTTATCGCCGAAGAGCTGACCGAGTACCTGGGCCCGCTGGCGGAAATATTCGTTTACGATTTGCCCCCGGGAATCAGCGTTATCGAGGCATTGAACAGCCTGGCCAGGGACATCGGCGATGTCGACTCCAGTATCGAGTTCGTCGACAAGGTCAGGGAGAGAATCTAGGGGCCGGATTGCAGCCTGCCGACAGCGACGGAAGTCCCGCCTGGAAAACTGGGGTCAGACTCGGAATTTTTCGGCAATCGAATAAACTATCACTGTATTTTCCAGGGGGATTGTTTTCCCCTGAATAATGAGCCAAGTTGTTATCAGCGGGTGCCGCGATCGATGCGTGGTTCCATCCGCTTTTCCCTGGTTTCGTAATCGAAAGGGGTAGGGTAACCTTAAGCAGTGAACGCGACCCGTACAAACGTTGAACTCGCGCGCGGCGCGGACGCGGCCGAGATTGCCGCGCTGTCGCGAAAGTACATCGAATACAACCTCGGCTGGCAGTACCGGCCTTTCCGCATTCGCGACAGCATACGCAACAAATCGAAGAACGTCGTGGTCGCCCGCGCGGGCGCTACGCTGGCCGGTTTCGGCATCATGACCTACCTCGTCGATAGCGCCAACCTGGACCTGCTTGCCGTGAAAACGCACTATCGCCGCCGCGGCGTCGGCAGACAGATCGTGTGCTGGCTGGAAACGGTCGCGCGCACCGCCGGTATCGCCAACGTTTTCGTGCAGGTCCGCAAAACCAACCGCGGCGCAATCCGCTTTTACCAGCGGCTCGGTTTTCGCATCGTCGACGAGGCCGCCGGTTATTACCAGGGGCGGGAAGCGGCCGTGATCATGTGCAAGAGCAGCTTCTCGCTGGGGTCCCTGGTGATTCACGGGCAAAGTGACGAATGGCGCTGACGCGATTTCTCGATACGGGCCCGCGAACGCTCGCTACTTGCCGGGCGCGGCAGGGCCAGCACGCTGGCCTGTAGCGGGGGGCAGTACGTGCCGACTCGAAAGCGACCGTCCAGGAAGGGCGTTAACGCCAAGCGCTGGTCGCAGCGGGTAACGCAGGGCAGCGACGCGCTGGATCTCGAAGCTGGCGTGTTCACGCTGGAGAACCCGCGCGACATAGCGCTTTCACTGAAACGCTCCGCCGACCGCAGCCGACGCCGCAAGTCGGCGCCATTCCGCTCGGCGATGTCGATGCTGACGTTTTATATCAATCGGGCCGGCCGGCATCTCTCAGCGCAGCAGCGCGAGCGCCTGGAAGCGGCAAAGGACGAACTCCGGGTAGTTTACGGCAGGCCGCGGCGAAACCCGCGCCGTTCTGGGAGAAGTCGCGGCTAGCCCGCTGCCGCCGACGTAACTGTATTTTGACCGCTGTTCACAGGGACACATATTTCCGCGGTTTGGGAGCTTGTCCTGGTAACCAGCCCTAGTGACCAGTTTGGGTAGCACGGGGCCTTTTTTGGCCTGGCACAGTGATTCTTCCAACTTCGAGTCTATCCGTCTCGCGGCTTCCTCCTGATGTAAATCAAGCGTCTGAAAAACGCTTTCGGTTAGGCTTGACGTCGTTCGGAGGATAGATAAAGCGGCCATGCCGGATAGGGAGATACACCCGCCAGCTCGAGACTGGGCCCGGGGATTGTCGAATGTCCTTGCGATTCAATAAACAGAGCGATACTAAAATATGGCAGACATTAGCATTACACCATTGACGGCTACTTCCCCGGCCAGTCATGCGCTGGAAATTGTCGAACGCAAGGGGCTCGGCCACCCGGATACCGTTTGCGACGCGCTCGCCGAGGCGCTGAGCCGGGCCCTGTGCCGATACTACCTGGACGAGTTTGGCCTGATCCTGCATCACAACGTGGACAAGGCGCTGTTATGGGGTGGGACGTCACAGTCAGCCTTCGGTGGTGGTCGGGTAACTCAGCCGATGGAGATTTTTCTGGCGGGACGCGCCACCTGTGAATTCGAGGGCAGGCGGGTGCCGATCGACGAGTTGGTCGAAGAAAGTTGTCGCGGCTGGCTGAAAACCAGTTTTCATGCGCTGGATGCGGACCGGGATGTCAGGATTCACTCGTTGATTCGTCCCGGTTCGGCGGAACTGGTAGACCTCTATCTGCGCCAGCAGGCAACCGGGGTTGCGCTCGCCAACGATACCTCCTGCGGGGTGGGATACGCGCCGTTGGACGACCTGGAGCGCGTCGTGCTCGAAGTCGAAAACTACCTGAATTCGAATGCGGTCAGGTCGGCGCAGCCGGCGATCGGGGAAGACATCAAGGTCATGGGTGTGCGACGAATGAATAGCATCGATCTTACCGTAGCCTGTGCTTTCATCGATCGTTTCACCGCAAATCTGGATGAATACGTGGCGCACAAGGCGGAGGTTGCATCGCTTGCGCTGCAGGCCGCGGTGCGGATTACGCAAAAGAAAGTGTCGATCGAGGTGAATACCGCCGACGATATAGCCAAAGGCAGCCTCTATCTGACCGTCACCGGTACTTCCGCGGAATCCGGCGACGATGGCGAAGTCGGGCGTGGCAACCGCTCGAATGGCCTGATCACTCCCTACCGGCCGATGAACATGGAAGCGGCCGCGGGGAAAAACCCGGTGACGCACGTTGGCAAGCTCTACAACCTGGCAGCGCAGCGGATCACCCATGCCATCGTGCAGGAGCTCGCGGCGGTGGAAGAGGCTTACTGTTACCTGGTGAGTACGATTGGCAGGCCGGTGGTCGAACCGCAGGTGGCGGATCTGCAGGTGCGATTGGCCGAGGGCGCGACGCTCGCGGCGGTACAGGCGCCCATTCGGAAAATCTGCGAGCAGCAGTTAAGCCAGATGAAGGACATTCGGCAGGCGCTCGTGGACGGTACGATCACGGTTTACTAGGCTCGATACCTGTTGCGATGCGCGTCGCCGCATGACCTTGCAAGGGTGAGAGAGCCGACAGGGTGCGCTTTGTCCCGGGTCATCAGTTGCGATACTGAATCACCCCGGACCGTCGTGCGCTTGCGGAACGCGATTCCGCTTTCAGTCGGCATGGGTACGCCCGGGATTTTCAACAGGAGGTTGTTATGAATATTCCCCGAACCTCGACGCTTGAAGCGGCCCTCCAGTTTGCCCGCTTGCAGTGGTCCGTTATTCCAATGCGGACGCGTGACAAGCGCCCCTTGATCAAGTGGCTGGAATACCAGCGCCGCCTGGCCACGGAAGAGGAAATCACGCAATGGTATCAACGCTGGCCGGACGCAAATGTCGGTATAGTGACCGGTGCGATATCCGGCCTCGTGGTTGTCGATATCGATCCACGGCATGGCGGCGAACAAAGTCTCGCGCAATGGAAAAAGCGCTACGGATCGTTGCCGTCGACCCTGGAAGCGAGGACCGGTGGCGGAGGCCGGCACGTTTATTTCAAACACCCGGGTGGCGTGATACACAACCGCGTCGCTATCGCTCCCGGTATCGATCTGCGCGCCGACGGCGGCTGTGTCGTCGCGCCGCCTTCCATTCATGGCAGTGGCGTGGCTTACGCCTGGGTGAGCGGGCATGAACCCGGCAAGGTCGCGCTGGCCGAGATGCCGGAGTGGTTGTCGAGGCTGGTGCGCGGCGGCCCGACATCTCCCGGGCACAACCCGGGGCACTGGCCCCGGCTGGCCAGCGCAGGTGTCGCCGAAGGCGAAAGGAACAATACGATCGCCTCGCTGTGCGGGCACCTGTTGGCGCACGATGTCGATTTGGAGGTGGTCAGGGAACTGCTGTTGTGCTGGAACCGGGTACGTTGCCGTCCGCCGCTCGACGACGCCGAAGTGGTCGACACGGTAACGAGTATCGCGCGGCTGCATCGACATAAATGACCCCGTCCCGTTGTAACACAGGCAGGGCGGGCGTCAACGCTGCGCTGTCGACAAGGCCCGCTTCGACAGGAATCCGTCGGGCGCGAGACTCGTGGCCAGCATGACTTCGTTGATGTCGCGGTGGTCGCTCCAGGAGCTGGCGCGCCGATGCTCCGGATCCAGCCAGAATGACTCGATCTCGTCGCGCAGCGGCGCGTAATTCTCGAGCGCCCGCAGGCGTGCCTGGATTCCGGGTGTCGTCGAAGCGGGCGGCTCTTTATGATGCAGGTCAATCGATATTACCCGGGAATATTCACAGGTAGTGACCGATGCGCCAATGACCGCGCTGGATTGCCTGATCGAACCAGACGGGGAGCGGGGCATGCGTAGGTTCAGATCGATCGAGCCCGCCGGTTTCTCGACATCCATGCCTGTCCCATGCCGGCGATTAGTCGAGAAAAAATCCATTGAATTGATCTGCATCTAAATGTGTCGCGAAATTTTAGATACTGTACATCGTTGGGTTAGCAGGAACTTGTTTCTTGTAACCAAGGCGTAATTGGTATTTCCGTAGAGTCGGACTGCCGATTTACAGAGCTAATCCTGGTGCATTGATATGAGAGGATTCATTAAATGAAAATGCAAGAAATCCGCGGTCTGGCCATGCAACGTGGTATCAAGTCATCTCGCATGAGTAAAACCGACCTGGTGCGTGCTATTCAGCGCGGAGAGAGTAATTTCGAATGCTTCGCGACGGCTACCGATGGCTATTGTGACCAGCAGGGCTGCCTGTGGCGGTCCGACTGTTTCCAGGCCGCGAAAAAATCGAAGCATTGACGATTCAGCCGGCGGGGCGGGTCTCCATCAGCAGCGCATCGCCGTGCGCATCGATCTGCGGGTGTTCGACGATCGGTGCGCGCCGGGT
>Ga0209536_100007575_pt1 | contig 16451 bp, 17 predicted proteins | sample DeeMarSeWOR28_12_FD_187461 | JGI IMG/M metagenome (GOLD analysis project Ga0209536, IMG submission 187461) | Marine sediment microbial communities from White Oak River estuary, North Carolina - WOR-2-8_12 (SPAdes) (version 2) | ecosystem: Environmental > Aquatic > Marine > Intertidal zone >... | reverse complement strand
TTTTTTTTGAATCCAGAGATCTTCTGGAGGTATAATACATGATCTTATTCTTAAAACACTATTTTTATCAAGTTCAATATATGTTTTACTAAATATCCCACCTTCTTTTTCTTCTGGGAAAGTATAAACATATACTCTTTTTCCATTGATATACTCTAATTTTGGTTTTTCAAACTCAATTCTTTTCTTTTGAGCTGCTGAAAAATGAAAATAAAATATCAACTCAAGGAAAAATAAAATACCATATATTGCACTTATTGCAATTAGCCAACCTCCCAGACTTATCCCTGCCCAATTATATCCATATCCTAGAGAATTTATACCTAAAAAAACAGTTATTATAACAATTGCAAACACAATTGTTATTAGAAAAAATAATTTTAAAAATAAGGAATATCTTTTACATAGTTTATTTTCAATTGTTCGCAATTTTATTTTTGTTTGTTTATCTAACATAAGTATTCTTATATAATGTATTATACTTATATACTTTTAAAATTTTCTATTTAGAGATTTTTAAAAAAATCCTTCAATTTATCTATTGATTTGCCCCTATGGGAGATTTTATTCTTCTCCTCTGTTTTCATCTGGGCAAAAGTTTTTGATACGTCTTTAGGAATGAATATCGGGTCAAAACCAAATCCGAAATTTCCAATCTCCTTTTTTGATATTGTACCAAGACATTCCCCTGAAAAAATAATTGGTTTTTTATTAGGTTCACAATAAGCATATATAGATTTAAAGGTGGCATATCGATTATCATCAAAATTTTGTAGTAGTCTTAAAATTCCGGAGCATCCGATTTTGTAATAAACATAAGCAGAATATACGCCTGGAAAACCATTTAATGCATCAATAAAAAGTCCAGCATCTTCTAAAATAAAAGGAAAGTTAAACTTTTTTTGAACATATTCTGCTCCAAAAAAAGCTACTTCTTCCAGAGTATCTGCTTGTATTTCAGGATAACCAATATCTCTTTGGATAATGTTTATTTTTATATCAGAAAATTTCTCTTTTGCTTCCTTAGCTTTACCTTTATTACTAGTAATAAAATATAAGGTTTTATTGCTCTGTTCTTTCGCAGCTCTCCTATACATGTTTTGCGAATATAATTACAAGTATAAAAAGAAAATGACAAACAAACTATAGGTCATATGAATTAATCTTATAATACTACGCTACTGATAAATATTTTTATAGATAAATTTATAACTAAATATTATATTAATATTTTTAATATTGTCAAAGAGGGGGAAAAATATGAAAAAAAAATCTGACCTTATTTCAACATGGTCCTTTGTTTTATTTACAATTTTAATATTAATAGTAGGGCAAATAGGCTTTGGTAAGGCAAATATAGAACCGTTTTGTAATAATATTCAAACAGATTATATCACATTGATATCTGATGATTCGCAAGTAATTGAGATAAATACTTCTAAGGATATCGTTTGGCAATATTCAATTGGATGTGTTGATTCTGAGAGATTATCCAATGGAAATACTCTAATTACTCAAGGATTTTTAGTAAATGAAGTTAATGGAATTGGTATTATTGTATGGCAGTACGGTACTGGATTACTCGGTATTTCTGATATAGAAAGACTAGATAATGGAAATACATTGATAACAGACATGCTTAATAACATCGTATTAGAAGTGAATAAATCTGGATGTATTGTATGGCAATATGATATAGGGCTATCTTTTCCAATAGACGCAGAAAGATTAGAAAATGGAAATACACTTATTGTAAATAATCTAGCTAATGCCGTATTAGAAGTAACCAGAAATAAAACAGTTGTATGGCAATATGCAACCGGTTTACGATCACCATCTGATGCTGAAAGACTTGAAAATGGAAATACTCTAATAACAGATTATTTGAACAATCGGGTAATTGAGGTAAATATTACAGGTGCAATTGTTTGGCAAAAAACAGGTCTTAGTACTCCAAAAGATGCTGAGAGACTTGAAAATGGAAATACCCTCATTGCTGAATATAGTAATAATCGAATAATTGAAGTAAATAAAACTGGTAATATTGTATGGAGTTTTTCAGATGCTTTATATCAACCTAACGATGTTGAAAGAATAAATAACCAACCCCCAAAAACCCCAACAATTACTGGTCCTAATAGTGGACTTATAAATATTCCTTATATCTATATGTTCAGAGGTGAAGATCCTGGAGGACATACCATTTATTATTGGATTGATTGGGGTGATGGCAACACAAGCGGATGGATCGGCCCATATCCATCAGATTTTCAAATTCCACGAACTCATACATGGAAAAACAAAGGAACATATATAATACAAGCAAAAATCAGAGATGTTTGCGGTGCTGAAAGTGACTGGGAAACACTAACTGTCAAAATGCCCCGAGATAAATCGATATCAAGTTTATATCTTATGAATTTTTTAGATCAATTCCCTATACTGAAAACACTTCTTCAAAGACTTACCATCTTTTAGTTATATAGAGTTATATACCTAGTATTTGATTAATAATTATCAAAGAGAGGATTTACCTATGAAAGATGCAAAAGTAATCTTGGTTCAGGAATTATATATATTTTTAGGATTTCTTGAAGGAATTTGGTTTAGAGTAGCAATATCCCCTGAAGGAGCAGTAATTGATACAATAGTTGAGTTTTTAAAAAATATTGAACCTGGTTATATTTGGTTACCTATTATTTTTGTAATTTTGGTAATAATTATTTTAATTATTACAACTCTAAAAGCCTTTGAAATTGGAGGAGTTCTTGCATTAGCAGCAATTGTTTCAGCATTTATGGCAGGTGTGTTTTTTGGTCAAATAAGTGTAATTCTACTACTGATTGCTTTTATTCTTGGGTTGTATGCCCCAGATACAACTTGAAATAATTATGAAAGGGAATATTAGTATTATAAGAGATATTTTACGATATAGTAATGAATATTCGTTTTAAGCAAGGCTAACATTCCATTAGAACCATCAAAAAAATTCTTCCCTAAGAACTTACATTTTTGTAGTGTTATAAATTTATATACCAAGTATCAGATTAGAATATATAGTATAGGGAGGAAACAAGGAATATGAGTAAAAAGACATCGAAGGATGATAATACCGTCATAATATCAGATAAATATATAAGTGAATCTGGAGTCCAGAGCGGAAAGGTTATAGGAGAACATATTGCATTAGGTTCCTTTATCGCAGGGATACCATTTTTTATTATAGGATTGATAGCGTTATTTGGTATTTTGCTTAATTTCGGGTTCCCAAAATATACAGCATTTACAATTTTAGCGACATTATTTACAGTTATTGGTTTTTTATTAATTATTGGCGGATACAATATCTATAGAACAAAACACACTAACAAATAATATTTTTTCTCCACCATTTTAATTTATTTCTACTGCAAATTGACAATTGTCCCAAATTGAGAAGTCTGATTCATTAATTTTATAAAGGTTTTTATTGATACTTGCTCCTTAATAGATTTCTTAAATCTTTTTAGATTAATTTATTATTTGAACCTTGAACGTAACATTTAGTCGGCTTTGCTTTTAAAAATCGGTTTAAAATATAATAAAGAAAAAAAGAGAGTTTAGATTTTAATTTTAAAGTCCTAATAATTGTCTTAAAATTGGAAACATGTTAGGATGAGAGTGTAACCAGTTTAGGAATGGATTCTGAATTGTTCTGTCTCTTGAAGTAGATAGTTTAATATTAATTATTTCATAATCATCTGGATTCTCACTGTTTACAATTTTCAATTTTCCAGTAAATGTATCTTTTTCATTTGGTGCAACTACTTGTACATTAACTGTAACTGGTTCATATGGACCTAAATCAGTACCTTCATTTGGCTCAAATGACCATTCCCCCCACTCAGGAGTTTCATTTATTTCCCAGTCAAGCAATGATATACCCTGGTTTTGAACAATGAAATTATCTTCTACAGTGGCACCTGGTTTTACTTTTCCAAAGTCTAATTCTCCATAGCAATGTAAATCTGATTCTGTTCCAATCTCGCCCTCAAGGGAAAAATCATCAAAGTAGCTATCACTGGAAATGATTGCTTCATTATTTGGATTTATACATGCAAGTTTTTTTTCACCACCACTGCTCCAACTTATTGATTCTAATAAAGTATCATTATAATACGCTGTCACAATATCTTGTTCAAAATCAATTTCTACTCTAATCTTTACCCATTCATCTATTATTAAAGGTAAGCTATTACCATTTCTCCAATCACAAAATTTACCTGTATCAATATTTGCTTGAAGTGCTAGTCCAAGATGACTTTGTGAATGTGGTTTTCCATGTTCATATGTATGAAATAGATGTAAAACTGAATGTCCCATCATTGTTCCAGGTACATATTGCCATACAGTTAGGTTCCATACACCTGAATCTATTCCATAAAATAGATGAACCATATCTGTCCAATAATATCCTTTATAGTTAAGTTCCATAGAGTTAGAGGGACTATGGGAATAATTATCCGATACATAACAGGTTAATTGTGGGTCAAGATCCCAAGTATCCCATCCTCCTTGACCATTTAAAGGATTACCCGCTGTATATGAATCAAAATTATCAGACCAAACAACAGTACTGGTCGAAATAGGTTTCACAGTAATATCTTTATTAGTCATTGTACCTACTGATGGTAGAGCAGTTGTAATCAACAGCGTCATTACAATTATACATATTATTTTTGCTTTCACTTTGTCTACCCCCCTCATATAAAAGGTTAATTATCGTATGTTTTTAATTTATTTAAGGTTTACTAAAAAATTAGATGGATATTAATTACAACAATTGTTAAAAAATGAGAGAATAGGGTTAAATGTTACGTTGAGCGTTCATTTAATTTATTATCTATTTTCTAAGGAGAATTTTTCAAAAATTATCAACTGTTTAAAAATATTGAAACTAAAACTTAAATATGACCTGTTTTTTAACGTAACCGGTTCATATGAGTTTAGAAGAAACATTTACATCAATTAGTCAATGGGTTACTGATACATTCCAACTACCTGACATTGTATATGGAGAATTAATTTGGTCTGCAATAATTTTGATATTATTCATCATACTTGGTTGGGTCGTTGAGCATATCTTTGAGCATTATTTTAAAAAATTAGCAAGAAAAACAAAAACAAAACTGGATGACGAAATATTAAAAAATGTGAAAAAACCAATCTATGTATTAGTTATATTTTTTGGACTATATTATTTTATACATAATCTTAGTGTTTTAAATCAATATATAGATCAAAAAATTGTTGATAATATCTTTCTGTTAATTGAGATTTTGCTGATGGCATATATTTTCACTAGAGTTACAAATGTACTATTTGCATGGTATGCTGAAAGACAAGAACGTAAAAAGAAGATGAATCAACATATACTCTTTGTATTCAGAGGTATATTTAATGCAATAATATATCTAATTGCGTTTTTTATATTCATGGGGCTTGCAGGTATTGATCTAACAGGTCTTGCTATTGGAGGTGCTGCTACAGCTATAATAATTGGTTTTGCACTGCAACATGTTTTGAGTGATTTTTTCAGTGCATTTTCAATTTATTTTGACAGGCCTTTTGAGATTGGTGATTTTATAATTATTGGTGATTTTGCAGGGACTGTAAAAAAAATAGGTATGAAATCAACAAGATTAGAGTTATTACAAGGTGAAGAACTAGTATTATCAAATAAGGAATTAACAACAGCATGTGTAAGAAATTTTAAAAAGATGAACAAAAGAAGAATTGAGTTTTCCTTTGGAGTTACTTATGATACACCACTTGCGAAATTGAAAAAAATTCCAGGGATTATAAAAAAAATAATTGATAAAGAAAAACTTGAATATGTACATAAACTTGATCGAGTACATTTTACAGAATTTGGAGACTTTAGTTTAAACTTTAATATTATTTATTATATGAATACCAAAGATTACGTTAAATACAGGGATACTCAACAAGAAATTAATTTTAGAATAATTGAAGCTTTTGAAAAAGAAGGAATCCAAATGGCATTTCCGACTCAAACAATACACCTAAATAAATAATCTATATATGGACAACTTCTACAAACCTTCCAAAATTTCTTAAAGAAGATAAAACCAATTCTGGATTTATCTTTCTGAATCTGTTATTTATATGATAAAATAACAAACCAAAAACTTGCCATTTTATAAAAGCTTGATATATCAAATAAGGATATTTTTTAGTAATTCCTTTTGCAATGCATTTACCAGCAATATCTCCACTTAAAAGAGCTCGATAAATGCCCTGACCTGAGAAAGGAAAGGTTCCAACTCCTGCATCACCGACAAATAAAATATTTTTATACATAAAAGGTCGTTGTAGTCCTAGGGGTACTAAACCACCTACAACATAATTGGTTTTTCCTTGGATATTATATTTCTTTTTAAAATCCTCAAGAAGTTCCTTCATATTATAATCAAATATCCCACATGTTCCAAATCCAACATTCACCTCTCTTTTTTCAGGATTTCTTGGAAAAATCCAATAATAACCATATTTGCCATCAAATATAACTTTAATTTTATTAGGGATAAAGTAATTTGAATCTTCAATTGAATGCTGCAAAGTCATACCTTTGATGCCTTTGTCAAAACCAAGTTCTCTCTTTATAGAACTTGGGCATCCTGACGCATCAATAATAAAGTCTCCATCAAGATCTGATATTGACTTTATTTTATCATTTGTTTGTATTTCTACTCCGTAGTTTTCTGCATCTTTAGCAAGCTGACAGATAAATTCCGGTCTATTTAGAATAAATGCAGTTCCAGGATCCCTACTAACAGTTCTTTTAAAATAACCAATTTCTACCTCTGCACTTAGAATATTGTTAAAAACACTTTTACCTTTAGGTATCCATTTATCCCACTCTGATTCAATAGAATGTGCCTCTCCACATCTTCTGCCTTCATGGTTATATCCAATTAATTTATGTTTCTCATGAACAACTACTTTAATAGATTTATTTTTTTGTTTAATAGAACTTGCGGTACTAAGTCCACTTATACTACCGCCCACAATATCTATTTTTATAATATCATCTCAATAGGATTTTTTCTTTTTTATAGCAATTATCTATTTATAAACTCTTTTAGTAGTTATTTTATTTGTTATTCAATCATTTTTACAGAGATTTTATTATTTAATTTTATTAATGCACCCTCTCCCCGTTTTCCCATGCTACAATTAACAATTGTAGTTGGTCCAATTTTAGTAAATCCAGGATTCTCATGAATATGACCACATAATACCAATCTAGGATGATATTTGTCAATTATATCTCTTAATTCTTCATTACCCCCGTGCATTCCAAAAAAAACCTTATCTTGTGCACCATAGGGAGGTTCATGGGATACCAATACACTTGTTTTATCTATTAAATTATTATCCTCGATAAATTTTAATTTATTTGCATCCAATTTACTAATTCCTACAAAAGAAATCTTAGACTTCGTTATTTTTTTCATCTCAATATTAGTTGCTTTACTATTTTTAATTCCTTGACTAACGTCTTCGGTATCAATATTGCCAGTAATTGCTAATGTATCAATTGGTATTTGGTCTAACAGAATCTTTGCTAATTCACCAGGCCCAAATTGTGTGATATCACCACAAATTATTACCAGGTCTGGTGAATATTTTTCAATATTTTTTAAAACGATATTTAATCTGTATTGGGAGCCATGGAGATCAGCTGTTGCTAAAATTTTCATCAAATACCTACCTAAATTTTAATATTTAATCATTATCTGCAATTACTAATTCAAGCAATTGTTCTCGAATTTTTTTACGTGCCGATATCGTTCTAAGCCAATCAGGAATTCTAGTACCCACTGGTTTTCTCATATATTTGATACCTGCATCCATTATTTGTTGACTGAATTTCTCAACCATTGTTTCTTCCAAATGTCTATCATATGATAAGCTATTAAAATGTGCATCTGCGTGATATTTTCTTACACAATCTTGGGCATGTCTCTGATATAAAACCCTTAATGAAATCAACGATTCTCTTGAAATTTCTATATAATCCTCTTCAATAAGAACTCTTAGAAGTGTTTTTAAAATATCACCAGTCATTTTTATTAAGCCTTTCTCCTGACCTCCCAATCTTTGATGTTTATGGTCATAAAATCCTAAATCTGTTTGACATATTCTTTTTTGTGTTACATTTCTATACATTTCAGCCATAATGCCAATTTCAAGTCCCCAATCCCCTGGAATATCTACATCCCGAGCAAGATCACTTGTCAATGCAAATTCTCCGGAAATAGGATATCTAAATGAACGCAAAAATCTTACAAAATTAGGTTCAGTTTCCAATAAATCAACAAATGAACGTAGGAGAGGGTGAAGAAAAAGTCTGAAAACACGTCCATAGATAATCTTCTTTTCAATATTTACTCTGGCATAATAACCTTTATTAAACTTAAAATCAAGTTCTGGTTCAATTATCGGATATAATAGTTTTGTTGGAATCATTTTATTGTATCCCAAAACATCAGCATCATGAAGTGCAATTGCATATGATTTTATACTAGCTATTCCCATAGCAAGCCAGACATCCCTACCTTTCCCCCGATATTTTAAAAGATTTAAACCATCTTTTTTAAGTTCATTTAATAGATTTTCTATCTTTGGACCATTGCACCACATAATTAGCTTGGGTATTTTTAAATCCCTGAAAAAATTTTTAACTTGTCTGAATTCTTTTTCATCATTAGCAGCTAAAGGAATTACAATTTCGCTGAGATAATCACATTTATTTAATCCTTTAGCAATATTTATCAGGGCATCGCTTTTAATTTCTTTAAAAAGCATTGGCATAATAATAGAAACCGGCCGCTCTGCAGCGGCATCGCTAACAATTTTAAACAACTTTTTTTCATCTAAAAATAACTCATGAAGAGTTGTTATTTCTTCCTGCTTTATATCCATCTTATCACATCTAAATATATTTTAGTATTGTTCTCATATCATTTGTAATAATATCAGCATTTTTCTGAACTTCTTCAGATGCATTAAATGCAATTCCAAGGCCAGCTTTTTTTAGCATACTGATATCTACTTTTCCATCACCAATAGCAATTGTTTCTCCAATTTGAATATTTAAGTCATCACAAAGCTGATCTAATACATCACTCTTACAAATAGAATAAATTTTACCATTGTAAATGTCCTTTGTTAGTAATTTATTATGAATTTCTAATTCTCCAGTAATAATATCATTATTTATTATAAGATTATTGGCAAAAACATAATCGATTCCTAATCTTTCCTTCAAGTCATCAGCTAGGAATTTATAGCTATCTGTAGCAATTGCAGTTTTAATATTTCTATTATTCAACTGTTTAATCACATCTTCGATATAATTTTGTATAGGTACAGTTCGAAAAATATCCAATATCTCATTTTTGTTAAATCCTTTCGATAATTTTGCAATCTCAATACTTTTCTGATAAAAATCTATACCATCATAATCAATTAGTCTTAAAAGCTCACCTATAAAACTTTTTTTTTCAGCAATTACAAAAATACCTCTTCCTTGAAGTAATGTTCCATCCATATCAAATACAACTAGCTTATAATGTTTCATAATTTTCCCGGATAATATTTTTGTTTAATATGATAATTTTTTATAATCTTTTTCACAAAAATCATTTCATTTAAAAAATTAGAAGTTTAAGAAATTTTATAAAAGTTGTTTTTCAGATTATTGTTAATTTAAATTACAATTAAGAAGGAGTTGATTTCAATAGAATATAAAAATTAAAGTAATTAACAGGATTTTCAAAAGCGTTTTTATCTCTGGTTGCAAAAGACAAAACAAAATCACCAGTCTTTGGACACATAACCCATTGATAGGGGGTTGAATAAACACCAAGAATCTGTAAAATTAAAAATCTAATATCAGTTTTTCCAAGGTAAATATTGCGAAGTATACCCATTGTATTATTCAGATCCAAATTACTCCACTCTGATTGAATACCTTTGCTAATAGCAACATAATGCATCCATGTTGCTGCAGCAGTAACTGATGTTCCGCTCATTTGATTTATTTTTAAAAAAAAGTTAAGTAATGGAAATAAACTTGGATTATATCGATTTCTTTGAGTAGCAGCCATTAAAGGATCAATAAACATATTTGACCTACGGATAGCTTGTTTAATATCCCAAAATGGTTTTTTAGATTCAGATGGATTGTCCCAAGTACCAACATATGAGATATTTGCTGTTGTTTCTACTGCATATGATATTGGAATCTTTCCATCTGAGACAATTACATTGTATCCTAAGGTTTTATTTGCAATAAGGATATCTATTGCTTCATTAATTGAAGCTGCATAATCAAGAACCATACGAATTCTAAAACCTATACAAATTCCTTTAAAGGTTTCATCATTACTCCAAGAAGATAACATTCCTACAGCTATTTCATTTTCATTAAAACCATCTGAAGATTGTACCATCCCTGCAACTGATGGCGATATCGATGGATATTGATTAAGAGGTTTTCTAATTATTATTACTTGGTTTTCTACTAAATATTTCCCAGTATCAGGATCTTTAAGTTTTATAGATAAATCATGACTTCTTGCATGATATAAAATTCCATCTATTGTTGAATTTCCCCATACAGCAAAACTACCACAATTGACAACAAGATAAAAACCAACATTATATACAGATATATTTTCTAAGGATAAACCTGAAGCATCCGCTATACCTGTCATTTCCTCAATATAACAATGAGGCAGTAATGACTTCATAATATTCCATCTATGTAAAAGTTCTTCATATGTAAATCCCTTTTCAGCAATCCAATTATAAAAGGCATTAATATTTGAATTGATCTCATCTTTTAGTAATAATCCATGTTGGTAACCCATATCATAATAAGAACCATTTAAATGTAGAATTTTTATTCCATCTCTTTCTTCAAGCCATCCACCATTACAAAAATTTAATTCATTTTTTATTTTAATATCATTATTTTTTAGAACATCAACTGAATTTACAGTAGGAAAAAGTGTTATAATCAAAATTAAACATGTTAGTAAACAAAATATTGTTTTTTTCATTATATTTTCCCTCACAAAAAAAATAAATTTCTAAGTAATAATGCATATGTTTTTTTTAAATTTATCGCAGATTTATAAAAAAAATAGTATTTGTAATTCTCACCAAGGATTTTAAAGAAAACAATGTTATATACCAAAAACATATTTCCCCTAGACATGCCAGTTGTAACATTTGATTATAATGACTTTATAAAAATTCTTGGTTATAAAATAACAAAAAATGAATTAGTAGAAAAACTGCCAATGATAGGAGCAGATTTAGACAAAGTTGAAGACAATGAAATAAGCATTGAATTTTTCCCAGATCGACCTGATCTTGCATCTGTTGAAGGTATTGCTCGTGCATCAAGAGCTTTTTTTGGATTTGAAATTGGTCTTAAAAAATATGAAATAAAAAAATCTGACATAGTCTTAAATGTTGAAAAGTCTGTAAAAAAAGTAAGACCCTATGTTGTAACTGCACTTGTAAAAAATGTCACTATGACAGATGAACTAATTTCTTCCTTAATGGAATTACAAGAAAAACTTCATGGAGGGATTGGTCGAAATAGAAAAAAAGTAGCAATTGGTGTTCACAATTTTGAACCAGTAGAACCACCCTTTACTTACAAAGCAGTTGATCCAGATTCTATACAATTCGTTCCACTAAATAAGGTTGAATCAATGACAATGAGTGAAATTCTAAAAAGGCATGAAAAAGGAGTTGATTATGCTTTTATTTTAGAAGGATTTGATAAACATCCTTTAATCGTTGATAAATACAACAATGTCTTATCTTACCCCCCAATTATTAATGGAACCTTAACTGAAGTAACTCCTTTTACAACGGATTTATTTATCGACATTACAGGAACTGATAGAAAAGCAATAAATTGTGTATTAAATATTATTACAACCTCACTTGCTGAAAGAGGAGGGCAAATCTACTCAACTAAAGTAAATGATGAGGGAAAAACATTTATTACTCCTAATTTAGATCCTATAAAAAGAGATCTATCAATTGATTATGTAAATAAGATTCTCGGCACAAATTTAGATGGAAAAGAAGTAATAAAATGTATTGAAAAGATGGGTTATAACGCTAGTATAAAAAATAAAAATTATGTGAGTATTGAGATTCCCGCATGGAGGGCTGATATTTTACATGATATTGATCTTGTTGAAGATGTTGCTGTGGGTTATGGTTATGATAATTATAAAATGGACTTACCAAAAGATCTAACATTTGGAAAAAAATTATCAAATCGTGATTTTTATGATGCTCTTAGAAATATTATGATAGGTCTTGGTTTTAATGAAGTTACTACATTTACTATCTCAAATGAAAAAGATGAATTCAGTAGACTTAGTTTAGATTTTGGTGATAGGGTTGAGATCGAAAATCCTATTGGCGAAGAATTTTCATGCTTACGGGTAGGTTTGATACCTTCACTTCTTAAGATTCTTAGTGAAAATAGACACCATCCTTTACCTCAACAAATTTTTGAGCTTGGGATAATTGTAAATAAAGATTTTAAAAATCAATATAATCTAGCATTTCTAAAAATTGATGCAAAGGCAAACTTCACTGAATGCAAGTCTCTTGCAGATGCGTTATTACGAGATATTGGGTCAAAATATAGTATTAAAGATAAGAACCATCAAGGTTTTGTAAAAGGAAGATGTGCAGCAGTTGTTGTAAATAACAAAGAAATTGGTTTTTTTGGAGAATTGCATCCTAAGACGATTTTGGAGTTTCAACTTGAATACCCAATAATAGCATTTGAGATTTTTGCAGATTTTCTCAAGCAATAACTATTTTATTTAAAATATATTCTGGATTATAAATGACAAAGACCTGCAGCAAATGCAAGAAACCTGCTATTACATTTATCCGATACAATGGAACTCACCTCTGTAAAGATCATTTTATTCATTATTTTGAGAAAAGAATAAAAAAAGATATCAAAAAACAAGGAAAAACTGAAGCAGATAGTAAAATTGCAGTAGCTGTATCTGGTGGAAAGGACAGTATTGTTGCTCTTCATATTATTAATAATATATTTTCTAAGAGACCGAATATTACTCTTTATGCAATTACTGTTGATGAGGGTATTAAAGGGTATAGAGATAATAGCATAGAATATGTGAAAAAAAATTGTAATAAACTTGGTATAAAGCATCACATAATTTCATTTAAAGATGTAATCGGAAAAACAATGGATGAAATTGCTTTAATAAAAAATGAAATAGGCGAATGCAGTTATTGCGGTGTTTTTAGAAGATTTTGTCTAAATAACCAAGCTAAAGAATTAGGTGTAGAAAAACTTGTTACTGGCCATAATTTAGATGATATTTCACAATCAATTTTAATGAATTTTGTAAATGGCGATATGCAAAAACTTGCTAGGTTAGGTCCGCATAAAAAAATCCAGCCAGGGCTTGTTCCAAGGATGCTTCCATTAAGAACTATTCCTGAAAAAGAAGTTACGTTATATGCAATTATCAAAAATATTGAGTATCATGATGGCGAATGCCCTTATTCTTTTCATGCTTTGCGTGGAGAATTCAGAGACATAATTGATAATCTTGAATATAAAAATCCTGGAACACGTCACAGTATTTTAAACAGTTATGATAGTATCAAGGATATATTATCAGATAAATATCCACCTGCTGAATTAAACAAATGTTTGGAGTGCAGTGAACCTACATCTCAAAATATATGCAAGGTCTGCATTCTAAAAAAAAGAATTTTGTAAAATTTTATTATTTCAATTATTAAAAACCTTTTTATCTATAATCTTACTGCTTGTTTTTAAGATGAAACATTTACAGCTCAGATGCAAACCAATCGATGATCTCTTAGGAGGTGGAATAGAAAGTAAATCTATAACAGAGATATATGGTGAACCAGGAACTGGTAAGACAAATCTTTGTTTACAGGCTTCAAGGGAGTGCTCAAACCTTGGTAAAAAAGTAGCATTTATAGACAGCCAAGGAGTATCATCTGAAAGATTCAAACAAATATGTGGAGATAGTGACTGTAAAAATGTTCTGTCTAATATTTTATTTTTCAATCCCTCTTCTTTTAAAGAGCAAGAAAAAATGATAAAAACAGCCATTAATCTAGAAAACTTAGGTCTAATTATTTTAGACACATATAATTCATTTTATCGGCTTATGATCGAAAATGACGAAAAATATGCTGACAGATCACTAAATCGACAAATAACAGAGCTACAAATAGCCTCTGTTAAAAAAAATATCTATGTGATTATAACTGGACAGGTTTATTCTACAGAAAATAATGATGTCAGACCATTTGGTGGAAGAAGCATTGAACATATGTTAAAGACAATTATCAAGCTTGAAAAAATTAGCAAAGGAAAACGACAAGCAACCATAATAAAACATCAGAATAAAGTTAAAGGAAAAAAAGCTATTTTTTCAATAACATCTAAAGGTTTGGAATAAATATGAAAAATATCATTTCATGGTTAAATGAAAGTAATTATATCAAACCTTTATCACCTGCATGCAAGATGTGTGCAGATGGTTCAAAGTTAGTACTGCTAATAACAGGATTGTGTCCTTCAAAGTGTTTTTATTGTCCTTTAAGCAAAAAAAAAATTGGTAAAGATCGGATTTTTGCTGATGAAATGGAACTAAAAGATGAAAAAGATACAAAAAAACTTATTTTAGAAGCAGAACTGATTAATGCAACTGGTGCAGGAATAACAGGAGGAGATCCTCTTGTTGTTTGGAAAAGAACAAAGAATTATATCTCAATTTTAAAAGATTATTTTGGTTCAGATTTTCACATTCATCTTTATACAACTGGAATTAAAAATGGTGAACATATTGATTCCCTTGTATCAGCAGGTCTTGATGAAATAAGGTTTCATCCTCCACCAAATAATTGGGCATATATGAATAATAGCTTAACTTTAAACTCAATTAATAATTCATTAAATTCAAATGTTGATGTAGCAATTGAAATACCTGCAATACCAGGCATGCAAAAAGAGATTTTATCTTTGACAAAATGGGCAAATGACATTGGAATTAAATGGATAAATCTAAATGAACTTGAGTTTTCTGAAACAAATGCTGAAAAATTAAAAAATAAAGGATTTACTGTTAAAGATGATATTTCAGCTGCTGTAGAAGGAAGTCAGAAAATTGCTAATGATATAATTGACAAAGTTTCAAAAGAAGATCTAAAAGTAGGATTGCATTATTGCTCTTCTTCATTTAAAGATGGTATACAATTAAGAAATAGAATTAAACGAAGGGCAAATAATATTTCAAAAAAGTATGATGTTATAAGTTCAGAAGGAACTTTATTAAGAGGTATTATACTTTCAAAAAACCTTTCATTAAAAGGCATTTATAAGATACTAAAGGATGACTATAAAATCGATGAAGAATACATATCTATAAATATTAAAAAGAAAAGAATTGAGATAGCAGTTTGGATTCTTGAAAAAATCGCAATTGATCTTAAAAAGCAAGGGTTCCAATGTTTTTTAATAGAAGAATATCCTACTGCTGACGCCCTCGAAGTCGAAAGAATCCCTATGCCCTTATAAAGCTCTGAAAAAGATTTTTATATATCTCCTACATTCAAGGCTTTACATTTCCTTTAGAGGAAATATCTATGAAAGCTTCAAAAGGAGGCTAAAAATGGCGATATATGTTAGATTCCAAACAACAAAAGATTTACAGGATTTAGCCTATGATCTTGTAGAAAAAGCTAGAGATAATGGTAAAGTAAGCAAAGGAGCAAATGAAACTACTAAACAAGTAGAACGTGGACAGGCAAAGCTTGTTGTAATGGCTGAAGATGTTACACCTGAAGAGGTTCTTGCTCATATGCCTATCTTATGTGAAGAAAAAAAGATACCTTATACTTATGTTCCCAGTAAAGAAGAATTAGGAGTTTCTGCAGGACTAAATGTACCTACCGCATCTGTTGCAATTCTTAATCCTGGAAAAGATAAAGCTGGTATTGAAAATATTGTTAAAAAGATTGAAACTTTGAAAAAATAGGGTTTAAACATGGTAGATGGAACACCTTGTGAAGTTGTTGAAATCATTGACCGAACTGGTATGGCTGGAGAAGCATCACAAGTTAAGGTTAGGGTTTTAGACGGAATTGATAAAGGAAAAATCATTACAAGAAATGTTATAGGTCCTGTTCAGCTTGGTGATATCTTAATGCTCAGTGAAACTCAAAGGGAAGCAAAAAGACTTGGCGGACCACGTTAGAGGTTTATTATGGTTGAAAGAAGAACATGTTCATTTTGTGGAAATGAAATAGAACCTGGAACA
>Ga0209536_100007574_pt1 | contig 16451 bp, 9 predicted proteins | sample DeeMarSeWOR28_12_FD_187461 | JGI IMG/M metagenome (GOLD analysis project Ga0209536, IMG submission 187461) | Marine sediment microbial communities from White Oak River estuary, North Carolina - WOR-2-8_12 (SPAdes) (version 2) | ecosystem: Environmental > Aquatic > Marine > Intertidal zone >... | reverse complement strand
CGGTCGCGGTATCGGCGCGCATATGGCCGGCATCTACAATCATGTCAAGAGCCAGAATTTCGAAATCACTGCCGTCGCCGATCCCTGGAGACTTCGCCAGGAAGCCGCTTCGGCGAAGGTCAAGGAATGGTTCGGCCGGGATGCGCGAAGATTCTCGTCGTACCGAGATGTTCTGGCGCTCAAGGATGTGGACGCCGTGATGATCGCTTCATGCGACCATCAGCACACGATCCACCTCAAGGCTGCGGCAGAGGCGGGCAAAGACGCCTACTGCGAAAAGCCGCTCGCCCGGAGAATGGACAGACTCCGCGATGCCTGTGATGCGGTCAAGAAGGCCGGGATCGTCGTGCAGATCGGCACGCAGTTGCGCAGCTACCCCACCTTCACCGGATGCCGTGAACTCTACAAGACCGGCATTCTCGGCAAGGTCGGGCGAATCGAACAGTGTCGCAACAGCGCGCGGCCCTACTGGTACGGCTACGTCAAGGATGTAAAGGCCGAAGACGTGGACTGGAACGAATTCGTAATGGACCAGCCTGTGCGACAGTTCGATCCGGTGCTCTATTCGGGCTGGTACGGCTACCGGCAGTTTTCAGACGGCCCGGTCCCGGGGCTGGGAAGTCACTTCATCGACCTGGTGCACTACATCACGGGGGCAAAGCTGCCCACGAGCTGCGTCTGCATGGGCGGCGTTTTCACCTGGAAGGACCGGAACAACTTCACGTGTCCAGACCACGTACACGCCTTGTGGACATATCCCGAGGATTTCATGGTCAGCTACTCGACCAACTTCGGCAACGGCAGCGGCAACAGCTTCAAGATATTCGGCGATGCCGGTGTTCTCGATATGGTCAACTGGAACGCGCCGATCCTGACTGCCGAGGGGGCAAATCCCAAAAAGAAAGGCCCGATCCGCGGTCGAAAGCCGGTCGAAGAGGTGCAGCGTCCCGATCATTTCCTCGATTGGCTCCAGTGCCTGCGGACCCGCCAAACGCCGAACGCCTCGATAGACGCCGGCTATCAACACTCCATCGCCTGTATCATGGCGATGAAGTCCTATGACACGGGCGAGCGCATGGTATATGATCCCGACACGCGCGAAATTCACGCGGGATAGAGGCCCGCTGTCGCAATCACTAAGGAGAAGACAAAGATGCGTTCTTTTAATCAGATGTCACGCAGAGATTTTCTGGACCGAACGTTGAAGATCGGAGCCGTCGGCCTTGCCGCCTCGGGCGTGAGAATGCCGACTGCCGTTACCGCTGAAGCCGAACGCTGGCAGATCGGTTGCTATACGCGTCCCTGGGCCCAGTACGACTACCGAGTGGCGCTCGATGCGATCGCCGAGGCGGGTTTCAAGTACGCCGGCTTGATGACGACCAAAGCCAAGACAGGTAACCTTGTGATCTCGGTCGAAACAACGCTCGAAGAGGCCGGGAAGATCGGCGAAGAAGTCCGCAAGCGGGATTTGAAAGTCCCGTCGGTCTACGGCGGTGGCATACCTGTGAATAAGTCACTCAAGGCGGGCATCGCAGGCCTTCGAAAGCTGATCGACAACTGTGCTGCGTGCAACGTCGGCAATTTGCTTATGGGAGGCATCGGCAACGCGGATCTCTACGACGCCTACTACAAAGCGATCGCCGAATGCTGTGACTACGCGGCCGAGAAAGGCATGGGCATCAGCGTCAAGCCGCACGGCGGCCTCAACGCAACCGGACCGCAGTGCCGCAAGACCATCGAGATGGTCGGCCACAAGAACTTCCGCATCTGGTACGATCCGGGGAACATCTATTACTACTCGGATGGCAAGCGTGATCCGGTGACCGACGCGGCCACAGTGGACGGGCTCGTGGTAGGCATGTGCATCAAGGATTACAAGCACCCCAAGAACGTCGCAGTAACGCCGGGGACAGGCATGGTGGACTTTGCGGCGGTTTTCGCTCGCCTCAAGCAAGGCGGCTTTACCGGCGGCCCGCTGGTAATAGAATGCCTTGAGCCCGGAGATCTAGAGCATATGCTCGCCGAGGCAAAGAAGACCCGCGAATTTCTAGAGGAGCTTGCCGGGCAAAAGGCAGCGCCTTCGCGCAGAGCCTCGGTCAACCGCGATCAACTAACAGCCGGTGTCGCTGTCACCGATATCACGCCGCCGGTCGGCTATCGCATGAGCGGCTACTTTCACGAGCGACTGAGCACCGGAACCTCAAATCCGCTTCGCGCCAAGGCGGTCGTCCTGCGCCAGGGCAGCGAATCCGCAGCCCTGGTCTCCTGTGACATCATAGGCCTGTCACCCGACGTCTCGTCGCGTGTCCGCAAGCGGGCCTCCAAGGAGACCGGCATCCCCGCAGAGAATATCCTCCTGGCCGCCACGCACTCACACACCGGGCCGCTTTACTTCGGTGCTCTGAGGAAGCACCTTCACGAGAAGGCGGTAGCCAAACACGATAGTGATCCTTGTGAGAAGACGGACTACCCGTCCAAGCTTGTAAGGCGAATCGCCAGGGCCATCACCAAAGCCAGCGCGGCGGCCAAGCCCGTTCGGCTCGAGGCCGGGTCTGCCGAACAGCATGGTCTGTCGTTTAACAGACGGTTCCACATGAAGAACGGTACGGTCCGCTTCAATCCCGGCGTGCTGAATCCTGATATTGTCCGCGTTGCCGGCCCGATCGATCCCGAGGTCGGGATCGTATTTTTCCGCCAGGCCGACGCGGGCGACAGAATCGCCGCGCTGATAAACTTTGCCCTCCATCTCGATACCGTCGGCGGATCGATGTACGCGGCCGACTATCCCTTCTACGTCGAGCAGTCCCTACGGGAAAGGTACGGGAAGGATCTTACGCTGCTTTACGGCACGGGAACGTGCGGCGACATCAATCACATAGATGTGACCAAAAGAGAGCGCCTGAAAACAGACTACATCGGCAGGACGCTGGCTGAGACAGTGCTTGCAAAAAGCGAATCCCTCAAGGCCATCGCCGAACCGGTGCTGGCAGTACGAAGTGAGATCGTCGAGGTACCGCTTCAGCACTGCGGCCCCGAAAGAGTCGCCTGGGCGCGTGAGAACATCAAGAAGGTCGGCACGAGTGAACTGTCGTTTCTCGAACAGGTTGAGGCGTACAAGATACTCGCCATCGAGATGAGGGGCGCCCGGACAATCGGCCTCGAAGTGCAGGTATTCCGGCTCAGCCGGGATGTAGCGGTAGTAGGCCTGCCGGGCGAGGTCTTCGTCGATCTCGGACTTGCCATCAAGAAGGCGAGCCCTTTTGCGCACACACTCGTGATAGAGCTGTGCCAGGACGCTCCGGGATACATCCCAACCAGGAAGGCATTCGCCGAGGGCAGCTATGAAACGGTCAACTCACGAATCGAAGCCGGAGGCGGCGAAAAAATGGCCGAAGCCGCAATTCGCCTACTGAAGGAATTGGGTTAGCTGCGATTTGGCGATTGAAGGGAAAGGCCTGATGAGATTTACAAAGATGCACGGCCTGGGCAATGACTATGTCTATGTCAATTGCTTCGAAGAGGAAATTAATAATCCTGCGGAATTGGCACACCTCGTCAGCGACCGGCACAAGGGCATTGGCGGCGACGGATTGATTCTCATAGCCCCTTCGCGAACGGCCGATGCCCGTATGCGCATCTTCAATGCCGACGGATCGGAAGCCGAAATGTGCGGAAATGGATTGCGGTGTGTGGCAAAATACACGTACGAGCGCGGCCTGGCAGCGGCAGGCGCCCCATTCTCCGTGCCGGGCGGCAGATCCTTCGGCGCGTCGTTGAATATCGAAACCGGCAACGGGATTCTTACCGTCGGGCTCAGCGTCGATGAAGGCGGCAAGGTCAGCGAAGTGTGTGTCAATATGGGCCAGCCGATCCTTAAACCGAGTGACATACCTGTGAATCTGCCGGGCGAGAGAACCGTTGAACAGCCAATCGAGATTCTCGGAGAGCAATTGCTCACCACCTGCGTTTCAATGGGCAACCCACATGCGGTGTTCTTCTGTGACGACACCGAATCGATCGAACTCGAAAGGCTTGGCCCGGCTATCGAGAACGACAGTCTTTTTCCGAATCGAATCAACGTCCACTTTGCCCGGATTGATGGACCGAACGAACTAACGATGCGAACATGGGAGCGAGGCAGTGGCATCACGATGGCCTGCGGCACCGGCGCCTGCGCTGCTGCCGTTGCTGCCGTGCTCGCCGGACGCGCCCGGCGCACGTGCACAGCGCATTTGCCCGGTGGCGATCTCAACCTGAACTGGTCCGAAAAAGACAACTGCGTTTACATGACAGGCCCGGCTGTCGAGGTCTTTCAGGGCGTCTGGCCGGACGAGTAGTCTCTACAGACAGAACTTCGGAGGCCGGCAGAATTGGAGAGCTGCGCCAAAGCTGCCGGAAGTTGAAGTTTTGTCTTCAGCGCCATCGCTGATTCTGTCGGCTCTCAGGACCTTTGCAAAACCGGCCATCTTTCCGCCAAATTCAAGTAATCCCGGCGTCGGCGGCACTGCTAGTTGCACCTTCAACAACTCGCCCAGCTCGAGTGGATCGGCGCCGGTTTCAAGGTACATGCCGCCGGAGCTGACATTTGCGGTGTGGCCCGAGTGTGACTTGTCAGCCGAGCTAACTCTTTGATACGATATTTCGTAGCGGGCGTCCAGGCGTCTGTGCAGGCGTCTTTCAGGTCGATCTGTCATCTGCATCCTTGCGTAACTGCTGCGTTTCCACATCCCAGTGTGACTACGTACCTTTCACCCGTGCAAGAATTGTTCCAAGGCGTCGGCTGGACAGATGCCCCATTTTAACTTCCTTAAGTGCTGTAACAGCATAACTTTATGTGAGACTTGCAGGTCCGAAGTTGAAGGCCTCACGAACATATCGAAACGGGCGTTGTCAAATATCAACGCAACCGGGTGGTAGTAGTGTTTGCAAACTGAACGCCAATGTGCAGCGAGTCCTTCCTGCTACATATTCTTTCGAGTGTTACATTTCCTGCTAAACAGCGGGGCCATTGATTCCGAAAAAGGAACAGGAGTGTTGCTTTTTGTCAACACCCAGATTGACATTGCAGGAGATAGGCCTTATTATCACAACTATGTCAGATTGCCCAGAACAACAGACAGGAGACCAATATGGGGGCGTGGGCCCGTCAAAGGGAGGCGCAGGAAGAGACCGGCGCGGCGGCGAACGGCTTGGCGAGGCGATCCTGCGATCGCTGCCGATAGGGATCGTCGCCTTTGATGCAGACATGAATATCTTGGATGCCAATGCGCAGGCGGCAAGGCTCATTGAACTGCGCAACCGTATCGATCAATCCCTGGCCAGTGGCACCGACGATGAGATATGGCAAGGCTGGAGACGACAGTTGAAATCAGCGATCTCGATTGGAAAGCCAGTCAGGTTCGATGAGGTAGAATACACTTGCGGCGGGAAAACGAGCGTTCTGCGGATTATCTGCACGGCTCCTGACAGACAGGGGCCATCGGGCAATATCGCCGGCCTCGTCGTAATCGAAGACGCCTCGGAAAGAATCGACACGCAAAGAAGGCTTGCCGAGGCCGAAAGACTGGCCGCAATTGGAAAGCGAGTCTCCAAGGTCGCCCACGAGTTGAATAATCCACTCGACGGAATACTGCGTTACATTAATCTGGCGACGAGAGTTCTCGAGAAAGAGAACCTCGAAAAACCGAATGAGTATCTGGCTCACTGCAGGGAGGGGTTGTTGAGAATGGTCCAAATAGTGAGTGAGCTGCTGGAATTCTCTCGCAGCACTTATATGCCGCTCGAGCATGTCAAAATAGAGCGGATTATCGAAGACGCGATCAAGATGACCGAGTCGAGAACAGCGACTCTGGGCATTAGGATATTGCGAAACTATGCCCTGGGATTACCACAGGTGCGAAGCGGCAATTTGTTTCAGGTATTCTGCAACCTCGCCAGGAACGCCCTGGATGCCATGCCGGACGGGGGAGAGCTTAGAATCTCGACCCGGCCGGCGCCTGACAACAACATAGTCGTGGAATTTCGTGACACCGGAACGGGATTGCCGCTCGCCGATCCGCAGGCCATCTTTGAGCCGTTCTTTACGACCAAGGAACAGGGTAAAGGGACCGGATTGGGGCTGGCGATATGCAGGGACATAGTTGAAAGCTGTAGCGGACGAATTACCGCTGCAAATGCCGCCGACGGGGGCAGTATCTTCACGGTATACCTTCCGGCGGCTGGCCAGTATTAGAGAAAATAAATAAGAATTAGGTTAGGAAGCTCCATGAGAGAGAAGAGCATTCTTGTTATTGACGACGACAGAATCATACTGGATTCACTGTGCGAGTTCTTGTCGCTGGAAGGATTCCGCGCCGGCGGCGCCGAGACTCTCAAGAACGCCCTGGCCATGCTGGAAAAAGAGAACTACGCCCTGGTGCTGACAGATGTCAACCTGCCCGATGGCGACGGTCTCGAATTGCTGGACATCATCAAGAAGGACTATCCTCAAACGGTCGCCATTGTTATCACAGGCTATGGCACAATCGAAAGCGCGGTCAAGGCTATCAAGCAGGGCGCCTATGATTACCTGACAAAGCCGATCATTGACGACGAATTGCGGTTGGCCGTGGAAAGGGCAATCAGACAGCAGTCGCTCATGAGCGAGAACGAAAGCCTTCGATTGCAGCTCGATCGAAAGCATCGCCTCGAGAATATCATCAGCCACAACTACAAGATGGCGAAGATATTCGATCTTGTCGAAGCCGTCGCCGACAGCAGGATAACGATACTTATGACCGGCCCATCGGGTACGGGCAAGAGTATGCTGGCCCGCGCAATACATCATCGTTCGAGCAGGCACAGCAAGCCCTTTGTTGAGGTAAGCTGCGGAGCGCTGCCGGAGACGCTGCTCGAAAGCGAGCTTTTTGGCCACACGAGAGGGGCATTCACCGGCGCTGTGAGCAACAAGGAAGGTAAGTTCCTGGCCGCACACGGGGGGACAATCTTTCTCGACGAAATAGCCAACGCCTCACCGGGTCTTCAGGCCAAGCTCCTGCGCGTCCTGGAGGACAGGCAGTTTGAGCCGGTCGGCAGCAACAAGACCATGGTTGTGGACACTCGTATAGTGCTTGCGTCAAATCGCAACCTCGATGAAGAGGTAAGGCAAGGCAGATTCCGAGAAGATTTGTACTACCGTGTCAACGTCGTAACGATCGAACTGCCACCTTTGGGCGAAAGAGTGGGAGACGTCAGGCTGCTGGCCGACCACTTCCTGCGTATGTACTCGGCACAGCACAACCGAGAAAAGCTCGGCTTTACTGATGAAGCTATGAATTGTCTGGAACGCTATAGCTGGCCGGGAAACATTCGCGAAATAGAAAACGTCATTGAGCGGGCCACTTTGCTGAGCAAGAGCAAATTCATAAGCCCGGACGATCTGCCGGAGACAATCACAGCCGAACCCAGTGGCAACATGAAGGACTACAAGCCAACGAGTCTCAAGGAGGCGCTCGCCGAACCGGAGAAGGATATTATTCGACGAGCACTGGAAGCCAATCACTGGAGCAGGCAGGCGACCGCCAAAGCACTTCAGATAAACCGCACGACGTTATTCAAGAAGATGAAGCATTTCGGGCTTTACGCCGAGGCCGAGAGACTCGGTCTGACATGATGACAGATCCCGCCAATTTACGGCGATGGGCAGTGCTAATTTAAAACCCCTGCTTTTTTGCGGAGGGAGGGGAGAAGGAAGAGAAAAGCAGGGGCAAAAAATGAAAAAGCTATTGTCATTATAGCCGTTTTCATGCAAAGATCAACGAAAAAATCCCCAGGTAGGAGGATTAATCATAGAAAAATCTCTCTTTGCGGGGTGGCAACCCAGAAAATGACGTCTGGTGCACGAGAACAGCCGGACCCTTGATGCCAATAGTCCCATATGGTCAGAAATCCTCAGCAGAAAAACACGGCCATTCTTTCAAAATCAACAGATCTGTGTGAGAAGCATATCGTTATCGGATTGGTCCCCGTGACCGCGAAGAAGAGCGCCCATTTGTGATATATCTTTACGTCAATTATCTGATAGAATGATCATCAGCGCGGGCGCAGAATCGATCGCATATCGGCAACTGCTGTGTAAACATTTGAATGAAAGGAAATGTCAAGATGAGAGACAACAGATCATTGCGCAATCACTTTCGGCATGTCTTGTTCAGGTCGGTCGCAATGGCATCGGCTGCCATCTTCTTGATGGCCTCAGCTTGCCGGTGTGAATCGGCCCGTGGGGACCAAGCGGAGAAACGCCTGTCTAGAGCTGCGCGGAGCGTACATCTGAGATACCCCGCAGAACAAGGCGTTGTTTACTACAACGAAGTGACGGTCCAGAAGAGTTATCCCGGAAGCTACTTCTGCGTCTGCGGCTTCGGGCACGGCTATTTCGGCATACAGGAGCTGTGGAGGGGCAGGAAGGTCGTGATCTTCTCGGTGTGGGACCCGGGCAAACAGGACAATCCGGATTCCGTGCCTGCCGATCGGCGGGTGAAGGTGTTGCACGAGGGTCAGGACGTGCGCGTAAGCCGGTTCGGAAACGAAGGCACGGGGGGCAAAAGCATGTTCGACTATCAGTGGAAGGTCGGCGAAACGTACAAGTGTATGGTTAGGGCTACTGTCGACGGAGACCGGACAACCTACGCAGCCTATTTCTATCTCAACGAGCAAGCCAGTTGGAAGCATCTGGCGAGCTTCGAGACAATTACGGGCGGAGACTATTTGGGCGGATATTATTCGTTTGTCGAGGATTTTATGCGCAATGGCGAAAGCGCAAGGAATGTTCGCCGCGCACTGTACGGTAACGGCTGGATCAAATCCAAAGACGGCAAATGGCTGCCACTGGCGCGGTCACAGTTCACGGCCGACAGGACGGCCACAATGAACATTGACGCAGGCGTAGAGAACGGTAGGTTCTACCTGCAAAACGGCGGTGATACTGAGAACAATACCCCGCTTAAGTCGAAGATGAACTGCCGCATCGAGCAGATGAGTCGTCCAGCAGCAAGTTTTGACGAGCAGTGGGAACTTGCATGGTCAGAAGAGTTCAATTACGAGGGATTGGCCGACGAAGACAAATGGAATTACGAAACAGGCTTCGTGCGCAACCGCGAGAAACAATACTATACGAAGGCCCGAAGCGAGAATGCCCGCGTCGAAGACGGTTGCTTGATTATCGAGTCGCGCAAGGAGGAATACGAAAAGGGCCAATACACATCGGCGAGTCTGCATACGTGGCACAAGGCTCAGTGGCTTTACGGCCGCATCGAGGTGCGAGCGAAGTTGCCGACCGGCAGAGGCATGTGGCCTGCGATCTGGATGCTGGGGACCAATCGCGACACAGTCGGCTGGCCTGCCTGTGGCGAAATCGATATTATGGAAAACGTCGGGTTTGATCCCGACGTGATCTGCGCCAACGCACACACAAAGGCATACAACCATGTCAAGAGAACGAACAAGGGCTCGAAGATACGGGGCGAAAGGCCCTACGAGCAGTATCACATTTATGCGATTGAATGGCACGAGGATCGGATCGACTTTTTCTTTGATGACGAAAAGTACTTTACCTTCGAGAATGAAGGGACGGGCAATGACGTCTGGCCCTTCGACAAGCCACACTACCTGATCCTGAACGCGGCCATCGGCGGTACCTGGGGTGGCCAGAAAGGGATCGACGACGCCATCTTTCCGCAGAAGTACTACATTGACTACGTGCGAGTCTTCAAGAAAAGGTAGACTCCGGCGCAAGAAGACACCACGGCCTTTCGACCCAAGCAATGGCCTTCCGCAGGGTCGGGCGTCATCTCCGCCAAAAACAAAAATGGCAAGCGCATCGCCCTGCCCTTGAGTACTGTCAGACCCTTTCCGGCACGGGGCAGACGAAAGGCTCGCGGTATTGGCGGTGCAGCAGCTTGTTGGCCTCGGCGCTGTTGGTGAACCGTTCCTCGCTGGGGTCGAACTCGAGCAGCGGTCCCATCGACATGGGGTACTTGTCCAGATCGACGCCGCTGTCCTGAAGATGTCGAATGGTCCGATTCAGTGTCAGGATGTTGTTGTCCCGGCTTTTCACCTTCTCCAGCACGGCTTTGGCTTCTTTGACGGAGACCTTGTTGTCCTCGCCCAGATAATAGCTGATGTTAGCCAGATGCGCCAGAGCCGCCGAGAGATGTCCCTGGAAGGCGTCGGAGTTGAGTTCCTGGGTCCTGCGGCTGCGAACGGCCCGGACAAAATTGTCGAAGTGGTCGCCACCGCCCTTGAACTCCTTGACGAGCCTGCCGTTTAGATCAAAGACCAGACAGTGCGTGTAGGACTTCTGAACGAGGTAGCCTTCGGTGCCGTAGAAGATCACGCCGATCCGGTTACCCCTCGTGCTCTCGAACATCGTGCTGATCTCGAGATCCGCCGAGTTGTCAACCGAGAGACCCCGCGTCTCGAAGACCATGCACTTGTCACCATAATCGTAAATAGCGATCTCAGTGTTGGCCGTGTCACCGGCATCGACGTAATGGGGATCTTTGCGTTCGGCCTGATAGCCCAGCCGCCCGCCGTATGCGATGACGCTTCTCGGGTGGCGGTTGATGCCCAGGCCCCATCGGGCGATGTCGGTCTGATGGGGTCCCTGGTTGCCCGAATCGCCATTACCGTACAGTCGCTGCCAGTGCCAGTCGTAATGGAACCGCTGGCGAGTCAGTTTCGGTGTAGTATAGGGCGCCGGGCCGCTCCACAGATTGAAATCGACCTCTTGAGGGATCGGGTAGTCGCCCAGCGGGCCGATAGATCCCCGCCGCTTGTAACAGAGCCCTCGTGCGAAGTTGACCTCTCCGATGCCGCCGTCCTCAATAAACTTCACGGCATTTATGAGGGCGGCATTCGAGCGGCACTGCGTTCCTACCTGACACATTCTCTTGTATTTCTTTGCGGCCGCGACGAGCGCGGCGCCTTCCGGTATATCGTGGCTGATGGGCTTTTCAATGTACACATCTTTGCCCGCCTGCATGGCCCAGACGCCACAGAGTGCGTGCCAGTGATTCGGCGTGGCCGTCGAGACGATGTTGACCGAATCGTCGTCGAAGGCCTCTCGCATGTCCTTGACGAACCTCGGCCGGCGGCCCGTACGTTTCTCGATGGAGTTGCAGCAGTCCTGGCCCACCTTTTCATCGATATCGACTATGTATGCGATTTCGCAATCCTTGCGACCGGAAAATGCGCTTATGTGACTGCCGCCGCGACCCTTGCATCCGACAACGGCGCAACGCAGTCTCTCATTGGCGCTGCGGCTGCGCGCCTTGGCTGCGCCGCTGATCGTCGGGGCCGTTACTACAGCGGCAGACAACATCGAGTCCTTGAGGAACTGTCGGCGAGTTCGCTTTGTCATGATAACCACTCCTTAAATGATGTTGAAATCTGACTGAATATCGCAGATATGCAGACGAATCTAAACGGTACGCGATGCAAGTTCAAGTGAAAAATCCTTCTCTGGCCGAGTGCCGCCTGTCAGGTGACCGGACACGTCGAATCAAGAGGGTAAGATCATTAAAATCTCGGGATCAAGATTTCGCAGCGCTCGGAAAGCAAGTGGAGACTAAGGTCGGCTTCAAGTCCTTCTGTGAGCATGAGTGGTTTTGGAAACCGACTCTGCAATACTCTTGAGAAGCACGCGCAGGGCCTTTAGATTCTCAGTGGCTATCAGCGTAACCACCGCTCTGAGGTGAGTCATGAAATTCCTTAACATTTCTCGCCCTTTCAGAACTGCCCCTGCTTTACTCTTCGTAAATCAACTTCTCACCTTTAAGACGTCTCGGATCGCCTTTTATTGCAACTGCCGGGAAAAGTTTTCCAAAAATACCGAGAAAGCCGGATTCTCTGGTGATCTTCTCAAGCAAACGCGACCACGTATAGCTTAAAGATTCTCCTTGACGGCAAAGTGGGTAATCTGGTATAAATATAGTCGTTGGTGTTTGTGGGTTTGCGGTTTTTCGGCAGGCCGGATGTCTGTCGCTGGTCTTGGATATTCGCTCTGTTACGAGGGTCCATATGTTAGAGTTTGCAGGGAAGGAGGCAACGCCGGAAGCGTCAGAGATCGTCTCAGTATCGGTTGTTTCAATAGAACTTCTTTTAGGGAGGACTGTCATGTGTGGAAAATTGACTAATGTGTTGGCTCTTGTCTTGGTGCTGGCTCTGGCTGGCACAAGCACGGCCCAGAACATTGACCCGGCCCTCGTCGGCTGGTGGACGTTCGACGAAGGTGAAGGCAACGTCGCCGGCGAACTGAGCGGAAAGAGCGTCCCGGGCACATTTTTCGGCGGCCCGGCCTGGGGCGTTGACGGCGACCACAGAGGTGTCCTGCTCTTCGACGGAACCGATGACTACGTCTTCATCGACGGACACTTCAATCTCCCGGTTTACACGATGGCCCTGTGGTTCCGAGTCGACGGGGGATCTGGTTCGCGGGACATTATTTCGGCCTACGCCGTGGGCGTACAACACGGCATACTCCTCGAATTGCAGGGCGGCGGGACACTGCGCTATCTGCATCGCTATCCCCTCGGGACCGGCGGAGGCACGAACATCTACACGACCACAACGTATGACGACGGTGCCTGGTACCACGCCGCATTGGTCAAGTCGGAAAACAAGATAACACTTTACATAAACGGCGAAGAGGTAGACTCGACAGGTGACACCAGCGAGTTCAATCCCGGCGACACCTTTGGCATTGCATTGGGAATCCTCGATGATGAAAGGGGACTTGACAGGATGTTCCCGGGCGCCATGGACGATGTCCGCGTCTACGACCGCCCGATGTCGGCCGAGGAGATTCAGGAGATAATGACACTGGAGATATGGCCATACGCCTATGGTCCGACCCCTGCCGACGGGGCACTGTATCCGGACACGTGGGTCAATCTGAGCTGGTCGCCGGGCCCTCTGGCCACATCGCACGATGTCTACCTCGGCGACAATTTCGACGAGGTAAATGACGGCACCGGCGACACATTCCGCGGCAACCAGACCGGAACATTCTTCGTTGCCGGCTTCCCCGGCTTTGCTTTTCCCGAGGGCCTTGTCCCGGGCACAAGGTATTACTGGCGGATCGACGCGGTTGATCAAACTAATCCCGACAGCCCCTGGAAAGGCAGTGTCTGGAGCTTTTTGGTTCCTCCGAAGAAGGCCTATGAGCCTGTACCGGCCGAAGGGTCCAAGTTTGTCGACGCGAATGTCGAACTGAGTTGGACGGGCGGCTTCGGTGCCAAGTTGCACACCGTCTATTTTGGTGACAACTTCGACGATATCGACAATGCCACCGGCGGGGCCGCACAGGGAACCACGACTTTTGCCCCTGGCGCACTTGAACCGGGCAAGACCTATTATTGGCGGGTCGATGAGTTCGACGCCATGATGACACACAAAGGCGATGTGTGGAGCTTCACGGTTGCCGGCGCCGGCGGAGGTGTGAAGGGCGAGTATTATACGGGCCAAAACCTCAACACACTCGCCCTGACCAGGACCGATCCCCAGATCAATTTCAACTGGACCGGCGCTCCCGACCCGGCGGTCGGAGAGGACGGCTTCTCGGTCAGATGGTCCGGCGAAATTGAAGCGGCATTCACCGAGACCTACACGTTCTACACGAACAGCGACGATGGTGTGCGTCTCTGGATCGACGGCATACAACTCGTCAACAACTGGACCGACCATGGCAACACCGAGAATAGCGGGAACATGGATCTCGTCGCCGGGCAAGTTTACAGTGTTCAAATGGAGCACTACGATGCCACCGGTGGTGCCGTGGCGCAGCTTCGCTGGTCGAGCCCCAGCACACCCAAACAGCTCGTCCCGCAGGCGGCTTTGTCACTGCCTGTCAGGGCCCGCAATCCACAGCCGCTCAACGGCATCGTTGGAGTCAAACTCATTGATACCCTGGACTGGATGGCTGGAGATCACGCTGCTTCACACGATGTGTACTTCGGTACCGATCAGGATGCCCTGAGGAACGCTGACAGGAATTCACCCGAGTACAAGGGGACCAGAGCACTCGGAGACGAGGGCTTCGACCCCGGCGCGCTCGCCTGGGACACCACCTACTACTGGCGTGTTGACGAGGTCAATGATACCAATCCCGACAGCCCGTGGGTCGGCACTGTCTGGAGCTTTTCTACGGGTGACTTCCTCATTGTGGAAGACTTTGAGGACTACAACGACTATCCGCCCGACGAGATATGGAATACCTGGATAGACGGATTCGGCACCACGACAAATGGCTCTACGGCGGGCTATCCCGATCCGATCTTTACTGATGGAGAGCATTATGTCGAGACCGTGGTCGTTCACGGCGGCGCCCAGACGATGCCGTTGTTCTACGACAACAATCTCAAGTACTCTGAGGTGACTGCGACGCTGGTTTATCCGACCGACTGGACCACAGAGGGCGTCGGCAACCTGTCACTGTGGATCAGGGGCGAGTCGGACAATGCAGTCGAGCAGTTGTATGTCGCTGTTAACGGAGCGGCAGCGTACAACGATGATCCGGCTGTGGCACAGACAACCATATGGACAGAGTGGGTCGTTCCGTTGCAGGCATTTGCCGACCAGGGCGTCGATTTGACTAATGTGAACACGATTTCCATTGGCCTGGGCGACAAGAACAACGTCGCCGTCGGCGGCTCAGGTGTGATATACGTTGACGACATTCGGCTGTATCGGCCGTGAGAGTCGCCGGCCAGTGATATGCGATTACATGGATTGAAACCGGTTGGGGCCTGTACCGATCTACAAGGTATAGGCCCCACTTGCTTGATAATCGCTTGTGCCGAATGGAGAAAGTCGATTTGTTGGCGGCACATCGAGGCTGCGTGGCTGCCCGGGCGAATTTCGTGCACTTGACAAGCAGCGAAGCTGTTGCTATAGTGCTCCCTATTGAATTTCCCGTTTTTGCGCGGGTAAGTAACTTTGCAATAACAGTTTATGATCTTGCTCGCGGGAATTTACTACCCTGAAGGGTATATAAAGCCTGTATCTGGGTGGATTTGACTCCTAAGGGGATGCAAATGAAGACAAAGGCCTTTACCCTAATCGAATTGCTGGTGGTGATCGCGATTATCGCCCTACTGATGGCCATCATTCTGCCGGCGTTGAACTCCGTAAAGAGGAAGGCTGCGACGACCGTTTGCCTGAGCAATACCAAGAACCTCTCCCTGGGCTGGTACATGTACATGCAGGATAACGACGGCCGCATAATGAGTTCCGAAGACACCGGAACCGAGCGAAACGGCAACTATGTCGGATGGTGCGGCGTGCCCCGCAACGCAAACGGAGGCCAATTGAGCAATACGCAGACGAGTCCGGCCGTAACGGATGAGGACGAGATCCGGGGAATCCAGCAGGGCCTCTTATACGCTTACGTCGGGGACGCAGGCGCATATCACTGCCCTGCCGACAATGTTCGCAAGAGCATGTACGACCAGACGACCGTGTTCGTCTCGTATGGCGTTCCCATGTGCTTGTACGGACGCCTGAGTCCAGGCACTGCCGAATACAATACACAGATCAAGATCTTCAGCGAAATCCGTCGTCCTGCGACCCGTTATGTGTTCGTCGAGAGCGCCGAGACGCGAAATTGGAATTCGAGCCATCATTTCGTGATGGCAGCCCCCGAGTACACGGGCAACACCGAGTGGGGCTGGTGGGGACCGATGGCGGTCAATCATGGCGACAGCAGCGTCCTCGGCTTCTGCGACGGCCATTCAGAGGTGCGCAAATGGCGAGATAGCTTCACCATAGAACGTGTGGACAAGCTCATCACGCAAGGTGTCGCAACCTATGGACAAGAGTACCCTCCTCCCGGTCAGACGTTGGATATCGCCTACATGGCCGCCGGCTGGCCGTATCGCCATAATGATCGCTGACAATAGATCGACGGCAAATGCAAACCGAAAGCAAGGCCTTTACCCTGATAGAGCTGCTGGTGGTAATCGCGATCATCGCGCTGCTGATGGCGATCATTCTGCCGGCGCTGAATATGGTCAAGCGCAAGGCCGCGACGACCGTCTGTCTGAGCAATACCAAGAACCTGTCTATCGGATGGTATATGTACATGGGAGACAACGACGGCCGGATCATGAGTTCCACTGCCGAGGCGAGCGAGGACAACGGCACGCACGTCGGATGGTGCCGGGAACCTCGAGATCAGAACGGCAATCGACTCGGAGGCAGCCAGACAAGTCCCCCGGTAACCGATGAGGATGAGGTTCGCGGGATCCAGATGGGCGTTCTCTATCCCTATGTCAAGTCTCCGGATGCATATCACTGCCCGGCGGACAACGTGCGCAAAAGCATGTACGACCAGACCACGGTGTTTGTCTCCTATGCCATTCCAGCTTGTCTATATCAGGCGCCCCAGAAGGGCGAAGCTCGGTATAACACACAGA
>Ga0209536_100007572_pt1 | contig 16455 bp, 14 predicted proteins | sample DeeMarSeWOR28_12_FD_187461 | JGI IMG/M metagenome (GOLD analysis project Ga0209536, IMG submission 187461) | Marine sediment microbial communities from White Oak River estuary, North Carolina - WOR-2-8_12 (SPAdes) (version 2) | ecosystem: Environmental > Aquatic > Marine > Intertidal zone >... | reverse complement strand
CGCGGCAGGCCACCCCGTCCACGGGTGCCGAAACGATGAACCGGTCAATGACGCGGGTGCGACCTTCCTCCTCGACAGTCACGGTCATGGGCGCACGTTTTACAGCGACCGTTTCCACCAGTACCGGGCGTGGCCAGAACCCCCACACCAGCAAGCCGACGATGATGACCGCGATTGCGGCGACGCCAGGATGTTTGCCCAATGGGAGACGCATAGCGTTCACTCCTTGGTCTTGAGTACAGCCACCATATCGAGGTGGGCCAGGTTGCGCCAGATCATAAAGCCCGAGACTAGAGCGGAGACGATCACTACCAACGCAGCAAAGGCATAGACATTGATGCCCAGCACCAATGGAATGCGATAGAGATCGCTGTCGAACTGAAAGGCGAGAAACGCGCATAGTCCGTAGCCGATGAGCAAGCCGATAGGGATGGAAACGAGAACGAGCAGGCCGAGTTCGCCCAGAAGAATGTAGGCCACTTCGCTGCGCTTGAAGCCCAGAACGCGCAGGCTCGCCAGCTCGCGGTTGCGTTCGGCGAGCGCGATGCGCATGCTGTTGTAGACAACGCCGAAGGAGATCGTGGCGCCCAGCAAGGTTGAGATAAAGGTGAAGAACAGCACCGTTTCCGCCAGGGTTTCGTAGAACGCGTCAATCGCTGCCCTCTGCTCGACCACGCCGGCGATGCGCGGCATGTGCTTGAGCTCGGCATAGACCTCACGCTGATAGCGATCGTCGACGCTCATATAGGCGCCTGATATCGCGCTGCCCTCCTTGAGTAGACGGTTCAGGGCGTCGCGGCGCATGTAGGCGTTCACGCCGAGATACTCTTTGGCTGTACCGATGACGGGCACTCGCACAGTCGGGCGACTGCCTTCCAGTACTTCGATGGTTAGCATGTCGCCGGGCCCAATCTTCAGGATGTCGGCCAGGTAGTCTGTCATGATCACACCGTCCGACGGCAACTTCACTCTCTTGAGATCAGCATCGAGCAGCCGCATCAGATCGCCGTCGGGCTCAATGCCTTGAACGGCGGTACGATAGAAGCGGTGCTCAAACCGTAGCCTGGCTGGCACGCTGCGAAAACCTTCCACGTTCTTGACGCCCTGGAGGCTACGCAGCGAGTACAGCGAGCGCGCCGAGGTAGGTTCGGTATAGTTGGCAATCAAGTCCTCTCTCTGGCTCATACCGTATTGCACGGTCACCATGGTGTCGATGGCGCCTTCCTGAAAGCCGCCAATCATCATGATGCCGCAGGCCATAGCGATACCGATGGTGGTCAGTAGTGATTTCAACGGACGGCGTTCGATGTGGCGTAGAACCATACGCGTCGGTTGCGAGAACCAACGCTCCAGCCCGAGCCGCTCCACAATCGTGGCGCGATAAAGGGCAGGCGGCTCGGGGCGCATGGCCTGGGCGGGAGGCAACATTGCCGCGCCGCGTACTGCATACACGGTGCCGACCATGGCCACGCCGATACTGATCAGGGCCGCCGTGGCTATGACCTGTGGCCTGAGGACATAGATCATGAAGGGCAGGCTGTAGAGGTCCATGTATATGTTACTTAGCCCCTTGCCCAGGAAGACACCCACGACGAGGCCACCCATAATCCCGAGCGACACGATCATGAGCACCAGCTTGGTGTAGTGCAGGCCGACTTCGAGATTGCTGTAGCCGAACGCTTTCAGCCCCGCAATCTGTTCGCGCTCCAGGCTGATCAGCCGGCTGATGACAACGTTCAACAGAAACGCTGCCACCCCAAAGAAGATCACAGGAAAGATCGTAGCAATGGTTCGTTGCTGCTTGAGCTCTTCGCTCAGAAATCGATTTGATAACTGGTCTTCACGGGCGTAAGAACCCTGTCCACCATAGTCCTCGAGCAAAACATCCAATCGATCGATTACGTCTTGCTCATTGACACCCTTACTCAGAGTCAAGGTCACGTCGTTGAAGGCACCATCCATGTCGTAGGCCGTCGCCAACGGTTTGCGGGCCATCCAGAATATGCCGTAGCGTTCGAAGTCGGGGAAAATAGCGCCCGGAGCGATCTGGTAGATGAACTCGGGCGACAATGCTGTACCAACGACGGTCAGCATCTTGCGCCGGCCATTGATTGTGGCGTGGATCTTGTCCCCTGGTATTAGCTCGTGAGCGTCCGCGAACTCCTCGCTCAGCAGCACTTCGTTGTCGCGGCCCGGTTCGACCAACCTGCCACTTCGTAAGTAGATCTGATTCAACAATCCACGACTATTGTCCGGCAACGACATCAGATGTCCGCTCACCAAATCGGCGAAGCCCTCAACATCAACGTTGACGTAGGCCACAACGCGGGTCTCGATTTTGTCAACGCCCGGGATCTCTTCGATGCGCTTGACCAGCGACAATGGGGCGCGCTTGAGTGAGGCGAACACGTGGGCGAAGTGATGTTCGCGATAGTAGGTCTCGCGTGTCTGGTACAGCGCGTCCAAGGTGCTCAACGACATCACATAGATGGCGACCCCACCGACGATTACCGCAGCGATCGCCACGGCCTGCATGCGCATCGCCCACAGTTCGCGCCACAGTTTCTTGTCAATTGCCCGCATCGCCGCTGCTCACCAACTCAGCTCGTGAGGCGCCACCTTCGCTACGTTGACGCGCACCTCGCTGATGCAGCCGTCGGCAAGGTGAATGACGCGGTCCGCCATATCGGCGATGCCAGCGTTGTGGGTGATCACCGCCGTTGTTGTACCCATGTCTTCGTTAACGCGCTGTAGTGCTTCGAGCACCGCAATACCGGTCTGGGAGTCGAGTGCCCCGGTGGGCTCATCGCACAACAGCACGGCCGGGTTCTTAGCGATGGCGCGAGCGATGGCGACACGCTGTTGTTCGCCACCGGACAGCTGGGCCGGGAAATGGTCGAGGCGCTGGCGCAGGCCCACCAGCGCCAACGCTTCTTCTGGTTGCATGGGCGCGCGGGCGATTTCAGTGACGACCGCCACGTTCTCGAGGGCCGTAAGGCTGGGAATCAGGTTGTAGAACTGAAACACGAAGCCAACGTGATAGCGGCGGTAGTCGGTCAACTCACTCTCAGTCGCCCTCGTCAGATCCTGTTCGCCATAGAAGACATGGCCATCGGTGGGCGTGTCGAGCCCGCCGAGAATGTTCAAGAGGGTGGATTTGCCGCTGCCGGAGGGACCGAGCAGCACGGTGAACTCGCCGCGGTAGAGATCCAGGTCGACACCGCGCAGGGCATGCACCTGTACCTCGCCCATTTGGTAAACCTTGGTGACACCGTGGACGTGAAAGACCACGCCGGCGCCGAGGTCTTCATGGGGTTGGTGAGGCGTCTTGGGCATAGTCCTCCCTCACGAAAAGCATAGCAGACGCGGATGCCCCGCCAGGAAATTCAACCACCGAGGGCACGGGGACAGGGAGAAAAGAGCTCAATGTAAAAAGCTATGAACCACGGGGAAACCGAAAGACCATGAAGTTGAACCACGGAGGGGACGGAGTAGACGGAGAACGGCAATTCATGTGAAGACAAGTGGTGATATCTCGATTGGCCCTCATTGCCCCTCGCTCGGCTGTCCATACCTCGGCATGCATCCGGCCGCCGGAGCCACGCGGGAAGTTTTCCCCGTATTCCCCGAGGCTCCTCGCTTCTGTTGCTTTACGGGTTTTCTCCGTGTGCTCCGTGATCTCCGTGGTTCGACCCGCATATAAGACGTGCACCTAGGAAGAGCGAGTTGCGCATCAGCGTTCGATGGTCTCGCGCACCATGCGTGCCGTCACGTCTTCCCACGGGAGGTAGTCGAGATTGTCGATCGAAACGCGCCCTCGGCCGAGGATGAGCACGACCCGCAGACCATCGGTGTAGAACGGATCCTTTGTATAGTTGAAGGCCGGTGCATCGTGGTCGGAATAGCCGACACCCTTGACGTAGCCCAGCGCTTGTACGCTTTGCGCGGCAGCAAGATCCAGGGTGATGTAAAGACGTGCCTCATCGACGATGGGATCAATCTTGTGGGTGACGATTGTTACTTTTGACAACCTGACCCCGATATCGCGACTGATTTGCCCCACCCAAACGCTGCGTCCCTCCAGTGTAACCGGTGCCAGCCACAGTCGGAGGTGGTTGCGCTCGTCGACGGTGCCGCGTGTCTTTTGCAGTGCGAAGTCCTGGGGTCGCCCGAAGAGATACAGCGGTGATACCGGTGATGTGCGGTACTGCGATCGGAAGAACGACGAAGCGACCGTGCGCCAGATAGTATCTCGACGCATGGTCTCGGTGAGATCCCAGCCTCGACGCACCAGAGTCGCCAGCATGTGCCGGCCGTCGCCGACGATGACCAGATTGAGCGGGTCGCCGGGTGTTTTGGCGTCGCCGCCCAACACGCAGCACGGCAGATTCTCCAGATATTCGCGCAGTCCGTCCAGATCCAAATCCCGTATCGCGGTCGGTGGATAAAGCGATTCGAAGTCCACCCGCATGAAGTCGGCTTCAAAGCCCGGCACCGTTTGAATGAACTCAAATGTCCGCAGCTCGCGTTCGCCAAATAGCTCCACCGCAAAGGCCTTCGCTCCGGGGTCGAGATTCGTAAACAAATAGCCCGACATGGTGCTGCGCGGTCGGATGACCACTCTTACCATCTGCTGCAGCAGCGCGGCGATGGCATCGTTCAGGCTGCCATCCATCTCCCCGCGAAATATCCACGCGACCTCCGAGGGCGAGAAGTAGTTGGGATCAAGGCTGAGCAGATTCAGGTAGAGCTCCTGGTCCTCTTGATTCGCAACCTCCAGCCAGACGGGTTGAATCCCACTATCCGCCAGCGGCAGGCCAAAGCTCTCCTCGGATTCCAGCGGGCTCAGCACCACGGCGGATACGCGAATACCGCCGTCGGTCTGTGTTTCCGCCCGGGCACGAAAATCCAGCGATTCAGTTTGAGGCGGAGCAGCGCACCCGCCAAGCAACAGGAGCAACAGCAGTACTGTCAGGCCCATGCGCCCCGCCCAGACGAGGTCTCCGGTCAAGGACGGTAAGCCGTGCATAGTCATAGTGTGCGTTCGCTGCCGGTGGCTTGCTGGCCCCGATGAGTGACTATCTCAGCCGGGTACGGATCCACATTCTACACGCTGATCTGTTGCTAATCTTAGTAGCATCGGGTCGGCCCAATGTCGAGAGTGTTGCCGGCGGGTCTTCCGACGAGTCCAGAGGTCAGCCCGGGAGTTTGCCGCCGTGCTGGCTGAGCTGACTCTGCCTGTCACAAGCGCAAGGGGGATAGAGATGAAAAACTGGTGCGGTTGCATCACGTTATGGCTGCTTGTCTCGCTGGCAGTGCCAATTGCGGCGCCGGCCCAGGAGGGAGGGGACGCGGATCTCGCGCAGGAGCTGACCAACCCCTTGGCCGACCTGGTGACTTTGCCGATCCAGATGAATTTCGATAGCGATATCGGAGCGGCCGACGGGGCGAAGATCACGACAAACGTGCAGCCGGTCGTCCCCTTTGAGGTCAACCCGGACTGGAACCTCATTACCCGAACTATCATGCCGGTCATCTGGCAGGACGACATCTACCCCGGTGCGGGTTCGCAGTTCGGCTTGGGTGATATCAGCCTGAGTATGTTCTTTTCACCGAAGCAGCCGACCGCGGGCGGCCTCATCTGGGGTGCCGGCCCCATCCTGCTGTTGCCGACAGCCACCGATTCGAAGCTCGGTGCCGACAAGTGGGGAGCCGGTCCGGCGGGCGTGCTGATTACGATGCGCGGGCCCTGGACCCTCGGTGGCCTTGCCAATCATGTGTGGTCGTTTGCCGGAGACGATAACCGCCAAGACATCGACAACACATTCATTCAGCCTTTTGTCGCCTACACCTGGCCGAGCGCGTGGACGGTGTCGGTGCAATCCGAGAGCAGCTATAACTGGGAGGCCGAACAGTGGTCGGTGCCGATCAACGCAGCGGTGTCCAAGCTGGTTCGCGTCGGCAAGCTGCCGGTCAGCCTGCAGGCCGGCGTGGGCTACTGGGCGGAAGCGCCGGCCGCAGGTCCCGAAGGGCTGCGGTTCCGGTTGCAGGCGAACTTGGTTGCGCCCAAGAGCCTGTTGACCCGTTAGGCGAGGTGGCTCGGTGCAACGTGCGTCTGGACGGAAATCAGGTGACGCGACGCTTGGCGACGCTGGGTGATCGGCGTGGGCACCTATTTGATCTCGGCGAGAATCCGCACTAGGAGAAGGAATAGAAGAATCTCAACTCATCGGAGGGAAGCGTCCATGAGAAACCAATCAGTCCTGGCCGCAGTTCTCATCTCGGCAGCGTCTTTTTCAACCTTGGCAGTGGCGGCTGAGCCTTACGCCGGCTACGGGTATGAGCCGACAGAAAGCGACCATATCGGCGAGAAGGAGTATGGGCCCTATCTGAATATCGGTTATCCGCAGCGTGTGTTCTGGGGTGACACCCACGTACACACTTCTTTCTCGACCGACGCCGGCATGATCGGCAACCGGCTCGGGCCGGATGAGGCCTACCGTTTCGCCCGCGGCGAGATCGTTGTGGCCAGTAATGGCGTTCGCGCGCGCTTGCAGCGCCCGCTGGACTTCCTTGTGGTGGCCGACCATGCGGAGAATCTGGGCCTGGCGCCGATGATCGCCGAAAAGAATCCGGATCTGCTCAAACTCGAATTTGGCAAGAAGATTGCCAACATGGTCTATGCGGGCAAGTACGGTGATGCTTACACGCTCTGGGGCGACGGCATGGCCAAACGAAAGGACCCTCTCAAGGGAAACGAGGCCTTGACCCGTACCATGTGGCAGCGCCTGACTGCCTCGGCCGAGAAATTCAATGAACCCGGCAAGTTCACGGCGCTGATTGGCTTCGAGTGGACGTCCAGTCCCGGTGGTAACAACCTGCACCGCAACGTCATCTTCCGCGATGGCAAAGACGAGGCCGACCGGATCATCCCGCTGTCCAACTACGACACCTCTGACCCGGAAGAGTTGTGGAAATGGATGGCCGCCTATGAAGCAAAGACCGGCGGCCAGCTGCTTGCGATCCCGCACAATGGCAATCTTTCCAACGGACTGATGTTCGATGACGTCACGTTCACGAAGAAGGAGTTGAATCGTGACTACGCCCAGCGCCGGATGCGCTGGGAGCCAGTGTATGAAGTCACGCAGATGAAAGGCGACGGCGAGGCTCATCCTTCCCTGTCGCCGAACGACGAGTTTGCCGACCATGGCACCTGGGACAAGGGCAGCTTTGGTCCTGAGCCCAAGACCAAGGAGATGTTGCCGCGCGAATATGCGCGCGAGGCGTTGAAGAGGGGGCTGAAGTACGAGCAGGCGCTCGGCGCCAATCCGTTCAAGTTCGGCATGATCGGCTCGACCGACACGCACACGTCGCTGGCGACCACCGAGGAGAATAACTACTTCGGTAAGGCAACCCCCGCCGAACCAACCGGCAAGCCGGAACGGTTTCAGGAAAAAATTACCGGCTTCCTGCAAGAACCGGGGGGGCCGGACATCACCGTGCGTCACTACCAGACCTTGGCTTCAGGCCTCGCAGCAGTCTGGGCTACGGACAATACCCGCGAAGCCGTGTGGGGTGCATTGGCGCGCAAGGAAGTCTACGCCACCACCGGCACCCGCATGGCGGTGCGGGTCTTCGCCGGCTGGGACTTTGACGCGGCCGATGTGCAGCGTCCTGATTTTGCGAAGACTGGCTATCTGCGCGGTGTGCCGATGGGCGGCGATCTGACCAAGGCACCCAAAGGCAAAGCACCCACGTTTGTGATCCGCGCGCTACGCGATGTCGATGGTGCCAATCTGGATCGCATTCAAATCGTTAAAGGCTGGCTGGACAAGAGCGGCAAACTGCATGAACAAGTGTACGACGTGTTCTGCTCCGATGGTCGCAAGATTACCGACAAACATCGCTGCGACAAGCCGGTCGGCGATAGCGTCGATGTAAAAACCGCGACCTATACCAACAGCATCGGTGATGCCCTGATGCTGGCGTACTGGAAAGACCCCAACTTCGATGCCAAACAGCGTGCCTTCTACTACGTGCGCGTGTTGGAGATCCCGACACCGCGCTGGACCACTTACGACGCGGCGTTCTTCGGAGTCGAGTTACCCAACGATGTGCCGCCGACTCAGCAGGAGCGTGCGTATACCTCGCCGATTTGGTATACGCCATAGCGCGCCGGGATCAGGCGCCACCCGGTTGAACAGGCGCTCCAAGCTGGACAACAAAGCCGACAGGAGAAAGCGAATGAATGTGACGCAAATTTCAGGCCTCGGTGCGGTGCTGCTGGCGCTAGCGCTGTGCGTGGGGTGCAGCAAGGAAGACTCCACACAAACGACCAGTCCCGATTCTGGCAAGAGTGAGAAGACGATCGTATCGGACCTCAGTGCTGAGCAGATCGAGGACATCGTCCGTCGCTCTTACCAGTATGTCGCGATGTACAACGTGAACAACAAGTTCGCGCTCAAGCAGGGCGGGTGGAACACCTGTGATGTGGATACCGAGCTGAAAGATCACACGATGCGGGAAATCGCACGTCCCAATAATGACACTCTCTATGTCGGATGTATGTTAGACCTGCGCAAGGATCCGGTCATTCTTGATCTGCCGGCGATTGACTCCACCTACGTTTCGTTGATGGTCACCGGCTATGATCATTACGTCAATATACCTCTGTCGACGACCAAGGGTGATTTCGGCAAGCCCGAGAAGGTGCTTTTCTACACCTCTCGGACTGAAGGCTTTGACGGCGGCAAGGTCGACGGCGTCGATCGCAGTTTTGAAATGACGGGCGACTTCGTCTCTGCGGTCCTGCGCGTCATGCCCCATGCCAATGACAAAGAACGGTTTGGAAGAGTCGTCGAGCAAATGAAATCTATTAAGCTGATGACTTTGTCAGAAATCCTAGGTGGGTCGGCCAAGGCTATTGATGACGTACAGTTTCCCGACGTTGGCCAAACGGATCCGGATGTTTACGAGAACAATTTTCTGGAGGTGATGCAGTTTGTGGTCAATCACACCAGTTTCGATCCCAATGATGATGTGGACACGGGACTCCTTGCCGCATTGAAGCCCTTGGGCATCGAACCGGGCAAGAGCTTTGACAAAACCAAAGTGGCCACAATCGATGGGAAGCGCTTCAGGGCCATCGCCGATGAGGTTCGAGAGAAGAAATTCGCCCGCGCCATGGACCCGGCAGTCACGGCGGAGCACGGAACTTCACTGTTTCAGCCCAAAGGTCAGATTTCTCTGAGTCTGTTGGTGATGCAATCGGTAATTGGCCCGATAGGTCAACCCGCGGCGGAAGCGGTATATCCCCCGGTCACAACCAAAGATGGCCAACCTATGAATGCGCAGTACGACTACGTGATCCGCATGACAAAGGACGAGTTGCCGCCGGCGCGGGCCTTTTGGTCGCTGACGCTGTATGACTCGGCGAACGGATTTTTTATACCCAATGATCGCAAGAAATACAGCGTGGGGGAGAATTCGGGGATGAAACTCAACGCCGATGGTGGCATTGAGATTTACGTCGCGGCGGAACAGCCTGAAGGAGTCCCAGAAGAAAACTGGCTCCCCATCAATCGCAAGGATGAGAACCTGGATATTATTCTCAGGATCTATGCGCCCGACCTCGAGGAATATGAGAAATGGCAAGCGCCACAAGCGGAAAAGCTCTAAGCGTACCGACGGCGGCACACGGTGCCCAGCATGTGGTTGTTGTCGGTGTGTCTACTCCTGGACGGTCTGGTCTAACGGTCGCTTCGTCTGGGCCACACGGTTCGGCTCTCACTCTGGCACAGCCCGGCAGCTAGTCCTTCAGGTAGGGCTTGGCGTTCGCCACGCGCACAGTCACCGTCGCGACGGCTCCGCCCTCGGCGAGCTTGAAGGCTTTGTAGCCCTTGCCGGACTTTGTCGGGACACCGTCGGCACCGCTGCTGCCAGCGCCAACTTCGGCGCTGGTGCTGCCGGCCGCAACTTCGGCACCGGCCTCGTAGTGCCACGTGCCTTTGGCAGCGCGCTCCAGGAGCGTCGCATCGCTGAACACGATGACCACTTTGTACTTCTGCGCGCCATAGCCGCCGCCGACCTCGAAGCGCGACACTCTGATGTACGAACGCGTGTCGGTTCGCTTGTCGACGACGACACCGTAGCCAACGCCGGCACCGAACCAGGGGATTTTGGTTACCGTCATATTGACCACCACGTGACCAACCGATTTGTCTAAAGTCTCTTGCACCTCTGGCTTGCTTTCGAGCAGGGTGGCGACGGCTTTTTCGCCCATCTCATCCAGTTCTGCTGCCGTTGGTCCGCCTTCCTCTGGCGACGTTGTGGCGCAGCCGGTCGCTGCCGCAAGGACATGGGCAATGACGGCCGCTCGAATGGCCAGCGTCAGGAATGGTTTCACGTGTTCACCTCTTTGCATGTTGGCAAATGCACTCGTCGTCCAATCCAAGTTGATGCGTTGCTTCTCGCAGTCCCCGCGACTTGAACACGGTCAGTAGTATTCTTTTGGGAACGCCCGAAAGATGACGTCCTCGACGCGCTGCCACCAGTTTCGTGCCGGCTGCGTAGTGACGACTTCCTTATCGTGGACCCAGCGGAGCTCGCCGTCCTCGTCCAGTTCAACGCGCCAGCTGTTGGCAGGCTGGATGTCGCGTTCGATCAACTCAGCGAGCGCGTCGCCGAGGCCGCGACTGTTAACGAACACGCCCATCTCGGTATTGAACAACGCCGATCGTGGGTCGTAATTCATGGAGCCAATATAGACGTGCTTACGATCGACAACCATTGCCTTGGAGTGCAGGCCCATGAATTTTGCGCGCGTAGGCGCCGTATCGGAGACCAGGGACTGAATCTCAGCATCGTGACGCATTTCGTACAGTTCCGCTCCCGCTTTCAGAATGGGCTTGCGCCATTGCTTGTAATGACTGTTCACGGCGGGCACATCGTGCGAGGCGAGTGAATTGGTCAGAATTTTCATCTTAGCGCCCCGCTTCTTGAGCGCACCTAGCTTGGTGATTCCTCTATCGGTTGGAATGATGTAAGCGTTGACGATCAGCAGTTCATCCTGGGCCGAATCCAGCATCGAGTGGATCCGCCCCAGCATGACCTGTTCGATGGCACCGCCCTTGGGCAGATCAGCGTGCACCTCGCTGGTTCCCGGGTGCAACCTGGTGGCCAGCGCATCAAACTCGGTGGACCATGATTGAGGCTCAAGCGGGAACCGCGTGAGCCTCTGCTCCTCGCTGAGTACGCGCACGAGCTTCGCCCGCGCCGCGGTCTGTTCATCCGGCGATATGGCTATCTCGAGCGCCGAGACTGGCATCACCCAGGCGCTGTTCCAGTAGGCGTCGAAGACGGTTGAGGACTGTCGCGCCACAGGCCCGATCCCCAGCACATCGAGATCGTGGAAGTTGAAGGCAATATGCAATCCCATGTATTCGTCGCCGACGTTGCGTCCGCCCAGAATAACCGCCTGGTTGTCGACGATCAGGGCCTTGTTGTGCATGCGTTGGTTGAGTCGTTCCAGATCGCTGACCCCCTCTCCAAAGCGGCTGGCCATCTCCCGCTTCGACCAGGGATTGAACAGTCTGAGCTCCAGATTCGGGTGTGCGTCCAACCATGCCACGACCTTGTCGCGCATCAGGACGGTGGTTGCATCAGCGAACAGCGTGTTGAGGTCGTCGACCAGCATACGCACCTTGACGCCACGGTCTGCGGCGTCGAGCAGGCGCTTGGCGAGAATGCGGCCGGCGGCGTCGCCATACCACAGGTAGTACTGGGCGTCGATGGTGTGCCTGGCCGAGTCGATCAGAGCGAGCCGCCAGCGCAGGCCATCTTCGTTGCGGTCAATCAATTCGAACCCCGATGCCTCCGGCCCGTGCGAAGCACGAATCGCGGATTCGATTCCCGAGAACGCCCCGTCGGGCTGCGCGGGCAGGGCATACTGCGGCGCCGGGCGAACGTAGGGGGCGACGGTGGTGGTCGTGCAGGCTGTCAGCGCCAGCAAGAGCACAACGCTGCGAAAAAACCGCATTACTGCCGTCTCCAGGTCATATGCCAACTATCCCACCAAACAAGCAGTGCCGCCAGTCGAATGCCGTTCGCAGCTACGTGCGGCGGCCCCGGCGATGCGCTGTGACTATTGAGTTTCTCCCATCATATCGCTAACGTCATACCCATAAGAATAGGCCTCCTGGTGCCAAGTGAACCCTGGGGCGATAGCAACTATCGGCAGAGGTAACGGCCCGCAATGGTGAAGAGTCGCCACGCCCGCGTCCTCTATTTGCTTCTCGTGCTGCCTTCGCTGAGCGGCTGCGCCTCGGCGGCGGGCTACTACTTGGGCAAAGCCGTGGACCGCCACACAGGCGAAGATGGCCACGCGCTTCACTATGCCTCCCAGGCATTGGAGTTCGACTATCTGATCCTGCAAGACCTGTTGCGAGATGACGATGGTGAGTGGACACCGCCGAGCGCTATGGTGCGATGTGCGAGTGTCAACGAGAAACAAGTATGCTCCGCTCTGCGCGGCTGTTGGTGCGAGGCCGATCAGCGACGGTAACCAGGTGCGTCGTTAGGTTGTCTGCGCCCCCGTTGAAGAATCGAAGGAGCGAACATGGCGTACGATGAAGGGGTAGCGCAGCGGCTACGGGAAATATTCACCGACCGGCTGGATGTCGAGGAGAGGAAGATGTTCGGCGGCCTTGCTTTCATGATGCGAGGCCACATGTGTTGTGGCGTGCTCAACGACACCCTGATGGCCCGTGTGGGGCCGGCGCAATACGCGAGGGCGCTGGAACAGCCGCATGCGCGCGAGATGGATTTCACTGGCAAAGCCTTGAGGGGATTTGTGTACGTTGCGCCGGCTGGGTTCGAATCGGACGATGACCTGTTGCGCTGGGTCAAACGCTGCGAGATGTTCGTCAGTTCGCTGCCGCCCAAGTAACGGACAACGGGATAGGATATACAACCAGGCATCGCCCGCGCGCAGTGATTCCAATACGGTCTGCAGTGAAAGGGAGTCCAGAACATGAAGAAGCTCGACAAACTCCGCGAGGAACTGCTCGCCCAAATTGAAAACTTCAAAGTCGAGTCAAACAAACACAAGCACATGTATCGCTCATTGCGTTACACCGTATTCCTGCTGGCTGCCGCGTCCGCCATTCTCGGCAGCATCGCGCTGACTGTCCCGGCGTCGCAACAGGGTGCCAATCTCGCAATTGTTGCCATTACATCCCTCGTAGGTGTGCTGACCTCGATCGAGGGCCTGCGCAAGCCCGCAGAGTTGTGGATTCACGAGCGCACAACCTATTACGCTCTCAAGGATCTGTTGCGGGAATTGGAGTACCGCGCGGCACAGAGCATTTCGGAGAGCGATGTGGACGAAGTGTTTCATCGGATGCAAAGCATCCTCGGGGCGTCAAACCAGAAGTGGTCGCGCCAGGTCCAGCCCACCGCTAACGCGCGCCCAGGTGATGCGTCCACTGCCGCGAGTGGTGCCTGAATCGACTGTGGTGGACTGACTCTGTCACGGCACTTTTGGGGTATCTCGGCTACAGCGGCACCCCAACAGGGCGCCCATGCAATTAACGCACTGTTGTCTAATGCGTATTCACCGCGACATCCAAGCTACGGGGACATGCGCGGTTCTGCGTTAGCGCACAGCTAAGGGAGGAGAGGAGTGTCAATACCATGGGTTCGTTCTATACCAATGTTACGCTGCGTGGTCCCGAACAGGTCGCTGTCGTTAACGCTCTGCGCGGGCGTGAGGCCTATGTCACACCAAGGCTAGGTGAATACACGGTCGTCTACGACGCCGAGTGCGAAGAGCAGGACCCCGAAGTGCTGGTGGCGCTCGCCGCGGGTCTGTCCGCCGAGTTGGAGTGTCCGGCATTAGCGATCATGAACCATGATGACGATGTGCTGGCCTATTGGCTGTACGTGAATGGCGACCTCGAGGACGAGTACAACTCGATGCCGGACTATTTCAAAGGGCTGGAGGAACCCACGACGCCCGCGGGCGGCATCGCGGACAAGTTGGCAGATCTGTTCGGCGGTGATGCCGCAGAGATTGAGCGCACACTGCGGGCGAGTTCGCTCGACGATGAAGGCTATGTCTTTGCAGTGGAGCGTCACGCCGACCTGGTCGAGCAACTCGGTTTGCCAGAGTGTGCCGTTGGGTACGGATATACTTATTTAGAAGAAGGCGAGTTGCCAGAGGACCTTGACGAAGAGCAACTTGGCAAGGTGGGCTGAGCGCTCGCCGCCGGGATGCTGGCGGCGACATGGCGCCCGGGACCGCGGTCAACGAAGGAGGAAGGCATGAAGCAAGAGATCACGTGGATTTGCATCGCACTGCTTGCCGCGTTGCCAGCGTTTGCAGCGCAGCCAAATGTTCATCCTGGTCAATGGGAGGCGACGATCAAGACAGAGATGCCCGGAATGCCCATGGCGATCCCACCCGTGACACAGCGTTACTGCTTGCGTGCGGAGGATCTCGTGCCCAAGACGCAGGATCCGGGCCAGGAGTGCCAGCTGCTCGAGCACACGGTAGACGGCGATACGGTGACCTGGCGCGTCAAATGCGACAGTCAGGGTATGAAGACCAGTGGTACCGGCAAGATTACCTATGCGGGCGATACCTACAAGGGGCGGATCGACATGACTATGCAGCAAGGCGACGCGCCCGCAATGAGCATGATCCAGACGCTCGAAGGGCGGCGTGTGGGCGAATGCAAATAGGAGCACGTGCGTCGCAGCCGTACCCCTGGCGTGGGTTGAGTACCTAGTCCGCACAAACGCCGTGAAGGTCCGCGCGATCCCGACTTTAGATCGTGCCCCGAGGGACATTGCGCCAGCGCAGCTACTGGGACCAGCCGAGCACGGAGCTACGCCAAGTGGGCAGAGGAGAATCGGCGTGATTTCGATTACGGTTGATGACAGGCCCGGCACTGTCATTTTGAAACCCGACGGGCCGTTGGCGGCCGCCGACTTCGAGGCCGCAGCAAAGCAGGTCGATGCAATCATCGAGGGTCAAGGTGATCTGCGTGGCATACTGATCCACGTCGAGTTTTTCCCAGGCTGGGACAGCTTTGCGGGGCTGGTCTCCCACATAAGGTTCGTGAAGAACCACCACAAGCACATCAAGAGGGTAACCATCGGCACCGACAGCTCTCTCGGTACATTGGCCGAATCGCTTGCTTCGCATTTTGTTCGCGCTGAGATCTCGATCTTTGCCTTCGCCGACTTCGACAAGGCCAAGGACTGGGTCGCTCGTCAGTAGTGTTGGCGGTGTGATGTAGCCTGGACGAAGCAGCGCCGAGTCCAGGTGCTGCGTTCGGCCCGGTCATGTTGATCATCAGGCAATCGGCCCAACCTCACCATCATCGCGCATCCCGCGCCATGTCCGGCCGCCTGCCAGTAGTAACATCTGTGCTCCAGCAGAACCGACCCTCCTATCCCGGGAGCGACCAAGGCCAACCATGGCAGTCGTGTCATCCGCCGCGACTCACCTCCAACACTTATCGGGGTCTGCTACGATTTGAGCTGAGAGCTAGTGGTTAGCTCCCAAGAATCCGCAAACGCACATGACGCAGAAAGCGCCTCGTCAATCGAAGTTCAAGTCCTGGGCCACTGGCCTGCTTGTCGGCATTCCACTTGTGTTCGCCCTGGTGGGAGTTGCGCTGTTTACGGTCAACTTGCGCATTCTGGTAAATCCCCTTCTGGCGCAGAGCGAGCGGCTTATCGGCCGCGCAATCCATATCGGTGGTGGCGTCTATCTTGACGCCTGGCCGCATCTGAGCGTGCGTGCGACGGAGCTGGAAGTATTCAACACCGACTGGGGCGTCGCACCGCGCCTGGCGACGGTGGCGAGCGCCAGGCTGGCGCTGGACTTGTCCTCAGCGCGCAGGGACGTCGTCCGTGTGCGGGCGGTGGAGATCGACGGTGCGACGCTGAATCTTGAGCGCAACGAAGATGGCATAGGCAACTGGTCGTTCGATCTACCTGCCGAAGGTCGCGAGGAGGCTGGTGCGGCCAAGAACATCCTGATTGACAAGCTCTCGGTCGCGGACAGCCACGTCAGCTACCGCGATGCCGACGCGCACACCGTCGAGTTGGAAGTGCATCAACTCGCCTTGAGCATTCCAGATGTCGACGCGCTAGGACTGGACGCGCAGCTATCGGACGAAACAGGCGCAATCACCGTGCTGGCACGGTTAGGACCGGTATCGGACGAGACTGATCAGAATGTCTGGCCGCTACGCCTGGAGGCCGAAACCGCCTACGGTGCCGCGAAAATCGACGGCGCAGCCCCAGCGCCGTGGGATTGGATGAATGTGGCCGGTGCATTTAGCGTCGAATCGCACAATTTGCCACTGGTGGAGAACTTGCTTGGTGTGGCGCTTCCTCAGGTGGGCGACGTGGTGGTTCGCGGCGAACTGAACGCTGCGTCCG
>Ga0209536_100007571_pt1 | contig 16456 bp, 11 predicted proteins | sample DeeMarSeWOR28_12_FD_187461 | JGI IMG/M metagenome (GOLD analysis project Ga0209536, IMG submission 187461) | Marine sediment microbial communities from White Oak River estuary, North Carolina - WOR-2-8_12 (SPAdes) (version 2) | ecosystem: Environmental > Aquatic > Marine > Intertidal zone >... | reverse complement strand
CCAGAAAGAGTGGAGCGAATCATGGATCAGATCCATAAATCCAGGCTGGATAAATAGCGCATGAGGATTGGCTTACAGGCTCGCATGGATCGTTTATTCAACCGCCATGGAGATGGCCGGGCAGTGTGTGTTGCTGCAGATCATGGCTATATGAGTGATGTAACCCCTAACGTGGTCGAGTTGATTCCCGTGACAGAAAAGGTGATCGCCGGGGGCGTGGATGGCATACTGCTCAGCCCAGGACAGGCGAAGCGATTGGCTCCCTACTTTCAGGGGCGAGATGGTCCGGCGTTGATCTTGAGGGCGGATTGGATGAACATGCCGCGCCTGGGCACCTCCAATGTGGCGAATGCAGTTCCCCAGCGATTGTTATTCCACCAGAAAGTACTCACAGCCCAGCAGGCGTTGGACCTTGGTGCGAGCGCAATTACAATCTATCTTTTCCTGGGTTATAACGATCGCATTGAAACAACCGGTGTTGAAGTCTGTGCGCGATTTGTCACTGAATGCCGGCAGGTGGGTCTTCCGTGCATCATTGAACCGCTGGCATATGGTGGTCAAGTGACCGGAGCGAACATCGTAGAGATCCTCACCCTGGGAGCTCGCATGGCAGTGGAGATCGGTGCAGATGCTTTGAAAATACCGTACACGGGAGATGTTGATTCCTTCCGCAACCTGGTTGACATTGCCGGTGTACCGGTGTTAGTACTTGGTGGGGCGCGGTCTGATAACGAACGGGATGCCCTGGAGCTGTTTGCTGAAGGACTTGAAGCCGGTGGGAGCGGCTGCCTGATGGGCCGCAATGTGACCAAATCGCCAGATCCAAAAGGGATGGTGGCACAATTATCCGGAATCGCCCACCAGAATTGGAGCGTCGACCGTGCATTACGTACCGAGGATTGGAACTACGTACGCCTGAAAGCCCACCCGGCCAAGTGCACCGGCTGCCAATTGTGCCTCGTGGCTTGCGTTGCCAGCCACGAAGGAGGGGATTACGGCACATATTTATCCCGGCTACGCATTGATCCTGGAAAAAAACATGGCCAGTACAAGGTGATGTTCTGTACTTTGTGCAAGAAATGCCTGGAAGTCTGCCCGACGGATGCCTTGCGTTGGCACCCAGATTCAGGTGCAGTGCAGCTACTGGTTGAGCGCTGCACGGCATGTGATGAGTGTGTCAAGATTTGTCCGACCCAGGTGATCGTCCACAGCGATGAAGGTATTCAATTGGGTTCTGGTGAACATCTGGCATGGTACCCGGTCGTGTGCGATATGTGTGCTGGAGAACCTGAGTGCGCCATCATTTGTCCAACCGGGGCGATTTTCAGCGCAGAACGGAAGGAACTAACCTGATGGAATTGCGTAAGCGTGCTTACTGCGACAAGGTTTTGCGGATCGACTTATCAACAGATAAGAGCGAAACTAATCCTTTACCTGGCGAGGCAATGCCTCTGATCCTGGGAGGTAAAGGCCTTGGGGCGTGGATGCTTTACCATGAACAAGCACCTGGCGTTGATCCACTAGGAGCAGATAACCAGCTCTTCTTCCATAATGGACCATTAACCGGTACAACTGCCCCGACTGCAGGCCGCTTTGGCTGCACGACGATCAGCCCGGCAACCAGGACATACAGCGATACATACTGTGGAGGTTATTGGGGGCAAATGCTCAAGTATGCTGGATATGATGCTCTGGTTGTGAGCGGAGCCGCACATGAACCGGTGATACTGCTGATAGATGATGACCAGGTTGAACTGCGAGCAGCCCGGAAATTGTGGGGGTTGAATATCTCGCAAGCTACACAGCAGCTGCGTGAGGAATTCGGACAGGATTGGCAAGTGTTGACGATTGGGCCACCGGGAGAGAAGCAGCGCAACCTGGCAGGTATCTTCAATGATTCACGAACACTGGCCAGGGGTGGTGTGGGCGCTGTGATGGGTTCGTAAAATCTAAAAGCGATCGCGGTGCGTGGTCATGGTTCAGTGAAGGTTCATGACCTGGAGGCATACCAGCGTGCCCTGCAGCTTGCTTTCCGGGCAGTGCGCATGTCCAGCGAAACGACACTGCTGAGCAAAGAAGGTACGTTGAACATTCTTGAGATCGTTAATGTGATGGGTGCTCTTCCGACCCGTAATTTCCAGCAAGGGCAATTCAGCAAAGCAGACCAGATTTCGGGGGATGCATTTCGACAGCATAATTGGAAAAAAGATTACGCGTGTTTTGGCTGCCCAATCGCCTGCGGGAAGTACACTCAACCCCTCGACGATGACATCGTAATTGAAGGTCCTGAATACGAGACAACCTTTGCCCTGGGCCCAAATTGTGCGATTGGTGAACGAGAGACGATCATCCGTTTAAACTGGTGGTGTGATGAGTATGGGCTGGATACAATCAGTGTGGGTGGGGTGATTGGATTGGTAATGGAGATGTATGAGCGTGGTCTCCTCGTAGCAAGTGACCTGGATGGAATCGAAGCACGCTTTGGGGATACCGAGGCAGCCCTGGATCTGGTTGAGAAGATGGCCAAAGTGGAAGGCTGTGGTGAATGGTTATGCCAGGGGGTGGCTGCAATCGCTGAGAATTATCCAGAAGCCCAATCGTATGCGATGCATGTCAAAGGTCTTGAAATGCCAGCATACCACCCGAACGCGGCCAAGGGGACGGCCCTCGCTTACGCCATCTCGGAAAGGGGAGCGTGCCATCTAAGGGGTGCTCCCCTTGGAGAACTTTTCAGCGGCTCAGCAGATCCTTTATCTATCGAGGGGAAAGCGCATCTATTCCGGGATCACCAGGCGGACAAAGCTTTATGGGATAGCGCCTGCCTGTGTTATTTTCCGGGGTACGGGATGAAGCTCAAGGAGCTGTGGCAGCTGGTCACTGCTGCCACAGGTTTTGATTACCCGCGGACAAAAGATTTTGAACTTGTTGGAGAGCGCATCTCCACCCTGGCGCGCCTGATCAATGTGCGCCAGGGATTCAGCAGAGCGGAGGATACGCTCCCCGCCCGAAACCTGGTTCAGCCCATGGTGGGGGGACCGGCAGATGGAGAGCTGGTCGAATTAGCACCCATGCTTGACGAATACTACGGCATCATGGGTTGGGATGCAGATGGAAGCCCAACTCCAGAACGACTGAGGGAACTACAGCTCAATAAAGGGGACCTCTCGTCTCCATGACAGTTGACCAAACAATCTTTTACATCATGGTTGGGATGGTGGCCTTCATGATCGGACTGGCGAAGGGTGGTTTGGGTGGTACCCTGGGAGCCCTGGCGGTTCCACTTCTCGCGTTGGTGATGCCAGCTGACGAGGTGATCGGGCTAATTTTACCAATCCTGATGCTTGCAGATATCTTCGCGGTTTCTTTCCATTGGCGACGCTGGAATACCAAGCTGGTCCTGTTATTATTACCGGGGGCGATTGTCGGTGTAACGATTGGTACTTTTTTCATCACCAATGCCCCAACGGAAACTTTGCGAACCGCACTGGGAGTAATCGTTCTCATTTTTGCATTGTACAAGATCCTAGAAAAGCGCATCCAGGGATCGCTGAGCTACCGCCCACGAAACTGGCATGGATTGTTGGCGGGAACCATTACAGGATTCTCTTCTGCGCTGGCACATACTGGTGGTCCGCCGGTCAGTATATACCTGCTGTTGCAGGACGTTACCCCGCGCGTGTTTATCGCCACTTCGGCGATCTTCTTTTTCCTGCTCAATTGGATCAAGGTCCCTTATTATTGGTATGCGGGGTTGTTTAATTTTCAGCAGTTGTGGCAGATTCTCTGGTTGCTGCCTCTGGTACCCCTGGGGGTCTGGGTGGGGCGTTGGGGTGCCAGCAAGGTTGATAAAACAACCTTCGAGTGGATCATAACTGGCTTGCTGGTGATTGCTGCGCTGCTTTTGATCTTTGTCTAATTAACTATGAAGGAGTATCGGTTAGGTATCGATCAAGGGGTGGTATCCAAAGAGTGCTCTGGGCTGGTAGTATCTGTACCATAAATATTCATCCCTGGAAGGCGCCAGATGCGCCAAAGTAACAACAAAAATACTGCCCATATAATTACGATGGTAGCGATGATCACATAATCTGATAAAGGTTCCAACCAATTAAGCAGCAGTAGGTCATTAAGAAATGGAATGGCGGAGGAAAGAGCAACCGTGATGAAGAACAGGGTGGTCAGTACGATCACCATGTGAAAAATCCGGCGATCCTGGCTGAGTGAAGCACCACCTGCCAACAAACGGAACGGGGGTCTCAGGAATAAAACGACCAGCAAACCGGCGAAAACCAGGGTGTAGGTTAATACCAGGTGGGCATAATCCCTTTCTAGAATATCACCTTGGAAGGAAAAGAAAGCTACATTGCCTGCGATGGCGATCGTAATCGCAGTTGGTATGATGAAATGGGAAAGAGATTTCCTCAGGCTGTTTCCATGCAGAACACCAGGATTTGCCCACAAGGTTAAACCAAGGGAGGGAATGGTGATCGTAACCGTGGTTATGATGGTCAATTGAATACCACGTACTGGGAAACCTTTGCCAAGGATGAAGACGCCCAAAATCAACAGGGTCAAGTATAAAACCTGGGTCAAGTACAGCTTCAAGATATCCAGCAAACCGTTAACGATCCGCTGGCCTTTATCTAATACTCTGTTCAAGACCTGCAGCGAATTCTCCAGGAGCAGGATATCAGCCATACTCTGAGAAGCAGGACTGCTCCCCTTATAGGCAGCTGCGAGATTCGCCTGGCGCATGGCTGGCACATCGTTAACCGCATCCCCGACCATGGCGACATACTGGCCACTGGCGCGAAGTGCTGCCACAACCAATCCCATTTGTTCCGGAGAAAGGTTCAGGAATATGCTGTGATCTTCAGCAGCCTTGATGAATTCTACTTCGTCCATCGTGGAAAAATCTGTCCCGGATGAATAATTCAACAGTTCATCACCTAAGCCAGCATTTTTGAGAAGTTCAATACTCTGCTCCTGGTTTCCTGCAGCAAATATTTTTACACCAATGCCAGCGTCATTAAAATTTTTGATGACCGGCACAGATTCTGGACGTACCTGTTCGGAAAATGATAGTTTAGCCAATGGTGTAAGTGGTATGGGAAATTGAGGATGTCCTTCATCATTAGAGAGGGCACTTGGCTCAGGATAATAGGCGAAAATTAATTCGATCGGTGGATCGGATTGGTCATCTGGGGAGATTTGAAGATCCAGGGAATCTGGTTGGGCGAGTTGGCTTATCCTTGAAACGAAACGTTTGAAAAAGCCTGGTTTCTTCTTTTCTTCATCGAACTGAGGATCATGTACATCCTGGATGGTTTCATCAACTGCCTGATCTTTTGCCGCAGAATTGTGGTCCGGTTCTTCTAAATCTGGTGCCGAAGATTCTTGATCACTATCCTCTTTGGAGCGGCGAAAGAATCCACCCAATCTGGATCTGAAGCTGCTCCTACGGCTTTTCTCACTTTCTTCTGCTTTACCTGTCTCCAGATCTGACTTCTGAAGGTAAGGTTCAATTGCTGCTGGAACACCCAATAAAAATGTTCCGGATAGGTCATAATCGTCCACGCTGATTGCACTCCAACCGTCAATTGATAAGAAAGGTGCCTTGTCGGTCGTATTACGCGAGCTGCCTGGGAAGTTATTTTGAATAGTTCGTGTTATTTTGTTATCCATACCCGCACTGCGCACATAGTCTCCAAGCATCTGCTGGATACGCGCCTGGGAGATTTCTTCTTCTACTCCACCCTGGGGGAGTAATGTAAGATCTAACTTCGTCCCAGTTAAGACGCCTTCCCTGGAAAAACAAATTGTGTTTACCTGAGCCATCGCTTCGACTGACCTGGCGCGGTGAACCAGTGCACCAAATCTCGCCAGGTCAACCGTTGAAGCAGCGTAGGTGACGATTATCATGAAAAACAAACCTGCGGGTGCAATGCTGAAAATGATGCCAGCAACTTCATTGAATAGTTCTTCTGGGATAGGAAGATCGATATTTAGATAGGTGTAGATCAAGAACCCGGTTAATAATGCAACGACAACAAGTAATACTCGCAAGACATTTCCGATAATAATTTCTATGGGTGTAAGCTGTTCACGGGTCTGGCCAGAATTCTCGATCACGGAGGTAATATGACGATCCGATCCAATTTTCTCCACCTGGTATACAGCATGACCCGAAACACAAAATGCACCTGCATAGACCGTATCGCCAAGTTTTTTTGCTGTGCGGCGATTCCTGTTACCAATCATTGATTCGTCAACCAGCAGGTTTTCCTGGTATACGATGATCCCATCTGCCAGGAGTTCATCTCCAGGACCAATGGCTACCATGTCATTGATCACCAGTTCGTTAGCATCCACACTGCGGGTTGATTGGTCACGGATGACGGTAACCGTGGCACGTGTCTCATCCAGGATGTCTTTTAACCGTCGACGCGCAAAATATTCCTGGAACACATTGATTCCGATGTTAAGTGCCAAAACTCCCAGGCTTAGCAGGGCATCCAATGGGCGTCCGAATAGAAGCTGCACCAATGCCAAGCCAACCAGGCTGAGGTTGAAGATTGAAAGAATATTCTCGCGCCAGATTTCCTGACGAGTGCGGACCGGTTTGAAGCTCAGACTGTTATCTAATTCCGGATCCTGGCGAGCTTCTGCTTCTTCTTCGCTCAATCCTTGAATTTTATGCAGAAATTTTTTCCCTGCAGGTTGACCTGAATCAGTAAGCTGTTTATTTCTGTATCTGATCAGGATACCCGTCAGCAGGGCAACTGCTGCCAGGATAACAGCGATCAGGATGTTCCTTCTCTTTTGGCGTTCTAGTGAACCGTTGTCGAATTTAGCCATGGTGGATGAACATTACGACTATGAACTCAATATAATTGTAAGACTGAAGATTTACACTTGGTGTTTGGTCTATTCACACTCAACGGTAAATTAAGCCACGTAGAATGTATTATCAAATAGAAAGTGGTGTTATCCGTTCGTGTGATTATAGCATTCAACCCAAAGATCCCTATTTGAAAGAGAATAATATTCTGAAGTGCTAGACCAATTTCCATTGATGACACATTATGTTCATTTTATGTAATTAACATTTTTCTGGTGAGATATGCAAATCACATTTTCCTTCAACTTAAATCACTTCCAAATGCATTGAATCAATCCATATTAGTATTCTCTAAGGGAAAGAAAAATCCGGGTTCATCCCATATATAATCGGACAGATTTAGTATTAATCTGGTGGTAGAAAGAAAAACCCGAAATGTTATCCTTGATAAGAACAACCCTACAAAGAAACCGTGCCAGGGCATTTGTAAAGAATGTGTATGCCTGGTATCAAACCTGCCGTGAAGTTTCTGCTGTGATGGGGGAAGCCCTGCACGATCAGGCGATCATCGAGCAGGATATTGGCAGTGTAATTGACAAAGTTGATCGAATGCTGATTCACCTGGGATTCTACATGCCAGATTCTATGGGCATTTTACGCAGACGTAATCCGGAACTTGCCAAGCGTTTTGAGCATGTTAGCCAGCAAATCGTTATTGTGCGAAACGCGATGACCTCTTTCCTGATCCGCTCTCAGGGACCAGGACCCATAGCAGGTCCAGCACCAGATGAAGAAGCAAGAACGATTTATTATTACCGGGCATTGAATGAAGTCGGCTTTAGAGCAAGGGATTTAATGAGAGACCTGGATCGCGAGATTGAATTAATCTGGAAAGACCTTGAACAGGTTATTACCATTGAACAGCTGGTAGCGGATTCGAGATAAATAAAGCCTCAATAGCCAAATATTCTTTCTTAGAAGTATTTCAGCTTTCCTGATTCATATTCCACTGGGCTACAGGCGAAAGTTCAATACCTGATCACATGCTTAAGGCGAAAAGATTGAATAGGCACCATCGCTGATCAGTTCTCCTGTTCCACCATCTTCATACACAAGAACCAAACTTTCGATAAACAAATCACCCCCAAAGGGGTAAACGATATCGTGATGAACGACGTTTTTTGGATTGGAAAAATCAGCTGCCGTGATGACACCCCCGATGTGGTCACTGCGGCCTGCAGCCAGGTGAACACCCAACACTTTTTCATCCTCGAGGACATTCCCTGTTACCACCGCCCGATCATTGCAGCCTAACCCTAATTCAGCCAGGTTCCGCCTGGCGTCGTCTGCATCAAGCCAATCCTGCAATGCTTCAACCGCGGTTGGGTTGTCCCCACGAACCTCAACGAAATGGTTCTCCTCAATTTGTATATTGAGCTGTGCGCCCTCGAAAATTACCGGCATCATACCAGCTGTAATGCTGATTTGTCCGGGTAATTCGCCTTCATAGGGTGCAATATATACTTCACCACTCGGCAGATTGATAACTCGGGAACCAGCCTTATTTGCTGGTAGCTGCCCATCATCGATCTTGGCATGCCGGTTGCGCAGATCGATATACAGCTCGTCACCAGTTGAGAAGACCAGTTCAGCTCCAACAGCCTGGTCTAATGCCTCCAGAAGAAGGTTGCATTTGTGTGCCAATTCCTGGTAGTCTGCTGCCAGGGCAGTACCCATCATCCCTTCGTGAACCATGGGCATACTGGCAGCCCGGAATGATGGCAGCTTGTCGCTGTATTCAACGAGAGGAGCAGTAGCAGAAAACTCTGTTATTGCGACAACGATATTTACTCCTTGAAAAATATCCTCCATGCGCACTTCTTCACCATCCATCTCGCCAAAAGCGGGTAACTGGGCATTGTGATTTCCGGTTGCCGGGTAGGAAAGTAGTGGGAGAACTTCAAAATTTCCTTGCGAGCCCAGTCCCTGGAAAGCAGCGTGCCAATCAACAGCCATTTCCCGGCGTGACCTCCAGGAGTCATTATCTACCAGGTTTGTGTGTGGCTGGTCGACCATCACAAGCACCACTTCACCTGCTCCAGGGTGAAAGACATCCTCGATCAGCTTTTGCAAAGACCCGGCTGATTCTGCAGAAGATGACCTGCATCCGGAAAACATCATCATGAAAAATCCTCCGAAAAAGAATAACAGATATTTTAATTTCACGGGAAACCCTCACAATGGATTAAAAATAAGTCAGGACGCGATTTGCGGATGGTCGCTGTCGCAACCATCCATAGAAGAGACAGACCGGGAATAGGATCAGCAAACCCAGCATCCAATAAGGGTACATGGCAACTAGGCTTGTACCTCCAGGAGTCAACCAGAGGCCTAATCCGGCATACAAAAACAGGTGAACTACATAGAAGAAGAGCGGCGCGCGACCGTAAACTACAAGCGGGTAGAAGAAGGTTTGCACCTTCTCGCTGATCTTCGCAAATAATCCCAGTAAGATTAGATTCAAACCCATGGTTAACAAGGTGAAAGTAATGCTGGGGGGATATTTGACCAGATTGAGAAAATCAATCCATGTGTTTCCCATGCGGGGAAGGATATTTCCAAATCCATCCAGGTAGCGAATTACAAGAAATGAAGACAAAAAACCGAGCCCAATCTTCCAGGCTGCGCTATAAGCCTGCTGCTGGTCTTTGAGAAGCCAGCGACCAAATAATATTCCAAGGACCACCAGTTCGAGCCAGGGTAATATCGGGTAATTCGACCAAAGGGTTGCATTTCCGCTCGGAAAAACCCAGACAGCTTTTACATAATCCAAGGGATTGGAGAATTGGAAAGTTCCCCATAATTCTGGGGCTGGGACTAGGAACTCGGTTCCGATGAACAGGGTGATGGCAATAATCAGCAAGTATATTGGTTTCAGCCACAAAAGCAGGGATGTGATGATCATCGCTGAGCCGAGGGCAAATAAAACGCCAACATAAATCATTGGCCACCCCTCACCGGAGAGCTCCCAGGCGCGGTTGACCACCAGAACCTGGAGAGCAATAAGGATCAGGCCGCGGATCAAGAAGTGCGCGATGACACGCCACTTGTTCCAGCCCTTTTTCTGGCGAGCATCAGCGAACAGGAGCATCCCTACACCCATCAAGAAGAAGAAACCCGGAGCAGATAAATGGGTTACAAAACGAGTCATGAAAGCCAGCGTATCGTGGTAGACAGGAAACCCTGATCCCCAGTACTCTCCCGGGGAGTGTTTGTGGGCGATGAACATGTTGGCATGATCAAGAGCCATGAAGACGATGATCAGACCCCGCAGGGCATCCACTGCGAACTGGCGATCTTTGCGGTCCGTTAATTTTTCTTCAGGTTGAATGGTTTCCATGATTTAACCTTCCAGGAACAGATAGTTTTCGATATTTGTTCCGAATTAAGATCAATCGAGAGGGGAAAATGCGTATAAGGTATGAAAGAAGACGGAAGATAGCTTCTCGGATTCCTGTTCAAACAGCTCTGGTAGTGTCACAAGAGCAACAAAATAACTGGCGGTCTCATCCTCAGCGAGACCAACTAACAGCGTAACATCGAAAGGACCGAGATCCGGAATCTGGGTCTCTTCCTGGTACCATTCCCAGGTCAGTGTCGATCCCTGATAGGTGCCACCAGATTCGGGCAGTTCTTGGGAGGTGATTGACTTAAGGATTTCTGTTCTCATCTCATCCATCGTGCCTGGGAAGACATCCTGCACGATTTCTGCCTCCTCACCTATATCGACAGGCTCAAGGGTGAAAATTCCTTTTTCCTCGTTGGTGGCATATCTCATTAACACCCAACCCGGATCCTGGTCTTGGAAAGGGGTACTCGAGCAAGCAACCAATACCAAACAGGTTGAGATTAAGACCAATAAACCAGGATGAATTTTTCTCACTGTTAATCTCCTTCCTGAATCCTTTGAAGTTATTGCTCTGCGAGTAGATAGATTATCTTCAATGCAAGCACCTAGGGGAAATCTGGTTTTTTGATTTTATTTTTCTCCCAGGCTGATGATATCACCGCTGCCGTTGCCGCTGGATGATACGGAAGGTCTTCCGTAGTAGCGCACATTTCCACTGCCCATAATTCTCACATCCAGGGAATCGATCACCCAGACGGTGATATCACCTGAGCCGCCGACACGGATGGTCGTCTCATTGCTGGCTACATTTGGTGCCTGTAAATTGCCTGAACCATTGATATCAATATCCTGGCTGCTAACCTTGCCATCATCGATACGCACGTTTCCAGATCCATTAACGTTTAGCAATAATTCGCTGGCATTTAATTCCATCAAGGTGATATCACCAGACCCGTTGATTTTTACCCTGAAGGTTAGCGCCTTGACATTGCTGGCAGACACATCGCCAGAACCGGCGATATCTATTACCAACCTGTCTGCCTCAAGATCTCGCATGCTGATATCCCCGGAACCTGCGATAGAAACCTCAAACTGTCCAGTTTCAAGGTCTGGAACCTGGATGTCACCTGAGCCAGAGATGAAGACTTTTTCCAGCTCCTTCACTGTCAGGAAGAAATTTACCGGCTTGGTCGGTTGTAAATTGACACTTGCTGGGTTGGTGTTGATCCTCAATGTATCACCCCGCATCTCCGTTTCGAAGTATTTCATTAAATTGTCCTCTGCTTCAATGCGCAGGGATTCTTTCGTTCCTATCTCGATGATCACATTACCCAGGGTAGCTAAATCAACACCCCTGACTCCACTGACCGAGCGTGTTTCCTCGACTAAATTTCCCGATCCCTGCACGCCTGATAAGGCACTATTCTCAACCAATATTCCACTCAGTTCACAAGCCATTATCGCTAAGGCGAAAACTGTGACCAGGATGATCAAGGTTATTTTGCGATTCATGATAAGTTCTCCTTCAAATTATGCATCTTATTGATGTGATTCACTTCTAATACAAGGAGTTTCCAGATCGAGCTGATATGCATGGATTATTCGGGTGCTCTTACCAGAAGCTCACTGTCATCGTATCAAAAAAAAATTTACTTGCCATCCTTCGGGAGGAGTATTAGTCCAGTCCCTTGGAGTGGTTAATGGTATTAGCCAGATGTACGACTCGCCTTACGCCATGGATCCATTGATTGATAACTTTGTTTATAACCCATAGGAGTGATGGATGAAATTCGCGATCACCGGCTGGTTATGGTGAAATCTCAGCTGGGCACTAGCTTTTCCAGGCGAATCTTTGACTGGTCCTGGATCGATTTCAAGATCGTACAGTCGCCGATAATTTTTCCGATTATGTTGACGGGGCTGTAGGCGCGCGGTCTCTCATCCTTGCTGACTGGCGTAGGACCAAAGAAAATACAGAATGCTTTGCCAACAGGCCAATATGCCAATTCGCCGACAGCAAGGATCTCACGCGCACCTGGTTCCTGGGGCATATCAACAGGAATTTCAAAATAGATTTCTTCTCCCCAGGTGTTCACCCGGGCTTCAATTGGCAGCTGGTCCCAAATCTCTTTAGAAGTTGGACCGTCGTTTAACTCAGCCTGGAAGGAATACTGATCAAAAATGATATTAATTTTGTACATAAGGCACCTCTTCGTCCCTCAAACTGGAAATTTTAGAGTTTTCAATATATATTTTAGAATCAAATACGCATTTCCACTTCTAGTATCGGATCCATTTCTGGGGTATGCAACTCATGGAGGTTCAGGTAGAAGTGTTCATCTGATAAAGTTTAAGGATATCAAACCCTATTCTTGGAGGTGATTACTTAAAATCCTGAGTGGTGATATTCATCGATTGTGAACCAGTTGATACACTGATTAGTTTATTGATTACAACAAGACTCTGCACCATGTTGCAGGTTGATAAAAAATATTTGTCCGTATCATTTACGCCCTGATTGTTTGCGGTCAGGTAGGAGTAAATAAGATGTTGGAAAACCTAAAAGGAATCTGGTTTAGGCGGGTAGCCCAGAAACCTGGAGAAGGGTCAAAATCGCAGCGGCAAGATGCCTTACTGCGATTGAGTGCTGACTTGGCAGCTGTCCTGGATATAAACGAAGTTTGCCAGCGGGTCGTATCAGGACTGCACGAGACCCTGGGATATGATTTCGTGGCTTTTTTCCTGGTGGAGGAAGCAACTGGCGACCGGGTAATGATGGCCAGTGTAGGTTTTGTAGATCCACCTGAGCGATTGACACCCGGTGAAGGAATCAGTGAACATGCGTATCTTGGCGGTAAGCTGCGATACACACCCGATGTAACCCAGGAGAAGAAATACTTTCACGGCATGGGTGGTTCAGAAGTGGATGTGCCCGTAAAGATCGGAGATAAGGTAGGGGGAGTCATCGTTGCTGAAAGCAAAAAAATCAACGATTTCACTGCCGAGGATTTTGAAGTGCTGACTGCAGCTTCACAGCAAGCTGGTTCGGCGATTGAGAAGGCACGCTTAATCGCTGTAGAAAGGCAAAGGGCTGATGAATTAGAAGCCCTGAGAGCAACCCTGGCTGAATTAACATCCGAGCTGGAGCTGCCTGTTCTGTTGCAGGCGATCGTTGAACGGGCATCTATATTATTGAAGGGGGCTGGAGGGGAATTGGGTCTTTATGATCCCAACCGGGGGCGAATTGAAATTGTGGTCAGCTACGGGTTTCAGCGGGATTATGTGGGAACCACCCATGAGCTCGGTGAAGGAGCGATGGGTCTGGTTGCTGAAACTGGAGAACCCTTGATCCTGGATGATTACCGGTCTTGGCAGGGACGCTCCAAGGAATATCAACTGGATCAAATCCACGCGATTGTGGCCGTACCCCTGCAGCTCGGCAGCAGATTGATCGGGGTTATTACAGTCGTCGCTGAGGACGAGAAACGCAAATTCTCTGAGCCGGATGTTTACCTTCTCAAATTATTTGGGCACCAAGCTGCGATCGCAATTGAGAACGCGCGCTTATTTCGAAATGCCCAAATGGAGATCGCGGAACGTGATAGGGCCGAGCAAGAGCTGCGCAGATATCAGGAACAGCTCGAAGAACGGGTGGCAGATCGCACCCGGGAGCTGCAAAAAAGTGAACAGAGCTACCGGAATCTATTTAATGGAGTTCCAGTAGGTATTTACCGCACTACTCCAACAGGCGAGATCTTAGATGCCAACCTGGGATTAATCCAGATGCTGGGATATCCCAACAAAGAATCTATGCTTGAAGAAAAAGCCAGCAGCATGTATGTCGATCCTGAGGAGCGTACCGCGGTTCAGGCAGTGTTAGAGCGCGAGGGTATCGTAAGGGATGTTGAATTTCAGCTCAAACGTTATGATGGCCAGGTAATCTGGGTGACGAATACAGCCCGGGTAGTGAGGGACGAATTCGAACAGGTCCTGTATTATGAAGGCAGCATGGAGGATATCACGGAACGAAAACTGGCTGAAATTGAGCTGCAAAAATACCAGGAACAGCTTGAAGAACTGGTCGCGGAAAGGACGAGTGAACTGCAAGCCAGCGAAATGCGCTACCGGACTCTCTTCGATGGCGTGCCGGTTGGCTTGTATCGCTCCACGCCAGATGGCAAGGTTCTTGATTTCAACCTGGCGGCAGTTAAGATGCTCGGGTTTCCTGATCGAGAAGCAGTACTTGTGCTGGATAACACTGCTGACTGGTATGTGGACCCCGAAGATCAAATTCGCTGGCGTACTGCCATGGAACGTGGGGGAGCAGTTCGAGAATTCCCGGTGCAGATGCGCAGGTTAGATGGGGGAGAGATCTGGGTCAATGATTCTGCACATGTCGTGCGAGATGAACAAAACAAAGTTCTTTATTATGAAGGCAGGCTCGAGGACATCACAGAACGAAAGATGTTCGAAGAACAGATCCAGCAACAGAAAGAGTACTTTGAAGCCTTGTTCGTCAACAATCCTGTGGCTGTGGTGACTGCTGATACAGATGGGGTTGTTGTATCCTGGAACCCGATGGCAGAAGCGCTTTTTGGATATACACAGGAAGAGGCGGTTGGGTCAGATTTAGATGACTTAGTAGCCAAGGATGATTCTATCCGTGATGAGGCCAAGGGATACACCAACCAGGTTTTAAGCCTGGATCGAGTCCAGGTTCCCACCCGGCGAACGAAGAAGGATGGCTCACTGGTTGAAGTTGAACTGCTGGCGTTGCCGATCATTGTCTCTGATGAGATTTTGGGTTTCATCGCTATTTATTATGATTTGAGTGAACGGATCCTGTTTGAACAACAAATCTTGCAACAAAAAGAATATTTTGAAGCGCTGTTTGTTAACAGCCCGGTGGCAGTGCTGACTGTCGACCTGGAAGCCAAGATAATCTCATGGAATCCAATGGCTGAACAGCTATTTGGATATTCATCTTCGGAAGCCATTGGAAAGTACCTGGACAATGTAGTCGCAAATCATCCTGATGTACGGGAAGAAGCGCTTGAATACACAGAACAGCTGATGACAGTTGGCCGGTTTCAGGCGACGACGAAGCGGGCACGTAAAGACGGAACACTTGTTGATGTGGAGGTGCTGGCACTGCCGGTGATCGTGGGTGAGAGTAAGGTTGGTTATATCGCCATCTACGTAGATATCAGCGAGCTAAAAAAAGCACAACATGAGGCTGAATCTGCCAACCAGGCAAAGAGTTTATTCCTGGCGAACATGAGTCACGAACTACGCACCCCCCTGAATGCTATCCTGGGCTTTACCCAGCTGATGGAGAGAGATCAGAAATTAATCCAGGAACACCAGGAAAGTTTAACGGTGATAAATCATAGCGGGGAGCATCTGCTTGGATTAATTAACGAAGTACTCGAGATGTCCAAGATAGAAGCCGGGCAGGTTGTGCTGCAAGAAAAAATCTTTGACCTACATGAGATGCTCTTTGGAATAGAAGAGATGTTCAAGCTGCGTGCAGCTGAAAAAGGGTTGAGATTGAATATTTATCTGGCGGATCAATTGCCGCGACGAGTTTGTGCAGATGAGGGAAAACTGCGGCAAATATTGAGCAATTTGTTAGGCAACGCTGTCAAGTTCACTCAATACGGGGAGGTCACTTTACGGGTTAGCAGCATCAAACAGAATGGTAAAGCCGCTTGGCTGCATTTTGAAATCCAGGATACAGGTCCGGGGATAGAAGATGAAGACCTTGACATAGTGTTCGAACCCTTCGTGCAATCTTCTATCGGGCAGCGTTTCCGAGAGGGTGCTGGGCTTGGATTATCTATCAGCCGGCAGTATGTGCACCTGATGGGAGGCGAAATCAGGGTTCAGAGCGAGATCGATCATGGTAGCCTGTTTATATTCGAGGTCAATATTGAGGTGGTTGAGGATGTTGAACCAGGAAGAGGATTACAGCCCGGTCGGGTGGTTGGTTTAGAACCAGGGCAGACAAGATATCGCATCCTGATAGCTGAAGACCATACATCCAGCAGGCGATTCCTGGCGAAACTACTTCAGGATACAGGGTTTGTGATCCAGGAAGCGGCAAATGGGAGGCAAGCAATTGAAATCTGGGAGGCGTGGAATCCCCATTTGATCTGGATGGATGTGAGAATGCCGGAGCCCTGGTTACCGGTGATGGAGGCATG
>Ga0209536_100007570_pt1 | contig 16458 bp, 12 predicted proteins | sample DeeMarSeWOR28_12_FD_187461 | JGI IMG/M metagenome (GOLD analysis project Ga0209536, IMG submission 187461) | Marine sediment microbial communities from White Oak River estuary, North Carolina - WOR-2-8_12 (SPAdes) (version 2) | ecosystem: Environmental > Aquatic > Marine > Intertidal zone >... | reverse complement strand
TACCGCGCGGTCAACGCGGTTCTCGCGCCGACCCTCGCCCAGGAGTTCGCGCTCACCGCCGGCATGCTCGGCCTGCTCTCGAGCGTGTACTTCCTTGCGTTCATGTTCCTGCAGTTGCCGGGCGGGGTGCTGCTCGATCGCTTCGGTCCGCGCCGTGTCAACGCGACGCTGCTGCTCGTCGCGGCCGCGGGCGGTCTGTGGTTTGCGACGGCGGGTTCGGCGCTCGAGGCGGTCGCGGCACGCGCCCTCATCGGCGCCGGGGTCGCGGTCTGCCTGATGTCGAGCTTTCAGGCTTTCGTGCTGTGGTACCCGACGACACGCATCGCGACCATGAACGCGATCGCTTTCTCGGTCGGCGCGCTCGGCGCGATCACGGTGACCGTGCCGCTCGAGATGCTGCTGCGCGTGCTGGATTGGCGCCAGGCCTTCCTGCTCATCGTCGGGCTCAACCTCGCAGTGAGCGCGGTGCTGTGGCTTTGGGTGCCCGAGCGCAGCGCACGCCCGCGCGGCGAGTCCTTCGGCGCGCTGCTGCGCGGCCTTGCGGGACTCATGCGAGAGTCGGCGTTCCTGCGCACCGCGCTGTGCATGGGTGCGAGTCAGTTCGCCGCCACTTCGCTGCAAACGCTATGGGTGGCGACCTGGTGGCGTGATGTCGCCGGCTACTCGCCGGCCGAGGTGGCGCGCGGGCTTGCGGCGCTCAACGTCGCCATGATCGTCGGTTATATCAGCTTCGGACGCGCGGCGGACCGCGCCGCGCAGCGCGGGGCGAGTACCCTGCCGCTGTTCGCCGGAGGCATCGCGACCGCGTCGCTGTGTCTCGGCCTGATCGTCGCCGGCGTGCGGACCGGCAGCATCGTTCTGTGGTGCATCTTCGTCCTCGCGTCCACCGCCGCGGTGAGCATCTACTCGACGCTGTCGCGAACCTATCCCAAATCCATGACCGGCCGCGTGATCACCGGACTGAACGTGTTCGGCTTCGCCGGCATGTTCCTCGGCCAGTGGAGCGTTGGCCTGGTGATCGGCCTGTGGCCGCCGACCGCGACCGGCTACGCCGCCGAGGCCTACACTTGGGCGCTGTCGATGCTCTGGCTGGTGCAGTTCGCCGGGCTGGCGTGGTTCTGGATGGGGCGGAAGATGATTGCGAAGGGCGCGAGCGGTCCGACGGCGGCGCCGTAGGCGCACGCGAACGCGTCAAACCCCGCAAGGACCGGCGGGGGGCTGGACCCTATTCGGATGCTTTCGCCTGCCGGGCCCGCACGGTCCCCTGCGCCTTGGCGACCAGCGTACCGTCCTCGTTGCGTACTTCGCCCTCCACGAAGATCAGCGAGCGGCCGTCGCGCAGCACGCGCGCCTCGGATTGCAGCGTGCCCTTGCCGCCATCGATGAACGCGGTGCTTAGCTCGATGGTCATGATGCCCGCGGAGTGCGGATGCAGCGTGCGTGCCGCCATGCAGAGGGTGACGTCGAGCAGGGTCATGATGACGCCGCCGTGCGCGATGCCCCAGCTGTTGGTCATGTGCGGCTGCAGCGCGCAGGCCATGCGCGCGACGCCCGGCTCGAGCACGATCTGCTCGATGCCGAGGTGCGCGGCGAACTTGACCTTCTTGTGATAGTCGCGCGCGAATTCGACGCCTTCCTGCGCCGTCGACCGGGTCATGGTCAGATGATGACGGCGCCGCCGTCGACGGCGATCGCCTGCCCGGTGATGTGGCGCGAGGCCTCGGAGGCGAGCAACACCGCGACGCCCTTCAGGTCCTCTTCGTTCCCCAGGCGACGGTTGGGCGTCAGCTCGAGGACGTACTTGTTGATCGTGTCCATGGCGTCGCGCGTCATCTTCGAAGGGAAGAAGCCCGGACAGATCGCGTTTACCAGGACGCCGTGCTCGCCCCACTCGGCGGCGAGCTGGCGGGTCAATCCCACCACGCCGTGCTTGGTCGCGTTGTATGAAACGGTCTTCACGACGCGCGGGTCGCTGCCCATCAGGCCGGCGACCGACGCGACGTTGATGATGCGGCCCCAGCGCGCGGGAATCATCGAGCGCTTCGCGACCTGCTGCGAGAGGATGAACGTGCCCGTGAGGTTGAGGTTCACCAGCTTGTCCCAGGCTTCGATCGGGTGATCTTCCGCCGGCGCGACCCACACGGCGCCGGCATTGTTCACCAGGATGTCGATCTTCTTGAATTTGTCGAGCACGGCGTCGACCAGTGCGGGGATCTGCTCGCGCTTGCCGAGGTCGGTGACGAAGGCGCTCGCGTCGACGCCCAGTTTGCCGAGGTGCGCGACAGCCTGGTCGAGCTCGTTCTGCTTGCGCGCGGTGATTGCGATGCGCGCACCCATTTCGCCGAGGGCCTCGGCAATCTGCAGCCCGAGTCCGCGCGAGCCGCCGGTGACGATCGCGGTACGTCCGGAAAGGTCGAGAAGTTTCTTCACGCTCATGAGGTGCCCCAGGGATTCGAGGAAGACTTCGCCGCGTGCGCGGCGCAAGGAGCAGGGATTCTAGCCGCTGGCGGTGGCGCTAAGCGCGCGGTTTCACGATCGCGGCCGCTGCCGCGCGCCCGGTGAGCACGCAGCCGCCCAGGAAGGTGCCTTCCAGCGCACGCAGGCCATGCACGCCGCCGCCGCCGAAACCGGCCGCTTCGCCGATCGCGTACAGCCCGCTGATCGGCGCGTCCTGCGCGTCGAGCACGCGGCAGGCGAGGTCCGTGCGGATGCCGCCGAGGCTCTTGCGGCTGATGACGAACTCGCGGATCGCGACCAGCGGCAGCCCGCCCGGGTCGAGTATGCGCTGCGACCGGGCGGTGCGAATGCGGTCGCCGCGGTAGCCGCGCAGCGCATCGATGCGGCGCAGCTGCTCGTCCTGCCACGGCGCGCCGCGCGCCACGGCGGTGTCGTAGCCCTCCACCGTCGCGCGCAATCGCGCGGCGTCGATCGCCGCGTTCCTGGCGAGAGCGTTCATCTTGTCCACCAGTGCTTCGATCGAGTCCGCGCATACAAAATCGACGCAGTTCTGGGTCAGCGTGTCGACCAGCCAGCGATTGCCGAGGACGACGTCGCGCAGGAACGCGAGCCAGCGCCGGTCGCGGATCGACGGGTTGAACTCGGCGCCCGAGACTGCCAGCTCCTTCAGCGCGATGCGCCGGTTGAGCAGCTGCCAGGAATGGCCGCCCGGTCGCGTCGAGACCTGGGTCACCAGGTCGCGCGTGTCGAATCCGGTCACCAGCGGCGGCAGGATGCGCTCCCCGCGCGCGTCGAGCCACAGCGCCGAGCGTGGCGGCACGAGCGACAGGCCATGCCCGGGCTTGCGCGGCCGGAAGTGGTGCACCCCGGCGGCGTAATTCCACATGCGGTCCATGTGGGTGACGCCCGCGCCGAGCTGCTTCGCGGCGTCGTGCAGCCGGCCGTCCGCGTAGCGATGCGAGCCGTTCAGGATGGTCGCGGGCGGCGTGCCCCAGTCGCGATGCCAGTTTGCCTTGACCCGGTCGATCGCGCCGTTCGCACCGCCCGCCGCGATCACCACGTATTCGCCGTGCGCCTCGAACTCGGCGCCGTCGCCCTCCGTTCTGCCGGCGCAGCCGGTCAGCGCGCCGTTTTCGCTGAGCAGGCGCTCGACGCGGTGCCCGAAGCGCAGCTCGAGCCGCGCGCGCTGCGGGTGCGTCAGCAGCCTTTGCACGAGGACCTCGACGAGCCTTTGCCCGGTGCCCCAGACGAGATGAAAACGCGGCGCCGAGTTGCCGCGGGTGTGCAAGCCGCGTTCGACCCAGTGCGGCACCGGAAAGAAGCGGATGCCGAGCGCCTTCAGCCAGCGGTAGCCGAGGTCGGTGCAGTGATGCACGTAGTACTCCGCCCAGCGCTGCGGCCAATGATCTCCGGGCTCGAACTCGGCGAATGCGCGCCAGTCTTCGAGCGCGAGGTCGACGCTGTCAGCGACCTTCGCGCGGCGCTGCTCGGGCGTGTCGACGAAGAACATGCCGCCGAAGCTTTCCTTCGCCAGGCCGCCGAAGTTCTCCTCTTCATCGCGGTCGAGCAGCAGCACCCGCCGGCCGGCCTCGAGCAATTCGAGCGCGCAGACTATCCCGGCGATGCCGCCGCCGATGATGATCACTTCGAACTTGTTCATCGCGACCTCGGGGTCAGACCCCTTCTCATGCGCGAACTTCTAGGCATCTACAGAAGGGGTCTGACCCCATTGTCACTCTTGCCGTCAGCCCGTAATGCGCCGAACGAGCGCCCGGGCGATGACGCGCAGCTGCTCGCGCAGCGGCAGACGCTTGAGGTTGGTGCGCACCGCGCCGCGCGTGAAGGCGGTGCGCTTGGTGTAGTCGATCAGGACGTCGACGATGACCGGTCGACCGGCGGCGGCGACGCGGTGCGCCTCGTCGATCGTGCGCTCGAGCGCATCGTCGGTGCCAAGGCGCAGGTAGTGCGCGCCGGTGGCCACCGCGATGCCTTCGAGGCGCAGCGGCGGCAGTTCAGAGCAGGGCGTACGGTTGTAGGTCGTCTCCTGCGCCTGCGCGATCTGCGACAGCGCGCCGTCATGGAACACGAAATAACAGATGCCGAGGCTCTGCGCGACGGCCGTGGCGATCTCCATGCAGGTCATCGCGAAAGCGCCATCTCCGACGATCGCGTTGACGTGCTTGCCCGGACGGGCGAGCGCTGCGCCGATCGCTGCCGGGACAGCGTAGCCCATGGAATTGAAGTCGGTCGGCAGCGCAACGCTGCCGGGCTCGCCGAAGGTATAGAGCTCGGCCGTGAGGTAGGTATGGTTGCCATCGTCGATCACGGTGAGCGCGTCGGGCGGCGTGCGCGCGCGCAGCGCATCGAAAAAGCGTGCCGGGTTCACGCGCCCCTTGCTGTCATGCGCGTACCAGCTGTTGCGGTAGGCGGTCTTGTCGCGCCGGATCTGGTCCTGCAGGGCGCCGTCGGATGCGCGCGCCTCGCCCGCAGCCTTCAGGCCGAGCAGCAGCGCCGCACCCACGGCGGCGGCGTCGCCCTCGATCGTCACTTTCGCCGGGTAATTGCGATTGAACACCTTCGGGTTGATGTCGACGTGGATCAGGTTCGCCGGCACTTTCGTGCCGAAGCTGCCGGTCGCAAGCTCGGCGAAGCGCGTTCCGATGGCGAGCAGGCAGTCGCATTGCGCAAAGGCATTGCGCGCCGCAGGCACGGCAGCGGGCCCGAAGCCGAAGCCGACGTGCAGCGGGTGGGTGCCGGGAAACACCGACAGCCCCTGCAGCGTGGTCGCCACCGGCGCCTGCAGGAATTCGGCAATGCCGCTGACCTCGGCAAGCGCGCCGCGCGCGCCCCAGCCGACGAACAGGCCCGGCCGCCGGCTCGCGCGCAACAGCTCCACCGCGGCGGAGACCGCGGCGGCGTCGTGGATGCGCGCGGGCTCGCCTTCGTCGTATTCGGGAATGGGGTCGGCGTCGCCCGGCATCAGCATGAGGTTGACCGGCAGCTCGATGAACACCGGCCCCGGCTCGCCCTGCGTCGCGACCCGGTACGCCTCGTAGATCATCGGCTGCACCTCGCGGTGCGTCTTGGGCTGGAACGTCGCCTTGGTGAGTCCGCGCATGAAGGCGTGCAGATCGATCTCGTGCAGCTGGTAGCCGTAGGGCAGGTCGGTGCGGATGCCCCCCGAGATCACCAGCATGGGCACGCCGGCGAGCATGGCTTCGGCGATGCCGCTGGCGGCGTGCGTGAGGCCCGAGGCGGGCACCAGCGCCAGGGTGCCGACGCTGCCGGAGAGCCGGCTCATCGCGTCCGCCATGTAGGCGGCCGAAAGCTCGTGCGTGACGAGCACCGGTGCAATGGTCTCAGAGGCGTTCAGCTCGTCGTAGAGCTCGGTGTTGTGCACCCCCGGGATGCCGAAGGTATAGCGCACGCCGAGCTGCTCGAGCGCGCGGGTTGCAAGCCAGGCGGCCGTTTTCCTCATCACCGTTTCCAGTCGAGGTTAGCTGCAGTGCATACGGGCCAGTTGGACCGTACGCGCATTTTACTTCGGGGTAACATCGCGCCTTTTCTCGGCCGAGGGGAGCCCCGCGCGTGATCGTCGTCTGCCTGGACCTGGAAGGGGTGCTGGTTCCCGAGATATGGATCGAGGTCGCCAGGCGCACGGGCATCGAGGCGCTGACGCGCACCACGCGCGACGAGCCGGATTACGACAAGCTGATGCGCTACCGGCTCGACATCCTCGCCCGCGAGAAGCTGCGTCTTGCCGACATCGAGGCGGTGATCGCCGACATGGGGCCGCTGGACGGCGCGGCCGAGTTCCTCGACGGTCTGCGGGCGCGTCACCAGGTCGTCATCCTCTCCGACACGTTCTACGAATTCGCCCGGCCGCTGATGCGCCAGCTCGGCTGGCCGACCTTGTTCTGTCACCGGCTCGACATCGGCGCCGACGGCTTCGTCGCCAACTACCGGCTGCGCATGCCCGACCAGAAGCGCTCGGCGGTGGAAGCCTTTCGCGCGCTCGGGTTTTCGGTCGTCGCGGCGGGCGACTCGTACAACGATACCTCGATGCTGGGTGCGGCGAACGCCGGCATCTTCTTCCGGCCGCCCGCATCGATCGCCTCCCAGTTTCCCCAGTTCCGCGTGACCCAGGACTATGGCGAGCTCGACGCCGCGATCGGCGACGCGGCCCGCCGCCTGCCGGCCTGAGGCGCGGCCGATGCGGCCTTTTCAGTCGAGGTCGTGCTGCCGCTTGTGGCGCGTTGCCTCGAAGGCGGTGATCGGCGGCATCAGGTAGCGGCGCAGCGCCCGAGGGTCTGCCGGTGGCGCATCGCCGACCGGGCGGTCACCGGCAATCGTGACGCGCTCCATCAGGCGGCGCTGGGGGTAGTAATCGTGCACCGCGGCGTGCTGCAGCCAGCGGTTGTCCCAGAACACGAGCATGTCCGGCGCCCAGCGGTGGCGGTACTGGTATTCGAGCGTCGTGGTGCGCCGAAACAGCCACTCGAGCAGATTGCGGCTCTCGCTCTCTTCCATGCCCTTGATGCAGAGCGTGAACTGGGGATTCACGAAAATCGCCTTTTTTCCGGTCATCGGGTGCACGCGCACCACCGGATGCGTGGCCGGCGGGTAGCGTTCCTCGTACGCGTGCAGCCTGCGGCGGCCCTCCGGCGTCGCGCGGAACAGCGGCTTGAAAGGCTTGAAGTCGTGCACCGCCTCGAGCCCGGAAAGGAACTGTTGCATGCGGTCCGACAGCCCGTCGTACACGGCCGCCATGCTGCAGAACACCGTGTCGCCGCCGAGCTCCGGAATGGTCTTCGCGCACAGCGCCGTGCCCATCGGCGGGCACTCGCGAAAAGTCTCATCGCTGTGCCAGATGTCGGTCGCCGCGGGCGGGTTGCCTTCCCTGTTGTCATAGACGATCAGCTCGGGATGCTGCGCCGCGCTGGTGGAAAACGGGTGCACGCTCAGCGCACCGAAATAGCGGCCGAAGCGCATCAGGTCGTCGCCGCTGATGCGCTGCTCGGGAAAGACGAGTACGCCGTGCTCGGCGTGCGCACTGCGGATCGCTTCGACGCTCGCGGGCTCGAGCGGGCGGCTCAGGTCGACGCCGGTGATCTGCGCGCCGAGAAACACGCCGAGACGGCGAATGCTGATCGTCGACGGCTGTTGTGCGGTGGCGGCAGGGTTGGATGCCATGTGTTGCTCCATGTCGAGGCTCGGAAATGCTTCAGGAGGTCTTCACGTAGCTCGCCTCGAGACAGACGTTGACCAGCGCCTGGCGCTTTTCCTCGCGCACCGCGCGCAGAGCGCGCGCGAGTGCGGGCAGGACCTCGTCCGGCGCGGTTACGCGCTCGCCGTACCCGCCGCTCGCTTCGATCACCTTCTCGAACTGCGGCGAGGGCTCGAGCGTGGCGATCGGCGGGCGCGGCATCTTTGCCGCGTAGCCCTGCGGGTACATGCCCAGCGTGGCGCGGTGCACCGCGGCCCAGCGTGCGTTGTTGAAAATGACGAACAGCACCGGCAGTCGCATCGACGCCGAAACGAAATGACCCGGCGTCGGGTTGCCGAACATGTAGGCGCCGTCGCCCAGCGTGCATACCACCGTGCGATCGCCGGCGGCGAGCTTGGCGCCGAGCGCAGCGCCGAGCCCCCAGCCCAGGCCGCCCGCGGGCGACGCGGCGAAATAGCGGCCCGGCTCCGCGATCGTCATCTCCTCAAGCACGAGCGGGTACTCGTTCACGACGATGGCGTCTTCCGGAAGAACCTGGTTGAGGCAGGCGGAGAGCCACTTGCCGCTGAGCGCGGTCGGAACATTCGTCGTGCCGCCGCGCGCGGCCTGGCGCGCGGCGGCGCAGCGCGCACCGATCCCGTCGCGCCGCGCGGCGCGCTTCGACTCGGCCGGCGCCTGCGCCAGCGCGCGCTCGCACAGCGCGTCCAGCGTCGGCGCGAGCATCCCGGTGAGCGCGATGTCGGTGCGGAAGCCGCGCAGCGGGTAGCGGGCAAACAGCGGATCGGGGCCGATGTGCACGACGCATGCCCCGGGCGCGGGCGCGCCTTGCGCCGGCAGCCAGGGCACGTCGCAGTCGATGACCAGCACGAGATCGGCCTTCGGCAGCAGGGCGCGCGGATCCCAGCCCGCCTGCATCGGGTGTTCGGTCGGCAGCGCGAGGTAGCGTGGCCGGTAATGGATTACCGGGATGGCGAATGCCTCCGCGAGACGCGTCAGGGCGCGCGCCGCGGCCACGCTGCGCCCCGCGTCGGCGGTGATGACGAGCGGCGCTTCGGCGCGCGCCAGCAGGCCGGCGACTTCGTCGAGCGCGGCGGGGTCCGCGGAGGGGGGTGTGGCAGGCGCTATCTCGGCGCGGGCCCGCGGCGCGCCTTGCGCCCGCGCGCCGAGCAGCTCGCGCGGCAGCGTCAGGTAGACCGGGCCGCGCGGCTCCGACTGCGCGATCGCCAGCGCCCGGTCGACCACGGTCTGGATCTGGTCGGGATGCCGCAGCTCGTAGTCCCATTTGACGAACTCGCGCAGCATGCCGCCCTGGTCGAAATGCTCCTGTGCCCAGTGAATGAAGTTGTTGCGCGCCCCGGGCAGCGGCGCCTCGCCGCCCCCTTCGGTGACGGGCGTGCGCCCCGCGCAAATGAGAATGGGTATGCTCTGGCGCGCGGCGTTGATCGCGCCGTTCAGCAGGTTCGCGGTGCCCACGCCGACGTGCACCATCATCGCCTGCGGGCGCCCGCTGACCATGGTGTAGCCGTGCGCCATGGCGATGGCCAGGTTCTCGTGGGGGCTGATCACGGGCGTGGGCAGGCGCCAGCCGAGCGCCTCGCCGCGGGCGTAGCTTTCGGCGATCGGGGCGAAGTCGGTGCCCCCGTTGACGAAAAAATAGTCGATGCCGCGCGCGGCGAGCAGGCCAAGGAAGGCGTCGGCAGTCGTTTCGGGGGCGAACACAGAGTCACCGGTGCGCGTCATGGAGATCCTCGACTCGTGGCGGGATGTGTACCATAACGTGCTCCGACAGGTCGATCGGTTTGCGGAACGGAGGGGATGCGCATGAAGCTCGATATCTTTAATCACCTGTTCCCGAAGAAGTTCTACGATCGCATGCTCAAGGTCGCGCCGAACGGCAAGGACATGCACAAGCGGGTGCGCGAGATTCCCTGCATCGTCGACCTGCGCGAGCGCTTCCGCATCATGGACCGCTTCGGCGACGACTATGCGCAGGTGATTTCTCTGCCGTCGCCGCCGATCGAGGTCTTCGGCCCGCCGCCGGTGTCGACCGAGCTCGCCACGCTGGCGAACGATGGCATGGCGGAGCTGGTCCGCAAGTATCCCCGGCGCTTTCCCGGCTTCGTCGCTTCGCTGCCGATGAACGACCCGAAAGGCCTGCTGCGCGAGGCGCGCCGCGCGATCAACGAGCTCGGCGCGGTGGGCGTGCAGGTGTTCACCAACGTGCTCGGCCGGCCGCTGACAACGCCCGAGACACTGCCGCTGTTCGACCTCATGGCGAAGCTCGACCGGCCAATCTGGATGCACCCGGCGCGCGGCGCCGAGACGCCCGACTACCGCAGCGAGAAGAAAAGCCATTATGAGATCTGGTGGACCTTCGGCTGGCCGTACGAAACCAGCGTGGCGATGGCGCACATCGTGTTCGCCGGGCTCTTCGACAAGCACCCCGAGCTGAAGATCATCACCCACCACATGGGCGGCATGGTGCCGTTCTTCGAGGGCCGCGTCGGCCCGGGCTGGGACCAGCTCGGCAAGCGCACCTCGGACGTCGACTACACCAAGCTGCTGCGCAAGCTGAAGAAACGCCCGCTCGACTACTTCCGCATGTTCTACGCCGACACGGCCCTGTTCGGCGCCTGGGAGGCGACCAAGTGCGGCCTGCAATTCTTCGGTGCGGACCACGTGCTGTTTGCGTCCGATGCGCCGTTCGATCCGGAAAAAGGCTCGATGTACACCCGCACCACGATCGAGATCATCGAGCGGCTGGACATCTCGCCCGCGGAGCGGCACGCGATCTACGAAGGCAACGCGCGCCGCCTGTTGAAGCTGAGTTGAAGCGGCCCGAGCCGCTGAATCACCCAACTGTGAGGAGAGGAAAATGACCAACAAGACCCTTGCGCTGCGCACTCTGGCCGCGATCGCCGCGGCCGGCGCGATCGGCGCGGCGCCCGCGCAGGCGAGCGACATCGGCATTGCGGCATCGAATCCGGGATCGCTCTACCATTCGACCGGAACCGCGGTGGCCAAGGTGGCGAACGACGCCGCGCAGCTCAAGGCCACCGTCCATCCCTTCGCCAGCGCGACGGTGTACCTCCCGGCGGTGAGCGCGGGCGAGTACGCCTTCGGCATCTCCAACATCGAAGAGCTGCGCGTCGCGGTGACCGGAACCGCCCAGTTCAAGGGACGCGATTACGGCAACCTGCGGGCGGCGACCATTCTCTATCCGCTGCGCGTCGCGTTCTTCGTGCGCAAGGACTCGGCGATCAAGTCGCTCGCCGACCTGAAGGGCAAGCGCGTGGTCGACGGCTTCAGCAGCCAGAAGACGATTCCCCCCTTGCTGGATGCTTCGTACGCGACCGCGGGCATGAGCCGTGGCGACATCACGCCGGTGAACGTGCCGAACGTCGTGGCCGGCGCGAACGCGTTCATTCAGGGCAAGGCCGACGCCTTCTTTTTCGCGCTCGGTGCGGCTAAGGTACGCGAGGCGGACGCCGCGGTCGGCGGCATCCGGGCGCTCGACGTGCCGAATACGCCGGAGAATCTCGCCAAGGTGCGGCAGTTCTTCCAGCCCGCGTATCTGCGGCCGGAAAAGCCGAGCAAGCCGAACGTCGGCGTGCTCGCACCGATCCACGCGATCACCTACGACGCGGCGCTGGTGGCGAGCACGAAGACGGCCGACGCGGACGTCTACGCGCTGGTCAAGGCGATGCACGCGAACAAGAAGATGATGGCCGAGGTCTTCGGCGTGATGAACCTGTTCGACCCGAGCCGCATGGTGAAGGATCTCGGCCCGATCCAGTGGCATCCAGGGGCGCAGAAGTTCTACCAGGAGCTCGGCGCCTGGCCGCCGAAGGACTGACGCACCCGACGCGCGGCTAGCCGGCGAGCGGCTTGCACGCCCCGGAGGCGAGACCCGAGCAGACCGCGGCGACGGCGCCTGCGCGCGTTGCGACGGTGGTGCTCGCCAGCGCGCTCACGCTTGCCTCGGTCGGCTGGGCGCTCGATCTGCCGCTGCGGCTGCGGCTGGACATCTACCCGGCCCAGTTCTTCGCGGCGATGCTGGCGCTCGCGCTGCCGCTCGGCTTCGTCCTCTACCCCCTGCGGCGCCAGACGCCGCGACGCGGGGTGCCTTGGTACGACTGGCTGTTCGGCCTGACGGGCTTCGCCGCAGCCGCGTACCTGGCGTTCGAGTATCAGCGGCTGGTCGATCTGATATTGCTGCGGCCGAAGGGCGCGGTGATCGCCGGCAGCGCCGCCATCGCGCTCTCGCTCGAGTGCCTGCGGCGCGCCACGGGCCGCACGCTGCCGATCATCGCGCTGGCGTTCATTGCGTACGCGCTCTGGGGAGATGTGCTGCCGGGGCGGCTTGCCGCGCGCACCGTCGACTGGCAGAAGCTCTCGGCCTACCTCGCCCTCGACGTCAACGGCGTGCTCGGTCTGCCGCTGGCAGTCGCGACGACCGTGGTCGTCGCCTTTTTGCTGTTCGGCGAGCTGCTCGGCGCGAGCCGCGGCTCGCGCTTCCTGACCGACCTGGCGATGCTGTCGATGGGCCGTTTCCGCGGCGGCCCGGCGAAGATGGCGGTCGTCGGCTCGGCGTTCTTCGGCTCGATTTCGGGCAGCGCGGTCGCCAACGTGGTCGCCACGGGGGTGGTGACCATCCCGATGATCAAGCGCAGCGGCTACCCGGCGCACAAGGCCGGCGCGATCGAGGCGGTCGCATCCACAGGGGGCCAGCTGATGCCCCCGGTGATGGGGGCCTCGGCCTTTCTGATGGCCGAGTTCCTGCAGATTCCCTACACGGAGGTGGTGCTCGCCGCGCTGCTGCCGGCGCTGCTGTATTACGTCGCGCTCTTCATCCAGGCGGATCTCGATGCCGCGCGCATGGGAATCCGCCGCATCCCCGCGGCCGACATGCCCGCGCCGCGCCGCGTCATGCCCGGGGCCTATTTCCTGCTGCCCTTCGTCGTGCTGATCGTCGCACTGTTCAATTTCAATCAGACGCCGCAGTTCTCCGCGCTGCTCGCGGCCGCGCTGCTCATTCCGCTGGCACTCGCCTTGGGCTATCAGGGCGAGCGGCCGCGCTGGCGCGAGTTCCTCGCGGCGATCCCAAGTGCCGGTCGCGCGGGGCTCGAAATCATACTGGTCTGCGTCGCCGCCGGCATCGTGATCGGCGTGCTCGGGATCAGCGGTCTCGGCTTCGGCCTGACGCTGACGCTGGTGCACATCGGCGAGGGCAGCCTCGCGGTGCTGCTGGTGCTCACCGCGCTGGTGTGCATCGTGCTCGGCATGGGGCTGCCGACGGTGGGGGTGTACGTGCTGCTGGCTGCGCTGGTCGCGCCGGCCCTCGTCAAGGTCGGCATCACGCCGATCGCCGCGCATCTATACGTCATGTACTTCGGCATGATGTCGATGATCACCCCACCCGTGGCGATCGCCGCGTTCGCCGCGGCCGGCCTGGCGGGTGCCGACCCGATGCGCACCGGCTGGACCGCGGTGACCTTCGGCTGGACGGCATTCGTGGTGCCGGTGCTCTTCGTGCTCTCGCCCCAGCTGTTGCTGATCGGTGGCGTCTGGGCGGTGAGCCTGGCCGTGGTCACCGCGGTGGTCGGCGTCTGGCTGATCGCAATCGCGATCACCGGCTACTACGCGCGCGCCCTGCCGCCGCCGCTGCGCCTGGGGTTCGCGCTGGCGGGGTTTCTCGCGCTGATTCCCGCCGGCGCGTTTCCCGGCGCGCTGTACACCGACATCGCCGGCATGCTCGCCGGCCTGGGCCTGATCGCGCGCGAAACCCTGCGCGTGCGAAGGAGTCAGCGCGCGATGAACGGCGCCTAGCGCCCGTTCCATCGCGCGCAGATCAAGCGGCCGCGGATTTATCCGCGGTCCGCCTTGATCAGCCCTTCAGCTGCAGCGACTTGTACTCGAGGAACTCTTCCAGCCCGTAGACGCCCGCCTCGCGGCCGTGCCCCGACTGCTTGAAGCCGCCGAAGGGTGCGTTCATGTTGAACGCGCCGCCGTTGACGTCCACCTGGCCGGCACGGATGCGGCGCGCGACTTTCTGCGCGTGCGCGTCGTCCTTCGACCAGACCGCGCCCGCCAGGCCGTAGAGCGTGTCGTTGGCAATCCGGATCGCCTCGTCCTCGTCCTTATAGGTGATGATCGACAGCACCGGCCCGAAGATTTCTTCCTGCTCGATGGTCGAGCCCGGCTTGACCTTGCCGAACACCGTGGGCTTGACGAAGTAGCCGCCCGGCAGGCCCTGCGGCGCGTCCGGGCCGCCGGCCACCAACTCGGCGCCTTCGGCGATCCCCTTCTTGATGTAGCCGCGCACCCGCTCGAGCTGTGCCGCCGAGGTCAGGGGGCCGAGCCGCGTCGATTCGGACAGCGGATCGCCGAGGGTGAAGCTGTTGGCGACCTCGGCCGCGACCTTGGCCGCCTCGGCGTACTTCGACTCCGGCACCAGCATGCGCGTGAGCGCCGTGCAGGTCTGCCCTGAGTTCAGGTAGCAGCCGCTCACCGTCGCTTTGACCGCGGTGGCGATATCGGCATCGTCGAGAATCACGGAGGCGCTCTTGCCGCCCAGCTCGAGTGCCACGCGCTTGACGGTTTGCGCGGCGAGCTCCGAGATGCGCTTGCCGGCGCGCGTCGAGCCGGTGAACGAGATCATGTCGACCTCGGGGTGCTTGACCAGCGCCTCGCCGGCCGTGGGCCCGAGGCCGGTGACCAGGTTGAACACGCCCTTCGGCAGGCCGACCGATTCGATCACCTCGGCCAGCAGGAAGGCGTTGAACGGGGCGACTTCAGAGGGCTTGAGGACCACCGTGCAGCCGGCCGCCAGCGCGGGCGCGACCTTGAGGGTGATCTGGTGCAGCGGGTAGTTCCACGGCGTGATCGCGCCGACCACGCCGACCGGCTCACGTACCACGACCGAGTTGCCGACCGTCTCCTCGAACGTGAAGCCCTTGACCAGCTTCGCGTAGTTGGCGAAGTTGGCAATCGGCAAGCCCGCCTGGATACGCCCGGCGAGCTTGATCGGCATGCCGACCTCCTGCGCGATCAGCTTGGCGAGCTCTTCGGCGCGCGCCTTCAGGCCGGCCGAGATCTTCTCCAGGAATTCGGCGCGCTTCTCGACCGGCGTCTGGCTCCAGCCCTCGAGCGCCGCGCGCGCTGCGGCGACGGCGGCATTGATGTCCTTTTCGCCGCCTGCCGGCACGCGGCCCATGACGTCGCCCGTCCCCGCGTTGTGAACGTCCAAGGTTTCCTTGGTGGAGGGGGCGACCCACTGGCCGCCGATGAAAAACTTGTCGCGATTGAGCATGTCTGGCCTCGAGCAATGAACGGATGGGCGCCCTCGGGTGGCGCGCGATGACGGATTCGTCAGCGAACGCCGATTTTACTGTCATCCACTCGGTTGTCGGGCGGTTGCAGCCGCCGCGTCGTTTCGCAGGCGTCGTCTGGCGCAGCGGGGTCGTACTGGCTAGAGTGGACTATTTTCAACGGGGAGAGCAGGCAGATGGGACAGCTTGACGGACGCGTGGCGATCGTTACGGGCTCGGGCCGCGGCATCGGCCGGAACATTGCGCTGCGCCTGGTGCGCGACGGCGCGGCGGTCGTCATCAACGACATCGACGAGGCGCCGGCGACGGACACCGTGGCCGCGATCGCACAGCAGGGCGGACGCGCGGTGGCCTGTGTCGGCGACGTCACCGCCAAGGATTTCGGCGAGCGCATCGTGCAGACCGCGGTGGACGCCTTCGGCGGCTGCCATATCGTCGTCAACAACGCCGGCTACACCTGGGACAGCGTGATCCAGAAAATGTCGGACGAACAGTGGTACGCGATCATCGACGTGCACCTCACCGCGCCGTTCCGCATCCTGCGCGCGTTCCAGCAGCACTTCCGCTCGCGGGTCGACGCGGAGCGCAAGGCCGGCAAGCGCGTGATGCGCAAGGTCGTGAACATCTCCTCGACCTCGGGGGTGAACGGCAACGCCGGTCAGTCGAACTACTCCTCGGGCAAGGCGGGCATCATCGGCCTGACCAAGGCGCTGTCCAAGGAATGGGGCCGCTACGACGTCACCGTGAATGCCGTCGCCTTTGGCTACATCCAGACACGGCTGACGACACCCCTGCAGGAGGGCGAGGCCGGCGAGATCGAGGTCCAGGGACGCAAGGTGAAGGTCGGAATCCAGGGCGGCCGGATCGCCGCGATGAACCAGATGATCCCGCTGGGACGCGGCGGCACGCCCGAAGAGGCGGCCGGCTCGGTGTACCTGCTGTGCAGCCCGGACAGCGACTACGTCTCGGGGCAGTGCCTGGTCGTCAACGGCGGCCTGTGACGCGGCGCTGAGCGGGGCGTTGCGGCGGATCGCGGCCTTCCTGAGGCCGCTGATGGCGGCCCGGGCCCGCATCCGGCGCATCCTGCGCTCGGCCGGCATCGTCGCCGCCGCAGTCCTCGGACTGCTGCTCGTGTGCGTCCTGATCCTCCTCGTCCGCCCATTGCGCGAGCCCTTGCTCGAGCGCGCCCTCGCGGCCGCCACCGCCCGCATGCCCGGCCGCATCGAGTTCGGGAGCGCATCGTGGCCGGAGCTCTCTCGCGTCGAGCTCCAGAAGATCGCCTGGCGCGACGGGGACACCGTCCGCGCCTCGGTCGCGCCGGGCCTGTCGATCCACGGCCCCGACGACGACCCGCCGCTCGACCCCGCGCTGGCCCCGGTCCTGGCGCAGTTCAAGGACCGGCTGCTGACGTTTTACCTGGAGACGGCGGACGTGGTGCCGCAC
>Ga0209536_100007569_pt1 | contig 16458 bp, 18 predicted proteins | sample DeeMarSeWOR28_12_FD_187461 | JGI IMG/M metagenome (GOLD analysis project Ga0209536, IMG submission 187461) | Marine sediment microbial communities from White Oak River estuary, North Carolina - WOR-2-8_12 (SPAdes) (version 2) | ecosystem: Environmental > Aquatic > Marine > Intertidal zone >... | reverse complement strand
CCATCCGACACCAGCCCGATCAGGTGCAGCGGCCGACCGGACGCGGCGGCGCGCTGCGTCGCCTCGAGCAGGGCCGGATTGGCGTAGAAACTGCCGTCTTCGATGGCGTCGTCGATGCGCACCAGGTCCTGCTTGATGATGCTGCCGCAGCCGATGGTCATGTGGCCGACCTCGGAATTACCCATTTGCCCGGGCGGCAGGCCGACACCGCGGCCGGAAGCCTCCAGCGTGGTCAGCGGATATTCGGCGAAATAGCGGTCGAACACGGGCGTGCGCGCACGCACGATGGCGTTGTGGGTCGGGTCGGGATTGACGCCGAATCCATCCAGAATCACGAGCAAGGCCGGACGCCGCGGCGCCCCGGTTTGACTGGTCATAGGGTTAATCGAAACGGTCAGACGAAACGCGCTGCATGATACCGCAAAATCGGCAAGGGGTTAACCTCGCGCGCCACCATCAGGCCTTGTCGTTGCGCTCCTCTTCGGCCTCCGCCTGGTCGAGCTCGGCTTCCATTTCGGCGTCGGTCAGCGTGTCGCTGTCGGCGGCAGCGGCGGCGGTCTCCGCGGGCGCGGCGGCCTCATCGTCCTCTGCCGGCTCTTCGTCGTCCTCCTCGTCGAAATCGCGATCGCTGAAAATGATTCTCGACGCGATCAGGCCGGCCTCGAATAATACCCACATGGGCATCGCCAGCAACACCTGGGAAATGACGTCGGGCGGCGTCAGCAGCATGCCGATGATGAATGCGCCGACGATGATGTAGGGCCGCTTTTCGCCGAGCTTCTTCGGCGTGGTGAAGCCGATCGCGACCAGGATGATCGTGGCGATGGGCACCTCGAAGGCGAGCCCGAAGCCGAAGAACAGCGCCAGCACGAAATCGAGGTAGCGGCCGATGTCGGTGGAGATGCTGACGATCTCCGGGCCGATACTGGTAAAAAAGCCGAACACCAGCGGGAATACGACGTAGTAGGCGAACGCGACGCCGGCATAGAACAGCAAAATGCTCGACACCAGCAACGGGCCGGCGATGCGCTTTTCATTGGCGTACAGCCCGGGCGCGACGAAGGCCCAGAGCTGGTAAAGGATAACCGGCATGGCAAGGAATACCGACAGCATCAGCACCAGCTTGAAAGGCGTCAGAAAAGGCGAGGCGACATCGATCGCGATCATGTTCGCGCCTTCCGGCAGGTGCCGCGTCAGGGGTTCGGCGAGATAAACGTAAATATCGTTGGCCCAGTAAAACAGGCCGGCGAAGATGATCAGCACCGCGAGCACCATGCGCACCACGCGATCGCGCAGTTCGACGAGGTGGGACATCAGGCTGCCGGCGGCGCCCTGCTCGGCGTCTTCCTGTTCGCTCATGATCCGGTTTTGCCGGTGCTTTCGGCGCCGTCCGCGGCAGCAGCCGCGGGCGCCTCGGTAACGCCTGGTTGAGGCTCGGACCCGGCTGTTGCCGCGGCCTGCTGCTCGTCCGCCTGCGCCGCGGGCCGGTCGATGACCTCGTCGAGCACGTTGGCCTGCTTCTCGATGTCGCGGCCGGCCTCGGAAATCGTGTCCTTCAGTGAGTCCAGTTCCTTTTGCTGCTGCGACAGGATCTGGCGCAACTCGTCGGCACGCAGTTCCTGCTCGACGTCGGCCTTGACGCTGGTCATGAAGCGCTTCAGGCGGCCGACGTATTTTCCGGCGGTACGGGCGACGCCCGGCAAGCGCTCGGGGCCGATCACGATCAACGCGACGATGCCGATCAGCATCATCTCGGTGAAGCCCATGTCAAACATCGCTTATCGCCCGCGTTTCGGCCAGACTATCTGCGGTTGAGGCGGTCGCCTCAAACCTTGTCTTCTTCCTTGACCTTGCCTTCGATGACCTGGCCTTCGGCCTCGGACTTGTCCTTTGCGACCTCTTCGTCCTTGACCGATTTCTTGAAGTTCCTGATCGCCCCGCCCAGATCGCCGCCAACGTTACGCAGCTTCTTGGTGCCGAAAAGCAGGATCACGATCGCCAGAATCAACAGCAGCGACCAGATACTAATTCCACCAAAACCCATGTTTCACCTCATTTACTTTTGTTCACGCGCGGCCTTCTCGTCGATGCCGGATACGCCGAAGCGGCGCTCCAGCTCTTCCAGCACCAGCCGGGCATCCAGATCCTGTTGCGCCAGCATCACCAGGCAGTGAAACCACAGGTCCGCGGTCTCGTAAACCATCTGCTGCTTGTCGCCCGATTTCGCGGCTATGATCGTTTCCGCCGACTCTTCCCCGATCTTCTTCAATATGGTGTCGAGACCCCTGGCATAGAGGCCCGCCACGTAAGAGGAATCCGGATCGGCTTGCTTTCTCGACTCCAGAACGGCCATCAGGCGCAGGAGTATATCATCACTCATCGATAAATCTCGTCGGGATTCTTGATTATTTCCTCGTCGATCTGCCACTCGCCGTCGCGCAAAACGCGGAAAAAACAACGCCGCCGGCCGGTGTGGCAGGCAATTCCGCCAACCTGCTCGACCTGCAGCAAGATGACGTCGGCATCGCAATCGACGCGGATCTCCGACAGCAGCTGCTGGTTGCCCGATTCCTCGCCCTTGAACCACAGTTTCTGCCGCGACCTCGAGTAGTAGACCGCGCGGCCGAGCTCGGCGGTGAGGCGCAGCGCCTCGCGGTTCATCCACGCCAGCATCAGCACCTCGCCGGTGTCGCGATCCTGCGCGATCGCCGGCATCAGGCCGTCACTGTTCCAGCGCAGCGTATCGAGCCACTCAGTCATCACGCACCTCGATGCCCTGGCCACGCATATAGGCCTTGGCCTCGCTGATGCGGAACTCGCCGAAGTGAAAGATACTGGCGGCGAGCACGGCGTCGGCCTCGCCCTCGAGGATGCCGTCGGCGAGATGCTGCAGGTTGCCGACTCCGCCCGAGGCGATCAGCGGAACCTTGATCGCGCGTGACACTTGCCGGTTCAGCTCGTTGTCGAATCCCATGCGCGTGCCATCACGGTCCATGCTGGTGAGCAGTATCTCGCCGGCGCCGTAGGCGTCCATGCGCGTCACCCATTCGAGCACGTCGATACCGGTCGGCTTGCGGCCGCCGTGGGTAAAGATTTCCCAGCGGCCCGGCTCGCCGTCGGCGCTGACGCGCTTGGCGTCGACGGCGACGACGATACACTGCGAGCCGAACTTGTCGGCGGCGCGCGCGACGAACTCGGGATTGAACACCGCGGCGGTGTTGATGCTGACCTTGTCGGCGCCGACATTCAGCATGCGCCGGATATCGGCGAGCTCGCGAATGCCGCCGCCGACCGTCAACGGGATGAAAACCTCCCGGGCGACATCCTCGACCACGTGCGCCATGGTGTCGCGGTCGTCGGAACTGGCGGTGATATCGAGAAAAGTCAGCTCGTCCGCGCCTTCCAGGTTGTAGCGGCGCGCGTTTTCGACCGGGTCGCCGGCGTCGCGAATCTCGACGAAGCGCACACCTTTGACCACGCGGCCGTTGTCGACGTCGAGACAGGGAATGATGCGTTTTGCCAGGGACATGCCGAACAGCGGGGCTTAGTGGCTGTCGATATAGGCCTGCGCCTCCGGCAGGCTGATGGTGCGCTCGTACAGCGCGCGGCCGATGATGACACCTTCGATGCCGGCGCTCTTGATCGAGTTCAGCTTCTTGATGCATTCCATGTCGGTGACGCCGCCGGATGCGATTACCGGTACGTTGATCGACTCGGCGAGCTGACGCGTGGCCTCGATATTGACGCCCTGCATCATGCCGTCGCGGGCAATATCGGTATAGACGATCGCGGCGACACCCTCGTCCTCGAACTGCAGCGCCAGGTCCTGCGCGGTTCGGTCGGAATGCTCGGCCCAGCCGTGCACGGCGACAATGCCGTTCCTGGCATCGATGCCGACGATAATCTTGCCGGGGAACTCGGCGCACAGCTCGGTAATGAATTCGGGGCGGGTGACCGCCATGGTACCGAGAATGACGTAACTGACGCCGGCCTCGAGATAGGATTCGACAGTATCTATCTTGCGGATACCGCCGCCGATCTGGATCGGGATGTCGGGAAAAGAGGAACAGATATCTTCGATCACGTCGGCGTTGACCGGCTCACCCTCGAAGGCGCCATCGAGATCGACCAGGTGCAGCCGGGTGCAGCCCTGCGCCGCCCACTTGCCGGCCATCGCCACCGGGTCGTCGGAAAACACCGTGCTGTCTTCCATGTTGCCCTGGCGCAGACGCACGCAGTGACCTTCCTTCAAATCGATAGCCGGTATCAGAATCATGGCTGCCCGTTCCAGTTGACGAAGTTACGCAAAAGCTGCAGGCCGGCATCGGCGCTTTTTTCGGGGTGGCATTGCAGCGCGAACAGGTTGTCCCTGGCGATTGCGCTGGTGAAACGAATGCCGTAGTCGGTGCTAGCCGCTACCAGGTCCGTTTCAGCCGATTCGAAGTAATAACTGTGCACGAAATAAAACCTGCTGCCATCTTTGATCGAGTGCCAGAGCGGATGCGCGACATTTTGCTCGACGCGATTCCAGCCCATGTGCGGAACCTTTAGTTTAGCGCCGCTCTGGTCGGTATGACTATCACCAAAATAGCGGACATTGCCGGAAAACAGGCCGAGGCACTCGGTACCGCCGTTTTCCTCGCTGTGGTCGATCAGCACCTGCATGCCCATGCAAATGCCGAGAAAGGGCCGGCTCGAGGCGGCCTCTGCGATCGCTTCGCGCAAGCCGTATTCGTCGATTGCGCGCATGCAGTCGCCGGCGGCGCCCTGCCCCGGAAATACAACGCGATCCGCCTCGGCGAGGCGCTCCGGGTCCGAGGTCAGAATCACCTGGTCGCGTTCGTCGCCGACGAACCGCAGGGCGTTGACGACGGATCGAAGGTTACCCATGCCGTAATCGACCACGGCAATCGTCTGCATGATTTACAGCGTCCCCTTGGTCGAGGGTACGACGCCCGGCATGCGCTCGTCCCGGCTGACGGCGAAGCGCAGCGCCCTGCCGAAGGCCTTGAAAATCGTTTCGGCGATATGGTGCGCATTGTGGCCGGCAAGATTATCGATGTGCAGCGTCGCCGGCGCGTGGTTGACGAATCCCTGGAAGAATTCGTGGATCAGGTCGACGTCGAACTGGCCGATGCGCGGGCGCTTGAACTCGACGCGGTATTCGATCCCCGGGCGGCCGGAAAAATCGATCACCACGCGCGACAGCGCCTCGTCCAGCGGCACGTAGGCATGGCCGTAACGCATGATGCCCTGCTTGTTGCCGAGCGCCTGCTTGAAGGCCTGGCCGAGGGTGATGCCGATGTCCTCGACGCTGTGGTGATCGTCGATGTGCAAATCGCCCTTCGCGCTGATGTCGAGATCGAAGGCGCCATGGCGCGCGATCTGCTCGAGCATATGCTCGAGAAACGGGATGCCGGTGTCGAATTTCGACTTTCCGCTACCATCGAGGTCGAGCGTTACGCTGATTTGAGTCTCAAGCGTATCGCGTTTTACGGTTGCACTTCGATCAGGCATTCAGGGCCCATCTGGTCAGGTTCGAGAGGAAGCCGATAATAATCGACATCGCGGGCAAATTCGACCACTAATCAGCTTCGGGCGCCGCCTTCAGTCGAGTATGAATGTCACCGGGCCGTCATTGACCAGGCGGACCTGCATATCGGCGCCGAAGCGGCCGCAGCCGACCGGGGTGTGCGATTTCCGGGCCTCGGCAACCATCAGCTCGAATATCTCCTCGCCCAGTTGCGGGCTGGCCGCGCTGGTAAAACTGGGCCGGCGGCCCTTGCGGGTGTCGGCGGCGAGGGTGAACTGCGGCACCAGCAGCAGCCCGCCCTGAATATCCCTCAGCGACAGGTTCATCTTGCCCTCGGCATCGGCGAACACGCGGTAGTTCAGCAGGCGCTCGAGCTGGCGCCGGGCGGTCGCGTCGTCGTCCTCGGACTGCACCCCGACCAGCACGAGCAGACCCCGAGCGATGCTGGCTATGGTCTCGCCGGCAACCTCCACGCTGGCTTCGGATACGCGTTGCAGCAGCGCGATCAACGCAGGATATCCAGCATCTGGTTGCAGCAGTTCACCAGCGCCCGTGAAATGCCGTGCTCGGTCACCGCGTGGCCGGCATCGCTGATCACCTTCAGCTCGGCATCCGGCCAGTGGTCGCGCAGCAGCACGGCCTGGTCGATCGGACAGACCATGTCGTAACGGCCGTGCACGATGTAACCCGGGATGTGCTCGATCTTGTGCATGTCCTCGAGCAGCTGGTTCGGCCTGAAAAAACAGTTGTTGAGGAAATAATGGCACTCGATACGGGCGATGCTGAGCGCGATATGCGGATCGCTGAAGTGGTTGACGACATTCTTGTCCGGTAGCAGCGTCACCGACGATCCCTCCCAGATCGACCATGCCTTGGCGGCACCCATACGCACGATCTCGTTGCTGCTGGTGAGACGCTTGTAATAGGCGCCGATCATGTCGCCGCGCTCCTCGGGCGGTATCGGCTCGATGAAGTGCTGCCAGGCCTCGGGGAAAACGCGCGACGCGTCGCCATTGAAAAACCAGCGCACGTCCTCGTCGCGGGCAAGAAAAATACCGCGCAGGATCAGCCCGAGTACGCGATCGGGATGGCTTTGCGCGTAAGCGAGCGCCAGCGTCGAGCCCCAGGACCCGCCGAATACGACCCAGCGATCGATTTCGAGAAACTCTCGGATTTTTTCGAGGTCGGCGACCAGGTCCCAGGTACTGTTGTCCTCGAGGCTGGCATGCGGGCGCGATTTGCCCGCACCGCGCTGGTCGAACAGGATGATGCGGTAGGATTCGGGATCGAAGAAACGGCGATGGCCGGGCTCGCAGGAGCCGCCCGGGCCGCCGTGCAGGAAAACCACCGGCACGCCCCGCGGATTGCCGCTTTCCTCGAGATAGAGCGTGTGCAGGTCTGACACCGGAAAACGCCAGGTCCTGGCCGGTTGAATGGCGGGAAATAACATGCGTTTGCTGCTCTCCTTGGTGATCCTGTAGGACTGGTCCTACATGAAAACTCGGCTATTGCTGACAAGCCTGTCGCCCGACCGGGGTATCTGTCCCGCGTCAATCGTGGCAGTATACTAGCACGACCGAGATATCGATCCACAGACAGCTTGGGCGACTGAGAAACAGCTATTCAACCGCGTGCGTCAGCGCTTCAGGCTGCCCGGCATTGCAGCCATCTTACTTCTCTCCTCGAGATGGTTCTCACCCGATTGCACAGGAATCGGGTTTTTTTTGCGCACCGCAAACACAGCCTCGAATCGGCAGCGCTCGAGCGCCGCGCGGTCGTCACTGCGAGGCGAGATTGTCGAAGTCGAAGAGCTCGCGGTCGAGCAGGTGCGAGGGCGTTACCCGGCACAGCGATCCGAGCACGTTTTCCACCCTCCCCGGATACTGCCGATCCCACTGCGCCAGCATCGCCTTGATCTTTTGCCGTTGCGCGTTGGGCTGCGAGCCGCACAGGTTACACGGGATAATCGGGTAATCGCAGGCTGCGGCAAACTGCTTGATCAGGCTTTCGCGCACGTAGGCCAGCGGGCGAATGACGACATTGCGGCCGTCGTCGCTCCTCAGTTTCGGCGGCATGGCCTTCAGGCGGCTGTTGAAAAACAGGTTGAGGAACAGGGTTTCGACGATATCGTCGGCGTGATGGCCGAGCGCGATCTTGCTCGCACCGAGCTCCGCCGCGGTGTTGTAGAGCACGCCGCGGCGCAGGCGCGAGCACAGCGAGCAGGTGGTCTTGCCTTCCGGCACCAGGCGCTTGACCACGCTGTAGGTGTCTTCCTCGACGATGCGATACTCGACCCCGAGCCGATCGAGATAGTCGGGCAACACCTGCGGCGGAAAACCGGGCTGCTTCTGATCGAGGTTGACGGCGACCAGGGAGAAGTCGATCGGCGCCGCTTTCTGCAATCGCAGCAACATGTCGAGCAGCGTATAGCTGTCGGCGCCGCCGGACAGGCATACCATGACGCGGTCGCCTGCCTCGATCATGCTGAAATCGACGACCGCGCGCCCGACCGCGGAGCGGATCTTGCGCTCGAGACGCTCCGCGGAAGGCGCCTGCAGGCTGTCGATGTCGATTTCCGGGGTAACAGAATCCACGCCGCTACTTCCTCCAGAAGGCCGGCGTGAACAGCACCAGCAGGGTAAAGATTTCCAGCCGGCCGAGCAGCATGGCGATGCACAGGATCCACTTGGCGGTATCGTTGATCGACTGGAAGTTACGGCCGACGTCGCCGAGGCCCGGGCCGAGGTTATTCAGGCAGGCGGCGACCGCCGAGAACGCGGTGACCTGATCGAGGCCGGTCGCCATCAGCAGCAGTATCAATAACGCCGAGATCGCGAAGTAGGCGGCGAAAAAGCCCCACACCGCCTCGATGACTTTCTCCGGCATCGCCTTCTTGCCAATCTTGACCGCGATCTGCGCATTTGGGTGCACCAGGCGGCGCAGTTCGCGCACGCCCTGCTTGACCAGCAGCAGGATGCGAATCACCTTGATGCCGCCGCCGGTAGAGCCGGAGCAGCCGCCGATGAAGCTGACGTACAAAAGCAGCACCGGCAGAAAACCCGGCCAGCTGTAGTACTCGGCGGTGGTGTAGCCGGTCGTGGTGCCGATCGAGACAACCTGGAACAGACCCTCGATGATCGACTCGGTGGTGGAATCGAAGGTGTGTGTGAGCTGCAGGTAACCGATGGTGATCACGCTGACCACCGACAGCACCAGGATGTAGGTGCGAAATTCCGCGTCGCGGCGGTAGGGCTGCAGCGAGCGGTTGCGAAACGCGGTGAAGTGGATCGCGAAATTCACTCCGGACAGCAGCATGAAAACGATGGCGATGAACTGGATGGCGGTGCTGTCGAAGTAGCCGATGCTGGCGTCGTGCGTGGAAAAGCCGCCGATCGCGACGGTCGAAAACGAATGCGACAGCGCGTCGAAAAACGACATGCCCGCCGACCAGTAGGCGAGACAGCAGGCCAGCGTGAGGCCGAGGTAGATGTACCACAGCGCCTTCGCCGTCTCGGTGATGCGCGGCGTCAGCTTGGTATCCTTGACCGGGCCGGGCGTCTCGGCGCGAAACAGCTGCATGCCGCCGACGCCGAGCATGGGTAATACCGCCACCGCCAGCACGATGATGCCCATGCCGCCCAGCCACTGCAGTTCCTGGCGGTAGAGCAACAGCGAATGCGGCAAATCGTCGATGCCGACGATCACCGTCGCGCCGGTCGTGGTAATTCCGGAAATGGATTCGAACACGGCATCGGTGATCGAAATGTCGTAAATGCCGGAGAGGTAGATCGGCAGCCCGCCGGCGACGCCGAGTACGGTCCAGAACAGCACCACGACGAGGAAACCGTCGCGCAGCCGCAATTCCTTTTTCTGGTTGTAAACCGGCAGGTAAAGCAGGAAACCGGTCACCAGCGTCAGCACGAAGGCTTCCGCAAACGGCAGCACCGCGCCATCGCCGTAAATCAACCCGGTAAACAGCGGCGGCAGCAGCGTACTGCTGAACACCATCATCAGCAGGCCGAGAATGCGCTGGATTACGAGGAGCTGCATCGACGACTAAAAATAGGTAATGCCGACCTGGAACAATTTTTCCACCGCCGAGATCTTCTTCTTGTCGGTCAGAAACAGGATGACGTGATCCTCCGATTCGACAACGGTATCGTGATGCGCGATCAGCACCTGGTCGCCGCGAACGATGGCGCTGATGCGCGCGCCCTCCGGCAACTTGATATCCTCGATCGCGCGCCCGACCACCCGCGAGGACCCGGGATCGCCGTGCGCAATCGCCTCGATCGCCTCGGCCGAGCCGCGCCTGAGGGCGTGCACCGCGACCACGTCGCCGCGGCGGATATGCGCCAGCAGCGCGCCGATCGTCACCTGGTGCGGTGAGATCGCGATATCGATCAGGCCGCTTTCGACCAGGTCGACATAGGCCGGCCGGTTGATCAGCGACATCACTTTCTTCGCGCCCATGCGCTTGGCGAGCATCGACGACAGGATGTTGGCCTCGTCGTCGTTGGTCAGCGCGCAAAACACGTCCATGCTCTCGATATTCTCTTCCAGCAGCAGGTCGGGGTTGGCGGCGTCGCCGAGCAGCACGATGGTCGAATCCAGCGTCGCCGACAATTCGCGCGCGCGCCCCGGGTGGGCCTCGATCACCTTGACCTGGAAATCCTTTTCCATCATCGCCGCCAGCTGCCCGCCGATATTGCCGCCGCCGGCCAGCATGATGCGCTTGTTCGGCTTTTCCAGCCTGCGCATTTCCGAGATAACCGTCGGAATGTTCTCGCGCGCGGCAAACAGGAATACCTCGTCATCGGCTTCGATCACGCAATCGGCCGAGGGCTGGATCGACTCGCCACCGCGGAAAATGGCGGCGACACGCATGTCGACACCCGGCACCACTTCATTCATGGTGCGCAGCTGCCGTCCCACCATCAGCCCGTCGTGATAGGCCTTGACCGCGACCAGCTGCGCGCGGCCGCCGGCGAAGTCGAGCACCTGCAGCGCGCTGGGGTGCTCGATGAGGTGATAAATGTACTCGGTGACGAGCGACTCGGGACTGATGATGTAATCCACCGGGATCGAATTCTCGGCGAACAGCCCCGGCCGCCGCAGGTATTCCGGCGAGCGTATCCGCGCGACCTTGGTGGGGGTATGAAAAATGGACGAGGCGACCTGGCAGGCGATCATATTGATTTCGTCGCTGTTGGTCAGCGCGACGATCATGTCGGCATCGTCGGCGCCGGCTTCCTCGAGCAAGCCCGGGTAGGAGCCGTTGCCGCAAATGGTGCGCAGGTCGAGGCGATCCTGCAGCTCCGACAGGATTTGCTGATTGATATCGATGACCGTCAGCTCGTTCGATTCTTCCCGTGACAGCTCGGTAGCCACCGTCGAGCCGACCTGGCCGGCGCCTAGGATGATGATATTCATGGTTTGTTATTTTTTCTTGGTTTGCAGTCCGAGTGCCTTCAGTTTGCGGTACAAATGCGTTCTTTCCTGGCCGACACGGCGAGCCAGTTCAGTCATGTTATAGCCCGAAAGCGCGAGGTGGCGTGACAGGTATTCGCGCTCGAACGCCTCACGCGCCTCACGCAGATCGAGATCCATGTCGATCGCGATCTGCATCTTGTTGCCGGCCTCCATCTCGGCGGTCGCGGTGATCAGGCGCAAGGCCTGCTCGACCTCTTCCAGCGCTATCTCCTCCGAATCGCCGCCGGCCAGGATGGATCTGACGAACTGCTTGAGCTGCTTGATGTCGCCGCTCCAGTGATGGTTGCGCAACAGGTTTTGTGCTGCCACGCCGAAATGGCGGTAAGGCAGCGCTTCGTAATCGCTATACCAGTTGACGTAGTATTCCAGCAGCTCGGGAATGTCACCGATGTGTTCGTTCAGCGAGGGAATCACGATTGCATCCGACCACAGCCGCGCCAGGCGCGCGTCGACCTCGTCGTGTTTCAAAAGGTCTTCGTAGCCGAAACGGCTGGCGACGACGAAGCGGAAGCGCGATTCGCGCTCAGGCTGCAGCAGCGCATCGAGCAACTTCGCCTGCTGACCGGCGTCGAGGTCGCAGACCTCCTCGATATAGAGATTCGCGTCCAGCGGCGACAGCTTGCGAATGTCCTGCGAGTCGTCGTACACCTGCACCCCTCCGCTGTCGTCGCAGAGGAAATCGGCCCAGACCCGCTTGCCGCAGCCATAGGGTCCGCTCAGGAAAACCGGTTCGCTCGAACCGCGCAATTGCTGCATGCGCTGCCGCAGCGACTGCATGGTCTGGCTATTGCCGACCGGCCGCTCGCTCCTCCGCCGGATATCCGCACGCTCGCCCTCCGCGCTGCCGGAAAGCGCCGCCTTCACGGTGCTCAACAACTTCGCCATGGATAAGGGCTTCTCGACGAAATCGACGGCGCCGTAGCGCGTTGCCTCGACGGCCGTTTCGACGGTGCCGTGGCCCGACATCATGACCACCGGGCAGCGATCCTCGCCCGAGGATTTCCACTGCTTCAGCAGCGTCACGCCGTCGACCTGCGGCATCCAGATGTCGAGCAGGATCAGGTCGGGTTCAGCCTGGCGCCTGATCTCGTTGGCCGCGCGCGCGTGCTCGGCGACGTCGACCTGGTAGCCCTCGTCCTCGAGGATGTCCTTCAGCAGGAAGCGAATGTCCGGCTCGTCGTCTACTACCAGTATGCGCGCATTCATCTCGACACCTGTTTCTTCATCGGCCTGGCACCGGCATGCGCGCCGGGATCGTTGGCAGCGTCGACCAGCGGCAGCAGCACAGTGAAACTGGCGCCGCCCTGGCTGGCACGGCCGACACGCACGGAACCGCCGTGCTCGTCGACGATTTTCTGCACGATCGCAAGCCCGAGCCCGCTGCCCGAGGTCTTGGTGGTGACATAGGGCTCGAACAGGTTCTGCGCGACTTCCTCGGCGATACCCTCGCCGCTGTCCTCGACCTTGAACTCGATCCAGCGGCGCCCCGCTTTCTCGACGCAGGCGGTTTGCAGGCGTATCCAGCCCTTGCCTTCCAGCGTCTCCAGGCTGTTCTTGATGAGGTTGTGCACCAGTTGGCGCAGACGCACGTTGTCGACCTCGATTTCGGGAATCGACTCGGCAAGCTCCAGCCTGATCTCGACATCGCTGTTATCCTGGTGGTACAGCACCGCGATCTCCTCGAGCATGGCGTTCAGGTCGACCCGCTGGGATACCGCCTGCGGCGAGCGCGCGTACTCGGTAAACGCGTTGACCATGGACTTCATCGCCTCCACCTGCTGCACGATGGTATGCGTGTAGCGGTCCAGCATATCCTGCTTGTCGGCGCTGACCTGGCCCGACAGCTTGCGCTGCAGGCGTTCGGCCGAGAGCTGTATCGGCGTCAGCGGGTTCTTGATTTCGTGCGCCAGGCGGCGCGCCATTTCACTCCAGGCGGATTCCTTCTGCGCCTGGATCAGCTCGGTCAAGTCGTCGACGACGATGACCTGCTCGCGCTGCTCGTCCGGCTGCGACTGCAGCGAGGTGCCGCGCACGCGCAGTATTTTCCGGCCGCCCTGGACGAACAGCAGCACTTCTTCCTGCCACTCGCCCTGGTCGCCCAGGTGCGACTGCACCACGTCGAAAAAAGGTGCCATGGTCGGCTGCTCGCCGACCACATCGTCGATGTCGATCTCGTTGAAGGCACTGGCGTCGATCTCGAAAATCGAGCAGGCGGCGGCGTTGCTGCTCTTGATATGGCCGCTGGCGTCGATGGTCAGCACGCCCGAGGTCAGTTGCTGCAGCACCGATTCGAGGTAATTCTTTTGCAGCGCCTCCATGCGCTGGCTCTGCTCGGCGACCGCCCGGCTGCGCGCGATCTTGCGGGTCATGGTGTTGAACGATCGCAGCAGGAAACCGAGCTCGTCGCTGCCCGACAGCGTGAGCTGCCGCTCGTAATCGCCCGCCGCGACCGCCTTGGTGCCCTCGACCAGGTCGTTGATCGGCGCGACCAGCTTGCGCGCCGCGACGAAGGCGAGCCAGATCGCGGAGAGCACGCTGAGCAGCCAGATGATCGACAGCGCCATGGTAAAACTCGTTTTCAGCGGGTCGCGCAGCACCGCCAGCTCCTTGTAGCGGTCGTGCGCCTCCTGCACTCCGACGGTCAGCTCGTTGATCCGGTCGGTGAACGGAAACTGGGTCTGCAGGGTTGTTGCCGGTTCGGTCGCGTCCAGGCTCTGCACCAGCATGACGACCTGTATCGCCAGGCCGTAAACCGGGTCGTCGACCAGGTTCAGATAAGGCTGATCGACATCGAGATCGCCGATGTCGAGCGGCGACAGCGCCTCGGGCAGAGCGGTCGAGTCGATGCTGCTGGAGGCGATGATAGTGTTGTCGTGACTGTAAAGCGTCACCTCGTTGGCGCCGAACTGCTCGCGCACGCCATCGACGTAGACCACCAGTATCTCGCTGTCGACCTCGGCGATTTCGGTGGCGATTCGGCGCGCCTTGTCGAGCGCGTCGCGCTTGCGCAGGTCGATTGCGCTGCGGCCGAGTTTCAGCGAATCCTCTAGCGCGGTCTCGATACCGACGTCGAACCAGCTGTCGATTCCGCGGTGCAGAAAAGACAGCGAAAAGTAATACACCACGCTCACCGGGATTATCGTCAACAGCACGAATACACCGATCATGCGCGCGGTCAGGTGCGAGCCAATCGTCTTCAGTCGATACTGTACGATCAGCTTGTAGACGTTGAATACGATCAACAGCAGCAGCGCTACCAGGCCGACCGCGTTGAAGAACAGCAGCCAGGTGTAATACCTGCCGAAAAACGCCGAATGCGAGGTCGCGTCGCTGATCGCGTACAGCGACACCATCAGCAACAGCACCAGCGCGCCCATCGATGCGGTATTGCGGAACGTGCTATTCATGCTTCAGGGCCCTGGATATCCCACTCGTACCAGTCACTCTTCAAATCCCAGTCGTTGTCCCACAGCGAACTCGACTTCAACGGTAACGGTAATTCATCCGCATCGATGCCGTAGCGCACCCGCGCGTAGTAATCGCGGCCGGGTGCCAGGTTATCGATGTTGAACATGGGATAATTGTAAACCACTTCGATGTATCGCACCGCAGCTTCGCGAGTACCGAAATAAACACGCTCCGAGCTATTGACGTCGAACACCACGTAGGATTCGAGCATCGGCTGGTGATGCAGGATGTATTGCTGCTTCAGCGAGACGATCCGGTCGTCGAACCAGTAACGCTTGCTCGCCCGGATTTCGACCTCGAACATGATCGGCACCGCGAAACCCTGGTCGATCGCGAGCAGAATGTAATCCGGGATTTTGCTGTCGACGACCATGTCGAGCATCAGCATCGAATTAACGAGCCGGAATTCGGCACTGCTGACGACGAAAGGATCGGCCTCCTGCGCCTGCGCCGGTAAGCCGGTAAGCAGTGCCAGCATCAGCGCCAGCCTGAGCCGGAGTCTGTTCTGTAAGCGCATGGCCGTCATTAATTTGCCGACTTGGTTAGCAAAGCGTAGTAGAAGCCGTCCATGTTATCACGTCCGGTCAGGATCTGACGCCCCGCGGGACGTAATTCCCCCCAGCGGGCTTCGTGCAGCGCTATTTCGCTGGCGTCCGTGTGCTCGCGCAGAAAGCGCTCGAGCTGAAGTTCGTTTTCCGCCCTGAAAATCGAGCAGGTACTGTACAGCAGGCGGCCGCCGGGCGCGACTACGCTCCAGAGCGCCTGCAGGATGCCGGCCTGCTGCTCGAGCAGCGGCGCAATATCGCTCTCGCGGCGCAGCAACTTGATATCCGGATGGCGGCGCAGCACGCCGCTCGCCGAACAGGGCAGATCGGCGAGCACCGCGTCGTAATGGCGGCCGTCGAACCAGCCGGCCGGACTCGCCGCGTCACCGACCAGGATACGGGCCGATTGTCCGATGCGTTCAAGGTTCTGTCGCAGCCGCTCTAGCCGGGGCTCGCTGCTATCGAGCGCGTCGACCTCGATCGCCGGGTATTCCTGCAACAAATGCGCGGTCTTGCCGCCGGGCGCCGCGCAGGCGTCGAGCACCCGCGCCCCGGGCCTGCAGCGCAGCAGGCGCGCGGCTAGCTGGGCCGAGGCATCCTGCACGCTGAGCAAGCCCTGCTCGAATCCTGGCAGCTGTGTCACGTCGCGGGGGGTCTCGAGCAGGATGGCGCTGTCGACCAGCGCGTGCGGCGTGGCGACGATGCCGTTCGCCGCGAGCGAGCCGATCATCGTTTCCACTTCACAGCGGCGGGTATCGACGCGCAGCGTCATCGGCGGCCGCTGGCTGCCGGCGACAAGCACCGCTTCGGCGCTATCGCCCCAGTCGGCGCGTATCCTGTCCCGCATCCAGTCCGGGTAGGCGCGCGCGGCGGCGGACTCGTCGAGCCTGACGCCATCGCGAATGACGCCGCGCAGCACGGCATTGACCAGGCCGCTGGCCCATTTCTTGTTGCAGGCGCGCGCGAGTTTTACCGTTTCGTTGACGGCGGCATGGGATTCTGTGCGCATTACCAGGAGCTGGTAAAGGCCGATCAGCAGCACACACTCGATATCGCGGTCCCGCTCACGCAGCGGCTTTTGCAGGCGCTCGCGCAACAGCTCCAGTAACGCAAAGTACCAGCGGCAGAGCCCGAAGGCGATCTCCCGCGCCAGGCCCAGATCGCGCCCGTCCATTTGCAGCGAGCGCAGCCACTCTTCCCTGAAGCTATCGTCCAGCGACCGGCCTTTTTGCAGAACCTGTAACACGACTCGCAGCGCAACCCGTCTGGGGTTGGCGGCGGTCATTCGCTGTTGCCCAGCAGGCAGCCGCTGAGGTCGCGAGCGCCAAGCGCCTGTGCCGCGCTGCAGCGCTTGCGGCCGGCGAACTGCAGCTCGGTGATCTGAATGACGCCGTCGGCGCAGCTGACGAAGACGCCGTC
>Ga0209536_100007568_pt1 | contig 16458 bp, 15 predicted proteins | sample DeeMarSeWOR28_12_FD_187461 | JGI IMG/M metagenome (GOLD analysis project Ga0209536, IMG submission 187461) | Marine sediment microbial communities from White Oak River estuary, North Carolina - WOR-2-8_12 (SPAdes) (version 2) | ecosystem: Environmental > Aquatic > Marine > Intertidal zone >... | reverse complement strand
TGTGGTGCCGAAGGCGAGAGTCGAACTCGCACAGGCATACGCCCACTAGACCCTGAACCTAGCGCGTCTACCAATTCCGCCACTTCGGCACACTTAAAAGGATTGATTTAATTTAAAGTTCGGACTAAATATATCTTTTTCGCTATTGATGTCAAGGCCTATTTCTCATCTTTGACATTGGTGCTTACATTGTTTTTATTGCAGGCTTGAGTAACCTCACCAGTGACCAAACGGAGTAATGGCATAGTGGAATACTGGAATAATGGGGTCGGACAAACAGTTTAAAGACCATTATTCCAACATTCCAATATTCCATTTTTCCAATAGAGACAAAATCATGATCAAACAGGGATTGGATGATTTTGCTTTGAAAGGAAGGAATTTAGAGAACGAGAGATATGAAGATCTTTGACCATCTTGATAAGATCCGTGAACCGTTTAAAAATGCCGTCATTACGATCGGCAATTTCGACGGGGTTCACATCGGGCATCAGGCCCTGTTCCATGAGGTCATCGAAAAAGCCGAGGCCATTGACGGCACCTCGATTGCCATGACGTTTGAGCCCCACCCAATTCGGGTATTGAAACAAAACGGCCACCCGCCGTTGATAACCCTATACGAACAAAAGGCCGAACTTATCGAGCGAACGGGCATCGATGTCCTCATCTGCGTACCCTTTAACAAGGCCTTTGCGTCCATGTCCGCGCATCAGTTTATCACAGATCTCCTGGTCAAAAGAATCGGAATGAAGGCCATCGTGGTCGGCAAAGACTACAGTTTTGGCAAAAATCGTGAGGGCACTATCGATATGATGAAATCCTATGCCCCCGATTACGGCTTTGAAGTCATCGTTGCCAACTGGATTAAAACGCCTCTCGGATCTGCGGGCAGGATCAGCAGCACCCGGATCAGAGAGTTGGTAATAGACGGGCAAATGACGGAAGCGGAAAAAATGCTGGGGCGCAACTACCAGATCAGGGGCCGGGTGGTGACCGGGCGTGACCGCGGCGGTAAGCTTCTGGGCATTCCGACTGCCAACATCAATCTGCACGATGAGCTTTGCCCGAAAACCGGGATCTATGCCGTGACCGTCGAAATCGAAGATCGCCAATATAACGGCGTTGCCAACATCGGATACAGTCCGACCTTTGAAGATCACGAGTTCACAGTTGAAGTGCATATTCTCGATTTTAATGCTAATATATATGGAGAAAAGATTCGCGTAAATTTTATCAAGCGCATACGGGATGAAATTAAATTTTCCAACATCTCAGAGCTGATTGAACAGATTAAAATGGACATTGCTGCTGCCCGGGAAATTTTTTCAAAATGACCAAAAAAATGGCCGCTTCCTTCATCGGGGGCATTGTTATATCGGTAGCAGCCCTTTATTTTGCTTTCAGAAATGTTCCCCTGTTGGAGCTTTTTAAGTACCTGGCAACCATTAATTACCTCTGGGTCCTGCCGGCAATCGCGGTTGTTTTGTTGTCCTTTTGGTTGCGCGCGTGGCGCTGGCGCATTATACTGGAATCCACCAGTAAGATCAGCATCTGGCGTGCATACAATCCCATGATGATCGGTTTTATGATCAATTGTGTGCTGCCGGGACGTCTCGGTGAAGTCGCCCGCCCGGTGATATTGCAAAAAGAGGAAAAAGTTCCTTTTACCACCGGTTTGGCCACAGTTGTCGCTGAACGAGTTTTCGATATTTGCATTTTGCTTCTGTTGTTTATGCTCACCGTGGGTATGCTGCAAATCAACCCTGACAAGAATGTGATCTTTGGATCCTATCAACTGAATTTAGAAACGCTGCAGACGGTATTCAATGGATTGTTAAAGCTGGGAGCCCTTTTGATATTAGGCATTGCGCTGTTCAGCATTGGAAAATTTCGTAAAATAATTTACCAGACAATCCTTGCGTTACCGGAGTTATTGTTCTTTACAAGCGAAGAGTTTAAATCTTCAGTCAGAACCAAAATTTGCGAGCGGATTATCGGTATCCTGAAAAATATTGCCACGGGTTTCATACTGATTCGAAATCCGAAAAAATTATTATTCTGCACAGTGCTCTCCGTGCTTATATGGGGACTTGCCGCGTTGTCGTATTATATATTTTCACTCGGCAGCCCGGGTGTGAACTTGACGTATCTTGAAATAACAACAGTTATGGTAATCGTCTGTTTTTTTATTTCCCTACCTTCGGTACCCGGCTGGTGGGGACTTTGGGAGGCGGGTGGAGTCTTCGCGCTTTCTTTGTTTGGTGTCACGACCAAAGAAGCGGCCGGTTTCACCCTGGCCAATCACGCGATCCAGATCATTCCGGTGATCATTGCCGGAATTGTATCCGCAATGGTTCTCAGCGTGAATATACGCCAGATGTCCTACCAAGGCAAAGAATTTCAAAAAGAGCAAATAGTGGCTAAGAGCGAGTGGAAGAAATAGTCGAAGCCTACACAAGGTTATTAGTTCATGCGTCCATAGATAGTTGAGTTCATAAGCTCATGAGTGCATAAGCTCTTAAGCTCATGAGCTCATAAGTTCATAAGCAAAAAAAGAGACTCAGAATTGTCTGAAATTTCAGGCTCAACAACTTATGAACTTAAGAACTTAAGAACTTTCTTTAGAAAATTATGAACAATTTAAAAATACTAACATATCCGGATAAAACCCTGAACCAGGCCACTGCGCCGCTGGACAATATTGACGGACAGGTCCAGGAGATGATCGACGGCATGGCCAATGCCATGTATGAAGCACCCGGCATCGGGCTGGCGGCCATCCAGGTCGGCTGGGATAAGAGCGTGTTGATTTACGATATTTCTCCCCGCGAAGACGGCCGGGAATTGCATGTCCTGATCAATCCAAAAATAGTCAATCAGGAAGGACAGGTGATCTCCGAAAATGAAGGCTGCCTCAGCGTTCCTGATTTCAGGGCGGATGTGAAGCGATCGGAGTTCCTTACGGTCGAAGGCCATGACAGGGAGGGAAAGCCCATCCGGCTGGATGCCGAAGGTATCCTGGCAATTGTATTGCAGCACGAAATCGATCACTTAAACGGCACCCTGTTTATAGAACGCATAAGCTCCCTGAAAAGACAGATGTACAAGCGGCGGATGAAGAAAAAGTTAAAGCAATAATCTCAATTCAGTGGTTGGTGTTTGGTGATTGCTTCTGCTTTGTAACCAAAGCAAAATTCCAAATCACAAGCACCAAGTTCCAAATAAATTCCAAATTCGAAATTTAAATGACCGAAACAAACTGCTCCTATTAGTTCCTGTAGTACTATATTAAAAGGCCATAAATCGATACATTCGCGTCATCCGAATTAAAGACCGAGCAGGTTAAAGCGTGGCCAAATTTGCCAATCAATTAACATCGCAATGCCGATGATCACCATCACATCTTTTGTTTGTGATTTGAATATTCGGTCATTCGATATGATTTGTAATTTGGGATTTGGGATTTGTTTTTTCCGGTTTTTCGCGATAACGTTACGCAGGTTTGATTGGTCGTTTGTGCAATAATACAGGCTCAAAATGAAAAAGAAATTCCGCATCATATTCATGGGGACGCCGCCGTTTGCGGTACCGGGCTTGCGCGCCCTGCATGACAACGGCTATGATATCGCCATGGTCGTCACCCAACCGGATCGCCCGCGCGGAAGGGGCCGCAAGGTATCGCCGCCGGCGGTAAAGGCTCTGGCACAGGATTTGGGATACCGCGTCGAACAGCCGGCATCCATCAAAACCGCGGAATTTTCCGATTTGGTCTCGGAGCTAAAACCGGATTTTCTCATTGTAATCGCTTACGGAAAAATATTGCCTGAGAATGTGCTGGCATTGCCCCGTTTGGGAACGATCAATGTGCATGCCTCCCTGCTGCCCAAATATCGTGGTCCCGCTCCAATCCAATGGGCTGTGATCAACGGTGAAAAAGAAACCGGGGTGTGCACCCAGCTCATGGAAAAGGAGCTCGACACCGGTGACCTGCTGCTGAGCGTACCTGAGCCCATCCATCCGGATGATTCCGCCGGAGACCTCCATGATCGTTTGGCGCTCAAAGGTGCAACCGTTTTGATCAACACCCTGAAGGGCTTAGCAGACAAAACGATCCAGCCTGTCCGCCAGGACCACAGCCTGGCGACCTATGCGCCCATGCTCACCAAGGATGACGGTCTCATCAATTGGAACAAACCGGCCGAATTCCTGGAGTGCTTTATCCGCGGTGTCACGCCATGGCCGGGCGCTTATACCTTCCTCGGGGATCAACGGTTAAAGATATTTAAATCCCGACCCGTGGAATGCGAAACTGCGGAAGCTCCCGGCACCATCCTGGAAGGATTTCCGGATGAATTGCGCATCGCCACTGCCAAAGGGGCCTTATCGATAAAAGAAATTCAGGGTGCTGCCGGAAAACGCCTTTCAATTTCGGATTTCCTTCATGGACATGAAATAAAACCGGGAGAGATCCTGGGATAGCTTTCATCCACATTACGCAGAACTTCTCACTCGTCATTCCGGCGAAAGCCGGAATCCAGTGATTTTGTACAATTCGGGACTCCCGGCTTTGGCCGGAGTGACGGAGGGGAAAATTTACGCGCCCGTCAAAACTGCAATATCCGATTTTGGGATTTTGGTCATTGTAATTTATTTGGAATTTGTGGTTTGTTTTTTTCTGCGTCTATTAGCGCTCTGATATGGTACTCAAAAACGCTATAAATTCGTGAACCTTATCGAAACACCCAGATCATGCCCTTCGATGCTCGCAAAGCTGCAATTGAAATCTTAAACAAACTTGACCGGGGACATCGTACCCTTGACAACCTGCTGGAAGAATTTGATGCCGATAGCACCATTATCTCGAGACGGGACCGGGCTTTATTTCAAGCCCTTGTTTTCGGGGTATTGCGATGGCGGGGTCGCCTGGATTTTATCATCAAGCATTTTTCCAGCACCCGTTTTGATAAAATCGATCCCAAGGTATTGAACATCCTGCGCCTCGCCCTGTTTCAGATAATCTATCTGGATCGTATTCCCGAATCAGCGGCCGTCAACACGGCGGTGGCAATTGCGAAAACGGCTGTAGCGCCCTGGGTGGCGGGCTTTGTCAACGGGGTGCTGCGGACGGCTGTCCGTGGTATACCCCAACTTGGTTTTCCGTCTGTCGAAAAAGACCCGATCGCGGCAACCGCAGCGGCCAAGTCGTTTCCGGAATGGATTGTTCGCCGCTGGATCGGGCGTTACGGCTTGGAAGCCACAGCAGCGCTGTGCGACGCTTTAAATGCCATACCCCCCATAACCATCCGAACCAATCGCTTAAAAACATCACCCCATGATCTAATGAAATCTCTTGCCTCTCAGGCAGGTCAGGTAGAGCCAACGCCTTATTCCCCGGACGGGATCAGTTTTGTCAATCCGGTAACGTCAATAGGAAAACTACGCGCCTTTCAATCCGGCTGGTTCCAGGTTCAGGATGAAGCTGCCCAGCTTGTATCGCTGTTGTTAGATCCGCAGCCCGGTGAGTCCGTTCTGGATGCCTGCGCCGGTTTTGGCGGCAAAACCGGCCATATCGCTCAGCTCATGAAAAACGAGGGGTCGGTTGTCGCTCTCGACAATCAGGCCCAGAAGCTTTCGCGGCTTGAAGCAGAAATGCCGCGGCTGGGAATTTCCATCGCCCGAACGGTTTGCCGCAACCTGGAAGAACCGGATCTATCCCAGCAACTGGGCTCATTCGATCGTATCTTATTAGATGCCCCCTGCTCCGGGTTAGGCGTGGTGCGCCGCAATCCGGATATTAAATGGCGTGCCTCCCAAAATCACTTCGCAAAATTGAAAGTGAAACAATTGGCACTGCTCAACAACTTATCCCAACTGGTCAAATCCTCCGGTGTTCTGGTCTATGCGGTCTGCAGCCCGGAACCTGAGGAAACTGAAGAAGTCGTCAATGAGTTTTTGAAAATTAACAACAAGTTTGTTATAGATAAAGAATTTAATGCGCTTCCGGAAAAAATGCGCTCTATCCAAGCGCCCGATGGTTGGTATAAGACGTTTCCGCATCACAGTCACATGGACGGATTTTCTTTTGTGCGATTGAAAAGAACCCGATGATTGCTAAAATTGTTAAAATAGCAGCGCTTTGTGCCGCCTTTTTGCTGGCTGCCGGCGCCAGCGCCTATCTGACCCTGACCTTTATCATTAAAAGCGAAGATACGGTCATCGTACCGGACCTGGTCGGCAAGGATGTCGTGTCAGCGCTGGAGCTGTTAACTGATTTGCAGCTGAATACCAAGGTCAGCGGTTCTGAATACAGTCATCAAATCCCCAAAAATCACGTTACCTTCCAGGAGCCCGAAGCAGGATCGTCAATAAAAAAGGATCGTGACGTCCGCATAATGATATCAAAGGGCACCCGCCGTATATTAATGCCCAACTTAATCGCCCTATCCGAGCAACAGGCCCGCATGATACTGGAAGAAAACGGCATTTTACAAGGGCATCTGTCCCGGGTATTCCAAAAAGAAATTGAAAAGGATCATATTATGGCCCAGGTTCCCGCCCCCGGGGTCATGATCTCCCGCGGTGCTTCGGTTGACCTTCTCGTAAGCATGGGGTCCAGCGGGGCCGGCCTTAAAATGCCGGATCTGGAAGGGCTTTCTCTGGATGAAGCGGTATTCAGGGTTGAAAAAAGCAACCTGGCAGTCGGCACGATCCAATCAGAATTTACCAAGCAAAAGCCGCGCAACAGTGTCATTCGCCAGGAACCGCTCGCAGGTTACCGGGTAATCGAAAAGAGTCCGGTTCATCTTGTCATTAACCGCCCCCCGGGCAAATCAGCCAAGGCCGGATTTCACCGACCGTTATACGGCAGTCTGCTGCAGCACGACATACCGGCCGGCTTTTTGAAACGGAGGGTTCGGGTTGAATTGGCGCAAAAGGATGGTACCGCAGATTTATTTGACGGCTACGCCAAACCCGGTGAACAAATCTGGATCCTGGTACCCAGGGACCGGGACGCGGCTGTCTTTATTTTTGAAGATGATGAACTGGTTGAAACCCACGTTTACGATGCGTGGTAAGTTTAGCTCATAGCTGATAGCTCATGGCTCATAGTGCTGGGAAGCTTGGAGGCTGGGAAGCTTAGAGGCTGGCGGGTTAAATCGCTGATTTACACAACTCAATCAACCTAGTCAACTGAATCAACTTAATCAACCAGGTGATCCCCGTCAACTTAATCAACTCAATCAACCAAAAAATCGGAGACTTTTCATGAAGCTAATCGCACCGTCTATTTTATCGGCTGACTTTGCCAGACTGGGTGAAGAAATTAAGGCAGTGGAAGCGGCCGGGGCCGACTGGATCCACGTAGACGTCATGGATGGCCATTTTGTCCCCAACATCACGATCGGGCCTTTAATTGTCGAGGCCGTACGATCGGTGACATCTCTGCCCATAGACGTCCATCTGATGATCGAGAACCCCGACAATTACATCCCCGCCTTTGCCAGGGCCGGGGCCGCATGGATTTCGGTCCAAACCGAGGCCAGTGTGCATTTGAATCGATCGGTCCAGTTAATCAAGGAGTGCGGCGCCAAAGCGGGGGTTGTGTTGAACCCAACAACCCCGATCCAGGCCCTGGAGTGGATTATTGACGCTATAGATTACGTGCTTATCATGAGTGTAAATCCCGGGTTCGGCGGTCAGGCCTTCATCCCGAATAGCCTCGATAAAATAAGCGCGCTGCGGCAGGTGATCCAGACCAAAAATTTAAAGACACTCATTCAGGTCGATGGCGGCGTTAACGAAAAGACCATTGCCGATATCGCCGCCGCCGGGGTGGACATATTCGTGGCAGGCTCCGCCATATTCGGAAGTAATGACTATCGTAAAACCATCAGCAGTTTCAGAGCGAAGATCAACAAACAGGCGCAATTTTAGTTGTCATTGAGAAAAATGCCGGGAACAAAAACCATCATTTGCATTGGGCTTGCGGCGATCGCTCTACTAGCAGGCATCGGGCTTGCCAGCAATTTAGCGCGGACGTCAGCGCTGACCGATGCGCAGAAGCGTGAAAAAGTCTTCAACATGTATGCGGAATACAAAAAGAGCTTTCCAGAAGTTCAGGATATAGATGCGCAGCTGGCCATGGAACTGGCCAACACAGGAAAGGTTGTATTTATCGATGTGCGCCCGCCCGAAGAACGAAGCGTTTCGCACCTGCCTGGGGCCATTTCCGCCGATGACTTTTTAGAAGACCCTGAAAAATATGATGACTATATCAAAATTGGATATTGCACGATCAGTTACCGCAGCGGCTTCTTTGCCCGGGAAATGAATCAAAACGACGTTCCGATGTATAACCTGCGCGCGGGATTATTGGCCTGGGTGCATTCCGGCGGCAAGGTCTACGATGAAGCCGGTGAAACCAGTCGCATCCACGTTTACGGGGAGAAGTGGAATCTGGCCCCTGAAAAGTATGAAGCGATATGGTGATTTGTAAGAGGAATGGATTCTGATTTATATAAAAAATTTTAGACAGGATTTACATGATTATTTTTTTATTAGTTTCCGGAAGAAACTAAGAAAACTACATCCGCCTGCGGCGGAAAAAAGATCTTACCTATCATTTCATTAGAGTGATGAATGGTTTTGCCGGCTACGAAAATTTAAGCATGAATACCTTCGCCGGAGGCGATGAGGTTTGACCATTTTCTTCTGGAAAATGGTCAAAAAAATCCTGTCAATCCTGTTAATCCTGTCTAAAGTCTTTAATTAAAACTCGAATCCATTCCTTCATTTACACCTAATTCAAACCACAAAAATATCGTTATTAATAAATCAACTTCTTAAAAACCTTTATTATCAGGATAATAAATATCGTAGTACTTTTGATGGATTCTGTCCTTTCGGCGAAATCTTCTTCCGATCAGATAGCGCGGGAAAAGACGCAAAACCGTCCTTAATTTATAGGTGAACTGACGACCCTGCCAGTGTCTTGCTGAAACCATGATGCCATGGCTCAGAAAAACAAGACGGCCGACTTCTTTTAACCGCAGCGACAACTCAACATCCTCCATCAGCATAAGCGCTGGGAATCCGCCAATGGCATCCAGAGCCTGCAATCGAAAAAACTGGGCCTGATCCCCAAAGGAAATTCCGGTTAACCGGGCCCTCAGGTTGTTGAGGGCTGCAACGATATTCATCTGCAGATTATTCTGCCTGAATTGCATGCCAACCGCACCGCCCACCGCGTATCGGTTTACATTCAAGGTTTTAAGTATTCTTTCAAAAACGCCTTTTTGGGCCTCGCAGTCGGCGTGCAAAATGACAATGACGTCTGCCGTGGCCGATTGCAGCCCTTTTTCGATCTGTAGTCCCCTGCCCCTGGGGCTTTCGACAAAGATGGCGCCGGCATTAAGCGCAATATTGCGGGTTTCATCAGTGGAGCCGCCGTCGGCCACAATGACTTCTTTTAAGCCGGTGCGGTTTTTTAGCGACCGCAGACACTGCCCTATAAGTTCAGCTTCATTCAGGGTGGGGATGACAACCGCAATACTGTCGACCTGACCCCGGAATTTTTCTCTGAAAACATAACCATTGCGGAAAAGTGCCCAGGTTAGCAGGCCAAAGAAAGGTATGTATTCCAGCAGCTTCAACCAGTGAATCTCCTGGAAGCTGCCGGTTTGATATTCGATGGCCGCAGCCGGAAAAGTGAATAGGACCGCGGCGTGAAGATAGAGCCAGGCGCGGGAGGGGAAAAGCGTAAGAAAAGGGGTCAAAAGTATCAGATACCATGGATGGAGCGTGGGCAAAAACAACAGCAGGCAGCCTATAGCCAGGTACACACTGCGGATGGTGTCCTGCACAAACAAATAAACCCAGCCAAGGCATAGTGCCAGCAAGATAACGCTTATCCAAAGATGGATCTCACCAAACAGTAGACGGATCAAAACCGTCAACGAGTCATTATAACTATAATTGGCTGCGAATATTCCCAGAGATTTGAAAATATCGCTCCCGGCATCTGCAAAGGGCAGATACAACACCAGGGGGATCAAAACCGCCAGGCTTTTGAAGCGATTTTCGGCCTTAACCAGAAACGGGAATGCGACCAGTGCAAAATATTTGGTGATGATGGCCATCCCCAGCATGATAAAACCGATTGTGTCGTATTTTTTGTAGACGATGAAATAAACGGCCAGGCAGAGGAAAAAGACCTGAATCACATCCAGGTGCCCTTCCCCGGCAATGTATACGAGAATCAGCGGATTGGCGGCATACAACAGCAGCCGGGATGGCGGGACACCCCGTTGGTGAATGATCAGCAAGACGATAACCAGCAGGCCGATGTCAAAGCCGATCATAACCACTTTAAATAGAAACGGATGCGGATTGATTGCCGCCAGCATCCTGAACAGCAGCATCCCAAACGGAGGATATGCAGCGGATAGCTCAGGATGATTGATCTGCCGCCAGATGGGTTCCAGATGCCCTCGGACAAAATCGGCCAGCAATGAGCTGTTCGGAGCGTGGCTGTAAGGATTGAACCCCTGGGTTTGAATATAACCTTCCCAGATGTACCGGAAAACGTCGTTGCCTACCGGATAATAAAAAAAAACAAGGCGGCCAAGCAGACCGACAATAAAAATAGTTGCAAATGCCCTCTGCGGCCCAAAATTCTGAGGAAACCAGCGAACCATCGCGAGCATCAGGACATGCCCACAGCCGAATAGCACCGCAAACAGCACCAGATGATTTCCCACGGGTGCAATCGCAGCCATCCAGGCCATATCGGCAAGCCAGATGAAGCTTAAAACAATGAACAGGGTATTCCGCATAAACTATCGATAATTATTTGGTGAACCAATTTACTAGTGTTTCAAAATTGTAGGTTACGTTCAAGGGCCCCGCATAGCGGGATGACATGTCTAATCTTAATAGATTAATGATATTGAGATATCAACCTCGACTTGTCAATCAATGGGCACAAAAAAAGCAGGAAATTTTAGATTCCTGCCTGGATAGCTTATCGTTGTTTGATTATAATTTTAATTATTCGGCATAGGTATTAGTTTTTTAAAGGATTGATCCATTTCAACTTGGAAAAACGGGCGAAATCAGCATCTGTGGAAGCAACCGTGCAGCCATGCTCCAGGGCAAGGGCTGCAATATGCGCATCTGTAACTAAGTTGGCGACGGCTTGGCCATCCTTGAGCACTTGTTGAAATATAGTCCAATGGCGCTCGGTAGGGCGGATGATTCTTGTGCACGGTTGATCAATCCAACTTTGTATGCGATCCAGGGATTGTTCAAGGGAAAGAGGGCTTTCAAATACACGTGGGTTGGTCCCGATCCGGATGAATGCCGACAAAACCGTCCAGCACAGGCAGACAGGCCCGGTCCCGGAAAGCTGACCATCCCACCATTCTCGAGCCTTCTGGTGAAATGAAGATAGCGAGTCTTCTGCATATAACAGGATATTGGCATCGACAAGAATCAACGCACATCCTCGCCTTCAATCTGAGACAGCAGTTCCTGGATATTATCTAAATTGTGCCCGGATTTGAGACCCATCGCACGAGGCTTGGTTTTGTAAGTTTTCTGCTCGGCAGGTCGCTCGACATGGTCCAGACCCGACCGCAGTGCTTCATTGATAACGGTTTTAAATGGAGTGCGCAGTTTTGACGAGAGGGCGCGTGCACGTTCCAAAACATCATCGTCTATCGTAAGTGTCGTTCTCATATCAAGCATCATAAACATCATTCTGAATGATGTCAAGGCATCATTCAGAATGAATATGATTCGAGTTCACTCCATCGGCGGCAAGACGTAATTTACGCGAAATCAAACGAGTGTTCTTTATTTGGATTTCTACCTGTAAGTAAGCACCGGCCAATCTTTACTAACGGCAACATTTTTAAGAGGCTCCGTTGGCTCAACTGCATGGGGGTGTCCAACTGACTTCAGCAACGGCAAATCAGCCTGATGATTGCCATAGGCGTAGGAAGCTTTGAGATCAATTCCAAAGTCCCGGGCAAGTTTTTCTGCCAATTCACGTTTGGTGCTGTCCAGGCACAGCGGACCCTGCGCTCTTCCGGTCAGAAAACCATCTGGCCCTATTTCGAGATCGGTGCAAAGCAGATGGTGAAAGCCCAGATCCTCTGCAACCGGCTCAAGCAAATAGCGAATTGAGCCGGATATGAGAACGAGAACGTGACCTTCCTGATGGTGATGCTCAACCCTGCGAAGAATGTTCGGTGCCAGATGCGGCTTTAGATGCTCCTGATAGAAAGCGCCGGCCCCCTGCTGAAATTCTGCCAACCGCTTGCCACGGTAGAATTTGAGCATGATAGCCGCAATCGTTTCATCCGACATCCAATGGCGTTTGTAAAAGAAGTTGGCCAGCATAACCTTGGCGATAAATCCAAACGAAACCAGCCGCCGCTCCCAAAGATATTTGAAGCCCAGGCGGCTGCTTTCCGTGTCCAGAAGGGTCTGGTCAAAATCAAAAAAGGCGCCGATGGATTTCGAATTGGTATTAGTATACATGCACTCTAAGGTATTTAAAACTATAAGAAACTTTGATATGCGCTAATTCCGGGATAAACCCAGCACTCTTGGAAGAGTTATTTGGACGCATAGATAATTCAATCAATCGCTAAATGAAAGATACCTGAGAAAAACTTTTTGTTTCGGAAAAATCTTCAGTATAACCGTATCGGCTTGCAACTGGTTCCACTATTGCCCAACATTGCTCGATCTCATCATTTAAAAGACTTAATCGATGCTTGGGCGCGGTGATTCTAGCAGCAGCTGTTTGACTGTCAATTCGGTTTGTCAGCTCGAGAAAACGTAAAATGCGGTCCATCTCTGTTTGTGGATCATCGCATAGGTCTTCGTATCGAACGATGCAAATGTTATCCGCTATACTTTTGGATTTAAATAAAGAAATAACAAGTATAACTCTTGAATGCAAATATCTAGAACAAAATATTGAGCAAAAAAAGAAAGAAATACAGGCTATCAAAGCTAAAATAGAATCAGATCGGAAGGAACATTCAAAAAATTTTTAGAGATTGTGGAACTTCAGGGGGGGAATACAGCTTTTATTAATAATCCGGAAAAGTATCCGAAATCAAAATTTAGGAAGAAAGTTAATTCGGCCAATAATGGTTTTATCAGCAAAATCAATACTTATCAAATAGGGACGGCATCGCTTGAGTTGGGCGCGGGCAGGAGAAAAATGGATGATGTTATTGATCCGATAGCGGGAATAGTCTTTTACAAGAAAATTGGTGATGAAATAAATAAAGGTGAGGTTCTGTGTGAACTTCATTCTGATTCACAATTAAAAATTAAAATTGCAGAACAAATGATTTCGGATTCTATCAGTTTTTCGAAATCAAAACCATCAAAACAAAAATTAATTAAAAAAATTATTCATTGATTAAACTAATACTCATATAAGATAAAGGAGGAACAGGATATGTTATTTATTATAGCAATTCTTGCCGCGATTGTTGCATTCTTTGTTTACAAAAATGCCAAAAAAAGATTTCAAAAATCAGAAACAACTTTTGCTTCCCTTGGTATTGCAGCTGCATTGTTCATCGCACTGCTGCAATGTTTTACTGTAATACCAGCAGGACACACCGGTGTAATCGATTTTCTTGGTTATGTAAGTGATAACACTCTTAAGCCGGGCGTAAGCATCGTTAACCCAATGGCTAATGTTGAAAAGATGAGTATCAAAACCCAGGAAATTAAAGAAATGATGAATGTTCCATCTGAAGAAGGCCTGGGTGTTGATCTTGAGATAAGTTTGTTATTTAAACTTAACCCGGATAAGGCGAATGAAATTTATAAAACTGTTGGGCCTAATTATGTAGATATTATTTTAGTGCCTCAATTCCGTTCAGTAGTTAGAGGCGTTACAGCTCGATATGAAGCTAAAGCTCTTTACACTGCTTCGCGTGAAAAGTTAGCCGGAGAAATTGTTAATGAACTTGAAACTCTTGTTGGGCCACGTGGAATAACAATCGAGCAAGCTCCGTTAAGACAAATAATACTTCCCTCAAGATTAACGCAATCTATTGAAGAAAAACTTCAGGCAGAACAGGAAAGCCAGCGAATGGCTTTTATTCTTAGAAAAGAGGAACAGGAAGCAGATAGAAAGAGAATTGAGGCTAAAGGTATTGCTGATTTCCAGGAAATCGTCTCCAAAGGAATAAGCGAGCAATTACTTAAATGGAAAGGTATTGAAGCCACTGAAAAGCTTGCAAATTCGCAAAATTCAAAGGTTGTTATTATTGGATCAGGTAAGGATGGTCTGCCAATTATTCTCGGATCTGATAAGTAATCAGCGCGAGAGATTATTATTAGCTTTGTTAAGATAGCGATCTATTCGTATTTTTGAACTCACAAGTCAGAAAAAGTTAGATCGCTATGATTTCATCAATACATACTATTAATATAATACTGCCAATCTTCTATTTTATTACACTGGTAGTTTATTTTTATGATTTTATCAAGGGAGAACAAAAGCTTATAAATGTAAAGCGGGTTTTTCTTTTTATTACTCTCTTTCTTCATTTATTATATATTGTTCTCAGAACCATAGCATTCGATCATCCGCCAATCACTAATGTATTCGAGATTTTTACAATCCTTGCAATTACAATAAGCTTTTCCTACTTCCTTGTGGAACTGGTTTCAGATATTCGGGGAACCGGTCCCTTTATAATAATACTTCCCTTCTTTTTTCAGTTAATTTCCTCTTTGTTCATTCAGGATTTGACAGAAGTAAAAGATGTTTTAAGAAGCAACTTATTGGGTATTCACGTAATAAGTGCTTTGCTTGGATATTCGGGATTTACAATTTCGGCAGTATATGGATTTCTTTATTTGGTTTTATATAAAGATATAAAGCTCAATAAGTTTGGATTGATTTTTAATAGACTTCCGAATCTGGAAGTTCTTGAGAGACTTAGTCTTTATTCTGCTGTAATTGGTTTTGTTGCTTTAACCATCGCAATAATAATTGGTGTGATTTGGTTGCCTATTGCTTTTCCAAAATTTTCTTATCTCGATCCAAAACTAGTTGGGACATTAATTGTCTGGCTTCTTTATGCAATCGGAATAACAAGCAAAATATTTGGGAAATGGAGAGGTAAGAAGTTAGTTCTTCTATCAATTACAGGCTTTACCGTTGCAATCATTTCAACTATACTTTCAAACTTTTTAGCTCAGAGTTTTCATTCCTTCTATTAAGATTTATGAATTTAATTGCAATATCAATAAACCACAGAACTGCCCCGGTTGAGTTAAGAGAAGCAGTTTATCTTAAAGAGGATGAAATTCGTCCCTTTATTAATATTGCAAAAGAAAACCAGATTAAGGAAGGTTTGATACTTTCCACTTGCAACCGAACAGAAATATTCGGCATTCCCGGAAACGATGAAGCATCACACATAAAATTTCAAAATCTGCTGCTAAATTTTAAATCTTCCCCAAATGTATCTGAACAACATTTTCAGAAATTTGTTTCGAGAGATGCTGTTAAACATTTATTCAGCGTGGCCACCGGTATTGATTCTTTATTAATTGGTGATAACCAGGTTTTCAAACAGGTAAAAGATTCTTTTCAGATTTCAGAAGATTCGAACTTTTCTGGTTATATAATGCACAGAATTTTCGATGCAGCAATCAGAACTGGTAAACGTGCAATTTCAGAAACTGCAATAAGTGAGGGTGCAGTTACAGTAAGCTATGCAGCTGTTCAATTAACTGAAAAAATATTTTCCAACCTTAGTAAAAAATCAGCACTTGTAATCGGCGCGGGAGAGACTGGTGAGATAGCAGCAAAACATCTTTCTGAAAAAGGCATAGGTAGTCTTTCAGTAACAAATCGCACACAAGAAAAAGCTGAAAGACTCTCGCAGAAATTAAATGCAAAAGTGATTCCATTTGGCGAGCTAAAAAATTCGATTTATAAATTCGATATAATTATCAGTGCTACTTCTTCCCCAGAAATACTCATAAGAAAAGATGATGTGAGCGCTGCATTGAAGAAACGTAACAATAACTCGATGATATTAATGGATATTGCAATTCCGCGTGATATCGATCCTGAAACAAAAAAAATTGACTACGTTTTCTACCATGATCTTGATTCCCTTAATATCATTGTTGAGCAAAACCTGACCAAACGAAAATCTGAAATTCCAAAAGTTGAAAAAATTATTGAAGAAGAACTTAATAATTTCTGGGAGTGGTATAATTCACTTCAGGCTGCACCTGCAATAAAAGACATTCGTGATTTTTTTGAAGACATCAGAAGCGAAGAGGTTACGAAGAATAAAAACAAATTTAGTACGGAAGACCAGGAAAGGCTTGAGATAGTTACACAGCGAATAATCAATAAAATATTACATCATCCAACTACTGAATTGGGTAAAGCTG
>Ga0209536_100007567_pt1 | contig 16458 bp, 14 predicted proteins | sample DeeMarSeWOR28_12_FD_187461 | JGI IMG/M metagenome (GOLD analysis project Ga0209536, IMG submission 187461) | Marine sediment microbial communities from White Oak River estuary, North Carolina - WOR-2-8_12 (SPAdes) (version 2) | ecosystem: Environmental > Aquatic > Marine > Intertidal zone >... | reverse complement strand
AGTTCTCGGTCGACAAGGCGCTCGATGCCTTCGCGAAGGCGGGCTTCACCCGACGCGGCGCCGACGGCATCCTGGTCAACGATGCCGGCCAGCGGCTGTCGTTCACGCTGACGACGGGCTACGACAACCTGCGCGACGTGCTGACCATCCTGCGCGAGCAAGCGGCCAGGGCAGGCCTCGAGTTCCGTCTCGAGGTACTCGATGGCACCGCGGCGTACAAGAAAATGCAGGAGAAACAACACGATATCTCTCTAAACGCCTGGAACGTCTTTCCCGAGATGTACCCGCGCTATTGGGAGATGGGCCACTCGGTCAATGCCTGGGATCAGGCGTTCCTGGCGGATGGCTCGCCGAATCCTGCGCGCAAACCCAGGACCGGCACGAATAACCTGCAGAGCGTCGCGATCCCGGAGCTCGACCGGATGATCGAGGCCTACCGTGCCTCGGAGGACGTCGACGAGATGAAGCGCCTGGCATTCGCGATCGAGAAGATGCTCTACGACGATGCCTCGTTCTCGCCAGGCTTCGTCGCACCGTTCTATCGAACAGGCTACTGGCCGTGGCTGCGCTGGCCCAAGGGCTTCAACGCCAAGATCTCGCGGGACGTCGAGGAGTTCTACCTCAGCTGGATCGATGAGGATCTCAGGAAGGAAGTGCAGGAAGCGAGGCGCTCGGGCCGGACCTATCCACCGAAGGTCGAGGTGTACGACCAGTACCGCGAGGATTGACCATGGCGGCTGGCTTCGCGGACGGCTAGACTCTCGCGCACGATAACGAAGGGGCCCGGATGGACGCCATCCGTCGGCACTGCTGGGGGATTCGGTGACTGCCATGGCTGCGTCGGCGCCAACGCCGTCGATGTTCGCGGTCTTCCGCAAGCGCGACTTCTCGCTGATCTGGCTCGCGCAGCTCATTTCCACCGCCGGCTCCGCGCTGACCGACCTGGCCGCCGGCATCTACGTCTACCGGGTGACGGAGTCCGCCTTCGCCGTCGGGTTGACCCTGATGGTGACCGCGATACCGACGCTGCTGGTGGGCTTGCTGGCGGGTGTGTACGTCGATCGCCACGACCGGAAACGGATCATGTGGACGACCTGCTTGATCCAGGCCGGCATCGTCGCCGGGATCGCCGTCGTCATCGACATCGACGCCATCGCCCTCCCCGGACTCTTTCTGCTGCTGCTCATGAACGCGGGCATCAAGCAGTTCTTCGACCCGGCCTACGACAGCCTGATTCCGGAAATGGCCAGCGACGACGAGTTGGCCGCGGCGAATTCCTTTCTCTCGATCGCGTCGTTCGGTTCCACGGCAATCGGTTTTGCGGCGGCTGGCCTGCTGGCCAGCACGGTGGACCTGTACTGGGCGTTCATGATCGATGCCGCGTCCTTCGTGATCTGCGCGGCACTGATCGGGCTCATGGGCCGCTATCCGATGCCGGCCGCGCAGGACGAGGCGACCGTCCGCGTCATCGTCGGAAACCTGCGATCCGGCCTGGCGACGCTGTGGCGGACGCCGATCATCCGCTCCCTGTTCTTCGTCGGGGCATTCGTGTTCTTCTCATTCGGGCTGTGGAACGTGCTGCTGCTGCCTTTCTCCATCAGCACCCTGCAGGCGACGGAATTCGAGTACGGTCTGCAGGAGGGGCTCACCTCGGTCGGCTTCGTGCTGGGCTCCTTCTTCATGGCGCGATTCTCGAGCCGCCTGACCGAGCCGGCGTGGGTCATCGTCGGCAGCGTGGGCATGGGCGCCGCGGGCCTCGTCTACGCCCTTGCGACGAGCATCCCGCTGGCCATCGCCATGGTCATGGTGTCCGGTTTCTTCAACTCCCCGATGTCGGTGGCGAGATCCGTGCTGCTGCAACGGAACATCCCGCGCGACATGCGCGGTCGCGTGTTTTCTGCGTACTACGTGATGCGCGACCTGATCTTCCTGGCAGGCATGGCGGCGGCTGGCCTCGCGGACGTGTTCGATATCCGCCTGTTGCTGATCGGATCGTCGCTCTTGCTGTTCGTCTCGGCGGCGGTGACCCTTGTTGCACCGGGCCTCGGGATCTCGACCTGGCGGGCGACCTCGGCCCGGCTGGCCGCCGCGGAGGCCGTGCCTGCGGCTGCTGCGGTCGTGGCTCGCGCCGCGACGCTGGCGGACTTCGATCGGCTGGTGGCCCGTATCGGCCCGCTCACGCAACTCTCGCAGGAACAACGGGCGGCGTTCGTCAAGGACGCCACGATCCGCCAGCTCCCGGCCGGGACCCGGATCCTGGAGCACGGCGATGCCGCCTCGAGCGCCTACTTCATCCTCGATGGGACGACCACGGCCGGCGTGCCCATGGAGTCCGGCTACCGGGGCCTGTCCACGATGGGACCGGGTGACTTCTTCGGTGAGATCGCCGCGCTGACCGGCAGCCTGCGCACTGCGGATGTCGTTGCCGACTCGGAGACGACCCTCATGGAAGTACCCGCGGCGTCGCTGCGCGCGACGATGGTCGTGCCCGACGTCCAGAAGCTTCTGTTGTCGACGCTGACGTCCCGCCTGCTCAGGACCGAGGCTGCCGACCTGCCGCGTCTCGCCGGCATCGACCAGGAAACGCTTCGCGACCTGCGTATGCCGCGCACGGCGGCATCGCCAGCCGCGACCGGACCATAGTCCGCCGTCGGTCAGCCGGCCTGGCCGCTACCGATCCGCTGCCAGTCGAAGGGCCCGGCTGCCCGGAGGGTCGGGAGGTCTGACGACATCAGGTGCGGGTACTTGCGACCGCTGCCGCAGTTGCAGATGACGACGCGGGCGTCCGGCGCGAGCCAGTTCTCCGCACGAAGCTTCTCGGCCGCACCGACGCAAGCGGCTGACTCTGGGCAGATCAGCACGCCCTCACTGCGGCTTGCGAGCGCCATCCACTCACGGATGCGAGCTTCCTCGACGGCAATCGCCCGGCCACCGCTTGCACGCACCGCATCGAGGATCATGAAGTCACCGACCGCTGCCGGGACGCGGATCCCGCTGGCGATCGTGGCGGCGCCGGCAAACGGCTCGGCGAAGCGCTCGCCACGCGCATAGGCATCGACGATGGGTGCGCAGCCTTCGGACTGCACGGCAACCATGCGCGGCATGCGATCGCTCTCCAGCCAGCCCAGTGCCGCCAGTTCCTGGAAGGCCTTCCAGATACCGATCAGGCCGGTACCGCCGCCGGTCGGGTACAGCACGACGTCCGGGGCCTGCCAGCCGAACTGCTCGGCAAGCTCCAGGCCCAGGGTCTTCTTGCCTTCGATGCGGTAGGGCTCCTTCAACGTGGACAGGTCGAACCAGCCCATCGGCTCGCGACCGGCTGCAACGATGCGCGCGCAGTCGTTGATCAGGCCGTCGACCAGGAACGCCCTGGCGCCGGCCTGCAGCGCCTCCGCCTTGTTGATCTCCGGCGTGTCCTCGGGCATGAACACCCAGGCTTCCAACCCGGCGCGCGCCGCGTAGGCCGCCATCGATCCGCCCGCATTGCCAGCCGTCGGTATGGCGACGCGGCGGATGCCGAAGTATTTCGCCATCGTGATCGCCACCGTCTGGCCGCGATCCTTGAAGGAGCCGGTCGGCATTTGCGACTCGTCCTTGATCCACAGGTCCCGGAGGCCGAGCCGCTCGCCGAGCCGATGGCAGGACAACAGGGGTGTCATGCCTTCGCCGAGCGAGACGATGGAGCCCTCGTTCTCTGCGGGCAATAGCTCCAGGTAGCGCCACAAGCTGGCGTCGCGCGTGGCGAAGCGCCCGCGATCCACGGTCCGGCGAATGGTGTCGAGATCGTACCGGACCCAGATCGGGCGACCCTCGTGCAGGGTCTGCAGCCTGCGGGGCTCGAGCCGGGCGCCGTCGATGGCGCCTTCGAGGTGTGAAACGAACGAAGCCAAAGGGGTCTCCCGGTCAGCTCAATCGACCGCGCGGGGAGGGTCGAAATCGTGGTCCCAGTCCGCTTCCGGCTCGGGCACCCGGCCGAGCCACTCGAGGATCAGGCGGACGTGCTCGCGCTCCTCGGCAGCCATCTCCGCCGCCTCGCTGCGGATGCCGGCCGGCACGGGGCCGCCTGCGAGGCGTTCAAAGTACTCGGCGGCGCGACGCTCGTTGTGCAAGGCGAGCTTGAGCGCGTGCCAGGGCTGCATGAGGTAGTGCAGGTCGCCGTAGTCGGTCGTCTCGGGCCCCTCGGGTGTCTCCCAGCGGCAGACCGACGGATCGGGGGGTGCAGGCCAACCCATGCGCTCGAGAATCTGGTCACGGTGCAGGCCCTCGATGTGGGCGAGCTTGGCAAACAGCGCGGCCAGCTCGGGGTTGTTGTGGGCGGCCATCAGCTCGGCGAGCTCGGTATAGCGCTCGGCCGCCTCGGCCTCGAGCGCACAGGCATGGGTCATGAACTCTTCGACCGTGCGCGGCGCTGCCGTCGCGGGCTGCATCTCGTTCATAGCGCGAACCTTGCCTCCAGTTCCTGCGTCGAGCGACGTCCGCTGCCGATGGGCGGCTGGTATGCGGGCCGGGCGCCGGCAAACAGAACGCCCAGGTTCATGCCGTCGTCCGTGAAGATCTGGCGTGCGGCCTGCGCGGTGTCGTCGGTTGCCGCCAGCATCGCCGGTCGCACCAGCTTCTTCCATTCCTTCTGTTCCGGCCGGAAGGTGATGCAGGGCGAGAGCACCTCGATGAACGAGAAGCCGGGTGTGCGCACGCCCTGCACGATGAGGTCCGCCAGGCCGTTCGGATCGCCCGTGAAACCCCTCGCGATGAAATTGGCGCCCGAGGCCAGCGCGATGGCCATCGGATGGAACTCGCTCAGGCCGGTCCCCTGCGGCGCGAGCTTGGAACTCCAGTGCGTTTCCGTCGTGGGCGAGGGCTGCCCCTTGGTCATGCCGTAGACGCGGTTGTCCATCACGATGTAGGTCAGGTCGACATTGCGCCTGCAGGCATGCAGGAAGTGGTTGCCGCCGATGGAATAGCCGTCGCCGTCACCACCGGTAACGATCACCGTCAGGTCCGGCCTCGCGATCTTGAGACCGGTAGCTGTGGGAAGCGCGCGTCCGTGCACGCCGTGCAGCCCGTAGCAGGCCGTGTAGGCGGGAATCCGGGAAGAACAGCCGATGCCCGAGACGACGGCAATCTCCTCGGGCCGGAGACCCATCCTCGCCATGGCCTTGGCCATGGCGTTCAGCACGCCGAAATCGCCGCAGCCGGGACACCAGACGGGCTTCACGTCCGACTTGTAGTCGCCCGGCACGGGCACGGCAGCTCCCGGTTCGCTCATGTTCTGCTCCAGTCCATCAGATACCGGAAAACCTCCTGCGGCTGGAACTGCTGCGCACCAGGCTTGCGCAGGCTGCTGGTCCGGGCAGGCAGGTCGAACTCACTCCTGAGGTAGCGATAGAACTGGCCGCTCTGGTTCTGCTCGACCACCAGCAGCCGCTCGACCCCGGCCAGAGCCGCCTGCATGCGCTCGGGCTGCAGCGGGGCCAGCAGGCGGATCGACACCAGGCGAATCGCGAGCCCACGCCCGCGCGCCATCTCGAGCGCCTCGCGCACGGGGCCCGTGCAGGAACCGAAGGTGACGAGCGCCAGTACGCCGTCGCCCTCGACGTCGGCCCACAGGTCGCCGTAGTCGTGGCACTCGAGCTTGCGACGCCGCTTGTCGAGCTGCGCCAGGTGATCGGCTGCCTGCGACGAGGGCGTGCCGCTTTCCGTGTGCTCTAGGCCGTCGGCCGTGTGCACGCCGCCGGCGGTGCCGGGAATCGCCATCGGCGAGACGCCAGAAGGCGTCAGTGCATAGCGCCGATACGACTCCATCCCCACGGCCGCAACCTGCCGGACGGCTTCGCCCTGCGGATCGGCCGGACGGTCGATTGCGGCACGTGCCTGGCCGAGGAACTGGTCGGAGAGGATGATCGCGGGTGCCTGCAGCGATTCTGCCAGAGTGACCGCCCAGGCGGTCGTACGCAGGCAGTCGCCGACGCTGTTCGGGGCGAGCACGAGGTGTGGTGCGTCTCCGTGCATGCCGTAGAGCGCGATATTCAGGTCGGCCTGCTCCGATTTCGTGGGAATACCGGTCGAAGGTCCGACGCGCATGACGTCCACGACGACGAGCGGAATCTCCGCGGCGACCGCAAGGCCGATCGACTCCATCATCAACGCCAGCCCCGGTCCCGCGGTCGCGGTGAGGGCCGGGACGCCGCCAAAGGAGCTGCCGATCAGCATGTTGATCGCGGCGAGCTCGTCCTCGGCCTGGACCAGCACGCCACCGACGGAAGCAAGCGCCGGGCTCATCCACTCGAGCAGCTCGGTGGCGGGCGTGATCGGGTAGGCGGCGACGAGGCGCACGCCCGCCTTGAGCGCGCCGAGGCCCGCGGCCTCGTTGCCGCTCACCAGCCAGCGAGGACCCGATGCCGGGCGCGGTGCGTCGAGCCCGAGGGCATGTCCGCTATCCGCGAGGGCCGCCCGGCCAGCCGCGACGGCCGCGATGCTCGAATCGAGCGCGGCGGGCCGCCCGGCCAGCAATCGCTCGGTGGCCCGGCGAACCGCGTCGTCCGGAAGACCCAGCAGTCCCGCGACGAAGCCGAGCAGGACCATGTTGGCGCGCCCCCCCGGGATCTCCTTCGCCAGCTGTGCGAGCGGCAGCATCACGCACGGCCCGCCGGCCGCCGTGAAGGTCGGCGGCGCTTCACCGCGGTCGGGGTCGCCCACGATCAGGCTCTCGGCCCCGAGCGGGATCTCCGCGGCGAAGCGATGGAGGTTCTGCCAGTCCACGGCTGCCAGCAGGTGGAAGACGCCGTCCATGCACTCGACCGGGTGCGTCGCGATCCGGATCAGGGCGGCCGCCTCGCCGCCGCGGATCTGCGGCCCGGAGGAACGGGTCATCAGGGCGTAGTAACCGGCCAGCGCGGCCGCCTCGAGCAGGACATTGCCCGCGGTCATCACGCCGGCGCCACCGCTGCCGGCCAGCGCGATCGAGATGCTGCTGTGCGGGCCCGGGCGGAGCCCGGCTTGCTGGAGGTCGGTCAAAGCGGTCTCCTCACGGCCGCGCATTCTATCCGGGCTGTCCCGATCGGGCCTGTCGTGGCAAACCGTGCGGTTGCTTCGATCGATACCGGGATCCGCGCAGGCGCGGGCCGTGGCCCGGTCCGGAGGGGAGCCGTCAGAACAACAGCCCGGCGGCCCACCAGGCGAGTGCTGCCAGCAGGGCCGACGCAGGGATCGTGACTATCCAGGCGATGACGATGTTGCCGGCCACGCCCCAGCGGACGGCGCGCGTGCGCTGGGCGCTGCCGACTCCTACGATCGAACCGGTGATCGTATGCGTCGTCGAGACCGGGATGCCCAGGCTGCTGGCCAGGAAAAGGGACATCGCCCCGCCGGTCTCGGCCGCGAAACCGCCGACCGGCTTGAGCTTGGTGATGCGTTGTCCCATGGTCTTGACGATGCGCCAGCCGCCAAAAAGCGTACCGAGGGCTATCGCGATGAAGCAGGCGACGATCACCCACATCGGCAGGTGATCCCGTGTCGTGACCCCGGCCGAAATCAGCAGCAGCCAGATGATGCCCATGGTCTTCTGCGCATCGTTGCTGCCGTGGCCGATGCTGTAGAGGGCAGACGAGACGAGCTGCAGCCGGCGAAACCAGCGGTCGGTCATCCGTTGCGAGCGCCTGCGGCACAGCCAGGACACGCCGATGATGAGCAGGCTGGACAGCAGCATGCCGAGCAGCGGGGCGACGAGGATGAAGCTCGAGGTCTTGATGATGCCCGGCGCGAGCAGCGGAGCGGTACCGGCCTTGGAGATGGTGGCCCCGATCATGCCGCCAATCAACGCGTGGGAGGAGCTCGACGGCAGCCCGTAGTACCAGGTGATGACGTTCCAGGCGATGGCGCCGACCAGTGCGCCGAAGATCACCTGGTTGTCCACCGCCCCGGGGTCGACGATGCCCTTGCCGACGGTCGCGGCGACCTTCATCTCGAACAGTGCGATCGCGACGAAATTGAAGAACGCCGCCCAGACTACGGCCTGGTGAGGCTTGAGCACGCCGGTCGACACGATCGTCGCGATGGAGTTGGCGGCGTCATGGAAGCCGTTCATGAAGTCGAAGACCAGCGCGATCGCAACCAGGGCGATCAGGCTCAGCGACACCGTCGCGACATCCATGATCAGCCGTTCTCGAGCACGACACCCTCGATGACCTTGCCGACGTCGTGGCACTTGTCGGTCGTGGTCTCGAGCAGTTCGTAGACTGCCTTGAGGCGGACGAGGTTACGGACGTCTGCTTCCTCGCGGAACAGCCTCGAAATCGCGCTGCGCATGACCTTGTCCGCATCGGTCTCGAGCGCGTCGATCTCCTGGCAGACCTTGAGGATCTCCGGACCGTTGTCCATCGAAGACAGCAGGCCGACTGCGGACTGAACCCGACCGCAGCAGAGGTCGATGAGGTTGGCCAGGTGGGCTGCCTCGGGCGTGATGCGCTGGACGTCGTAGAGCGTCATCGACTCCGCCGTGTCCTGGATCAGGTCGAGGATGTCGTCCATGCGCGAGATGAGCTTGTTGATCTGGTCGCGATCGAAGGGCGTGACGAAAGTACTGTGCATCAGCGCGACGGTTTCCCGGGTCACTTCGTCCGCGCTGTGCTCGATCGACTGGATCTTCCGTACCCATTCCTCCCGCTGCCCGTTGTTGCCATAGGCTTCGAACATCTCGACCAGGGCCTTGCTGCCCTGGATGACGAGGCTTGCGTGGCGATTGAACAGCGTGAAGAAGTGCCGCTCGCGCGGCATGAGCACGGAAAGGAGCTTCACTTCTGGTCCCCGTAAAGTGTCGTGTTGCTGCGCATTGTCCGCCCAGGTTGCCCGCTTGGGAACCGCGGATTCCTGCGGTCCGGAAGGCCGGGGCGCAGTCGGCCGCAGGGGGCGCTCAGTCGAGACCCAGCACACCCGGATTCATCGCGCCGCGCGGATCCAGGCCGGTCTTGATCACCTCGATCAGCCGGCGCAGGGTGGGCTCGGCGGCATCGATATACGGGTAGGTCCGGCCGATCTGGTTGGAAGCCGCCCCGTGGCGCCTGAACAGATCGACGAGCTCGCCGCGAACACGGTGCACGAGCTCCCGGGCCGGCAGGTTTTCGGCCGGTTCCGGGTGCGCCGCGAGCATGGCCGGGGTCGCGGTCCGGTGGTGCATGGGCAGCCATGCGTCGTTCCAGTGGAATACGGGCTCATAACTGAAGGCATGGTTGGAAATGCCGATCATCAACCGGCTCATCCACACGCCCTGCTCACGCATGGCCGGGCCGTGACGCTCGATGATGGCCTCTGCCTCGCGGATCAGTCCAAGGGCATCCGAGTGAGCGACTTTGGCGTTCAGCGCGGCCCAGCGCTCGCCGTCGGAACCGAGCGCCTGCGGTTCGGGAAACGGGTCGGCGCGCACCGCCTTCGGAATGGAATTGGGGATTTCCGCGGCGCCTATTCCTGCGGCGATCTCGCGACAGATCGCCAGGTCGGCCTCGACGGCCGCCAGGCTGCGGCCAGCGCAGCTGACGTGGACGGAGTAAGCGTCTTCCGGCACGAAGTCACGGCCCGCGGCGATGAGCTTCCCGCCTGCCTTGATGCCCCTGAGCCAGCTGCCCTGTCCGCGGATAACGCCGCCAAGCGTTCGCAGGGCGCGGGCGAAGTCGACCCCGTCCAGATTCTTGCGTGTCGACTTCGGGTCGAAGACGTACGCTTCTTCTGCGGCCCCAGAGCGCGTGATCTCGCCGAGCAGCAGCGCCGCCTGCTCGATCCCGGGCACGGCGAAGGACGCATGATCGGAATGTGCCGGCGCGCGGATCAGCCGCAACGTCGCCGCGACCTTGATGCCGAAGGCGCCGCAGTCGTGCAGGAACAGTCCGGTCAGGTCCGGCCCATAGGTTCGGTAGAAAGGCTTGCCACCGAATCCGGCCTGGCCGGTGCGCAGCAGGCTGCCGTCGGCGAGCAGGACTTCGAGCCCGAGGACGCCGTCGGCGCCCGTGCCGTAGCGGGCGGTGCCGTGAAAGAGCGCGCCGTTCGACAGGCCGCCGCCGACCGTCGCGCGCGCGCCGGAAAAGGTGCCGTAGAACGGCAGCCGCAGGCCCAGCGGCTTCAGGGTCTCGAAAATGTCCTTCCAGGTGACGCCTGCCTCGACCGTGAGCGTCATGTCCTCGGCGTTGACCTCCATGACGCGGTCGAGCCGCGACGTGTCGACCACGACGCAGCGTTCATGTGGCGGCGTGTAGCCACCGGTGTAGGTCATGCCGCCGCCGCGGGGAATCAGTGCGAAGCCCTGCGTGGCGACGATCCTGGCGGCCTCCGCGAGCTGAGTCCGCTCGGTCGGACGCAGGATCAATGCGCAGGTCGAGCCTTCGGAATAGATGTCGGACGAGAAGTAGCGCCGGTCATCGAGGTCGGTAACGATGACCTCGGGCGGAACGACCGCCGACAGGGCGTTGCGCAGCACGGTGTCCGATTGCCCATGCCGGTCGCCAGATCCTGAAGTCATATCGTTCACCCGTTGGTCGCGCCGAAGTTGCCGCCCAGCGCAAGATGCAGTGCAACACGCTGCGCGAGTCGTTCGGCGCGCACGCGCAGCAGGCTTGCCTGCGAACCGTAGAGCAAGATCTGTTGCTGGGACACGCTCCGCAGGTCGGTGCTGCCGACGCGGTAGCGGATGTTCTCGAGCTCCAGTGCGCGCTGGTTGTCGCGCACGCGCGCTTCCAGGATTTCGATCCGCTCATGCGCGGCGCGCTCGCCGGCGAGCGCGCCCTCGACTTCCCCGAAGGCCCTGAGGCCCACGCTGGCATAGGCGGCGACCGCCTCCTTCTGCTCGAGAGTGCGCAACTCGACCTGCGACTTGAGCGCACCGCCCGCGTACAGCGGCATCACGAGGCCCAGGCCGACACTCCAGACCGGGTTGTCGCGGTCCTGCAGAACGAAGGTATCGCTATCGATGTATGAGCCGCCCGCGTTGAGCGAGATCCTTGGCAGTCGCGCCGCCTGGGCTTCGCCGACCCGGTCAAAGGCCGCGGCGACACGCTGCCGCGCAGCAATGACGTCCGGACGTCGCTCGAGCAGCTCCGCAGGTATGCCGGCAGGCACGGCTCCCTGCATGGCGGGCAGCGTGCTGGCCGTCTCGACCTCCGCGGAGGGATAGCGGCCGACCAGCAGCTCGAGGGCACGCAGGGCCTGCTCGAGCCCGAGATCGAGCTGCCGGATGCTGTCGCGGAAATCGTCACGGCTGGCACGTGCCAGCGCGACCTCGAGCTCGCTGCCGACGCCGACGCGCAAGCGATCCTCGGCGAGTGACAGCAGCTTGTCGGCCGACCCAAGCGAGTCCTGCGCAAGCGATCTTTGCAGGCGCGCCTCGGTCGCGGTGATCCAGGCCCTGACGACCGTCGCCGCCAGCGACTGACGGGCGTAGGCCAGGTCGGCCGCTGCCGAGGCGTAGGCGTCCTCGGCCGCACGGCGGCCGTAACGGACACGGCCCCAGACGTCGAGTTCCCACGAGGCATTGAGCGCGCCGATGTTGAGCGGCGCCGAGGATGCACCGTCGTTCACACTGGCGCGGCCGATCGCGTTCAGGTCGGGATAGAGGTTGCCACCTGCGATCCTGACGTAGGTCGCTGCCTGCTCGACCCGTGCCGAGGCCGCCCGCAGGTCGGCGTTGTGCCCGAGCGCCTCGTCCACGAGCGCCTCGAGCGTCGCGTCGCCGAAATCCCCGAGCCAGCCGTCCCCGACCGGGCCTGGTGCGGTTGCCGCCGCGGTCCACGCGTCGGGTGGAAGGACCTGCCCGAACGCTTCCCGTTCGAGTTCCTCGCCGGCTGGGGGGGCCTGCAACGCACAGCCGGCGACAAGCGTGACCGCCGCGGCCGGGAGGATCGGCGCGAACCGGCCCAGGAAGCAGCGCCCGCCCATCAGTGCAGCTTGGGAATGATGTAGTTGAGCTTCGCGCCGACCCGCAGGATGACCATGCGGATGACGTGCAGGAACTTCATGTGCTGCGTGTAGATCGCGGCTTCACCGGTGGCGCCGGCCGCAAAGAACGCATCCCTGTACTGCTCGTCGACGTTGAACTTGACCGCGAACCTGCCTGGTGGAATCGGCTGCGTGCCGGTCTGCGGGAGGGCCCCCGATGCGGGCACCTGTCCCTGGCCCTGGGCCCAGATGATCGAGTCGACGGTGCCCTTGATGATCTGGCCGGGCATCGTTCGCAGCGTCAGCTCGACGATGTCGCCCGAAGCCACCTGGTGCAGCTCGTTCTGGTTGTACAGTGCGATCACCTGGTAGGCGTCCTCGACGAAGGTCAGCGCCGGGCTCATCGGCAATGGCACGGCGAATGAACCCGGCCGCAGCTGCAGGTTGATCGCCCAGCCATTGGCAGGGGCGAAAGTCGTCGTCTGCGACAGCTCCCAGCGGGCGTTCTGGAGCTGGGCCTTGATCTGCGCCACCTCGGCGAGGTCGCCGTCCACCTGCGCAAGCAGGCGCTCGCGCACCTGCGACTCGCCCGCAGCGGCGGCTGCCAGCTGCGATTCCAGGTCCTTGAGGTCTGCCTGCGCCTTCTGCAGCGCGAAAGCGTCACCAGCGCCCGTGGTCGCAAGCTCCTCGTACTGCCTGACCCGCATGCGCGCGAGCTCGATCCGGGCGGACACGGCCTGCTTGTTCGCGCGGGCGGAATTCAGTTCCTCGTTCAACTTGCGGGAGCCGCCCTCCGCGTTCGCGAGCTGTGCCTCGAGCATCCTGACCTGCAGCTCATAGGGAGTCGGATCGATGCGGAACAGCACATCGCCCTTCCGCAGGTACTGGTTCCCGGTGATCGGCACCTCGATGACCCGGCCGCGCACCTGCGGCACGACCTGCACCACGTACTTGATGACCCGCACGTCCGCAGAGGAGGGCGCGACCACGTTCAGCAGCAGGATCATGGCCGCCATGCCGACGATCGGGATGATGGCCACGATGACCTGGGAACGGGTGTTCCAGGGCAGCCACTTGAACTTGATGAAGATCAGCCAGACGAAGAACGAGTAGATCGCAAGGAGCAGCGCTTCCATCAGGCCTTGCTCCCGTCGTCTTCAGCAGCCGGGGCCGGCGCGGCTTCTGTCTCCGCAGCATGGTAGTCGACGCGATCGGTGCCGTAGGCAAGCTTGTGGAGCGTCGGTTTCGTGTAGGCCCAGATCCAGGCCAGTGGCCACAGCAGGCCGCCGAACACCAGCGACAGCAGGCACAGGACCTTGATCGCTGGCGCGTTCGGGTGGCCTTTCTTCTCGGCAATCTTCTCCGGCATCACGTGGATCAGCCAGAACACCCAGATGACGCCGATCGGCACCACGGTGATCGCGAACCAGGAGATCACGTTGGCCATCGTGTCGAGCGCTTCGCCTTCCAGGAATGAAGCCTGGGCGGATGGTGCCAGCAGGACCAACAGGGCGAGCGCTCCGACGGTCTGCAACGTCCGTCGGGCGAGGGAGGGTGGCTGGATCATCGGTCGTCGTCCCCCGGTCGGCTGCGATTGTGCTGTGCCGGTCTTGAGCGGGCGAGTATATCGTCGCGGGCAGGCGGTCTGGCGCCGGGCGAACCCTGCTCAGGGTCTGGCTGGCGCGTCCTGCATCGGATTGACGAGCTCCTGCGTCGGCTGGATGCTGCAGGCAAACTCGAGCAGGGTCTCGCCGAGCGTGCCCGGCTCGACCTTCTCGAAGTTCCTGAGGAAGGCTGTCGACCGCTCGGGATCATCGTCGTCGAGGTTGTTCCAGCGGAAGAAGAACGTCGCGACCTGGGCGCGACGCTTGCCTTCGCAGTCCCACTCGTCACGGCTGAGCGCACTGCGGTGCGGACCCGGGCTGCGGGAGTCCTTGTACTCGATGCGCATCCACATCGTGACCACGTTGCCGTCGCGCTTAGCGTCCCTGCGCGTGGCGAAGAACACCTGTTCAGGGTAGGTCTCGATCCACTCCCAGTCCATCTTGCCCTTGAGGTCCAGCCCCTTCACCCACTCATTGCCGAGGCCCTTCATCGGTACGGTGAATACCTGTGCCGATGCCGGCGTCCCGGCGAGCAGCAGCGTAGCTGTCACGATCGGGGCCAGGGAATTTCTCATGGCGCGTGCTCCGGTTGTCGTCACGAGGCCGTTCTGCAGACGCGGGGTCGAAGACCGGCACGGGCCTTGGACTATGGCCTGAAGCCGATGTTCCGGCCTGATGCGCGATCGCCGCTTGACCCCGGCGGGGCCTGCCGGGAGCATTCCAGACGCCGCCGCCCGCGGCAAGCCAAAACGAGCAGGGGTGCCGCATGCCCGAGGGGCCGGAGATTCGCCGTGCCGCAGACGAACTCGCCGGCGCGATTGCGGGGCGACGGGCCAGGGCCGTGACTTTCCGGTTCCGCCGGCTCAAGTGCTTCGAGACCGACTTGCGAGGCGCACGCGTCCGCGCCGTCGAGAGCCGTGGCAAGGCACTCCTGCTGCACTTCTCGTCCGGCTTGAGCATCTACACGCACAATCAGCTGTATGGACGCTGGTCGATCGTCGCATCGGGCGCGAGACCCGGGACGACGCGCGAACTCAGGCTCGCCATCGACACCGCGAAGGCAAGTGCGCTGCTGTACAGCGCGTCTGACATTGAGGTCTTGCCTTCGCCGGCGCTGGCCGGGCATCGCTACCTGCGCCGGCTCGGTGTCGATCTCCTGTCGGAACACACGCGGTTGGCGGATGTCCGCGCACAGCTCGAGCTACCGCGCTTCCAGCGACGATCCCTCGGAGCACTGCTGCTGGATCAGGGCTTCCTCGCCGGTCCCGGCAACTACCTGCGCAGCGAAATCCTGTTCGTTGCCGGGCTGCACCCGGCTCTCCGGCTCGCCGACCTCGACGCGGCAGCGCGGGAACGGCTGGCCAGCGCCGCGCTGGAACTGGCCCGCCGGTCCTACCGGACGGGGGGCATCACCAATGACCTCGATCGCGCCGAACGTCTGCGACGCCAGGGTGCGACATTCGATCGATTCCGGCATCACGTCTTCGACCGCGCGCGCGAGGACTGCTATGCCTGCGGCACGATGCTCGTGCGCGAACAGGTGGCCGGCCGGGGCCTGTATCGCTGCCGTGTGTGCCAGCCCGGGGCCGGGCGTTGAAGCCGCAAGCGGCCGCTTCCTGCGCCTGCTAGCATGCGCACGCACTGCGCCTCATGCGCGTCGGGGCAGCGTAGATGAATTTCAGCCAGGACCTCGCCGGTCTCGACTTCACCAGCGAAATAGCGTACGTGGCGCTGCTGTTCGGGCTGTTCATCGTTCCGCGCATCATCCAGCGCTGGGGCGTTCCGACGGCAATCACCGCATTCGCCCTGGGCGCTGCCGTGAGCATGGGCGTCGGCCTGTTCCGCGGCGACGATACGATCTCCCTGCTCTCGACGCTCGGCATCGTGTCGTTGTTCCTGTTCGCCGGCCTCGAGGTCGATTTTGGGGAACTCCGCAAGGGCGCGGCGATCCTGGTCCAGCACATCGTCATGCGCGTGCTGCTCGTAGGCGGCGCGGCCTGGGCCCTCGTGGAGCTCGGCCTGCTCGACTGGCGTCCGGCGATCCTGGTGGCGCTCGCGATCCTGACGCCGTCGACAGGGTTCATCCTCGATTCCCTCGACAGCCTGGTGAAGGACGAGAAGGATCGCTTCTGGATCCGCTCCAAGGCGGTGGCCATCGAAATCGTGGCGCTGGCCGCGATGTTCTTTACGCTGAAGTCGACGAGCGTGGAGAGCCTGGGTCTCAGCAGCCTGGTGCTGCTGGGCATGATCCTGGTGCTGCCCTGGATGTTCCGCGCCTTCGCCCGCGTCGTGCTGCCGCACGCCCCGAAGAGCGACTTTGCCTTCCTGGTCATCGTTGCTGCGGCCTGCGCCCTGATCACCCGGAACCTCGGGGTCTACTACCTGGTCGGGGCGTTCGTCGTCGGAGTGGTGGCGCAGAGCTTTCGCTCGCACATGCCCTCGATGCAATCCGACCACATGCTGCACGCCGTGGAATCGCTGGCGTCCTTGCTCGTGCCGTTCTACTTCTTTCACGCGGGCCTCGAACTGCGGCGCGACGATTTCTCGGTCGATGCGCTGGTGGCGGGGCTGCTGATGGTCGCGGTCGCGGTCCCGGTGCGCATCCTGACCGTCGTCGTGCACCGACGCGTTGCACTGAAGGAATCGTTGCGGCAGGCATTCAACGTAGCCGTTCCGATGCTGCCGACGCTCGTCTTCACGCTGGTCATCGCCGGCGTGCTGCGGGACGAGTTCGACATTCCGTCCTGGGTCTTTGGCGGGCTGATCGTCTATGCGCTGGTCACGACGATGCTGCCTTCGCTCATGACCCGCAAGCCGCCGCCGGACTTCACGCTGCCGCCGATCCTGCCGACCGTGGTGCCACCGCCCGCGAGGGCCGAAGAGTCCGACACGAAGGCCTGAACAGGTCTCCGCACGCCGCAGGGCATGACCGGTAGAT
>Ga0209536_100007566_pt1 | contig 16458 bp, 14 predicted proteins | sample DeeMarSeWOR28_12_FD_187461 | JGI IMG/M metagenome (GOLD analysis project Ga0209536, IMG submission 187461) | Marine sediment microbial communities from White Oak River estuary, North Carolina - WOR-2-8_12 (SPAdes) (version 2) | ecosystem: Environmental > Aquatic > Marine > Intertidal zone >... | reverse complement strand
CGGCAGCCGGGGGTATACACCGCCGCCTCGAAATGGCTGGTGCCGAGGTGTTTCTCCAGCTCGTTTTTATCGATCCAGGTGTAGGGCTCGTTCAGCGCCTCGAGTTCGCGCGTGAACGGTTCCAGGAACTCGCCGACGCCCTGCCTGGAGCTCGCCGTCTGGTACTTGCCGGGCTGGCTCCAGTCGCAGTCGATGGCGTAACGCGCGATCTGCGTTTCGTGATAGTCGATGGCCGCGCGCGCCAGCGCCATGTAGCGGTGCGCGCCTTCGAGCTCGCCCTGGTTGCTGCTGACGACATGCGGCAGGTCGATGGCGAATCCCGAATTGCGCCCCGAGGCGTTTTCACCGACCTCGCCGGCCTCGAGCAGCAGGATGCTGTCGTCGGAACGGTTTTCGGCGAGCCGCCGCGCCGCCGCGAGGCCGGCGTAGCCGCCACCGATCACCGCCCAGTTGACGCGATGCTGTCCCGCCAGCGCGGGTTTGGGCGTGCGCGGCGGCAGTATCCTGCTCCAGCCGTTGCTGTTGTCATTGACCGGAAAATGACTGATCTGATGTTTGCTCATGCTATCGCTCTGCAACTGTGTCGGCCAGGTTACCAGTTCGCCGGGTGAACCGAAAAATACACCAGCGAGGATGCCGACTCATATACCAGATCGGTGCCTGCCGGCAGCCAGATACTATCGCGTGGACCCAGCTCATGCACACTGCCGTTTGCATGCAGCCGAAACTCGCCCTCGATCACCGTCAGCACTTCGTCGTAGGTGATCGTCCAGGGAATGCGCGCATCGGTAAAGCGGGCCCAGCCGGCACAGAGTTCGGTGCCATCCGAGGTACCGCAAACTTCCACCAGCTGAGCCATTTCGCCGTAGGCAAAGCGCGGCTCGAATTGGAGCTGATCAAAGCGCATGACCCGCAGTGGCGACTTTTCGTTGCCCATCGTTTAATCTCCGGTTGCATCTGGAATACAGTTCTGTATATTTAACCATACATATCTGTATGGAAGCAATAATGCCCGATATCGATCTGCTCAGAAGCGTCGCCGAGCGGGGCGTCGCCAGCGCGGAACGCAGCCAGCTGCAGCGCTTCGACTGGCTGAAGTCGGCACTGGAAATTTTTGTCAGCGAAGGTATCGAAGCGGTGCGCATCACGCGCCTCGCCGACGAACTGAAGGTGACGCGCGGCAGCTTTTACTGGCACTTCAGGAACCGCGAGGACCTGCTGCACAGCCTGGTGAGCTACTGGAAGGACAAGAACACCGCGGCGATAACCGAATCCGTCGCGTCGGCGACCAGCCTCGCCGACGGCATTCTGCGTTTCTTCGAAACCTGCGTGGACGCCGCCCGTTTCGACCCTCGTCTCGACCTTGCGCTGCGCGAATGGGCGCGCCGCTCGGACTCGATCCATCAACTGGTCGACGCCGAAGACGCGGCGCGAATCGACGCGCTGCGCCAGTTTTACCTGCGCTTCGACTACCCGATGCCACAGGCGCTGATCCGCGCGCGCGTGCTTTACTTTGCGCAGATCGGCTTCTACGCGCTCGGCACGAGCGAATCGCTGGACACCCGGCTGGGCTACACCGAGGCTTATTTCGAAGCCTTTACCGGCCGGCAGCTGTCGCCACTGGAGGCGAACAGGTTTCGCCGACACATACTCGAACATTACGGAGATCAGCAGGGTGAGTAGACGTTCACGCCGCGGCCGCCATCACGGTGTCGCCGATACCTCGCACCAGCGCAGGGTCAACTATCGCCAGTTACGCAACACGCTGATCCGTCAGCCCGCATTCAGCGAGGATCGGCTCGCGGCGATTCACCACACCGCGCTGCGCGTCCTCGAGGAACTCGGCATCAAGGTGCTGAACGAAGAGGCGCGGCGCATCTTTGCCGAGGCCGGCGCCAGTGTCGACGAGGCGTCGCAGATGGTGACCTTCGAGCGCGCGATGATCGCCGCGGCGCTCGCGTCGGCGCCCGGCGAATTCGTGCTGCACGGGCGTACCCCCGATTGCGACGTCACGCTTGGCGGCGACCACGTCGCCTTCGTCTGCGTCGGCGGTGCCCCGCACATCTCCGACCTCGATCGCGGCAAGCGCCCGGGAACCCTCGAGGACACGCGCAATATCATCCGCCTGAGCGAGCACTTCGACGTCATGCACCTGCAATCGCCCAACGTCGAGGCGCAGGACATACCGGTACACCTGCGTCATTACCAGATCACCGAGAGCCAGCTGTCGCTATCGCGCAAACCGTTCTTCATCTATTCGCGCGGCAGCGCGCAGGTCGAGGACGCGTTCGCGATGACGCGTATCGCCTACGGCCTGACGCAACAGGAGTTCGAGACCAGGGCCTGGTGTTACACGATCATCAACACCAATTCGCCGCGCCAGCTCGACGTACCGATGTGCCAGGGCATCATCGATTTCGCGCGCGCGGGACAGGCCTCGGTAATTACGCCGTTCACCCTCGCCGGCGCGATGGCGCCGGTGACCATGCCGGGCGCGCTGGTGCTGCAGCATGCCGAGGCGCTCGCCGGCATCACCCTGGCGCAGTGCGTGCGCGCGGGCGCGCCGGTGGTTTACGGTTCGTTTACCTCCAACGTCGATATGAAATCGGGCTCGCCTGCCTTCGGCACGCCGGAATTCGTGCAGGCAGCCTTCGGCGCGGGTCAACTGGCGCGCCACATCGGGCTGCCGTGGCGCGGTTCGGCGGCGACCGCTTCGAACGCCCCGGACGAACAGTCGGTGTACGAGTTCCTGATGTCGGCCTGGGGCAGCATCCTCGGCGGCGTCAACATGATGGTGCACGCCGCCGGCTGGCTCGAAGGCGGGCTTACCGCGTCAATGGAAAAATACATACTCGACATCGAAATGCTGCAAACCTTCGCGGAGATTTTCGAACCGCTGGCGAGCAGCGACGCGGAACTGGCTTTCGACGCGATAGCCTCGGTAGAACCGGGCAGCCACTTTTTCGGTTGTGAACACACCATGCAAAGATACCAGACCGCATTCTACGAGCCGCTGGTCTCGGACTGGAGCAATTTCGGCCAGTGGACGGAGAGCGGCAGCCTCACCGCGACGCAGCGTGCCAACGGCATCTGGAAGCGGATTCTGCAGGATTTCGAAGCTCCGCCACTGGAGCTGGCGCGCAGCGAGGAGTTGCAGGCGTTTATCGAGCGCCGCAGCGCCGAGGGCGGCGCGCCGATCGTTTAGCCTCCCTATAATCAACGGCTGTCCGGGCAATCGATCGAAGCGTCGGACCGCCGCAAGTGTCCGTCCAATAGCGCGAAAGCTTGTGTTCTGCCTGGCGAGGCCCGGCGTTTGGCGCCGGCGCAGTGGTCGAGCCGCCGAGCTACAGGGCTAGCTGGCTATTCGTGGTTTATTTGGTACTTGACGATGCGATCGTTGCCGGAATCGGACAACCACAGGATCGAATCGCGCAATTCGACGCCTTCCGGGGTGGTGAAGCGGTTCGCGCCCTTACCTGCCCTGCCATCGCCGAGCGTCAGCAACAAATCGCCACTGGCGTCGATGAACTTGACCGCGTGGTTGTTCTTGTCGGCGGCGACAATCATTCCCTGCGGCGTCAGGTCGAGGTAGCGAACACCATTGAAGTCGTACTTTTCACCACCGAGTTCGGCCCTGATTTCGAGATCCGGGGACAGCAACAGCAATCTATCGTTGCCGGCGTCGGCCAACCAGATATCACCGTTGCCGGCGAGCTCGACATCGTGCGGGGACCAGAGGCCGCCGAGCTCGGCAACTACCCTGCCATCCTGGTAAGCAACCAGGTTCCCCGACCAGGCGCCGGCGACGTAGATGCGTCCATTGGGGTGCGCCAGCACTCCCTCGGGCCCGCGAATACGCTCACCCAGTTCGCCCACGCGGCGCGCATCGAGTCCGTCGATGGCATAGATCAGCACTCGATTGTTATGCGTGTCGGCAACATAAGCCCTGCCACGCGCATCGAAATCGACGTCGTGCGTCCCCGACTGATGATCGGCGCCGAATTCGCCGCGAAACTCCAGCGATTGCGCATCGAGTATCGCGACGCGGTTGTTGCCGACGTCGGCAACGAACAGGTAGCGTCCATCGGGCGACAGCTTGAGATCGTGCGGGTTTTGCAGCGGCGCGGTGCTCGCACCGAGGTAAGTCAATGCGAGTCCAGCGGCGGCCAGCGGCCCGCACACCAGGCAAGCAGCAAACAACACGGACAAACGTAACATGACGCTTAGTCCAGGGGCAGCTCGTAGAGCGAACCGAAGTGACCGAGCCTGTCGTCGATGCCGGCGAGGCGCAGCGCGTGCCAGCCCATCGCATGATTCGACGAAGTCAGCGGAATACCGAGGTTCTTCTCCAGCTCGGCACAGGCCAGCATCAGGCGCACCGAGGTACAGGAAACGAAAATCGCATCGACATCGGCATGCCTGATGATTTCGCGCACCGCCGCCTCGATCGATTGCGGTGTGATGCGCGCGACGATGGTATCGCGATCGGAATTGAACGAGCCGAACACCGGCACCTGGTAACCGCGCGCGGCGATGTAATCGCTGACGATTCGATTGACGTCCGCAGGATAAGGGGTAAGCACGCCGATACGGCGCGCCTGGAACGCGTCGAAGGCGGCAAAGGCCGCGGTGATCGGCGTGGTGCAACGGATGCCGGGCTTTGCTTCGCGGATGCGCGCAAACACATTTTCTTCGCCGATAGCCATCGACGCGGAGGTGCAGCCATAGGCCATTACGTCGACCGGGGTGTCCGGGGTTATCACGCGTGCGCATTCGGTAATGCGCGGCTCCATCGCGCGTAGAGTTTCGGGCGTAATGCGGTCCTCGTTGTGAATCCGGCTCTGGTACAGCGCCACGCCGTCGACGCCGGCAAACAGCTGGCGCCACTCGTGCTCGATGGTGTAATCGGTGGCTAGCACGATCAGGCCGATAGACGCCCGGCTGGCAATGCCGCCGTCGATTTCAAAAGGCAGATGCTCGATCAGCCTGGTTTCCACCGGGTTCATCCCGGCGTTTGCTTTACTCGCTGGCTGGCTCATAATTCGCTCTCGATTGAATGTAGTGCGCAGTTACTTTATCACTAAAATTTCCGCGAGGCCCGTCAATTGAGTGATACCACAGACTGTGATTACCTGGTCGTCGGCGGCGGCGCGGCCGGCTGCATCGTGGCACGCCGGCTCGCCGAACACCCCGCAAACCGGGTCATCCTGCTGGAAGCCGGCAAGGCGGACGAAGGCGATCCGCTGGCAACCGACCTGTCGCGCCTCGACGAACAGGACGACAGTTACGACTGGGGTTACCGCGCGCGGCCGCTGGCGGATTCGAGCCAGCAGATATTCTACAACCGCGCGAAGATGCTGGGTGGCTGCGCCAACCACAACGACTGCGCCTTCCTGGTGCCGCCCGCCAGCGATTTCGACGACTGGGTCGCACGCGGCGCCGCTGGCTGGGATTTCGCCGCCAATGCCGCGGCCTTCGCACGCATCGAACAGCGCCTGCACATCGAGTCGAGCCCGCCTGGTAACGCGCTGAGCCGCGCCTTCATCGATGCCTGCAAGGCAAAGGGCTTGCCCGAACTCAACCTGCGCGAGCATGTCGACGCCGGCAGCGGCTGGTTTCCGCTCAACGTCAAGGGCGCCTTGCGCCAGTCTTCGTCGATCGCCTACCTGCACCCGCTCGCGTCCCTGCCCGCCAACCTGCAGCTACGCTGCGAGACACTGGCGACGAAGCTGCTGCTCGCCCAGGGTCGTGCGATCGGTGTCGACACCGAGAGCGGTCCGATTCGCGCCGCGCGCGAGGTAATCCTGTGCGGCGGCAGCGTCAACACACCACAATTGCTGATGCTGTCCGGCATCGGCGCCGGCGCCGAGTTGCAGGATCTCGGTATCGACGTGCTGCATGACCTGCCCGGTGTCGGCAGGAACCTGCTCGATCACGTCGCCGCGAACCTCGTCTGCGAACTGCACGAACCAGCGCCGGCGTGGCGCCTGACACCCTGCGAATCGACCGCGCTGATCCGCATCGACGAATCCGCAGCGGCGCCCGATGTGCTGTTTCACTACGTGCTGACGTTGCGCGACAAGTACAGCGATATCGATCACTACGGCGCCATCGAACATGGCGTCAAACTGTCGCCCAACGTCGCGCGCCCGCGCAGCCGCGGCAGCCTGCGACTGGCAAGCCGGGATTACCACGACGCGCCGCTGATCGATCTGAACTACCTGTCCGACGCCGAGGGATACGACCGACGCATCCTCACCGCCGGCCTGCGCTTCGCGCGCGCACTGGCAGCGACCCCGGCGTTGACGGCCTTCATCAAACGCGAAGTCCTGCCCGGTGCGGAGGTCCAGAGCGACGACGAGTGGCTCGACTATATGCGCGCCACCGCGGAAACCGTGTATCACCCCAGCGGCACCTGCCGCATGGGCCGTGCCGATGACCCGCTGGCGGTAGTGACACCGGAACTGCGCGTCAAGGGGGTGGCAGGCTTGCGCGTGGCTGACGCCTCGGTGTTTCCGAGCATGGTCACCGTCAATATCTGCAATACCGTGATGATGATCGCCGAACGCGCGGCGCAGATGATCCTGCGCGGCTAGAGCCTGCGCAGGCGCGAAGGCATGGTATCGGTGAAGACGATCTGCTTTAATCCGGCCATCGATACATGCAGGAACCCAGCTTGAACCCAGCCAGCGAAGATTTTTACATCATCGCGCGCCAGCCCGGCGCCGAAAACCCGGCGATTCCGACCTGGGCAAGCCACATCGCCAACCCGGCACAACTGGCGAATGCTGCGCCTGCAGCGGTAACGCGACGCGAGGTAGCCGGCGTGCCAGGCGCCTTTCAGTTGCTGAATGTGCTCGCCGCCGACGAATGCGCGCGCCTGGTGGAACTCACCGAAACCCTCGGCTACCTCGAGGATGCCGCGGTCTCGCTGCCGCGCTCGATACGCCACAATCACAGCGCCACCTGGGTCGCCGACGATGCCACCATCGAGTTGCTGTGGCAGCGCTGCCGCGCGCAAATTCACCGCTCCGACGACTTCGACGGCAAGCGCGCCGTCGGCCTGAATGCGCGCCTGCGCTTTTATCGCTACGCCGAGGGCGACTACTTCGCCGCGCACACCGATGGCTCGTGGCCGGGGTCGCGCGTGGTCGATGGCGTGCTGGTCGATAACGCTTACGACGACCGTTGGAGCCAGCTCAGCTTCCTGTTGTTTTTGAGCGAAGATTTCAGCGGCGGCGCAACGCGCTTTTTCGTCGAAGGAGGCGCTTCGTCCGCCAGCGTGGATGTACGCACGCCGCGGGGCGGGGCCCTGTGTTTCCCGCACGGCGTGCACCCGCTGCACTGCGTGCACGGCTCCGAGCCCATCACCTGCGGGGTGAAATACATCATCCGCTCCGACGTGCTGTTCGAACTTTGAGCGCCCCGAAGGGGACCAGGTGATGAATAAGAAACCCTCAGTGCCTTTTACTAGACGGTATCTACGAGGTTGCGAGGCGCATGAAGTGGATCGCGCTGGTGAGATCGGTGGCGTCGATGCGGCAGGCGCTCGCCGCGCGCAGTATCGGTTTGCCGTGATAGGCGATGCCGAGGCCGGCGGCGCGCAGCATCGGCAGGTCATTGGCGCCATCGCCGATCGCGCAACACTCGTCCAGCGTAATTTCCAGGGATCGCGCCACCCGCTGTAACAGGCCGCACTTGAAGTCGGCGTTGACGATCGGATCCTGCACCGCGCCACTGAGTCGACCATCCGCGACCTCGAGGTAGTTGCAAAAATAGTCGTCGAAGCCGAGCCGCCGCGCAATCGGCTCGACCACCTGCACGAACCCGCCACTGACCAATACGCAGTGTACGCCTGCCGCCTTCGCCGCGGCCAGCAGTTCGGCGGCGCCGGGATTCAGCTGCAACTCGCCGACGATATCGTGAAACACTTGCTCGGGCTGGCCCGCAAGCATCGCGATGCGTTCGCGCAGCGCGCTGTCGAAGTCGATCTCGCCGTGCATCGCGCGCGCGGTAATCGCGGCGATACGCTCGCCGAGACCGAGCCGCGCGGCAACTTCGTCCAGGGTTTCGGCGGCAACGATGGTCATGTCCATGTCGCAGATCAGCAGCCGCATCGATGCGGTATTTTCGGGCTGCAGGTAAACGTCGGTGGCGGTCAGGCGGCGGCGCACTGCCTGCAGCAGCGCCCAGGCCTGCTGCGGCGTGCACTCGATGTAAATCACACAGGCATTGCTGCGGTAAGAATAAGGGCCAAGGACAGGCAGATCGCCGAGTTCACGGTGAAATAAGGCCACCGACTCATCGAGATTCACCGCGCTGCACAGCGTCGCCACGAAGGCTTGCCGCGCATCGCTGCGCGGCAACCAACGGGGAGCCTGCTCTGCCTGCTCCTGGCTCATTGCATCGCCGGAAAGTGCAGGTATTGCACATTGGTGATATTCGGCAGCGAACGCAGGTGCTCGAGGTCGTCGTTGCCGAGGCGCTCGTCCACTTCGAGCAGCACCATCGCGTTGCCGTTGCGGGCATCGCGACCGAGATGCATGTTGGCGATGTTGATGCCGCGCTCGGCGGTCGAACTACCGATAGCGCCGATAACGCCCGGCTTGTCCTTGTTGGTGATGTAGAGCATGTGTTCGCCGAGCTTGGATTCGAGCGGAATGCCGCGCACGTCGATCACCCGTGGCCGATGCTGGATCAGCGTGCCGCAAATGCTGCGTTTTTTCGACTCGGTCTCGACCGCGACAGTGATGCGGCAGGGATATTCGTCACGGCCCTCGTTGTGCGCCTCGATCACGTCGATGTTGCGATCGCGCGCCACTTCGCGAGCGTTCACCGAATTGACGTAACTACTGTGATGCTCGAGCACCGCCTGCACCACCTGGATGGTCAGCGGCGACACGTTCAGCTCATTGGCTTCGCCACCGTAGGTGACCGTCAGCGTCTTGATCGGGTCGTGGGTAAGCTGGCCGACAAACGAGCCCAGGCACTGCGCCAGTTGCAGGTAGGGGCGCAGCACCTGTGCCTCCTCGGCGCTGATGCTGGGCGCGTTGATGGCGTTGTTGACCGCGCCGGTGAGCAGAAAATCGCTGATCTGTTCGGCGATCTGGATCGCCACTTTTTCCTGTGCCTCGATGGTGGAGGCGCCGAGATGCGGCGTACAGATGACGTTGTCGAGTTCGAACAGCGGGTTCTCGCGTGCCGGCTCCACCTCGAACACGTCGAGCGCGGCGCCCCTCAGGTGTCCGCTTTGCAGCGCCGCCAGCAGCGCCAGCTCATCCACCAGCCCACCGCGCGCACAGTTGATCAGCATGCTACCCGGCTTCATCTTGTTGAGCGCGTTGGCGCTGATGATATTGGTGGTTTCGGGGGTCTTCGGTACGTGCAGCGAAACGATGTCCGAGCTGCCGAGCAGCGTATCCAGGTCGACTTTCCTGACCCCGAGCCTGGCCGCGCGATCGTCGGTGAGGAACGGATCGTAGGCCTGTACCTTGAGACCGTAGCCAAGCGCCTTGCTGGCGACGATGGAGCCGATGTTGCCGGCGCCGATCAGGCCGAGCATCTTGCCGGTCAGTTCCACGCCCATGAAGCGCGACTTTTCCCATTTACCGGCGCGCGTCGAGCTGGTCGCCTGCGGGATGTGGCGTGCCAGCGACAGCATCATCGCCATCGCGTGCTCGGCGGTGGTGATGGCGTTGCCCAGCGGCGTATTCATCACCACTATGCCGCGCCGCGTGCAGGCCGGCACGTCGACGTTATCGACGCCGATACCGGCGCGGCCGACCACCTTGAGCCTGGATGCGTGCTCGAGCAGCTGCTCGGTTACCCTGGTCGCAGAGCGAATCGCCAGGCCGTCGAAATCGCCGATCATGTCGAACAGCTCGGCCTCGCTAAGCTTGGCGGATTGCACCACCTCGACGCCGCGTTCCTCGAATACGGCCACGGCCTGGCTGGACATGGAGTCGGATATCAACACCCGGGGTTTACTCGTTTCGGGTTTAGTCATTGCTATTTCTCCTGCAGGGATATCTTGAATTCAGCAAACACGTAGTCGAGCCAGGGCACGAGTGCCTGTAGATCGCTGGTTTCTACGGTGGCCCCACCCCAGATGCGAAATCCGGGCGGCGCGCTGCGGTAATTGCCGATGTCGTAGGCGACGGCTTCCTGCTCGAGGCGTGCCAGCATCGCGTCGATCGCCGGCTGTCGCTCCGCGGCGGGTAAGCGCGTGAAGTCGGGGTCGACGATTTGCAGGCACATCGAGGTCGGCGAGCGTGTCGCCGGATCGCGCGCCAGCCAGTCGATCCAGTCGCTCTTGCTGACCCAGGCGTCGACGCACTCGAAATTGTCGCGCGTGCGCTGCCACAACGCCTGCACGCCGCTGAGCGATTCGGCCCAGGATAACGCTGCGTGCAAATCTTCCAGCGCCAGCATGCTCGGCGTGTTGATGGTGGCGCCGCTGAAAATACCGTCGATGAGCTTGCCGCCCTTGGTCAGCCTGAACAGCTTGGGCAACGGAAAACGCGGCGTGGTCGCTTCGAGCCGCGCCACCGCCCGCGGGCTGAGCGCCAGCATGCCGTGCGCGCCTTCGCTGCCGAGCACCTTTTGCCAGGACCAGGTAACCACGTCGAGCTTGCTGAAATCCATCGGCATCGCGTAGGCCGCCGAGGTCGCGTCGCATAGCACCAGGCCCTCGCGGTCGGCGTCCAGCCAGTCGAGGTCCGGCAGGCATACGCCGCTGGTGGTGCCGTTGTAGACCATCACCAGGTCGTGCGCCGGGTTCACCCGCGCGAGGTCGGGCAGCTCACCGTATTCGGCGTCGAAAATATTCAATGCGTCGATGCCGAGCGCCTGCAGGTCCTTCGCCCAGTCGCTGGAAAAGCTTTCCCACACCAGCGCGTCGACCGGGCGCGAGCCCAGTAGCGACCACATCGCTATCTCGAAAGCGCCGGTATCGGAGCCAGGCACGATGCCGAGCTTCCAGTCGGCGGGCAGGCCGAGCAGGCGATGCGAGCGGTCGATGGCGTCGCGCAGGCGTTGCTTGGGGAGTTTGGCGCGGTGACTGCGCCCAAGAAATTCGGTGTTCAGATGGCTGACGTCCCAGCCGGGATACTTCTTGCACGGCCCCGAAGAAAAGCGCGCATCCGCCGGTTTCACGGACGGACGCACGGGAAGGCCGATGGCTTCCTCGTTCATGATATAACCTCTAGTTATGGGTGGTTTGCTCCACCAGGCCCGCGCAGAATAACAGAATCACAAACCGATGCGATCAGTTTTTTTGATAGTTGATCTGTATTTTTTAAATAGCGATACATGGTTACCGCTGTGCCGCAAGTACCACAAGGACACCAACTTTCATGTCCCGCATAGAGCCTCATATTTCAGACCCCCCTGTTACTGAAAATTCGTGTATCCGTCTAAACCGCAGTGTGTCCCTCTAAACCACTGAAATCGCTTACCTTGAAACCGAGATAACCAGACCAGGCCGCGTACCTCACCGATTTCCTGGCGCCGGCCAGGGATTTGAAGCTATAGGCAGGATCATCGTGGGTGGAGTTAATCTGCAACAACGATGTTATTGAGTATAGAAACGCGTGGAGTTTATTCTTGCTGATCTGGTCGCCTTCCAGTTTAATGTCTCGATGCTGAAATCAGGCGGGAGGCGCAACGAGCAACGAATGCCTCGAGCCGGGAAATACACCCTCCACAGGTTCATTTTGGCCGTTGATGCAACGTATTAGAGCCATCCAGGAGCGATCGCCCTGATGAGAACGATAACTGAACTGCGGGGTGACCTGTACGGTGGCGCGACGGCAGCGGTCGTCGCCCTGCCGTTGGCACTGGCGTTTGGGGTTGCTTCCGGCGCCGGTCCGCTGGCAGGTTTGTACGGCGCCATATTCGCGGGGTTTTTCGCCGCGGTGCTGGGCGGCACGCGGGTGCAGATCACCGGCCCTACCGGGCCGATGACCGTGGTGATGGCGCTCATCGTTACCCATTTTGCCGGTAACCCTACGGCCGCGTTCGCGGTGGTGGTGCTCGCCGGCGTTTTTCAGATCATCTTCGGCAAAATGGGGCTGGGGCGATTCATCAACCTGACACCCCAGCCTGTTGTTTCCGGCTTCATGAGTGGAATCGGAGTCATCATAATCATCGTTCAGTTCGCGCCGATCCTCGGCCACCCGGATCCGAGCGGAGGCGTTCTGGAGAAACTGGTGGCGATCCCGGACATGCTGTCAAATGTCAACCTGCATGCGCTGATACTTGCCGCGGCGGTTCTGCTGCTGCTTTTCATTACGCCGGACAGACTGGCCAAATTCGCACCGCCACCCCTGATCGCATTGATAGCCGGCACCATCGCCGCTTTCTACCTGTTCCCGAACGTTCCGTTGATAGGCGATATACCGCACGGGCTGCCGTCACTGGTGATACCAAACCTCGAAGTGGCGGACATCCAGTACATTATTCGCTTTGCGCTGATGCTCGCGTTCCTCGGCTCCATCGATTCCCTGCTGACGTCTATCGTCGTCGACAGCATCACCCGTACCCAGCACGACTCGAACAGGGAACTGGTAGGCCAGGGAATCGGGAACATCGCGGCGGGACTGGTTGGCGGCCTGCCCAGCGCGGGCGCGACGATGCGATCGCTGGTCAACGTGCGCGCGGGCGGGGTGTCCAGGCTAAGCGGCGCGATTCATTCCACGCTGCTGTTTTTGATCGTCATGGGTTTCGGCCAGATCGTACAGCACATACCGCTGTCGGTGCTGGCGGGGATTCTCCTCAAGGTAGGAATAGACATCATCGACTGGGGAGCCATCAAAAGGGTATTTTCCGCGCCGCGCGCCAGCGTCTTCATCATGTTGAGCACGCTGCTGGTTACCGTGCTTGTCGATCTGATCACGGCGGTTGCGGTGGGTTTCGTCATGGCCTCGGTGCTGTTTGTTGCGCGCACCGCGGAAGCGCAGGTCAAGGGCGCCAAATTCCTCTTTGGTGCTGATCAAATTGATGATTTGAGCAGCGCCGAAGAGGAATTGCTCGAAACCTGTAACGGGCGCCTGGTGCTGTTTCACATAGAAGGCCCGCTGAGTTTCGGTTCGGCACGAGATATTGCAAGGCTTATGCAAAGCGAGATCGACAAGGACGTCCTCGCCATCGACCTGCGCGCAGTACCCTTCATCGACAGCTCCGCCTCGGCTGCACTCGACGAAGTCGTCGAACGCCTGGCGGAAGAAGGGGATATCGTTGTGCTGTTCGGAGTTCGTGATACGGTCAGGTCCACACTGGAGCAGACCGGCGTGTTGAGCCGGCTGGGTCGTCAGCACATTTTCAGCAGCAGGATGGAAGCCCTGAGCTTCGCGAAAGCATACATTGCCCGTCGTCACGGCGATTACTCCGACCAATCATCGGAGCCGGGGATTTGATAGTAGAGTCAGCCCGGGTTACTTCTCCAGGCGGCGCAGTCGCGTGCGCAATTCTTCCAGTTCTTCGAGCAATTCCAGCGCGAGCGCGGCACCGGGCGTGTTGACACCGAGGTCGCGTTGCAGGTTGCGGGTAATGCGCACGCGGTGCAGGCTGACGCCGACGAAGCGCCATTCGGCAGGTTCGCCTCCCACTGGATCGATGACACCGTGTTCGACCATTTCAAGCACCTGGCTCTCACTCAGCTCGCAGGCACTGCAAAGTTCCTGCAGGCTCAACTCCTCGTCGTCCTCCACTAGATCACCGGAAATTGGCGTTGGTTTTTCGCTTTTCATAACGGCTTACACTCCGAGCTTCGAACGGGGATTGAAATTGGTCGCCTGCTGGAACTCACCATACGCTCGCTTCGCTGCCTCGCTGGCGGCGGGTGGCAGCGATATCTGCAACACGACGTAGAGATCCCCCGGCTCCTTTGCCGGGATGCCCTTACCCTTCAAACGCAACTTGCGCCCCGCGGCTGAATTGGCGGGAATTTTCAGTTCCAATGCACCGCCGGGCGTAGGCACTTTTATCGTCGCGCCCAGTGCTGCCTCCCACGGGGCGACCGGCAGGTCGAGAAATACATCCTTGCCTTCGACGTGATAAAAGGGATGCGGAGCAAATTGTACCTCCAGGAAGAGATCGCCTGCTCCGCCCCGACCCATGCCCGCGCCGCCCTGCCCGGCCAGGCGGATGTGTTGCCCCTGCCGCACGCCCTTCGGAATGCGCACGTTCAGGGTGCGCTCGCGGGTTACCGGTCGGCCGTCGGCACCGAGTTCCGCATGCTTCAACGTCAACGAACGGTTGCCGCCCTGATAAGCGGTTTCAATATCGATCATCACCCTGGCATGGCTATCGGCACCGCGCGCATGGAATTCGCGGTGCTGGCCTCCCCGGCCCGCGCCAAACCCACGTTGCCCGAACAGGCTTTCAAAAAAGTCGCTGAACTGTGCGTCGTCGTAGCCGGCGCCGTCAAACTCGAATCCCTGGTCCCAGTCGGGCGGCGGCCTGAAATCCTGACCCGCCTGCCAGTTTTCACCGAGCTGATCGTAAGCGGCGCGCTTCTCGGGATCCTTCAGCACCTCGTAGGCTTCGCCAACCTGTTTGAAGCGCGCCTCGGCATCGGCTTCCTTGCTGACGTCGGGATGATATTTTCGCGCCAGCTTGCGATAAGCGCGCTTGATTTCATCCTGGGTGGCGTCCCGCTTGACCCCGATGATGTCGTAGTAATCCTTGAATTCCATTAATTGCTCCAACTCGGGTAGCTGCGCAGCAGCCAGGTTGAGAGGGCTGCTGTATTACACTTTGCATTCGATTTTACATTTTCAATAATTTTGCAAGTTGCCGCAGCAGGCATCAATGACTTGTGTCAGTTTTCCGCGGGTATTTCCGATCCCCGCTTACAAGGTCCGATACTTTAACTAAAAAAGCACCTGAAGCCTCGAATTACTCGTTACCCCGCATAAAACTTCAGCTTGGTAAACTCCGCCACCGGACAGGCGTGCGTACCTCTGCAACCCCATTGGTCATGGAGGTGCTCAACCCTCGGTTCAGGGGGTGCGTCCATGGGCACATAAAATAATAATGATTGCAGCTGGAAATGAGTACACTGTTCAAATTATGGCCGCAAGACGTGAATGCATGGGGGATGCGTGCAATCAAGCGTGGCGCAAGTCAGGGGGTATATCGGCAGATGAAAAAACTCAAGAACGAGAAAGAGCTGGTGAAAAAGGCGATCGAGGCCGGCATGAAATATGGTGAAGAAAGAGGAGTCGTCGAATTCGAGCCCACGGATTCGCAAACCGAAAAAATCGAATACATTTACCGGCTGTTGGTACACGACAAGATAATACAGCCCGTTCCACAGGAGCAGATTTCCCAGCTGGCGATGAAGCACAGGCTTGCCATGTGGGCGTCGAAACTGAAATGAGCCGGATGCAGGAAATGGGGCCGAACCTGCAGGCAAAATTTAAGATGTACTAGCCCGGCGCCGGGATTCACCAGAACAGGCAGCGAAACTGCTGCCTGCAGGGGCGCAAAACGGTTTGTGCAATCCAGCGAATGACGCGCTCGACGATGACCACCAGGCGGTAAACCGTTTCCGCAATCAACAGCGAAAACGTCAGCGGCGAATGGGGGCCTCGATCTTCAGGGTTGCTCACCAGCTGTCTCCTGTTTGGGTTCAGGCGGAAAAAAAAGAATCGTGCGGACTCCTCTTCCAGCGATTCGGGCAATAATAAATTAATTCATCGGCAGCGTCATTCCAGCTGAGCCTCCGTTCGTTTCATCTGGCGCAAGGAAGCCAGGGATTTGCAGGCCTTGCAATCTTATTCGAACGCACCGAAACAGGTATACTTGCGTGAAAATACCGGCGCCAGCCCGGCGTGACATACTCCCCTGAAAACCGAGACCTGACCATGAAAATCACCGACATCGAAATCCACCTGCTCGGCGGGCCCGAAGAAGACCGGCCTCACTGGGTCAGCCACTTCCCGGTGCCGGCGGCCAACGAACTGCTGGTGATATTGCACACCGACGCGGGTATCTCCGGGTTCGGGCTCGGCAGCAGCAATACCTCGCTCACGGCAACCGCGGCAATGTTTGCCGATGGACTGAATGAACTGATCATCGGCAGCGATGCGCTCGCCCCGGAGCGGTTGTACGAAAACCTGTTCGCGCAGAGCTGGCGCAGCGTCATGGCGCAGAAGGGCTGGAGCAAGGCGCAGCTGGTACTCGCCTCGGCCGCGGTCGACATCGCCATGTGGGACATCCTCGGCAAGCACAGCGGCTTGCCGCTGTACCGGCTGTTCGGCGGCCATCGCGACCAGGTTCCCTGTTACGTGACCTGCGCCTACTACCGTGACGGCAAGGACCTGGAGGAATTGCGCGAAGAGATGCAAATGCTGGCGGCGCAGGGGCACCGCGCGTTCAAGGCCAAGATCGGCGCGCTGGACATCGAGCAGGACATGCAGCGCCTGCGGCTGGTGCGCGAGGCTATCGGCGCCG
>Ga0209536_100007564_pt1 | contig 16459 bp, 16 predicted proteins | sample DeeMarSeWOR28_12_FD_187461 | JGI IMG/M metagenome (GOLD analysis project Ga0209536, IMG submission 187461) | Marine sediment microbial communities from White Oak River estuary, North Carolina - WOR-2-8_12 (SPAdes) (version 2) | ecosystem: Environmental > Aquatic > Marine > Intertidal zone >... | reverse complement strand
ATTCCTCAAGCACTTTATCTTTGCATCCTGAAAAAATAAAAAGAATAAGTATAGGAAAAAGTATCCTGCCGGTAAATCCAGTAACTGAAGGTTTCATTTTTATTCTGTTTAAATTAATACTAATTACTATATAAATATTGACGATAATAATTATCAGGAAGCGTTTCCTCCTTAAATTCGTTTTCTGAGAGATCTATCCATAAAATTTTCCCAAAATAACCTTTTTCCATATTGATTAACTCCATATACTATTCTATTTTATAACTCTTTTTCATTTACATAAATGTAAAAGCAAAAAGAATCTCAATTAAACAAGTTAATTGCAAATTATTTTAATGACTTAAAAATCAAATTATTTTAAGCTTTTTTCGACTTATTTAATAAGAGATTGGATGAAATTCTTCTTTGGTGAAGCCCCATGATTTTAAAATATATTCTGCCTCATTCATTATATTTTCAATCAAATCTTTTAACGGCATAATATTATTTAAGAATCCTATTGAAGGTGAGGGGACACTAGTTCCTCTCAAAGTTCGATGGTAAAGTCTGCGATGGTAATCTTCTGTGAAAATATCTATATTCAAGTTCTGTCTCTTCCTTTCTATCGAGAATGGACTCTCTTTAGTGGTCAAGATTGCTGTTCCAATGCATACCGCATCAGCACCCATTGCTAAAGCTCCAAGAAAACCTCGAGCATCACCTATCCCTCCAGCAGCAATAAGAGGTGTCTTAAGAATTCTCCGCCCCATTGTCAGATTGACAAGGGTTGAATGCTGAAACGGATTCTTATATCCTGCAGACTCGATGCCCATTAGAGTTATTGCATCAGCTCCTGCCTCTTCTACAGATATGGCATGTTTCATTAGTGGACACTTAGGAAACCAATAACACCCAGCATCATGTATTCTCTCACCAAGAAAAAGTGCTTGATATGCGGATGTTGTAAATATATTTACTCCGGCATTTATAGCCATCTCCAAATAGTCCAAATATGCTTGTTTATCCCCATCCGGATTAATCGTAATGTTCACACCAAATGGTTTATCAGTAAGTTCTTCCATTTTTTTAAGTTTGTCTTTAAATTCTCTAATTTCATAATTCATGGATGTAATTACTCCAAAACCACCCGCGTTCGAAAATGAGGCGGCAAACTCAACGGTACCATATCTAGCAAACGCAGCCATTATTAAAGGATATTTAGTTTTAGTTAATTTTGTAATACGAGTTTTCCAAATCATAAATTCCAACAGCTTCACTCAGATTGGTTATATTAATCTGGAAGAAAACCAAAAAAAATTTTATGATTAATTGAATTAAAGAAGAAATTTCTAACACATTTATTTTTCATAAAAAGAAACTGGAAAACAAAAAAAAATTAAATTAGTGATTAAATAACTAACTTTTTCTTTTTTGGATTATATAAATTAAGGTTATAATGATTCCCATAGACGCATTTAACAAAATTGGGATTTCGAAGCCAGGAATCGCCGCAGTTGTAGGCAATTCTATAGAAAATTCATAAATTATATTTGTTTCATTATCTTTTATTTGATAACCTATCCAAGCTCCATAAGTTTCATCATAAGTCCATGTTTCAGTACAATTTTCTAAGTATATATCCAGAACAGGAGGGAGTAGAGGAAAATCTATAACAAGATCTCCCGCTCCAGCATTATGAACAACAGTATTACCTAAATTCTGCCATTTTGGGGCCCAAGTAATTTCATCTAAATATTGATCCACAGGTGTAGGTAATTGAGCAAAATATAGTGCCCCATTATAGATAGTAGTATTCTGACCCCAAATTAAATTAGTCCTCCATGTAATATTCTTCGGACTATAAAAACTCCGAACAACATAACCAACAAGATCTGGAGTGCTTCCAAACTCCCCTAAAGTCCAATCCCAGTTATCTGTTGTATAATTTACCCCATCCTCCCCAAGAAGATCTATATTAAAATCAACAGCAGTTACAATAGATTTTTTTTTAGCACCTACTTGTAAAGCTCCAGAGCCAAACAGCCCTTCAAAAAGTCCAACATAACCTGTGCCAAATAAATCTTCCATGCTTTGGTTGTTTGCAGTTCTTACTATCAAGATCTTCTGATCTCCGGGTGCTCCATGAAATGTATAAGTTCCAACTTGGGAAGTAGCTGGTGGGGTAATTAATAACATCATACTTACCACTAAAAGGAATGATATCATTAATTTTGGTTTATTCATTTTAAATCATTTTTTAGTTTTATATACAAAGACTTGTAATTAATCTATATTTTAACTGGTTTCTATATAAATATTCCTATAGTTCTACTATTGACGTATGCTTCTGGATTTAGTGAATACAATGAATTTTTATATTAAATTACTGTGTTTGAGACTATAATCAATCGAAAAAATTAATTAACAAACAAACAGTAACTAAAAATATGAAATACCTTTCTCCAGAGAATAATTTCGAAATTTATTATAAAATTAGTGGAAATGAAAATAACCCCAAAATGGTTTTAATTCACGGTCTTTTTTTAAACAGCGATTGCTGGCGGGAACAGCTGAAAACATTTGAAGACCAATTTTATATTCTCCGTTTTGATCTTCGTGGACATGGAAGGACAACAAAACCAAAAAAACGCTTTACAATTCGAAATTATGTAGATGATATGTACAGTTTATTGACATACCTAAATTGGACAGAAAACCTTTACATTGTTGGGCATTCACTTGGTGGAATGGTTGCCCTTGTATACGGGCTTGAAAACCCTTCTAATATTAAAAAAATGGTTATCGCAGATAGTTTTTGCTTTATTAGCCAAGAAGCAATTACCGACGTTTTAGGTCGAGTAAATAACTCCAAGCTTGATAACTTCGCATTAGGTATAAGTAAACGAGGTTTATCTCCTTATAATGAAGACACCGCAGAATTTGTAGCAAAAATAGTAACCGATCATATGACAAAAAAGGACTGTCTTAGTGCTACTGCGGCTTCTGCGGGATTTAATGTCTGCGAAAATTTAAAATCACTAAATATTCCAGTATTGGTTTTAGTTGGTAATAAAGATATTACCACTCCAGTGTGGGCAAGTGAAATGATTCATGAATGGTTACCCCAATCAGAATTAGTTATACTTCCTGATGCAGGGCATCTGACAATTTTAGATCATCCGAGAGAGTTTAATAACCAAGTAATTTCATTTTGGGAGAAGTAGGAACCTGAACTTAATTATACCTTCATTCCATGACCATCCTATTCGAGCTGAAACAAAAACAACTAAATAACCTAAACAGCTCTGTAGATTGGCCATTTTCTCCACACATATGCAAACAAGAGTTCAATCCAAAGAAACCATAAAATAAATGGTGTCGGATTCATCCTCCAATAACTTATATTATCCCCAAAAAGAAATGGGGATAAAAGGTAATAACAAATAAAACTAAATGTTCCAATTGACATAACTAGCAAAAATCTAAAAAGAAAATTCTTCCATTGAGGAAATTTTTTTGGCCAATTGTCAAAAAATAAAGATACTAACACAACGGCACAAATGAGAAATATCGCATAAGTAATACTCATCATGTACCAACCTTTAAATCTAGTTACAGCATCAGGCGGTGTTCCCCCAATCGCAATAAAGAACGGATCGAATAAATTTTTAACAATAATATCAGGAAAAAAATAGGAAACTAGTAAACCTAACAATGTACAAGATGCAAATGCAATAATTCCTATATAAGGTTGTCTCTTCCCCAATTTACTCCACGGCCAATACTCAAAAGCCATAAGTGTGAGAAGTGAAAAAAAGATCAACCATTGAGTCCATCCAAGTGAAAAGGCGTAACTGGGAAAAAAAGTGATGGGTTTAACTGCTGAAGCCTCAGAAGAAGCCATAGGGTTTCCCGCGGGGATAAATATTAAAAACCAAACAATTAGGGCTATTGTGTTACCAATGATCCAAACAATTGTTCCTCGTTTGGGTTGTTTTATCTTAAAAAATGGCCAGTACATTGTACCAGCAACCCAAAGGACCGCAAAAGAAAAACAAGAACCACTTAAAGCACCGAAAATTGATGCACCAACAAACCATGCGATATAAGAATTTGGGTTTTGACCACTATAAACTGATATAAATAAAGGTAAAAACACAAGAACGAAAAGACAAATAATCGCCCCATTAATGACAGTTCCTACAAGACCTACCTTCCAAGGTTTTTTAAACCAATTGTAATAAGGCCAATTCTCAAACCAAATAGCCCACACTACACCAATTAGCCCAAATCCACCGATTACAGTAGCCCATGCCGTAATTTCCATCTCTTGTAATGGTAAAGGATTATGCCAACGGGGATCAAAAAAAATCCACCAAGTGACTAAACTTATTATAAACACTATTATAATTGAAAGAATGCCAGCGATAGGTTGCTTATATCGAGCCATTACAATCATTGGTGCTTCATCAGCAGAGGGGATACCTACTTTTTCTCCAGCGAGAGCCATATTGACCACTCATCTATTATTAAATGAATACTTATTTTAAAAATAAAATTAAGATATTATCATTTATTAATGATAGATCCATTTTAACTTCTTTAAATCTTCTTAAGTAAGGAGAACTAATAAAAAGTATTGCTAAGTAGGAGATAATCTTGGACAAAAAACATTTTAAATTTAAATACAAATTTGTATTACGAAATACAATTAAACTAAATTTAACCTAAAATCTGCAAAAAGGTAAAAAAAAATGAAAAAAACTAGAATAATTACAATTTCACTCTTAGGATTGCTATTATTAGTACCATTTATGACACCTACGATTGCTGCACCAGCTGCCTACGTTCCTGTGGCAGAAGAAGAGGAATATCTGTGGGAGTTAAATCAGTATAACGCTAATTTTGGTCAATTTTTCATAGATAATATGAGCGATGTACTAGGCGTAATCTTTGCCCAACCAGCAGAATGGCAAATATCTACAGTATATAGCGGTTGGAGCTGGGACGACATTCTACCCCAATCTTCATGGCCTCTTACGGTCAAGGCCATTTTACCTGAAAATACTAGTGCATTACTTTCTGATTATTTTATCTTTGACAATATAACTTATACACCAGTCTTCCTTGGTGCTGGATATAATGTTATCCATTGGCCACCAAGTAGTCTCTTCTACGATGATACCTGGTATATCGTAAACGATACTGCAAGTTTTGCAAAACAGAGTATATACGGTTCCGTGGCATTTTCTCCTTATACATTGATGGGAGTCCCATTTGGACCAAAGAATATAAACTGGACAGAATTTGTAGGGTGGGTTAACTGGGGAATGGGTAACTTTTGGACAGGGGATGCTGTAAACACTACAGCAACTGCTTTATCCAACGGATATTCATTGTCAGTACCTGCCTCCGGTTTTGGAAGTAATACACTGCCAATAACTATAAATGTTACATATTCAGCTGATGGTATTCTTAATAACTGTACGTTCGAGTATGGAACTCTCATGCTTTTCTTTTATGAACTCGTTTCATATACCGCTGATGCAGTAAATCCAGTAATAACAGATGCTCCAAGTGATTTAATCGTTGATCACGACTATACTGGAGAAAGTTTTTCATGGACAGCAACAGACGCAAATCCCGGTAATTATACGATAACGCGTGATGCAACTCCCGTCGTAACAGCAACTCCATGGGTAAATGGTACACCAGTGGTTTACAATATTCCGGATGGGTTAACACCAGGTACTTACACATTTCAAATCACTTTTGAAGATATAGGTGCTAATGTTGCATCTGATTCAGTAGTGATGACAATAAACGCTCCTGATACAACAGATCCTGTTATAACAGACGCTCCAAGCGATTTAGTTCTTACAGTTGGAGCTACGGGCCAAAGTCTTTCGTGGACAGCAACAGATGAGTATGCTGGTACTTACACTATTAGAGCAAATGGATCTCTTGTTGTTGTAACAGCAACTCCATGGGTAAGTGGTACACCAGTTATTTACAATATTCCGGATTTCTTAAACCTTATTCCGGGTGTTTCTACATATGAAATTACTTTTTCAGATTCTAATGGTAACACTGCGTCTGATTCAGTTACAGTGACTGTTAACCCACCTGCAGCACCAGCTACCATTCCTGGATATGAAACTTTAATAGTCATCGGATTCACCAGTATATGTATTGCCAGTTTAGTAATTTTTAAGAAGAAAAGGAAATATGTAGCAAACTAAAAATCTAAATTTATTAATTTTTTTTTAAAATTTTAACTTGACACTTACGAATATGATTTCTTGAATTCATATTTCTGAGTTTTTTTTAGCTGATCTCTCAATTGAAAATCTATAATCTGTAAAATTATAAATAACGATCTAGGGTTCTTTGAGTTTTAATATAATTTATCAACTTACTACTGTCCTTCCAGTATTTAAAATCTACCATGAACCCTTCTGCCATTTTAGTAATCGAATCATTAAAATTATCGAACTTAATTGGATCTGTCGTAAACATAGCATTGTTTACCGTCTCTCGAATAACCCAAACTCCAAGCGGTACGACATATCCCCCAGAAACTTCACGAAATATGAGAACTCGGGCTTGTCTTTTAATTTTATATAAATACTCACAAACTGATTTTCGAGCAGCATAATATGCACCGGTGATATTGCTTGCATAATTTTTTCTCCCGCCATAAAATTCAAAATCAGTCATTATCTGTGGTTTCAAATTTCGATTCTTTCCATCGAGAGATATATTCCACAAGGTATTCGGTGCCCAAACTTCGTTCATTTCATACATAAACTTTCCCGGAAATAACAGAATTTTAAAATGGTTATCAAGATAAGTAGCTTCAAATATTTGATAATCATCTATCTCGGGAAACTTTTTAATTTCTTTAATCAAACCCTTTGAGATTATATCGTCAACCGCAGTTATTGTCCATCGAGTAGGTACAATTCTGCGTCTTTTTTCCTCTCCCAGAAGACCTGCCGAAAAGATTCTTTTTATTGTTGACTCTGGCACTTGTCCCTTAAAATAAAGGTGTTCTGAAACAGCTTCAGTTGCTTTGAGATCTGTATCAGAAACACAATATTCTACTTGAGGATGTACTTTAGTATTCTCAGTTATAGTTATTTTTTTAGTCATACCAGAAGGACCCATTGGTAATGCGTGATTATCCATCATCATCCTCAAGTTCATCTTTTCTAATTTAGTCTCTGTATCAACTGGTCTGGCTGCCATGGAGAGCTCTTGGGATGTTTCTAAGAGCTTTTTAGTTTTTATAGGGAGGGTACTTTTTCGGCTCTTACGACCAATAAACACATTAGTTTTAAAATTACTCCTAACCAGACTACTTCTATATCTAATAACATCAACCATTTTTTTACCAAACCACAGCTCTGGAGCGTCAAGGATATGATAATCTGAAATGTCAAGTCCGGTCTCGAATTCTTGATAAGGAACTAATGGTCCTAAATAAACATTAGGATAACTAAAGTGCCCTACGAAAAACCCGGGAGGGCTTGCCCCAAAAATTTCTACGTCTCTCTGAGTTTTATCAATCTCAAAGGGAACCATAGATTTTAATACAGATTTCTTTAATAAGATAGGGCAAGTTTTCTTCCCACATAATAACCTTCCCCCTTTACAGCGAAGGCAGATGTTCTTTTCAGTTGGAGGACGAACCACTTTTTTTCTCAAAAAGAATATTCTTCTAAGGTAAAATAAACCTATCTACTATAAAAAATGATATAGGGTTTAAATTTTTAATATTTATATTTAAGAAACACAATTTAAATTGAATCATCACCGAGATTGTACTTAAAAATCAATCATTATAAGATAGGCTCTAAAGCATTGCACATAATGAATGATTTAGAAATTTTTTTTACGTCAATTTCATTTATTATTTGTTGATAAATATGAGTTTTAAAATTAAAAACAATGTTTTTTGGGTTGGTAAAACGGATTGGGATATTAGAAAATTCCATGGAAATGAATATTCTACACATCGGGGAACTACTTACAATTCATACCTTATTAAAGAAGAGAAGATTGCGTTAATTGATACTGTTTGGAAGCCATTTTCAAAAGAATTTGTTAAAAATCTGTCCAATGAACTTGACTTAAATAAAATTGATTTTATCATTGCAAATCATGCAGAAATTGATCATAGTGGAGCACTTCCAGAACTTATGGAAAAAGTACCCGATAAACCGGTTTACTGCACCGCAAATGGAGTAAAATCAATAAAGGGGCACTATCATAAAGATTGGGATTTTAAAGTTGTAAAAACGGGTGATACTTTAAATCTAGGAAATGGTAAGGATTTATTATTTGTGGAAATGAGAATGCTTCATTGGCCTGATAGTATGGCATGTTATTTAACTAAAGACAATATACTATTTAGTAACGATGCTTTTGGTCAGCATTACGCTAGTGAATTAATGTATAATGATCTTGTTAATCAAAATGAGCTTTTTGTGGAATGCATAAAATATTATGCTAATATTCTCACACCATTCAGTACACTTGTTGATAAAAAGATAAAGGAAGTTTTAGGGCTAAATATCCCTATTGACATAATTGCACCAAGCCATGGAGTTATTTGGAGAGAAAACCCTACTCAAATTGTAGAGAAATATCTAGCATGGGCAAATGCATACCAAGAGGATCAAATTACAATATTATATGATACAATGTGGGAAGGAACAAAAAGAATGGCAGTAGCAATTACAAAAGGAATTCGTGAAATTAATCAGAAGATCAATATAAAATTATTTAATACAGCAACCACAGATAAAAACGATATAATTACAGAAATTTTTAAGTCAAAGATTATTCTTGTAGGGTCACCAACGATAAATAAGGGAATTCTTTCCTCTGTTGCTGAAATCTTGGAGATTATAAAAGGATTGAGCTTCAAAAACAAAAAAGCAGCATCGTTTGGTTGTTATGGTTGGAGTGGAGAATCTATTAAAGTTATTAATGATCTCTTAGAGAAGAGTGGATTTTCAATTATTAATGATGGCATACGTAGATTATGGAACCCTGATCATGAAAGTGTAGAAAAGTGTATAGAATTCGGTAAAGGTATTGCAAATGAACTAAATTAAAAAAAAATAATTTTACTACTCTTTTTATTTTTATTTATTCCCTACCTTTATAGCCTTTCGAGGACAAAGATCGACACAATTATTATAATAGTAGCATTCTTCTTTTTTACTTTCTCTTCCAGCTCGATGTGTGGGGCAAATTTGTTCACAAAACCCACAATCATTACAATCTTCTGTTTTTACATAGTTTTAAAGACCAAAACGCCCGATAATAGATGCGATTGTGCCAATTGCACAAAATCATCTGCATTAAGAATGATATATTCAATAAATCACAAAAATTTCACAGTGAATTTACTTAAGTGTTTTTTAAGATTGAATCTGTCCAGAATCTCGATTGACACTTAATACCTGTTGAGTTAATGTACCAAAATTTACTTGATTAAACATGGTTCTATTGCGCATCATTGTTTCTAAGAAAAATATTCGCACAGAAAAGACTCCGTCGTTTCTAATAATGGTAGGGAGCAATGTCCATTTTGCATAGTAATAGTTTGCTTTACAAAACTCTAATCCCTTTTCAAAAAGTACTTTTTCTTCAGAATTTAAAATGTAATTTGACTTAACTATCTCCCTACTTTTCGAGAAATGAGATCCTCGTTGTAGGTTTAAAAAAATTTCATTATCCCTAAATTCATAATTATAAATAACGTAATAAAAAGGTAAAACTCCAGGTAGATATTTTTGATGAGTTTCAAGATTGGAGGACACCCAGACTCTGGAAACAATTCGATAAATGTAATAGGTAATGAAAAAGGAAGTGTAGATGTCGATTAATAGCCGAATGAAAAAAATATCCACAGAATTAGCATGAAGTGATATCAGAACTATAATAAAAGCTAGAGAATTTATCATTGTAAAGAAGCTCCCAGCTTTTTCAACATAAAAACTATGCTCTTTTTTAGATAATGGAAATAGATAGGGGATTTTAGTCGTCGTAAGAAGATCCATTGAAACATGCAATCCATAAAATGAAGAACCAATAAGCCATACAATAAAAAATGGTCTGGATCTCAAGCTAGAAAATATAGAGCCTATTAAAGAAGATATTATTATCCCGGTAATATATGAATGAGAACCTCCGCGATGCTCAAGATAATTGGACTTAATAACCCGTTTTAATGGTGTTATAAAGACATCCAAATCTGGTAAAATTGAGAAAAAAGTAGCTAAAAAGAGATAATCTAAGGTAACTCCCTTGAAAAAAAGTAAGTATAACAAAGCTCCAACAACTGAATGAGTAAAGAAGTCCATAAGGTAGCACTAGTAATTATATTTCTTGAAAGAATTTAGAAATATAATAACCTTTTTGCTATTTTTTATAATTAATTCTGCTTAACAATTTTTAGGTTTTCTTTTTTTATAGACTCATTTTCGTCATTAGGGATTCCATCAAGTTCTAGAATTTCCAATTTAGGTAAAAAAGAGAGATCCTTTAAATTTTTAATAGGATTATTTGATAGCGCAAGGTATCTAAGATTCCTTAAATTCTCCAATCCTTCAACGTCTTCAATTTGGTTATCGCTTAAATCTAAATGCTCAAGATCTATTAGTTTATCTAAACCTTCAATTTTTTTTATTTTATTCTTATTTAAAAGTAACTCTTTTAAATTTCTGAGATTATCTAAGCCCTCGATCTTTGAAATTTCATTCCCACTTAATTCTAGGTCTTCTAGATTTGAGAGTGAATCTAATCCACTAATTTTGAAAATATGATTTGCTTCCAAATGAAGCTTTTTCAGGTTAACTAAGCCTTCCAATCGCTCAATTGAAGATATATTATTTTTCTCAAGATAGAGCTCCCTTAAATGAGAATTTTTACTTAATCTTCTTATTTCACTTATATTATTTAAGTTAAAATGTTCTAAATACAGATTCCCTTTGTCAATAAACACTTTTTTCTTCCTGATTTTTACAAAATCCATATCCTATAAATAGAAATTTACCTTTTTTAGGAGTCCTAATTTAAATTATAATTCTTGTACTGGTTTGAGTTATAATTAAGTAATTATGATCAATTATGAAATAAGAAAATTCATTTGAAAAATGTTAGTGGATTACAGAATCGAATCAAACTCTAAATTATTAGAATTCATTATTTTTCTAGCCATTTTTTTAAAACTAAAGAGGATATTCTCGTTTTCTTTTGAGGAGGTCATAACAAAATCCGTTTCATTCCGTTTTTGAAGAAATTTTTCAATAATATATTTATCAACTTTCGATTTCTTATCTACACTTGCGATTAGGTCTAATTTTGTCCCAACTAGGATTTTCGGGTGATTCTGAAGGTTATATTGAATTAATTTTTCATACCACCATTCTAGCTTAATAAGAGATTCCAAGTTGGATAAATCAAAAACAAGAAATATTCCATTCGCACCATTAATGTAATAATTAAAGAGTGTTTTAAATTGTTCTTGCCCTCCGAAATCCCATATCATTAATCGTATGTTTGTTTCTTTGCCGTTTACGATTATTGGGATATTATGTGAATAAAAATCTATCCCAACAGTAAGCTGGGTTTCGGCATTAAACGTATCAAAACATAACCTCCTAGCCATGCAAGTTTTCCCAACCGCTCCACTACCTACAAGGCAAATTTTGAAAACGTAGCTGATAGGCTTATCATCCATTATTATTCTCACCGAAACTCTAAATACTTGGCTTTTAAAGAGTATTACCAAATATCATAATAATTTTGATTATAAGTCAATAAAAATAAGGCTATTATTTATATGTATTTTAACTTATTTAGAAAAAATTCCTCGAATATGAGTAAAATGATCCGCTAGCCAAATACTATCAAATCCTAAGCTTTCAATTAACCTCCAACGTTCAACCTCTTTTTCCCAAGGTTGGTTCTGGATAGTCAACACACCAAATTTAATTTTGTTTGTCATAAAGAATCTCTCCTATATTTTTTCCATAAGTATAATAAATAATTGAAAGAAATATTTTTACTTTTAGTGACCCCCCTCTTACTTTTTAAACAAGACAAAATAATATAGAATAATTCATGTTAACCATAACTGAATCATGGTAAAGATGAAAAAGCCAGAAAAAGGAGATATTAGATGGGATATATTAAAGAAACGGCAGATTTAATTCAAGAAACATTAAAGGGTGTTTCAAATAAAAGAAAGTTTAAAAAATTAATAGACAATATGATTTTTGCTATAGAAACTCATACAGTAAGTGGATATTTCCTTTATAAGTTTAAACTGCTGGAAGAATTAGCCCCTCTTATCAAATTAAAAGTGAAACGAGACAAAGAATATCTGGATAAATATAAAAAAGTAAAAAGATACTATAATCATCATTATAAGAAAAGAGTATTACCTTTGTAACCTACAAACTTTCTTAAGATTGAGATAATAACTCAATTAAAGCTCTTGGAATCTCTTTATAATCGTTTACAGCGTAAAACTTTCCTCTTCCTGCCTTCGCTATCTCTTGACAGGTGTGAATACCTTGAGCAGCATCATTTTCTGCTGGCATCCCTATTACATGTAATTTTGGAAACCTCTTTGCAATTTCAACAGGATTGTCACCTCGATTAAAGATTCCATCAGAAATTAAGATTCCAAAACGACTTTTCCTATTATCTCTCGTTTTATTTAATTCTTCCAACCCTTTTTCTAAACCACTATAAATATTTGTAAAACCCACTGCCTCAGAATCCAATATATCATCAATAATTTTTATTACTTGTTTTTTTTGATTAATTTTTTTCAAAGCCATTGCATCAGAATTAAATAAGATTATGGCATAATCCTCTTTTTCCATATTATAGGCTAAAACTGAGGTAGTTAACGCAGCATTTAATAATAATCGTCCATACATACTGCCGCTCGTATCTAATATTAAAGCAACTTTCCTTTTCTGCCGCTTTCTTTCAATACCAAAGATATCTTTATAATTTAGGCTCTTTTCATAAATCTTTAGGGGATTATGTTGAATTGTTTCATCTAAGCTAAATTCAGGCATTCCAATTTTATAGTTCGGAACTGCTTTTTTAAATTGACCTCTTATTCCCCTACTTGTTATCTTTAATGATAATTTTAGTATGCTTTGACGAGCTAACCGTCTAAAAATTGATTTATATTTTTCTGAAATAGGACGTCGAATAAAGAAATAAATTTCAGCCATAGTATCACCCGATTCTTTAGCTTTTTCAGCGAAAAATCTTACACCTTCCTCTGAATCTAAAACATCTGATGCAGCGTAAACGTTTGCTTTAAGTAATCCCATTATTGCTTCAAGATTTTTATGCTGTATTGCCAGATAAGTTAGGTCTTTAATTTGTCGGTAATCTAGAGTATTAGCTAAATGTTTGTAATAATCAGGTTTTTTCTTTTTTTTTCTCGCAATTTCATATGCTAAAATCTCTTTATCCTGTCTACTTTCAGTATGTCTAACGTGCGGCATTTTCTCAATCCCAGCAGGATCTTCCTCTGAGAAATCATCGATTATTGAAAATCCACTTGATTTAAAACAGCTAAAACAATATTAGTTATAATTTCCTTTTTAGATTGTGTTAAACCATCTTCAAGTTCAATTCTATTATACAAGGACATCACAGCTGCCTCAACCCAATTACTAGAGCTGTCAGAATTGTCATATTGATCCATAAATGTAGCCATATCTATTGCTCCTCTTATAGAACTACCCCTACGTATTGAAGTAGTAGTTCTAGTAGCCTGGACAATTTCTTGAGAAATCTTTGCAATTTTATCTGAAGCTGTTTTAGACTCTTTCTTGATTATTTGAACTTCTTCTTCAGGTGGTTGATATGACAGGTTTATCCAAATAAATCTATCCTTCAATGCTTCTCCTAGTACTGTAACTCCGACGTGAGCCGCTGGATTTTGAGTGGCAACTACAAAGAAGTCTTTATGTGCTTTAATTACCTTTAATTTAGATATGTCCAATATACCTTCATCAAGAGCAGTTAATAAAGAATTTTGAGTGTTTTCAGGCATTCTATTAATTTCATTTATAAATAAACATCCTCCGTTCAGCATAGCTGAAGCTAATGGACCATATTTATAAGAATCTTCATTGTACCCCTTAGCTATTACAAGAGGGGGATCAAAATACCCCACAAGATTATGAGGGAGCAATTCTTCACTGCAGTCAACTCTAAAGAAATTTGAAGGATTTGTGGATGCGTCATTTGAACTATAATATTCTGCAATCGCCTTAGCTAAAGTGGTTTTACCAACTCCTACATTTCCTTCTAATAAGATATTCTTACCAACTAAATGAGCTAATACTATTTGCTTTAATTCTTCAGTTCTCCCAATTATATCAAATTTAGTTTGTATTTCTGAAACGATATTGCTCGTATTAACCATACTTGTCAAAATTAATCATTTCTAAAATAATTTTTGATTGAAAAATGAATAAATAATCATTAAATTATTGGTTATCTATTAAGTACTAATCAAGAATTAACAAATATTTAAATCTTTACATTCTTCAATTGAGATTGCATAGCACCGTCACCCTTTCATGGTAATATTTAAATATCATTCCTTCTTATTATAACTTAGTACATAATTTCTTACTTTCTCCCTTTTTGAACTGCTTAAAATGTATCTATTCATATTTTTACTACTTCTAAATGCATTTTATTGTCTCAGACTTGAAAGACTTTTAAAAAAAATTAAAAAAAATATAGCTTAAGAATGGATTTGTGTTTGTTTCTCTTTTTCTAATTCCATTAAAACAACTAAATTCGTCCTTTTCCAGAGGTTCCAAGAAATAAATCCGATTGTTAGAAGTAGAATTGGATATATTATAACTTCTAATAAAGCAGGGTTTGCATTATATCCAAATAGGGCTTTTAGTAATGAACCAATTATTTCAAGCCATATGGGAGTCATTGGATTACCATCAGGAAAACTTTCAGGCAGAATATGCTTGATATTCCAAACTTCCTGAATAATAGGATTAATTACGCCGGCTTCAATAAACTCATGGATTCCGTATGTTATCAAACCAGCAGCAAATAGAATTAGAATTGCATTTGTAACTTTAAAGAATTTTGAGAGGTCGATTGTTTTTATACCATAGAAAGTTAAAACACCAATGAGCGCAGAAATTCCAAGACCTATTGCAGATCCTAATATGATGCTAATTTGGTTTATTGATCCAATCGAAGCTGTACCCGTTAACAGTAAAACTAACTCAATTCCTTCTCTGATGATAACTATAAATGTCAAACTTGAAATTGAAAAAGCTTTCTGACGAGTAACTGAATCTTCAACTTTCTTTTCTAAATGTTTCCGCATCTTGGGACCTTCCTTACTCACCCATAAAACTAGAGTTACTATAAATATCCCTGAGATAATAAATGTGGATCCTTCGAAAATCTCTTCAAGGACACCTGTGAATCCTCCAAATAACATAGAAAATAGAATTGCGAAGACTATACTAGTAAAAATAGCGATAAATGCCCCAAGATATACATATTTATTATAAGAACGCTGATTTATCTTCCTTAAATAGAGTAGTACTATAACAACTATTAAAGTTGCTTCTAATCCCTCTCTAAATCCCAAAAATGCTGGAGTTATTAAATCAATATAATTAGTCATAAATATTTCATTTTTCGTTTCTGTTAAGTGGAATCAATGTTTAAAAAACTTAAATATTTTAGTTATAACTAATTAAGATTAGGCAAGTATTAATTTTAAAAAATAAGATAACGGGTGTAATTGGTGTTAATTATAAAAACAATGAATTCGAAAATATTGAGTAATTACCGAGGAAAAACTTTCACAATCACATTTTCTCCTTTTTTCAAACCTTCTTGATGTGGGGGAATCTCTATAATTCCATCTGAAGATGTCAGAGAGCTTATTATTCCGGAACCTTTTAATTTGACAGGAACTGCAATTATTTTGTCTTTAGTTTTCTCAAGATGAACCCTTAAATAGTGAAGATATCCAAGACCAGACACGGGAACATCCTTATCTATTACTGCCATTATATCAATTCTTGGATCAAGAATTTCACACCCTAGCATTCTACGAAGAGCTAATCCTGCAATCTTTAAAAAGGATACATAGGCCGCAACAGGTGTTCCGGGAAGACAAAAGATTATAGTATTCCCTAAAGAGCCAATCAACACTGGCATACCAGGTCTGTGAGCAACGCCATGTACTAAAACTACTCCTGACTCATTAATAATCTCTGGAAGATAATCTTTACTCCCAACTGAGGTACCTCCAGTAAAGATAATAATTTGGGAATCACTTGTTGCTTCAACTAATCTATTTTTTATTATCGATTTATCATCTTTAATAGTTTCACCTCGAATAACGATACCACCATATTGATTTACCAGA
>Ga0209536_100007563_pt1 | contig 16460 bp, 16 predicted proteins | sample DeeMarSeWOR28_12_FD_187461 | JGI IMG/M metagenome (GOLD analysis project Ga0209536, IMG submission 187461) | Marine sediment microbial communities from White Oak River estuary, North Carolina - WOR-2-8_12 (SPAdes) (version 2) | ecosystem: Environmental > Aquatic > Marine > Intertidal zone >... | reverse complement strand
AACCCTTTCTAACCTAAACGCATAAAAAAAGAAAGGCAACGATGGCCACCGAAGAAAAATTCAGAACAAGAGACATCAGCTTCAGCGCTGATGGCCTGAAACTGAGGGGCGTTTTACATCTGCCCGCAGGCAGGCGGCCGCCGTTAGTTGTCGGCTCCCATGGACTATTGAGCAGCAGCAGCTCCCCCAAACAAATCGCCTTGGCCCACGCATGCAACCTCATGGGGATCGCCTATTTTCGATTCGACCACCGCGGATGCGGCCGCAGTGAGGGTGAATTTGACGTGGTAACCTCCCTTGAAGGACGCTGCAAAGACCTTGTCGCCGCCGTAGAGGCCATTAAAACTAACATCGATACCGTGGGACGCCTGGGGCTGTTCGGCAGCAGCATGGGCGGTACCGTCTGCCTGAGCGCGGCCGGCCGCCTCGCCGCCGCCGCCGTGGTAACATTTGCCGCTCCAATCCGCAGCGATCTGCAGGGCAGCCAATTGGAAATGTCCCGGACCGAGATCGTTTTTGATGCCGCCAGGCCCCGGTTCGATATTACCGAAAGACTGTCGGGCATTGGCAATATCCTGGTTTTCCATGGAGATGCAGATGATGTGGTTCCCGTCTCCCATGCCAGGGAAATCTACCGTTTGGCCCGCCGACCGAAACAGATCATCATTCAGCAACGCGGCGACCACCCGATGAGCAATGCTGTGCACCAAAAAGAATTTATCCGCGAAGCATCTTTATGGTTCAAACAATGGCTGATGGGATAACATCGATACCGGGCATGGACCGTTGGTTTCGCGGTGCGAGTTGCCTGTAACGCTTTGCGCGGTGACGATCAGACACTTCCAAAATCCGCAATCCAAGCCCGTTCGGTGATCCACGGCCGGGCTGTCTCGAAAAAAACCGGAATGTTTCATAAGTCCTTGACCCAAAATACCACATTGTAGTATTTTTGTACGGCAAGGCGCTGTCGGCTGCTGCCGCTTTAATCCAAAATGTCAACATCCCGATAACATCAGTCGGCGATTGCCTGGATTTTTGACCCAAGTCAAGGCGGTGGCTTTTCGATTGTGCCATATGGAAAGGGCGAACCTGGCCCCCTGTTGAAAGGGTGCGGCTGCGTCTCCGCTCAAAATTGATAGCAGCCATCTCAAAAATGTCTTTTGGCCTCCCGCCTTTGGCGGGATTGGGGCCTCGCAATTGAGCCAATCCGCCTCAGGCGGATTTGAGATGGCTTCCAATAAAAAATACAGCTGTTAAGGGGTCTAATGATGAGAACCAAATCACCTGAATCATCCGTCCGCTTTACGGATATTCGCCGCCGGAACCCAAATTTCGTTGAACAGGTCAAACGCCGTTCCGGTGTGGATATTAATCTGTGTTGGCACTGCCAGGCTTGCGCCGGCGGTTGCCCGTTTGTCAGCGCCATGGATTATCCCCCCAACCGTGTGATCCGACTTGTCCAACTGGGTCTGGAAAAAGAAGCCCTGGAATGCTCTGGAATTTGGATCTGCGTCGGATGCAATACCTGTTCGGTCCAATGCCCCCATGCCATCGACATCCCTGCCGTTAACGACTGCCTGCGGCAGATGGCCATCGCAGCGGGCGCGGCCATCGCCGAGCCGAATATTCTGCATTTTCATCAGGAAGTGCTTAATTCGATCGAACGTTACGGCCGAACCCATAAATTTGAAATTATGCTCCGATACAAACTGCGCCGACGGGACTGGTTCACGGACGCTGCCGTGGGATTAAAAATGTTTGCCAAACGCAAACTGGAGCTGCGGCCCTCCCGCAGCAAAGACATGCAAACCATCAAAGGCCTTTTCGTCAAACCGATTGCTTGATATCAATCGGGTTATTCGTTACTGGTTATGGGTTAATCGCCTGCAACACCTGCAAGCAGTTGCAATTCCTGCAATCCCTGCAACCATAATCGATTCAATCCATCTTCCGCGAATAACCATTAACCAATAACTTACCGTTAAGGGCACCTTAAGCCAAACCAGGTAAGATAACTATGCAGAACCTAACATTAAAAGACATCACCTACTACCCCGGTTGTTCCCTGGCCACAACTGCCAAGGAAAACAATATTTCCCTCATCTATTTGTTTAAACATCTCGGTTTTAACCTGGTCGAGCTGGAGGACTGGAATTGCTGCGGCAGTTCATCGGCCCACAGCATCGACACCGATCTGGCCTTCGATTTGGCCAGCCGCAACTTATTTTTGGCGCCGCCGGGCAGGCCGTTGCTCGTTGCCTGCCCCAGCTGCCTCCTGCGATTGCGGCATGCCCATCATAAACTGACCAAAGATGCCGGCGCGCGGCGCCATTATGAAAAGAAATGGCGCAAGCCCTTTGATCCAGACCTTGAAATCGTGCATGTGTTTGAGGTCCTGGATTCATTGAACCTGATGGAATTTTCCAGAGAACACGCCCAACGGTTATCCGGCCTACGGTTCGTAACTTACTATGGCTGCATGCTGGCCAGACCCCCGGCCCTGAATCATGAAAAAAACCATCACGGCTTAATGGAAAAAATTCTCGCATCCCTGGGGGCCGACCCCTTGAAGTGGGGTTACAGTTCCCGGTGCTGCGGTACCTTTCTGACGGTGGTCCGACCCGAGGTGGTCACCCCCATGGTCAACGAAATCATCCAAGGGGCGCTGGGCGCCGGTGCGGACTGCATTGTGACCGCCTGTGCCATGTGTCATATGAATCTGGAGGTGCGCAGCACTCTGAAAGAGCCAGTCCCGGTTTTGCACTTTTCAGAAATTCTGTCCCTGGCGCTGGGATTGGGTGGAAAAGACGAACACAGCGGCTGGTTTGCAAGGCATCTGGTGGATCCGCGTCCCCTTCTGAGGGCCATGCATCTTTTGGGTTGAAGACCCCCAATTGAATGGGATCCAATTGGAAGTTATTCGTTATTTTTTATTGGTTATTCATAAGGGCGGCCTCACATCTGTTTTTCATACCACCTATCTAACCGCTATTCACAAATAACCCTTAACTTCGAATAGAGCGTGCAGCGCTCCATTCGAAACTAATTCCAGTTGCGTTTCAAAAACGACCGCACGGCTTCCTGATAGGCGGGTGTTTTACTGGAATCGCTATGGCCGACGCCTTCGGCCACGTAAAGATCCGCCTGGCCCGGGGCGAAGCAGTCCCGCAGGGTCCGGGCAAAGCACAGCGGAAAACGGCGGTCGTCTGCGCCGTGAATCAGCAGCACCGGCATCTTCACCGCGGGGGCTAACCGCGCCGGGCTATAGGCATCCAATTGATTGCGGTAAAATAGATTCATCCAGAAAATAATCATCGGACCGAAAACCATTCCGAAAACGGGATTGAACCATTTGTACAGACTCAGCAAGGCTTCCGCGGTTCGGGCATAGCAGGCTTCCAGAAGCAGGATTTCAATTTTATCCGGGTTTCGAAATGCGGCGATGATAGCCCCCCCTGCCCCGGCCGAATGACCGTATAACGCCACCGGTTCATCCACCCAGTCCAACACCGTCTCAATATCTTCTGCAAAGCGAGCGGCATTCATAAAGCGCCGGGGGCTCGAATGACCATGGTCCCTTGCGCTGTGGATGACAGCGGTAAAACCCCACCGACCGAATATCCGGGCCCGTGATACCATGCGGTCCCGGTTGCGGCCCCAGCCGTGGGCAAACACGATCGTCCCCCTCGACCGCATATCAGGTTCAATTCGCCAGACTTCCAGAAATCCGCCATCCGAGGCCGGTATGCGCGTGTCCGTCACTCGGCCCCAATCAGGGGCATCTTTTACCGGAATGCGGGGAATTTGCTGCACAAGATAGGTCAGAAACAAAGTGCAAAGCAAATACAACAGTAAAAGACCGCCGATACTATATAGAGCCATGAGCATGTAAAATAAATCCCAAATAACAAATTACAAATCCCAAATAACAAATAATCTCCAATGACCAAAAGCTCAAATTCAAAATAAAAAAGGCGACAAGGATTTAGCCTGATAACCTCAACTTGGTCATTTCAATTCCTTCAGGTCTCTGGCATTCGCCGTATTGACGGAAATGGCAGATTTCCCAAGATTTACGGTTTTGATCATTGAAATTTCGAATTTAGAATTTATTTGGAATTTGGTGCTTGGGTATTGGGATTTTATCGCAAATTAAAAGCGTTAATGTTTAGGATGTAAGCAGTTTCCGTCTAAGCAAATTCAGAGCTGCAGCGGCGAAAATCTGTTTATTCATGTGACGGTTTCCGAAGGTAAAAAGATAGCGACGTGCCGTGACGCTGTCAGGAGTTGCCAGACCGATACAGACGGTTCCCACCGGCTTGTTTTCCGTGCCGCCGCCGGGACCGGCAATCCCGCTGGTAGCCAGCCCAAAGCTGCTATCCGCAATCTGTTGCACCCCCCTGGCCATCTCTTCGGCGGTTTGCTCGGAGACGGCGCCATGGGTATCCAGGGTCTTGGCGTCAACCCCCAAGATTCTAATTTTGGCTGAATTGGCGTAGGTGACCGCGGATAATTTAAAATAATCTGAACTTCCCGCAACTTCGGTTATCCGATCGGCAATCAGCCCGCCGGTGCAGCTTTCGGCCACCGCCAGGGTTTGGTTGCAGGCACGCAACAACCGACCCACGGTTTGTTCCAGAGACTCACCGGTATTGGAAAATACCCGACCGCCCAGTTGCCGGCGGACCCAGTCCTCGGCTTCGGCCAACTGTGATCGCAATTCAGACTCATCCGGGCCATTGCCGTAAAGTTTGACATGAATTTCCGGGAATTTGGCGCGAAATCCGAGCTTGATATGGGCAAAGTGGTGCTCAAATCCCTGCAGGTGCTCGGCGGTTGCCGATTCGGTCAGGCCAAAGGTAGACAGGGTCTTGACCAGACGGACACTTCTGGACTGACCCAACAATTGAATCAGGCGGGGCAGGACTTCAGCGGTCATCATTTGCCGCATCTCGGACGGAACCCCGGGCAAAAAAAACATGCGACAACCCTTAATTTTTAGGTGAAAGCCCGGTGCCGTACCAACCGGATTTATTATACAATCGGCACCGGCCGGCAGCAGAGCCTGTTTCTTATTGGCCGGTGACAACGGGCGTCGGTGGGCTTTGAAAAAGGCCTCCACGGCATCGAGGGCCCGAGGATCCAGCACCAGTTCAACCCCTGCAGCCCTGGCGGCCGCAGCCGCGGTGAGATCATCATCTGTCGGACCGAGCCCGCCGGTCACAACCGCGATATCCGCTCGACCAGCGATTTCCGCCAGTATGGACGCAATGGATTCGAGATCGTCACCGACACTGCTGTGCCGCACCACTTCGATACCCGCTTCTTCCAATTTCCGGGCAATATGGGCCGAATTGCTATCCACCAGTGCCCCGGATCGAATCTCATCTCCGGTGGCTAAAACTTCTGCTATCATAAGTGCATGCTTCTTTTCATTTAATTGTGCTCTTTTGGCAAACCATCTGTGGGAACGTTCAAGATATCGAAAAAATGCCTAAATTGCACTAAAATGCCTAAAGTTATGGCATTTTATCAGTTTTAATCCAGCAAAGATGAAATGGAGCGCAGCGGCTCCACAACTTTAAGCATTTTAGGCACTTTAGCGCATTTTAGGCATTTCCTGGCTTATCCCGTTAAGATTTATTCGATAATAGACTGAAATTAAATCTAAGCATTCGCTCAATCGGGCGGACTCAAAACAAACATCGAGGGGGTTACATCCACGTCGGCCCAATACCGGTTCACCACAAGCTGAAGATCAAGGTCATCGCCGTTGGTTAGGCTCAGTGACGCGGGCACCCGATAACCGCCGATGGTTTGCATTGCGTCAAATCTGGCGCGGTACACCAGTGCTCCGGATCGGCTGTAAAATTCGATTTGGTCGACCCTTGTTTTGCTTCCATCGAGAAATATCTTTTGGGCAACCCCCCACCACCTTCGCTTCAGCACCAGGACATAACCCTGGCCGAAGGGCGCCTTTTCAAGCCCGGCGGCGTGATGCTCGCGCAGGGGAACACGGCCGGCGAGCAAATGAATGATGTCGGAAGTCTTGATGGGCATGGTGGTAACCCGCTTGAGATTGCTATCAGAGGCCGGGATCTTTTTGTATACCGGCCTGCCCTGGCGGGCCTCGTAGTAATAAAACCATTTGCCATCACTGGCCATTTTGATGGCGGGATGTCCGGATACCAGAATAACGAGGTTAAGTTTGGCGGTTTCGGAGGCGACCCAGGCAATTCTCTCATCAATCATGGTGATTTGATTCTGCCGGACCTTGATGTTACCGATGCCTTTATAGTGAATCAACTCACGATTCTGGCTGTTCAACAGCGCAATCACCACCTGGGCATCGGCCCTGGCCTCAGCTTCCTGAGCATCCTCGGGCTGCGGGGAAAGACTGGCACAACTGGCAAGTACCGCCAGCACGCCAAGAATTAGCATCATATTTATCAGAGCCGGTGGCTGAACTCGCATGGTCGGGCGATCTCCAGTAAATGGCCGGATCTTAATGGCGGGGATTCGATCTTATGTCCCCACCGCATGCGGCCGGAAATTTAAGGATATGCGCGTACAGGCAGCCCAACGCGCCACTGGCCGCTTCAGCGGCCAGTTTCATCTAACAGGACTTTTTAATCAAATCCTTTATTCGCATCACGATGTTAATTGATTCTCTTGCAGCCCGGTCTTTCTCAACTCGCAACCCTCACCCCGCACCACGCAACGCGAATCTCGATCAGGATCCGTCACCTTTTAACTGACGAATCTTTTCTTTTAGAGCTTCGGTATCTTTCTCCTTCACCTTCAATGATTTCTGATAATATTTCAGGGCATTGGGCTTGTCGTCCAGCTGTAGATAGGCGTCACCCAGGTGTTCCAGCATAATGGGATCATCGGGAACCAGTTCAATTGCTTTTTTTAAATATTCCAGTGCTTTGTCAAATTTTCCCTTTTTGTAATAAACCCAACCCAGGCTATCGGTAATGTATCCGTCGTTGGGCTTGTATTTTAGGGCTTCTTTGATCAGGCGCTCGGCTTCGTCCAGATTCACCCCTAAATCGGCATAGGTATAGCCAAGATAGTTCAAGGCATTGGCATGTTTCGGATCCAATGATATCACCGTGCGCATGGCTTCCATGGAAGCTTCCTTTTTATTCCACTTGTCGTAAACAACTCCCAGGCGAAAGTAGTAGCGCGGATTGTCCGGCTCTATTTCAATCGCTTGTTTAATATATAACGCCGCACTCTCGTAGTCTTCCAACTCTTCATAGAAAGTGCCCAGATAATATTTGAAGTCGGGGTTGTCTGGATCCTTCTCAATGGCTGATTTTAAAAACGCTACGGCAACGGTGTTTTTTTTCTGCTCTTGATAGATATAAGCCACATGCACCACTGCATCTTGAAAAAACCTGGACTCCGGGGTTACCTTTTCAAAATGGGCAACGGCCTGGTCATTATTTTTAAGTCCGTAGTGGGTGACACCGGCCAGATGGTTTAAGTCCGGACTGTCCGGCAGGCCTTTCAACATGCCGTTGATCACAATCAGGGCTTCAGCATATTTCTTGGAGTCGACAAACAGCTGTATGGCGACGACAATAACCTCAAATTCATTCTGGCTTCTTTGTCCCAGCTTTACGAGCATGTCTTCAGCGTCTTTTTGGCGGCCTTTCTGGTAATAGTAATAGGCCAGTTCCATGGAGGCGCGAATGTTATCGGGATCGTTTTCCAGAATATCCTCGTAAAGCGCGATGACCCTGGCGGTTTTGCCCTGGGATTTATGCAATTCTATTAATTCGAAAAGGGCTTCCTGACGTTCGGGCATCAAATCCAGGGCTTTTTGAAACGCCTTCTCCGCGCTTTCCACGTCGCCCTGTTTGGCGTAGATTTTACCGAGAAAAAAATGGGCGCTATAGGATTCAGGAAAATTTTCAGCCTGTCGACTGAATATGTCCCTGGCGCGCTCGAGTTCGCCGGCATCCATGTACAGCCCGCCTAGCAGCGAATAGATGCGCTGATTCTTGGGGTCCAGGGTCAAGATTTTCTCATAGGTTGCGATGGCTTCCCTGTTTTCTTTGCGGACCTGCTTGATACCGCCATAGATAATAAGCGCTTTAAGGTCGTTCGGATCTTTTTGCAGCAGCCCCTCCAAAACTTCCAATGCCTTGGTATCTTCTTTATTCTGGATATAAACCGTGGCTAACTCGCGCTGCAGATAAAGCGATTCCGGATCGAGTTGGATCGCCTTGCGCAGCAGTACAATCGCTTTGTCCAGATTGCCTTTTTTGCGTTGCACCTGGGCGGCCGCAAAGTAATAATACTGATTCTCCGGCCCCTGATAGGTATGGCGCTCCATCGGCGCAGGGGGGGGGATTATTTGGGACGTATTTGGGTGGCAGCCTGCAAAAGCAATAATCGTAATGATGAATGTAATTCCCTTAGGGCCGAACATCTTCATAGTATAGACCGTTCAAAGGTTCAAAGTCCAGAGGTTCAGGGTTTATCCGCACGCTATGGTGGAATTCGTCACTCGGTTCCAGGTTCAGTCCGGGCTAAATCTCTAACCTTTGAACCTTATTATCCATTTCTAATCGACACTGCCATCTTCGGTATAAGAGGCAAAATCGGGTATTTCTTTTTTGAAAAATTCACTCATTTTTTTAATGATATTTTTTTCCACCTGACGCACCCGTTCCCGTGAGATGCCATAGCGGTCTCCGATCTCCTGCAACGTGACGGGATTGTCTGAAAAAATCCGCAGGTCAAAAATTTCAATTTCGCGCGGTGTCATCTTCTTTCTAAACTCCGCAATTTTGTTGTGGAGCAGAACTTCGATTTCTTTTTTTGACACCTGATCCTCGATGGATTCGGTTTGGGTGCTTAAAAATTCAATCCGCTCGGTATCCGAATCATCTTTTAAAGGTGCATCCAGGGAAACATCCCAGCCATCCAACCGCTGGTCCATATCGACAATCTCCCTTTCAGAAACCCCCAGTCTTTCAGAAAGCAATTTGGGTTTGGGCTCAAAACCCATATCGATTAATTTTTGCTTTTCTTTCTTTAGTTTAAAAAATAATTTGCGCTGTCCCTGGGTGGTTCCGATTTTAACCAGACGCCAGTTATCCATGATGAACTTTAAGATGTAGGCTTTGATCCAGAAGGAGGCGTAATAGGAAAATTTAACGTTTTTATAGGGATCGAATTTCTTGACCGCCTGCATCAGGCCGATATTGCCCTCCTGAATTAGATCGAGAAGATTTTGCATCCAAACGCGCTGAAACTCGAGGGCAATTTTGACGACCAACCTGAGATTTGAGGTGACCAGTCGATAAGCGGCATCTTTGTCGCCGTGCTCGCGGACACGGATGCCGAGTTCTCTTTCCTGCTCGCGGGTCAACAGCTTATAATGGCTTATTTCCGTTAAATAGCGCTGAAGCGGATCGAATTTGACCAGGGCGTTATCGGTGGACCGTGCGGCTGATTTGCCCTTGGTTTTCGCCGGTTGCGGTTTTTGAGCAGCCGTCGGTTTTTTGGCGGCCCTCTTTTTTCTAACCGTTTTTCTCTTCATAATCTCAGTCCAATCAATGGGCAGATATCAATTTGCACCCCTAGCACGCCTAACTTAGAACAAACGGGAGGGAATTGAAATCGCCGCTTGGGCTCTATATTTCAGGTGGACACGGGCTAGTGCTTGTGATATGAAAGTTATCCACGTGCGCCTGTAGCTCAGCTGGATAGAGCAACGGACTTCTAATCCGTAGGCCGCAGGTTCGAATCCTGCCAGGCGTACCACCGAACCCGGACGCTTCTCCCAGGCAACCATGGTATAATTTAGGAAAGAACCCCCTGACGGCATCAACTCATTTGTGAGCCTTCCATCTTTCCAAATTCAGCATCCTCTGTTATAACGACCCCACTATACAACAAATTTGAAAAATTTCAATGTATATTTCCCCATTTGCTGGACATGCCGCATGCGCCTGATGCGTTTCAATGGGTAATGAAGGGGTGACTAACTTTAAATTGAAAGGTTCTCTGGGTATGGAAGATTTCAGTTGGCTAACGCTTATCAAATTCGGCGGGGTGTTGGTCGCGGCAATCATTCTCGGAAATTGGTTTTTGGCTGAAGTCAAAAAAGCCAGCAGGCAACGTCAGCCATGGTATAAACCCTATCTTTCGGTGCCGGGACTGCTGATTCTGATCGCTCTGTGCCTGCCGCTGATTTATTTGATGATCGTCCGATAGTACTTAACACCGATGAGGAAAGGATCGGTCGGTTCAGGAGAATTTTTGCGACACCACCGCACTTCCGCCAGATACCCGTCATAGAAATCGGCGTCAATGGTATCCTCCAAAAAATTTTCCATCATAATATAAATATCTGCTCCGGGTTCAATCGCTCTGTCGGCCTGAAAGCACATGCCACCCTTACAGTAGTTACACAAACGGGCTGATTGGAATTGGTCCGAGTCCTGAAAGGCATACACAATGGGGGTGTCGAGATTGTAACGCACATACTCCCTTTTTTCATTATAAGGCGTCATCCATGCCTCCCCGGGTTGGGATGCAGTAGAAATGAATCCTATTCTATGATATAAATATCAACATGTGCGGTGTCTAAAACAAGACCGTCTATTTGATTCGCGCCCACACATACAATGCAATGACAGGAAGTAAACCGTTCACCACTGTTCCGGCGAATATCTGACCGGGATTCAGGTCCTTAATCTAGTCGATTATTATCATCCATAGCCCGCGTCCTGTCAAACAAAAAAGCAGTTTGCAAATACCCATCTCTGATTCAAAACCGTTGATTCAACTGAAAATATTTAGCATATCCGTCCCGAATACGCGTGGATTCGGCTAAAAAAAAGTGCGTGCTCCCGAGGGGTTGAAAGCCCGCCAATGAATGCCGCGGTCATTTAAGTTTAATTAAAAATTACCGATATTATGCCTATGACGCAATGGCCCCATCAGCTTTAGAATAGGGCCAGATTCAATGCGCTTCAACGCAAAGATACCTTGCGGTCAATGGGCGATCATTGTCAGAATGTTCCGCACCAAAAGGATTAGACAGGCCGAAAAGGAAAACAAATTTTAGCCAAGGAGTAATTCGATATGGGTAGCAATAATCTTATTTTCTTAGAAAATCTGGAATGGTTTGATGAAACCGGTCAGGAACTGGTCCACCGCTTGCCGGAGGAGGGCTCCGGCGAAATAAAATATGGCGCCCAGTTGACGTTGCGCGAGAGCCAGGCCGGTGTGTTTTACTACAAGGGCAAGGCGGTCGGGGCGTTTGGCCCGGGACGCCATACCCTCAAGACCGCCAATATCCCCCTGCTGACAAAAATTGCCAGCTTGCCATGGGGAATGAAAAGCCCCCTCAGAGCGGAAGTATACTTTGTAAATCTGAAGGTTTTCACCAATCTGAAATGGGGAACCCGGGATCCGGTGGCCTTTAAAGATTCCGAACTGGGTCTTATCCGCCTGCGGGCGTTCGGCATCTTTAACCTTCAGGTGGTGCAGCCGGTACTGTTTATTAATCGCCTGGTCGGAACCCAGGGAATCTATACGACAGCAGAGGTTGAGGAATACCTCAACCGGGTTATCATATCCAGATTCAACGATTACATGGGCGAGACCATCGATTCTATCTTGAACCTGCCGTCAAAATACGACCAACTCTCCGAAGGTCTCTCCGAAAGACTGCAAGAAGACTTCGGACATTTCGGTATCAACCTGACCCATATCTACATCAGCTCAATCACGCCGCCGCCCGAGGTTCAGCAGGCCATCGACGATCGCAGTCGCATGGGGGTCTTTGACGACATGAACAAGCTCATGCAGATGAAAGCTGCCATGGCGATGGAAAAGGCCTCGGAAGCCGAAGGTGGCGCCGGTGCGGGGATGGGCGCCGGTATGGGATTAATGATGCCGGCCATGTTCGCCCAGTATTTTGCCGGTGGTTTACCGCAATCCGGCGAAAAGGCAGAACCGCCAAATTTTGAATGCCCGGAATGTCACCATCCCATACCGGTTGACGCCAAATTCTGCCACCAATGCGGGCATCAGCAACTCGTTTTCAGTCAGTGCGCCGGCTGCCATAAGAACCTGACCCCGGGTGCCAAATTTTGCTCCCGTTGCGGGAAGTCGGTCGCAGACATGCCCCAAACCAAATCCTGTCCAACCTGTGGCAATGAAAACCTGGCTGATGCGATGTATTGCAATGAATGCGGGGAGAAGCTGTAAAGCTCTTCTTCAAATTATAGTTGCTTTAGCAAACTTAATCGAGACCGCAAATTGAATCCGCGGGAGTGTTGGAGTATTGGATTAATGGAGTGATGTCGAGGATACGGGATCTTCTTTTCCATTACTCCAGAACTCCAGCACTCCATTACTCCAATTACCTGGAATTATTGCTTATTAAAAGTCAGATTAAGCTTAAATCCTGTGAGGTTGTAACCCGGAGGCAACATTAACTTTCTGATCGAACATCAGTGCCCTCAGTGCGGCGCACCGGCGATTTTAGAGGAAACCGACCGTCTGTTTGCCTGCCGGTACTGCCGGGTGAGTTCGTATTTAATGGCGGATGATTTTTTCCGCTATGTTCTGCCCCACGCGACCCAAGCCCATCACGATCTGATATATTTCCCTTACTGGCGTTTTAAGGGAATGCTGTTTTTCTGCGGGCCGACCGGTATAACGAATCGTTTTGTCGATGTCAGCCACCAGGCCATCGAGACCGCCCGTTTCCCCCTTTCCGTGGGTGTGCGCAGCCAGGCCATGAAGTTGCGTTTTCTGTCGGCGGATATGGAAGGTCGTTTTCTGAAACCCCGGCTGCCGTTTGAGAAAATTGCAGCCAATTTCGAGAGCCGCTTCGGTAAAGCCCTGCCCAAACCGATTCTGCACCAGGCGCATATCGGGGAAGCCCTCAGCCTGATCTATTCACCGTTTTACATCAAAGACAAACTTTACGACGCCATCATTGATAAACCGGCTTCGGCACAAGCGTGGGAGGATTTCAATATCGATGACCTGGACGGTGGCAGCCCGAAGTGGCATATCCGTTTCGTTTCCACCCTGTGCCCCAATTGCGGCTGGGATCTAGAGGGCCAGCGCGATTCCCTCGTCATATTATGCAAAAATTGCAATTCCGCATGGTATCCGGTCGGCAGAAGACTGAAGCAGCTCAAATTCGCCCGTCTTCAGGAAGCTGGAGAAAACACCCTTTACCTGCCCTTCTGGCGCATACGGGCGGAAATTTCAGGTATCGACCTTAGATCCTATGCCGATTTGGTCCGCATTGCCAACCTCCCCAAAGCGGTGCAAAAGGGCTGGGAGGAGATTCCCTTTCGATTCTGGATTCCGGCCTTTAAAATACGCCCCCAGCTTTTCCTGCGGCTGGCAAGTCACATCACGGCCTCCCAGCCCCGGGAGGAACTGATACCGGAGCTGCCCGCTACGCGAATCCATCCCAGCACCCTGCCGGTCAAAGAAGCCATTGAAAGCCTGGAAATTGCCCTGGCCGATTTCATGAAACCGCGCCAAAAAATGATGGAAAGATTCGGCAACATCCATATCGACGCCCAAAGCTTTACCCTTATTTTCGTCCCCTTCAACGAGGAGCACCACGAGTTTATTCAGCATGATTATCAGGTCGCAATCAACAAAAACGTTCTGGCCCATTCCAAAAACCTTTAGAACAGTCGACACCTGCCCACACGATCCGCCCATTGATACTGTCATTTCCCGGACTTGATTTAAAAGCTTATATCCGCTACTAGAACCTCATGAATGTATCCCATGGCTACCTTTTGGCGGGCGCTAAAGCAGCCCGCGGCATTGCGGTAATCATAGACGTGTTCAGGGCCTTCAGCTGTTCACCCTTGATGTTTTCGTTGGGTCTGGAAAAATCAATCCTGGTTGCCCAGCCCCGTGAAGCACGCGCCCTCAAGCAGCGCCATCCGGATTATATTTTAGTCGGCGAAGTGGGCGGGCTTCCGATTGAAGGATTCGATCTGGGAAATTCTCCCAGTGAGATTTTAAATCAGAAACCCGTTTATTTCAGGGGTAAGACCGCGGTGCAAAGGACCTCCTCGGGCGTACAGGGTGCCCTGGCGGCCCTTGAGGTTGCCGATGAAGTCGTGGTCGCCAGTTATAACATCGCTCGCGCAACCGCCCGCTACATTCTGTCAAGGCAACCGGAGCAGGTCAGCCTGGTCGCCATGGGCTGGGATTTGAAGGAAAGAGCACCTGAAGATGATTGGTGCGCGCGCTACATTGCCCATCTTCTGGGAGCCGGGGACTACGATCACGACCAGGCTATGCGGGAGATCATTTTCAGTCAAAATGCGCGCCGGTTTCTAAGTGCGAATGAACCGAAATTCCCGCCCGAGGATCCGGTTCTGTGCCTGCAGCGCGATGTATATGATTATTGCCTGGGCGTCACAAGGGAAGATAACGCGGTCATTATCCAAAAAACCGAACTGTCATGACTGGCGTCGTGCCCCGGTTGCCTGCCCGGCGGGTGTGTATTAGCTTACTTATTCGACCCATGTAACCTTAACAAGTGGATAGATTGATATCGGGAATCGGATCAGATGCGATTAAACAACTTTTGGTGTTATCGTCGAATATTATTTTCCAAGGGCTTTGCCGCGGCGGTGTGGAACGCGAGGCAGAATGTGTTAGCTTACCATCGGCAGCGCCTGTTGAAGGCCGGACCCTACATGGCCGAACTGGACATTACCTATCAATGCAATTGTCGATGCCAGATGTGCCAGCGCTGGAATGATCCCCGACGCAACGAACTGAGTTTAGACGAATACATAAAACTTGCGGCTGACCTGCACGCCGTGGGATCTCATCAGATCAGCATCTCCGGTGGTGAACCGCTCCTGCGCGGCGATGTGTTTAAGATTATCGCCAGCTTTGCCGAACGGAAAATGTCCGTCAACCTTTGTACCAACGGGCTGCTGCTAAAAAAATATAGCGGTGAAATCCGCGACAGCGGTGCGACCTGCGTAACCGTCAGTCTGGACGGCGCCACCGCAACCAGCCATGACAGCATCAGGGGCATTGGGGGATCTTACGATCAGATTCAGGAAGGCATTGACCACCTCCTGCAAACTCCCAGGTCCTCAAGACCGCTGGTGCGGGTCAGAATGACGGTTTCCAATCACAACGCCCATGAGATAGGGCCCTTCTACGAAAAATGGCGCCATGTTGCCGATGACGTTTTGCTGCAACCGGTCCATCATTGCACGGATGCTTTCTACACCGGTATGGATGAAACGGATTTAAAGATCGATCCCGACACGCTCGCCCGCCAGGTCGTCGGCACCCCGTTTGCAAACGATAATTATATTAAGCAGCTGATTCACAGCCTGAAAACCAGCGGCTCTTTTCCGCATCAGACCTGTTATGCCGGGGTTTTGATGGCCCGTATCGATCCCTGGGGCAATGTTTATCCCTGTCTTGAGCAGCATGTGTGCCTTGGGTCGGTGCGTGAAAGTGATTTTCAAACCATCTGGCGCTCACAAGATTTTGAAAAGGAGCGCAAGCGCCTGGCACATAACCGGGCCTGCCGTTGCTGGTACAACAATACGGCTCTCATCGGCCATTACGGCAAACTTATGGGCAGCACACCCATCAGGGCCGTGAAGGGTCTGGCCCAGCATACTTTTGTTAACGACCTGCCGTCTGTTTTCTCTGAAAAAAAATAAGGACAAAGGGTCCTTGTAAATGACGTTAGCGAAAATACCCACCATAGATGTGCTGATCGATCAGTATTTAAACTATCTGCTTGTCGAAAAAGGTCTCTCCAGGGCCACCTTGGCCTCTTACAGCGCCGATGTGGTCAGGTATCAGGACTTTTTGGATCAAAATGGTGTTGATCGCATTTCTGAGACCGATACGCCCCTCATTCTCAAACATCTGATCAGTCTGCGCAAATCCGGGTTGGGGGCCAGGTCCAGAGCCCGACACCTGGTCTCCCTGCGAGGGCTCTACCGGTTTGCGGTTCAGGAAAAATATCTCAAGCATGATCCGTCCAAACTGGTTGATCTTCCCAAATTAAGCCTGAAACTACCCGATGTTCTGGCCGTCGATGAAGTTTCCCAGCTGATCAACTCGCCGGATACCACCAAGCCGCTCGGAGCACGCGACGCCGCCATGCTCGAACTATTATATGCAGCCGGCTTGAGAGTTTCGGAGCTGGTCAATCTGAAATTGCAGGACATCAATCTGGAAGCCGGATTTGTTCGGGTTTTCGGCAAAGGATCCAAAGAGCGCGTGGTCCCTATCGGGCTGCCGGCCCAAAAAAAGATCGCCTTTTATATCGAGGGTGCCAGAAAAGCCGCCCTGAAAAAAAGACTCAGCCCTTACCTGTTCATTGGCCGCGCAGGCAAACCCCTTACCCGGCAGGGATTTTGGAAACTGTTGCGGCGCTATGCCGATCAGGCCCG
>Ga0209536_100007562_pt1 | contig 16461 bp, 17 predicted proteins | sample DeeMarSeWOR28_12_FD_187461 | JGI IMG/M metagenome (GOLD analysis project Ga0209536, IMG submission 187461) | Marine sediment microbial communities from White Oak River estuary, North Carolina - WOR-2-8_12 (SPAdes) (version 2) | ecosystem: Environmental > Aquatic > Marine > Intertidal zone >... | reverse complement strand
CAGGCATCCCCGGTTCTAAGGCTGCATGCGCCTACCCTGGGCGGTATCGCGGCTTGCCGCGCCCTTCATCGGCTCTCAAGCCGAGCCATCCTCCAGACGGCGTTTGTGTGGTTGGGCCATATGGTGGTATCTATTGGCGTTTGATGAACACCTTTCTATTGGTGCGTCGTTATTTTTGCCTGTGTATGGTATCATTATGAGCTTGTTGCTCATTCACCGCTTCACTCCTGCATCATCACTGGTGCGGAGTTGCATCTTATTTTACATAGCTATTCCTATGTTGCTGAATTGTTTTAGAAGCGAGTTTCGCTAATATAAGGATTGCGTCGCGTGCTATAAGGGTTTTGTGTGACACTTTTTAAGTGTGAAGGTTTTTATTTGTTTGAGAAGCTGGTATTCTGCCATATGCCTCGATAGCTCAGCCTGGTAGAGCGGCTGCCTTGTAAGCAGCAGGCCGCGGGATCAAGGCCCGCTCGAGGCTCCTTTCACTATCTATTGATGCGTTTATATTTACGGGATTTAGTGTCTACCATTTCTTTTTCGAAGAGTTTGCGGAGTACTTTGAAAATTTTTTTGGGCTTTTCCCCTGTTTTATCAGCGATTTCTTGAAGTGTTAGTTCCTCATCTCCTAATACTTCCAACACGAGCTTGTCGGTTTTGTTGAGTTTTACCATTGTTCTAACAAACCCCTTTTTCAACTTGATAGATGGTGAGTTATAGTCTAACAAGGTTTTCAATTTTGTGGTATACAAAGCGGCAAAACAAAATATATTATAGTGATGATCTTTGATGGTTACTTAGAAAAAAATTGAGCCTTGATGAATATATGCGAAAACGTAACTTTCAGAAGACAAATGAGCCAAAAGGCGGCAAAGTTACTGGTGAACGCAGAATTTATGTGATTCAGAAGCATACGGCATCCCATTTGCATTTTGATTTGCGATTGGAAATGGATGGTGTTTTGAAAAGTTGGGCGGTTCCGAAGGAACCATCAATTTCATCTGGTGTGAAGCGATTGGCAGTACAAGTTGAAGACCACCCTATTGAATATGCAAGTTTTGAAGGTGTGATTCCAGAAGGCTCATATGGAGCTGGCAGGGTGGAAATTTGGGATAAAGGAACCTACCAACTTATGGACCGTAAGGAGAACAAACTCATTATAGATATTGGAGGAGTGAAGTTAAAGGGAGTCTATGTGCTAATAAGGTTGAGAGACAAGAAAAATTGGCTTTTTTTTAAAAAGAAAGTTACAGTTTAGTTTTTAAAAACGTTTCTTTGACATTGTTTAAAGTGAGAAAACGGTTGGAAGTAGCTCTTACTCAACTGTCATTGTTCCAAATTTGCCGACGTTGAGCTGTATTTCACCCTTAAAACTAGTCACATAACCATTTTCAATCTTAATCTTATTGCCAACCTCAACTTGGTCTATCTGCTCATTCCAAAGTGTTAGCTTTATGCTTCCAGTCTCGTCGGCGACTACCGCGTCAGCAACGTTGTATGTTTCATCCTTATATCTGGATCTGACTTCTCGCGTATCCCCTTTTTCTACAACGTTTGCTTCAACAGTGACTCGCTTCATTCCATTCCTTAAATCCTTGATGTTCACTCTTTTCATTCTCCTTAGCCACCCGTCACCACAGCCACATGCATTCTTAATATGGGACTATGTTTAGGCTTCACTTGCAAAAGTGGCCTTCAATTTATATAAACCTTGCTAACCATCAAAAAAACAGCGTAAGCAATTGATTGAACCATCTCTAGTGTCTTTTTTACTTACGTTTTTGCTCTTTTCTGTTTCATGCTACTCCTAACAAACCTAAAATGAAGATTGTCAAGAACATGCTTAATCCAGATACTAGAACACACTTCATCCAGCTGAATGCTATCACATCACTACTTGCAGTAGTGTTCAAAGCCGCTCTTCCTAATCCTGTTTCTTCTGCAATCTTTCTACTTCCTGTTATTGCCCGAACAATGAAGGTGCCTAAGGCAATAGTCCAAACCCAAACGGCTATTTGGAGGGTATATTCCGCTAGGTTGATGTTAGCAAGTTGAGTTAGCAACAACTCTTGAGCAGCTTCAAATTCTCCGGGTAAATATGCTAATAACTCAAGAGGATAATACAGATCAGGCAATGTCGTATAAACAGCGGTGACGATTATAGCTTGGATAACGATAGTTATCAGTGCATACCCAACTGCCACCATCAATGGTCGCCATAGTACGTTTCCTTTCAATCCCTTAATTAGCAGATAAATAAGAGCTGAGAAGACGAGCCACTGAAAAAGAAATGGAGCCAGCATATTGAAAGCTGAAATTCCAATAAATTGAAACATACCACCTGCAAGTTCAATCTGATTTTCGAAGTTGTTCCTGAAAAATAAACTATCTAAACGCATATCAATATCTGCACTGTTAGACCAAGCAAATTCCAGCTTTAAGCCAGTTATATTTCCCCAGGTGGGATTTCCATGGCTTAGCCAGTTTCCAGAACCCACAGGAACGGATATGTTATTCCAAACATTAACAACGTTAGCAGCGAAGTTTGTTGTTAAATCATAACTAAAGGATGAGTCATTCAACGAATACAAAGTCAAAGTTACATTCTCAGGTTCTTCGTCAGGTGTCACTATTTTTATTCTGTAGAACAAATCCATGAAACCATCAGCACCACAATTAATTTGCCCTCCAAAATCATTCAAAGACATCTCAATAGTGTTGTTGTTACTGATAGCAAATTCAATGCTGCTGTTGCCATAATAATCTGGGAAACCCAAGATAGCCTGAGAACCGTTTATGAAGTCAACATTATTTGCACTTACAGATACGCCAGGATTTGACTGCCACAATGTAGCGTTCTCAGTCCATATGTCTGCTTCGGTACCTACCGGTATGGTCTGCTCAATATATAATCTTGAACCTGTAACGTAGGAAGTGCCAACTCGAGCTACAACAAAAAGGAGTATTAGTATGAAAGGTCCTAAATAACCAGGATTTTGAACAATTTTTTTAAATATTTTATGAGGTGCATACAGAACTTGAAGGATGTCTTTGACTACCAATGTTGTAAGCTCCGTCTATCAAATCATCACGCTCTCATTTATTAAACATTCTACATTCCACTCTTGAGGCGGCGGTAAGTGGTATAATCCACGTATTCTACAAACTGGTTTTCCGCTTGGAATTTGACGTTAAATCTTTGTCGTTTTCTCTTTTCAATAAGCTGACTGGTCGTTCTCAATAGATATGAATCACTTCCTGCACCAGATCCATAACTCGTCATCAGAATAGTTTCATCAGGCTTTGCGACATCAAGCACTGCAGCCAAGCCTATAGGAGAACAACCAGAGTAAGTGTTACCGAATTTGTTAACTTGAAGTGAAACAAAGTATTGCTCCTCTTTGAAGCCTAGCTCTCTAGCTATCTTAACTGGAAACTGTGGGTTAGGTTGGTGAGTAACAAAATAGTCAATGTCCCTAGTCGTTAGGTTTAGCTTCTCCATAAGCTTAGTTGATGCTTTTCTAACATGTTTGAAATATGCGGGGTCTCCTGTAAATCTGCCACCGTGCATAGGAAACGGTTCTCCGTCTCTACGCCAGAAATCCGTTGTGTCAGAAGTACATGAATACCAGCCTTGGATTTCTGCGATGACATCATATTTTCCAAAAATGAACGCGGCACTTCCGTACCCGACAAAAGTGTCCAGTTCTCCTCCTGGACAGCCTCTGGGTGCTGATTGAGAGTTATCTGCGCCTACAACCATTCCGTATTTCACGCCTGATTGTGGATAGTTGACAAGTGAAGCTGCGTCTTTGAACATGCTCGAAGCGGCTTTGCAGGCAAACTCAGTGTCTACTGCATCTACACTTTGAACGTCTTCCTCTTCTTCACCTAGCTTCAGAACTTGGGCAACCTTTGACGCTATAGGCTTAACCGCGTACGGGTTGGATTCGGATCCCACATAGATTTTGCCTACTAGAGTACTATCGACTCCTGAGTGTAAAAGTGCTAATTTTCCAGCTTCAACAGATGCAGTCACCGCGTCTTCATCAACGAAGGGTACAGAACGTTCAAGTTTACCTTCTTTTATTCTGAACCGTGAAGTGTAAACCCCATAGCCAACAATACCTGGTTTGAGATATTCTTTGCTGGGCTTAGCGATTAAATATTCTTGGTGGGGGTAATACTCATCGGCTAGACTGAAAGCCAAAGAAATAGTTGGAATAACTTCACTTCTACTCACTGAGTAGCGACGTCTGAATCTTGGAACAACTTCTCTACCTTCATAACTTGAAAAATCCACTGTCCCATTGCAAAATATTTGATCCGTCAACCTTCCTGGAACCCGAATTTTTCCATTATGAAAACTAACTATGCCATAGACATAACTGCCTAATTTCATAAACTTGTTTGTAGGTGCTTTCACAAATGTGCACAACTCTAGTTTTCCCTTTTCATAAAAAAGGTCTGTTTTCTCCATTTTTCCAAAGCTTTTTCTTCCACAATTCCCGCAGTAATCTCTCATCTCGAAATACTCTTTTCCGCAGATCTTGCATCGGCTCGCTCTAAGCCTGTCGCCAAGATAAGAAACCCGTCGTTCTATAGGTTCACTGCTCATTCTCTCCTCTCCCTAAAATGCTTACATATGCCTTAGTGCCGAATCCTTCAAACTCCAAAGTACAACCAATTTTCGGATGTCCTTGATCTGTTTCTACTTGTCTTTTACCAGCTTCTCCTCTTACCTGCTTGAAAACCTCAAAAATCTGTGCTCCACCAGTAGCTCCCAAAGGATTACCATCTGCTTTCAAACCACCATTTGTGTTAACAAAAACTCGGTTGCCGTTTATTTCGTAGTAGCCTTTGTAGTCGTTGCAGCTTTCATTTACGCTTTTCCAAGCTGTTCCTGGTTCACAGAAGCCTAAATCTTCTAGAGCCACCATCTCCATCACGGTTGATTGATCATAAACTTCAACGATTTTCAAATCCCTTAGGTTTTTTCCACTCATTTTCAGGGCTTTTTTCATAGCAATTTTTGTCGCAGTAAAATGTGTCAGGTCATCCCTTGCTGGAAAATTCAAGTAGTCAGTAGCTGAGGAGTAACCCATAACATAAACAGGTTTTTCTGTAATTTTTTTGGCAATTGCTTCACTCGTAAGAATTAGTGCTGATGCACCATCTGAAATTGGAGCAAAATCAAACAGCCCCAAAGGCTTTTGTAATATTTTTCTAGCTTGGAAAACTTGGTCAACAGTTATTTCTCTCTGGAACTGAGCGTACTTATTCCTGGCTGCGTTCGCATGGTTCTTAACAGCAATCTGAGCCAATGCAATATTGAGTTTTTTCTGATTCTCGCCTGCAACACCATATTTTTTCATATAAGCCCTGAGCATCAACTCATGATTCGTCTCTGGGGTGCCTCCAGCATAGTAACTCCAAGGGTCTTCAAGAAGCATGAGGTCGTCACGGATCTTATCCCAACGATCCGTCATCTTCTCTAGTCCTCCAACTAGAACCGTATCGCATACTCCCGCTTGAATAGCCTGACATGCAGTCAGCAATGCAGCGCTGACTGACCGGGTAGCTTCCATAGGTACATGAAGTTCCGTGAGCTCTGAAAGAAAACCTTCCTCTAACCCTAACTTATTTGTAATCGGCAAAAAACAATCTGAGAGGTAGCATGCTTCCAAGTCTTTACGCTCTATGTTACACTCTTGTGAAGCAGCAAGCCATGCTTCTTCTATAAGCTTTTCAGGTTCTTTTCCATAATGTTCTCCAAACTTAGTTCGACCTACAGCAACTATAGCTGGGCGATTTTGCATGATTCTCCCTCCTTCGATAGCAAATATCCTTTTCTAAGAAACCTATTAAGTGTTTGCTATAATCGATCATTTCATGATTGTTAACCTTCAAAGATCAACGATCTCTTGGAGATATCAAAATATGAAACTTGGGAGAATTATATCATTAAGTGTAAGTTCACAAAATTTTTATTATGCATTTGGTTGATACAAGGGCTAAACTGAAGGAGTAAATGGTTCTTTGGATTTAAAAAAGAAGACGGCGCTTTTAGGCTTGGCTTTCGTAATTCTTCTTGGTCTTTCATACGCCGAAAACAGTTTCTTCTTTAACATTTTAGGCTATGTTTTACAGAACCAGTTCCTGTCAGTGGGTATGCTTTTTCTACATAATGTTCTTGTGGTTTCTCTGATTCTTATCGGCATGACTTTTTATGTTAACCTGGTTGTTCTAAACTTCTTCAAACGAGAGAAATATGCTGATGTAGTCATTTCCCACCCAAAAGTTTTTGCAATAGTTTTTGCTTGTATGATTGTCTTCCTAAGCATACTTCGTGGAGCAACCTTGATCAATGGTGGAGTAGCCCTTGAAAATCTGCCTTTAATTTTGTTAGTCAGTGCTCCAGTTGGAATAATCGAAGGGTATGGTATTTACTTAACAATAAAGAAAACACTCAGCAGAACAATAACCACCAAAGCTCTTTTTTGTATCTATAGCATTTTTCTTTTGGCATCAATGGTAGAAGTTGGATTCATAAACTTGCTAGCAACGCTGGCAACCTAAACTACTCTTCTTAAATGGATTTTCGAAGCGTTTTCCTCAAAGCTTTTATCAAATTCTTCAATTCTCGACTTAGCTCTACAGTATATGCTTCCGATTTTGTCAGTTTCTTATATTTTTTAGGCAGTTTTGCCAGATTCTCCGCAACAACTGTGCGTATCTCCTCAATAGATGGCAAGTCAATCACAATTTCGCCTTTCTCCATCACTTTTATCAACAATGGATCTCCATTTACTTTTTCGTTTGCTAGTGCTATTACATCCTTTGAGTAATTGCCGTTTTCATCTGTCAACCTGTAGACCTGTTTTCGCCCTGGTAAAGTTGTTTTACCTTCGCTTAGTTTCATTATCGGCGAAAATTTGCCTTGCTCTCCTTTGGTTTCGCATAACTTGTATATCACGTCAACAAAAGGTTTGTCGGCTGAAGTTCCCATTTTTGTACCCACGCCAAAAGCGTCAATCTTGGCATCATTTGTCAATAGTTCCTCTATTTCAAATTCATCCAAGTCGCCACTTGCGAAAATCTTAACATATTGTAATCCTTTATCATCAAGCAGCTTTCTGACCTTCTTACTCACCTCGATTAAGTCGCCGCTGTCTAACCGTACCCCATTAAGTTTGAATCCTTTTTTTTCCAATTCTTTGGCGACAATCGCAGCTTTTTCTACCCCTTCATAATTATCATAAGTGTCAATTAGGATCGTGGACTTATTTGGGAAGGTCCGTGCGAACGCTCGAAAGGCGTCGATTTCCCTCTTGTAAGACATGATGAAACTGTGTGCCATTGTCCCAAAAACTGGAATGCCATACAGGAATCCTGCAAGAACATTGGATGTACCTTGACATCCTGCTATGTAGCTGTTTCGAGCTACTTTCAATCCCGCATCGATACCGTGTTCCCTCCTTAATCCGAACTCGATGACACTTTTGCCCTTGGCGGCATTCACTACATGTGACGCTTTCGTGGCAATCATCGTCTGCAAGTTGACAGTGTTTAGAAGGAATGTCTCTACCAACTGTGCTTCTATTATTGGCGCAGTAACACGGATTAATGGTTCACATGGGAAGGCTACTGTGCCTTCGGGAACAGCCCAAACGTCTCCTGTGAACTTGAAGTCTTTCAAGTAATCAAGAAATTGCTGGTTAAAGCCCTGCTTCTTGAGATAAACAAGGTGTTCCTCAGTGAACTTTACTGTTTTGAGGTAAAGAAGCACTTGCTCTAGTCCTGCGAATAGAAGATAGGAACGGTTTTCGGGTAAACGTCTTATGAACAAGTCGAATGTAGCAAGGTCTAACTTATTATTGTCGAAGTAGCTAGCGCACATTGTTAACTCGTAAAAATCAGTGAACAAGCTCATGTTTTGTTCCTTTAGCCAATCAAGATAGAGGCTCATATGTTATAGTGCTGTTAAGAGAAAATTTATTCCTTTCTTATACTTATTAAGCCACTTTTGTCTCTTCTTTTTTTAGCTTTGCTGAAGTACTTTGGGATTTTAAATCGATTTAAGAGGTGCTCTTTCAGGAGTAAGAAACAGAAATTCGCGTAACAGCTAGTACTCCTGCAATGGAAAAACAAGGGATAATCGTGGAAAACAACAACTATCAGTGACATATAATTGTCGATTATTTCTATAAACCCCAGATAATCCGGATTACAGCTTTGAAACTTTTATATATGGCTATGACAATGCTATGCTTGAGCGTCATGGCTGAAGTTTGTTCAACTTGCGGGCTTCCAAAGGACTTATGCGTTTGTGGGGAAATCGAAAAAGAGCAACAACGTATCCGAATCAGGCTTGAAACAAGAAAATTCGGAAGAGCAAACACGATTGTTGATGGAATGGATGATCGGAACTCAAGTTTGTCAGATCTGGCTCAGAAACTAAAATCTTTTTGTGCTTGTGGTGGAACATCCAAGAATGGTCAAATAATGTTACAAGGAGACCACCGAGAAAGAGTGCGTGAATTTCTCGTCAAAATGGGTTATCCCGAAAATAATATTGAACTGCAATAGCTAAAATGTTGATAGGTGCAAAGCCCTAGATGAAAATGCTGCAAAACTTTCGTGAAGTACTCAAATCTTTGAAACATGGAAAACCATCTAAAATCTACTGTCCCAGATGCTGTAGCTCAAAAATCTTCTTATCTAGCGGGTTGGATATTTGGCTAACTCCAAAAAAATATGTCTGCAATAACTGTGGATATATTGGCTCTGTGGTAATGGAAATAGAAAAAGAAGAGGAGAGCAGCTAATTAGACGTTTAGTCGGGTAGTTCTAAACTCAACTGTTTCTTCAAAGTCTTATAACGATTTCTCACAGTAACTTCAGTTACGCCAGCAGCTTCCGCAATGTCTTTCTGCGTTTTTTTCTCGCTATTCTGCAAGCAAGCGATGTACAATGCAGCAGCAGCCAACCCCATCGGGTCTTTACCTGCAGCCGCCCGTTTCCTTCTTGCTTCTCTGAGTATCTGTATTGCGGCTCCCTGCGTTTTACCTGAAATTCCAGTTCTTTCCGCAATTTTTGAAACGTAAGTCAATGGATCAGCAATTGGCATATGTACTTCGAGTTCCCGCAGCAAAAGTCTGTAGCATCGAGCAACATCTTTTTTGTCCACCAGACTGGCCTCAGAAATCTCACGAAGAGTTCTAGGAGTTCCACTTCCTCGACAAGCTGCATAAAGAGCAGCTGCTGCAATAGCTGCAATTGATCTACCCCGAACCAAGCCCTTATCAAGTGCTTTTCGATAGATGACAGCAGCTTTTTCTTTGATTGGTGATGGAATGTAAACTTTGTCTGAAAGACGGTCAAGCTCCGCCATGGCTTGAGCCAGATTCCTGTCTATGGACGAATGAACTCTAGATCGTATCTGCCACTTTCTTAAACGCCACATTTGCAATCTAGTAGAAAGGGGCAATTTTCTTCCGAAAGCATCTCGGTCAACTTGACTAATAGCAGTAGATAAGCCTTTATCGTGAACGGAATAGGATGTGGGAACACCCACTCGGCTCCTTGATGCTTTCTCTTCTTGAGTGAAAGCACGCCATTCTGGTCCTTTATCCATCATCTGCTCACCGAGGACCAGACCACAATCTCCGCAAACGGTCTCGCCAGTATCATAATCGTGAACAAGGTTATCGCTACCGCATTCGGGGCACTTGTCAACCAAACGTTGACGTGTTCTAGCTTCTCTTTTGCTCAATTCTTATGCACCCATTTTGTTTGCATAGAACCTTCACCATATCCCTTTTAGTTGAGAAAACAGTACATTCGGTCCGCGCAGACTAAGCAGATGAACAGTTTTAATATATAAGCTTTACGGTTTTTCCAATGTTATTTCATACATAACTTTTGAATACTTAAAACCAATACTGATTTCACTCTTGAACATATTCGTCACCAATTGCACATAATTCTTATTTGTGCTTTTGAGCGATTTCACTAGCCTGAAAACTAAAGCCAATTTTTTTCTATTTCTGGCCTATCTGAATTTCGTTAATTTTCTGCAAAAGAATTGGCAAATCCGATATCGAAGTTATAATGTAGTTGGCGCCTCGATTAATTAGCTTTTCAGTCTTGGAACCCATTGCAGACAAGCCAACAGCAATAGCTCTTAGTTCCTTAGCGCTTTCCATATCAACTTCGCCATCTCCAACAACTACTGTTTCTTCTGGAGATACACCTAACACCTTAAGTGCTGTTTCAAGATGTTCAGGATTGGGTTTCACAAAATTAACTTTGTTTCTAGGAACCATTACGCTGAAGTAACTGCTTAGTTTGAAGCGCTGCAAGATGTGGTTTGCAGCTTTGCCGCTATTCAAAGTAAAAAGGCCAATTTTCAAATCCAAGTGTTTCAAAGCTTTTAAAGTCTCATATGCTCCAGGTAATATGTTAGTATTTGCAGCTGCTTCTAACTCGTACTTTTCAGCTATGGCTAATGCCTCATTGCGAATTTCTTCCATTACTTTATCGATTTTTCTATTGTTCTTCATATATATCCTAGTTTTTTCAAGCATGTCAAAGACATTATCTTTCACGGATAACACCGAAGCGGGAACGCCAACTCGCAGTAGATAGCTCCTAACTTCTCCTCGTAGTGATTTGTAGTCTAAATTGAAACTAACAATAGTTCCGTCAAGATCAAATATCACTGCTTTCACTTTTGAACTCATTGTCACTCGCTCTTATCTTGCTGAAGTAAAGCGGGTACACCACTTTCTCAATGAATAATATACTTTGTGGTGAGCTGGGGAAATCATAATGTTACGATAGTTATCAAAGTCTATTTTGCGGTAAGCTGAATAACAAGTTGCTACAATGGACTCTAGTGATGCCACATGAGCGTGGAAGAGTATATTAAGGAAAGACTTTGGCCCATACTTGTAGAGACGGTTCACGCTTTGGTGATGTATCCTACACATAAAGCATATACGAGAGAGACGATACTACAAGAAAAACCTGATATAACCACTTTAGAACTGGCGAATAGACTAAACATGTCTCTTGGTGAAGCTTTAGTGATTCTTCATGAACTGACAGAAGAAATAAGCTCAGCTTAAAGTACTTGGACGCTTGAAGCTTTGAAGGCTATAAACACTTCCGCATTCAAGTAAAGCTCTAAGTCGTTAAAAGATTGTTTAGTTATCTGAACTGCGAAGGACTTGCCCACATCAACTTTGAGTTTTACGAGTGGATCTACATCGGTGATTTCAGTGATTTTACCTTTGAACACGTTTCTGGCGCTGGACTCTATGGCTACTTTGGACAAGATTATATCTGTTGGATTTATGAAAACGACGGTAGTTCCTCTCTTTTTAGCTGCTATTTCTATCTTGACACCATTGCCTATATCAACTTTTGATGTGCCTGCCGTTGTTGCTTTAGCCGATCCAGTAAATGTGTTGTCAACAGCAGCGAAGCGAGCCAAGTTCTTGGAGAGTTTACTGAAGACTTCTTTTGGCGCGCCAATCTCTGTTATTCTGCCTTCATTCATTAGGGCGATTCGATGAGGGAGCTTTTTAGCCTGAAACATATTGTGGGTTGCTATCACGATGGCTGTTTTGTTTTCGCGGTTCACGGTGTCTATAACTTCCTCAATTATTCCAGCGTTTTTCGGGTCCAAGTTTGCTGTCGGTTCATCTAAAAGCAATAGTTTTGTATTCAACACTAAGGCTCTGGCTATTGCCACTCTTTGTTGTTCTCCCCCTGAGAGTTTTCTTGCATTGCGTTTCTCAAAACCCTGAAGCTTCACCAACTCCAGTGTTCTCTTCACTTTTCTATCACTTGTTTCCTTAGGTACTTTCCTTATTTTCAATCCGTAGGCAATGTTGCCATAGACTGAAGTGGCGAAAAGTGTTGTTTTTTGGAAAACTAGTGTACTTTGCATTCGCTCCTTTTCGTTGTTTTTGAAGTTGACAAGTTGGCCTTGAAATTTCAATTCCCCACTTGTTGGGTTTTCAATGAAAGCAAGCATTCTCAGTATTGTTGATTTTCCTGAGCCGTTAGGTCCCAGAAGCGCTAATATTTCACCTTTGCGAATTTGCAGGTTCACTGCATCTACTGCTTTTTTGTTACCATAGACTTTGGTTACATCCTTCAGTTCAGCAACAACGGTCATTGTTTATTCTCTCTATATCGTTTAATTCTAAGAAATGGTGCTTTAGCCAATTCGACTAAATAGTTTGCCTTCCTTAGTACAGCCACTATTATGTTTATCGTGAAAAGTATCATAACCAATAGTATTCCTAAGGCTATGGCAAGACCAAATTCGCTTATTTGTACATTACGTGAAATTGCGGTAGTTAACACATCAGTTCTGTTACCTCCTCCTGCAATGTTACCACCAACCAGTAATACTACTCCTAGTTCGCCTATTGCGCGGTTAAAGCTGGCAAGATCAGACAGAATGATCCCACTGGCTGCCTCCTTTAAAACTGCTAACTGCGCTTGAGATTCCGACGCCCCTAACGTTTTTGCTAAATTCATTATTTCCGGGTCAACTGATTCAATAGAAGATACCCCGATGCTGACTAGTATTGGCGTTATCAGTACAGCTTGACCAATCATTATGGCAGCTGGTGTGTAAAGCAATCCTAGAAAACCTAGGGGGCCACCTTTTGAAAAAACCAAGAAAAGAATTAAACCCAAAACCACCGTTGGTAGGCCAATTAGAGTATTGAGGAATGTTTTGATTAGGGTTTTGCCTCGAAATTGTTTCATGGCAATGAGCATCGCAAGTGGTGTGCCCCAAAGAATTGCTAAAACTACGGCTATTCCGGAAAAAAGGAGTGAACGGGAGACAATCCCCAGAACTTCAGGGTCGCCTGTAACTATTAATTGCAGTGCTTCGACTATTTCAACGAGTATATCGGCCAATACTATGAACCTCTAGGTGTAAAGGTCCTCAAAGCCATTTCTATATTGCAATGGACATTCGGAGTCTTCAAAGAAAGCGTAATCTTGTATCCAACTGACAAGAGGTTGAGGTGTGCCATCGATTAATGGTTGCACCGCCCCAGTGAAGAGACTCTGGCCATATGTGTCTTTACCGTAGTTTGTTATTGAATCCTGAGTTTCATCCGAAATCAAGTATTCAATGAAATTCATAGCGTCGCCAAAGTTTATGTTTTCATGCACGGATTGATTAGCAGGAACCGTTGGGCTTACTGCCATAACACTATAAACGTTTAGCAGAGATCGCTCTTCAAGTATCAGTGAATCCAATGCGATATTGCCATCTGAATAAAATTTCAGGAAAGTACCGATGTCCGATAGTGTGTAAGCGTTCTTTTGGTCAGCTACAGTCAAAGTGGCGCCCATTCCTTGACCTGTGCTTGCGAACCAGACTTCATCGGAAAGTTCTTCATAGTCATAGCCAGCTGCTGTCCAAAGGCTCTTTTCCTTGGAATTTGTGCCTGAGTTGTCACCCCGAGAGACCCAGATTTGGCTTTCTCCAGACTGATCAGGCATATTTTCTCCATACTGTACTATGTTGAATAAGGCTTCGGCTGCAGTTTTTCCAGAGATTTGTGCTGGGTCATCTGCAGGTCCTACTATTGTGAAGAAGTTGTAGGCTATGATTTTCCTATTCACACCATATTCGTCTTCAAGAAAGCTTAGTTCAACTGATGGTGAGTGAACAAGAACTATGTCAGCATCGCCATTTTTAGCGTGTTGTAGTGCGATCCCTGTTCCTACAGCTAATATGTTGAGGTCAACGTTGTGAGTTGCTTCGTAGTCCGCTTCTATTAAGTCTAATAATCCGGTGTCGTATAGACTAGTTGTTGTTGAGATGAATAATCTTCGTTTTGAGAAATAATTGAAATATGTTAATGTTCCTGCTACCACGATTATGGTAGTTAATGCTGCAACCAATAACATTTTTTGCCAAACTTGCATATTTAAACGCCGTTATGCATTGTCATTCATATCACTAAACTTATAAACATTCCCATGACTAACTCTAGTTGGAATGCTTCCTCACAAAAAGCACAAACCATCGTGCAAAGTCTGGATAGAATATAGAGGAATACCTGTTCTAGGGAAAGGTGGTGCTGAAATTCTTAGAACAATAGCAACGGAGCAGTCAATTTCAAAAGCTGCTGAAAAGCTTGGTATGTCATATCGCTATGTTTGGAATTATTTGCAGAAAATTCAGAAAGCTATTGAAGCGCAAGTTGTGGTGACTTTCAAAGGCGGCAAAGCTGGAGGTGGCGGTGCAAAGCTGACTTTGTTGGGACAGAGTTTGATACAGGAGTATGATCGCGTGGAGACTCGAATGAGTGAGGTTCTAGCTGACCACGAGCATTGGGAGGTGCTAAGACTGAAAATCAGTGCCCGAAACCAACTGAAAGGAAAAGTAATCTCAATAGAAAAAGACGGGGTAACCGCGAAAGTCAAAGTTGAGATTGAAGTGCCTGCGGTGATCACTGCGGTGATAACAAAAGAAGCGGTAGAAGACTTAGGTGTAAATGTAGGCGATGAAGTGAACGCAGTCGTGAAATCAACAGAAGTGATGATAGCAAAATAAGGTTTTTTCCTTTTTTCTATTTCAATTCACAACGTAGCGGTAAGCGATATGCTCTCCTGCAGTGGCACTTTTCCTTATAATTTTCAAGATGTCACCTGGTCTAGCGCCTATTGCTTTTACTGCAGGGTCAGTGGCTTTTATCTGTGGCATCTGATAAGGTTGAATCTTGTATTGAGCTAGAACCACCTTTTTTTCTTTTTCATCTAGAATCTCATGTTTGGGAACAATCTTGTGGTCAAAAATTTCAAAAACTGGAAAAGTTTTTGGCAGAAGTTCGATTTTTCGCTTTTTTGCGCCTTGTTTAGCTGCGTGAGTGAAGCGCCCTTCTGTTATTACTATAGCACGTTCTAAACCTTTCTCTTCCAACAATTTGTACAGTGCATTCATCATGGCTATGCCCACAGTTGCTTTTCCAAGAAAACACCACACTAAGGCTTTCTCTTTGTCCTTGGGTATTCTTACTGTATACCCGATAGCGTCCTCTCGTGTCTCTTTCTTGATTAGCTTGTACTTTCTGAGTTTGATGAGTACCTCAGCTTTGTGTTCTTCTATGCTTTCTCCTTTGAATTTCAAGCCACAAACTCCTAAACAGGGATTTCGCAAAATCATACAAAACTTCAACCCTTAAACTTTTCCCTCAATTTTTTGGTATTGTTACCAGCTTGTCCTCCCCTTTTTTGGCACTTCCGATCCTAAAAAACATCTAATCGTTTGATAAGGAGCATAAATCTAGTCTCCAAAAAGGGACGCGTATCAATCCCAACAAGGAATGATAAAAAAGATTAGATAGAAGACCTCTCAACTAAACCATTTAAAAAGTCAAATTAAAAAAAATTTCACTGACGATAGTGAATATAAAAGCCAAAACAAGCTCAACGAAATAATTTTTCTGCAAAAAAAAGGAGATTTTTTGAAAGTCTATAACCCGAAGCCTAGCGCAAGCAAGCCAATGCCGATAATCGCCAAAATCGCCACGATTACAATGTAGATTATAACTGCAATTATAGCAATTGCAAAAGCCATCAACCAGCCACAGTCAAAGAAGTGCTTAATCAACGCAAGCCAAACTATGAACATTATAAGCGCTGCAATTAACCCGCCAATTAAGGCTCCAACGACTGTACCTATTACCGTTCCTAAAGCCACTATCCAAACAGCATCTAAAAATTTTGCCTTTTCTTTGCCAACTAGCGCTCTTCCAGCAAGCCAAAGCACAGGAGCTATGATGATAACGCCGACGACTATTTGGATTGAAAGTACAATAAGGTCTATTTCGCCTATCATTTGACTTTCTCCACTATTATTAAATCTAATTTATTTTTAAAATTATTCATTCTTCCCAATACACACTCATAACGTTCAGACAAAATGCCCGAGCCTACCTACATGCGAAATTTTATAACTAGCCAAATCTATAAGCTTCAGAAGAGGGCAAAAATTTAAAAAACCATACAAAATCAAAGAGTGAAAAAATGCTTTGCCCTAAGGCTTGTGTATAATAGCAATACTAATCAATACGTATAACGGCGTGTCTATGTCAAAAGTCATTTTCCATCTCCCAAAATTTCATGTGCTTTTCAGTATTGTAATACTCAGCAAGAAGAAAAAAGGTGTTCTAAATGCGAACCTCCACATTCTCCGCGTAATTTTTCATGGTTCCTGCGAACTCTTTAATGACTTCAGCTGTGTATGGCTTTAAGTCTTCAAATCTTTTGTCCAGGGTATCATGTGGAAGGAATTGTTGAAACACATGAATCTTCGCGCCTTTTATTATATCCTGTATCTTGTTTACGTCTTCAACTGTGATTATCTCTGGAACCATTGTGGTTCTGAACTCGTACTCCACCTTGCCCATTTTC
>Ga0209536_100007561_pt1 | contig 16461 bp, 26 predicted proteins | sample DeeMarSeWOR28_12_FD_187461 | JGI IMG/M metagenome (GOLD analysis project Ga0209536, IMG submission 187461) | Marine sediment microbial communities from White Oak River estuary, North Carolina - WOR-2-8_12 (SPAdes) (version 2) | ecosystem: Environmental > Aquatic > Marine > Intertidal zone >... | reverse complement strand
AAACGGCTTCGCGTTGAGCAGCACCACGTTGCCGTCGCGCATGACCCCCTCGTGGCGAACGTAGGCCTGCCCGGTCGTCCGGACGTAGAGTTCCACCTGCGGAACGCCGGAGGCATTCAGCAGCGGCAACGTGCGAGTAAACTCCTCCAGGTGGGGCTCGGGGTGCAGGGCGATCAGATACTGCCAGTAGTAGACCACGCGCCGGGGCTGCCCGGTCTGGCGGGCCGACTCGCCCAGCACCCAGAGCGCGTCGTCACGCGACGCGGACAGCTGCGCCAACACGTCGTCGAGCTCGGCGCCACGGGCCGTCGTGCCCGTGCCCTGCGCCGCGCTCCAGGTGTGAACGGGCCAGCCGAGCGCGTCGCCGACCTCCTCGAGAACGCGAACGGCTCGTTCCTCCTCGGCGGTCAACAGGACGATTCCCCGCGTACCCGACTGATCCACCTCGTAGAGATCGTCCCGCATCTGGATGTTGTACACGTTAAGCGACTTCGGGCGGTTGAGCGTAATGTAACCGACGTTATCCATCTTCTCGTAGATGATTGTCTCGAAATCACTCATCGGGATTTCTACTACTGCCCCTTGAAATCGGGTGTCCTCTTTTCCTGAAATGCCCGGATTCCCTCGGTGCGGTCGTCGGTGGTATGCAGGAGAAAATAGAGGTCTGCCTCGAGGCGGAGACCTTGGTCGAGCGTCAGGTCGAGTCCCTTATTAACGGCTTCCTTGACATAACGGAGAGCAATCAGAGCCTTACTGGCCAGATTGTCAGCCAGTGTTTCCGCTTCGGAAATCAGGGTATCTTGGTCAACCACATTGTTGACCAGACCGATATCAAGCGCATCCTGGGCGCTGATTATTTCTCCGGTGAAGAGCATCTCCAAGGCTTTGCCCCTGCCAACAATACGGGCCAGGCGTTGTGTTCCGCCATCCATCGGGATATGACCTGCGGCCGACTGAGGGAATCCTATCTTGGCCTCGTTCACAGCCATCCTGATGTCACAGCTCAGTGCCAGTTCAAGTCCCTGCCCGATGGCATCACCATTGATAGACGCAATCACTGGTGGCTCCAGGCCAGCCACTGCGGCTGCTACGCCACGGGGTAGGGTTAGCTCACTGCCATTGCAGAAGACGTCCCCTGCGCCGGTAATAACGACAACACGGACCGCCTCATCCTGGTTTATCTCCTGGCAGACCTCGTCCATCTCCTGAGTGAGTTGCTGATTAATTGCGTTGCCTGCCTCAGGTCGGTTTAGGGTGATTACCGCGAAGTTCGGCCTCTTATCATAGCTGATTACTGAATAAGACATGGTCTCCTTCTTGAAAACCACAGGAATAGTCCCTGCTGCCAGTAGAGCTTATCTTATCCAACATTGCGGGTGGCGTCAAATAAAGCCCCCACGGACTTATTCAAGGTTCACCAGACGGGCCTCTGCCTTGCCGTCTTTAATCGTCAGGAAGCCGACGCTGCCCAGCTTGGGAATATAGCTTGGCATGGTCGGACTACCGGGATTGACCAGCAGCACCCCTTTATATTCCTCGATTTCAGCAAAATGGGTGTGTCCGAAGACGACCACATCAGGAGGGTCGACCGGGTCACTTGCTGGTTTCTGACTGAATATAGCGGAGTATGTATTGTTTTGCTCCTGAGGGACAATCAGGCCATAGCGTGGTTTGATATGGGTTGCCCAGACTGTAACACCCTCTACTTCCAGTACCTGGGTCCTTTTCATCCGGCTGTCTTCACCGAAGTCTTCATCCATATCATCATCACCCCTGGCGGCAATCACCGGGGCCACGGACTCCAGTGTGTCCAGCACCGAAGGAATCCAGACATCCCCCATGTGTATAATCAGGTCGACACCCTTGAAAGCTGTCAGCACCTGGGGAGGAAGTGGCTGACTGGGAAAGGCGAGGTGGGTGTCCGAGAGTAATCCGATGAGCATATATCCTCCTAACTAGCCTCAACGAAGTGACAGAAATCGTCATTAAGACAACACTGCTGGCAGAGAGGGCGTCTGCGGCAGACGTTCTTCCCGAGACAGACCAGCAGGGCGTGATATTCATTGAAAAGGCCGGTATCCACCGGCAGGTTCTCCATGAAGAGACCCTGATAGTCGGCGTAGCGGTCTCTTTCGGGTGCCAGACCAGCACGATTGAGTATGCGGCGGGTATAGGCATCGACCACGAAAACAGGGTGTCCGGCAGCATAGAGCAGTATCGAGTCGGCGGTTTCCTCACCGATACCGTGCACTCCCAGAAGCTCGCGGCGAAGCTGACAGGTGCCGACGGCAAACAGCCTGTCGAGGTCGTCCTGGTATCCCCCCAGGTAATCAGCCAGGGCCTTTAGCTTGCGGGATTTGGCATTGTAATAACCGCTGGGGTAGATGAGAGCGGCAAGCTCGGATAGCGGTAACCGGCGCAGTGCCTCCGGTGAAAGTGCTCCGGCACCTCTCAGATTTCCGATTGCCTTCTCGACGTTTGTCCATGCAGCTGATTGAGTTAGAACAGCCCCGACCATCACCTCAAACGGCTCCTCGGCGGGCCACCAGTGCTGCGGCCCGTAGCAGTCAAAAAGACGATGATAAATGTTCAGTAGCTTCTCCTTAAGCATGGGTTATCCAGGTAGGGACGGTAGCATCGGCTGCTGCGTCATACCCCGGCATATACGGCTTGATGTCGATAACAGGGGAGCCATCGAGGGCATCAAGCCCTTCGACTTTTAGTATGTTGCCCCTGCGTTCCAGCAGTCTGGTGGTCGTTTTGCCGATGGGATTGGGCCGGTTCGGTGTCCGCAGGGCAAAAAGCCCCTTGATAGGACGGTCGAGATTTCCCATGGGCCGCTGTTTGAGAGGCGTTTCCCCTTCGGTGAGCCGGTGCATCCAGAAAATGACGATAATGTGGGAGAACTCTTCAATGCCGTCGAGTGCCTCGGTCAGGTCGCTATCAATCACAATCTCGGAGATTACCTTCTCCCAGTCGCTGCGTGGTGTTGGTGGCATGTGTAGCCCGTTCCGTACCACGCCGATGGCTTTTAGTGTCATCTCAGGTATCTCGTCAATCACGCTGGCACCCCGGTCTAACCAGTAATATCAGCATAACTTCAGCAACGGAACTGAATAGGGAGCCTGCTAAAAAGCCGGGTATGCAGGACGACTACCGTTTGGTGTACTGTGGCGCCTTGCGTGCCCGTTTGAGACCGGCCTTCTTTCGCTCCTTGACGCGGGCGTCACGGGTGAGTAGCCCATGCTGACGTAGCATCGACCGGTGGTTTTCGTCCGCCTGCAGTAACGCACGAGCAATGCCGTGGCTGACAGCCCCACTCTGGCCGTTGGTACCACCCCCGGTGACTTTGACGACGGCGTTGTATTTGTCGAGGGTGCCGGTAACCATGAGAGGTTTCGCTACCGCGTTCCGTTGCTCGATACGCGGGAACAATTCCTCGTAAGGAATGCCGTTGACAATAATAGCACCACCACCGCCCGGCGTCAGTTTTACCCGAGCAACTGCCGTCTTGCGTCGGCCAGTCCCGTAAAAATAGTTCTGTTCCGCCAACTAAGTCTTCCTCTCCTCACTTCGCTCTAAATTGAAGCCTGTAGACCATTGTCTCGCCTCGGGCAATAGCCTTTTTCTATTCATTCGACGCTGATGAGCCGACCTGTCCCTTGTGAGGATGGCTGTCCCCGGCATATACCTTGAGACGCTTCATCATGCCCGGACTCAGTTTATTCCGTGGCAGCATCCCCTTGACAGCATACTCAATCACCCTGGTGGGGTGGGTATGCATCATTTTTTCCAGGCTGATACTCTTCAGTCCTCCCGGATAACCGGAATGCCGGTAGTACATCTTTTGCCTGGCCTTGTCACCAGTGACCTTGACCTTATCGGCATTGGTAACAACCACAAAATCACCCACATCCAGGTTGCGACAGAACATCGGCTTATGCTTGCCCATAAGCAACTTGGCAATCCTTGTGGCCAACCTGCCCAGGACTTCATCAGAGGCATCAATAGTATGCCACTGCCGTTCAATATCAGAGGCCTTAACACTATAGGTCTTTGTCATTGTTTCCTTCCTCAAGAGGGTAGGGGTAATTTACCCGTACCAGGCAAAGTCCGCACGCCGGTAATGTCGGCCCGGCCAGCCCCGGTTGTTTTGCCTCGATTATACTGTAAAACTCGTCCAGGCTCATCCTGCCCAGACCGATATCGACGAGACAGCCGGCGGTGCTGCGTACTTGATGGCGTACAAAGGCATTGGCCATCGTGTTAAAGACTACGAGGTCGCCTTTCCTGACGACTTCAGCTTGATAGACTCGCCGTACCGTACTCTCTCCCTCGTCCCCGATACCGCTGGCAAACGAGGCTAAATCATGCTCACCGACCAGGGCCTGGCACGCCCGGTTCATCGCGTCAATATCCATAACACCACTGACACGGTGGGTAAATGCCTCACGTAGTGGGGAGCGGGTCTGGGTATTTAAAATGCTGTAGCGATACTGTCGGCTCACTGCAGTGCGTCGGACGTCGAAGGAGTCCTTAACGGCACGAGCCGACTTTATGGCAATGTCCTGCGGCAGGTAATAGTTCAGTCCGCTGACAAATGTCTCCCGTGACAGCGCTGAGCCGGTCAGGAAACTGACAACCTGCCCCTGAGCGTGAACACCGGCATCGGTGCGACTCGCCATCGCCACCCGAATCGTCTCACCGGTCAGCCCAAACAGTGCTCTCTCAATCTCGCTCTGAATAGTAGGTACGCCGGTCTGCCACTGCGAGCCGTAGTAGTTGGTGCCGTCATATTCAACAACCAGCGCCATCCTCGTAGTCGCCACCGGATCACACCTCTCGATTTCAGAATCAGCTGCGGTAGATAACATCACTTCACCAGCTCAAGCTGGACCATTGCGGCCCCGTCACCCTGCCTGGGGCCCAGCTTGGTCATCCTTGTATAGCCACCTGGCCGCTCCGCATAACGCGCTGCCAGCTCATCAAAGACTTTATCGGTCACCTTTTTACTGAAGATAAACGTCAGTGCCTGGCGACGGGAGTGCAGGCTGCCCTCTTTACCCAGGGTAACCATCTTTTCTGTCAGGCCGCGTACCTGCTTGGCCCTGGCCTCGGTGGTCGTAATCTTTTCATAGTTTAAGAGGTCAGTCACCAGATTACGGTGCATCGCCCTCTTGTAACCTGAAGACCTGGCCAGTTTTCTGCCAGATATTTTATGCCCCATTTTGTCTATCCGTTCCTATCACTCGTTGTTACGGCTCTCATCTTCTCCGGCTTCGATCTCAGATCCGGTGGTTACAGCAACCTCGGCGGCACTGGCTACCAGGTCTTCGTCCTTACCCTCGACAGGCTCCTCCGCCTCCTCAATTTCGGGAGTAAGCGATAGCCCCATCTCATTGAGCCGTTCCTCAATCTCCTGTCTTGATTTCTGACCGAAGTTCCGCAGTGCCAGGAGTCCCTTTTCGCCCCGGCTGATCAACTCTCCTACGGTAGCAATGTTACCTCGTCTCAGACAATTCATTGTCCGTACTGAAAGAGCGAGTTGTTCGACCGGCATATTATATTGTTCTTCGGACATGGCCAGCTCGGCGAATTCTTTTTCAGCCTCAGCCGGGACAGCAACCCCGTAGTTAACAAATGAATTCAACATACTTATCAGTATGCTGGCACTCTTGCTCATGGCCTCACCGGCTTCGATAGTGCTGTCAGTCCATATCTCAAGATACAATCGCTCATGGCTGGTCTCTCGGCCAACGTGTAGCGGTTCGATTGTGTAGTTAACCTTACGTACCGGGGTGAAGATAGCGTCTACTGGAATTACCCCTACTGACAGACTATCACTGGGCTCTGCCTCCCTGTAGCCCTCTCCAATCTCCACATCAAACTCGACGAAAAGCCTGGCTTCTGGGGAGTCCATGGTCGCCAGATAGAGCTCAGGATTAGCCACCTCAAAATCGGATGAAGGGTTAATATCGGCTGCACAGACGCGTCCCTCACCCGCCATATCCAGAATCAACCTGCCGGGTCGGTCTGCAATCGGTTTCAACCGTATCGCCTTCACGTTAAGGAGGAACTCAATTACATCCTCTCTTACGTGAGGAATCGAAGAGAACTCATGCTGAATTCCCTCAATCCTGACCCGGGTAATGGCCGCTCCCGGGAGATGGCCGAGCAGTACTCGCCTTAATGCATTCCCCAGGGTCATACCGAAGCCTTTGTCCAGTGGCTCAGCCACAAAGCGTCCGTAGTTGTCCCTAGTTTCGACGCACTCAATCTTGGTTATTGCCGATAGAGACAAACTCCTACCTCCTTATAGTGCCTATCACGCGACTTTACCGCGAGTAGTACTCAACAATACTCGGTCCTTCAAACTTGGCACCGGCGTCTTCAGGCGTCGGCATGGACAAAACCTGCCCGATGAGGTTATCCCGGTCAAGTCCGAGCCAGCTCGGGACAGACTTTGCCCCGATTTCGCTGGCAACCTGTTTGAAATACTCATTCTTGGTGCTGCCGTCCCGCCAGGAAATGGTATCACCCTCCTTTACCAGACAGGATGGGATGTTCGTGCGGCGACCGTTTAAAACGATGTGCCCGTGCAATACAATCTGGCGGGCCTGATTTCTGGAGTCGGCGAAGCCGAGGCGGTAGACCACGTTGTCCAGCCGTCTTTCCAGTAATGCTATCAGATTATCGCCGGTGATACCAGGCTGCCGCTCGGCCTGAGCGAAGGTCCTCCGGAACTGTCTTTCCAGCATACCGTAGGTATAACGGGCCTTCTGCTTTTCCGCCAGTTGCAGGGCGCGGTCGGATACCCGACGCCGACGGAAACGCTGTCCGGTAGGCCGCCGTCTCCGCTCCATAGCACACTTCGGCGTGTAGCAGCGACTACCCTTGAGCATCAGCTTATCACCACATCGCCGGCATAGATGACAGACAGAACCAGTATATCTTGCCATTTTATACCCTTCTCCTCTTAGGAGGTCGACACCCGTTGTGTGGTATCGGGGTTACATCCCTGATACTGGTGACATTCAAGCCAGAGCTCTGAAGAGCCCGGAGAGCTGCTTCGCGCCCGCTACCCGGTCCCTTAACGTAGACATCCACCTGTCGCAAGCCCTGGGCCATCCCCTTGCGTGCCGCATCCTGAGCAGCCAGCTGGGCAGCATAGGGTGTACCCTTACGCGAACCCTTGAAACCGGCGGTGCCGGAACTACCCCAGGCAATAACATTCCCCTCGGGGTCAGTCAGTGTCACCAGAGTATTATTAAAGGTGGACTGAATATAAGCTCTTCCCGTAGGAACAACTCTGCGTTCTCTCCGCCTTGTTCTGGCTCGTTTTTTTGCTGGCATCCTGTCCTCCTGTTTGAGTTAGGTTCGATTACTTCTTGGTGGCACCACGCTTCTTACCTCTACCGGCCACGGTCTTCCGCGAACCACGGTGAGTGCGAGCATTGGTGCGGGTCCGTTGTCCCCTGACTGGCAGGCTGTAGCGGTGCCTGTGCCCCCGGTAGCTGCCAATCTCAGTGAGGCGCTTGATGTTGAAGGTAATCTCTTTTTTGAGTTCACCCTCAACCCGGTACTCCCGGTCAATATACTCCCGGAGCCGGTTGACCTCTTCCTCGGTAAGGTCATCCGCCTTGGTCTCGGCATTGATACCGGTATAATCCAGAACCTTATGGCTCAGTGCCGAACCAATCCCATGGATATATTGCAATGATACCCAGATTTGTTTATCTCTCGGTATGTCCACTCCGGCAATACGTGGCATCAGACCACCTCCTTCCTCAGCAGGGTACTAACCCTGCCTCTGCTTGTGACTGGGCTTGGAGCAAATCACCCTGACTACTCCCCGCCGTCTTATTATCTTGCACTTCTCGCATCTGACTTTAACTGAAGCTCTGACCTTCATAATGATTTCCTCTCACTTGAACCGATAGGTTATCCGGCCCCGGGTCAGGTCGTAGGGAGACAACTCGATTAAGACCCTGTCGCCGGGTAATATCCTGATATAGTGTACTCTTATTCTACCAGAGATATGGGCCAATACCTGGTGCCCATTCGGTAATTCCACCCGAAACATGGCGTTAGGTAATGCCTCGGTAACTACCCCCTCTACCTCAATACTTTCCTTCTTTGGCATAGACTTCCCGCTTACACCCTGGTAAGAACCTCAGGTTCCCCGTCAGTGATAGCGATAGTATTCTCAAAGTGCGCCGAAAGACTACCATCTCTGGTACGCACTGTCCAGTTATTGTCATCCCGTTTGGTTGTCCAATCGCCGATATTCACCATCGGTTCGAGCGCCAGAGTCATTCCCTTCTGCAGCTCCGGTCCGGTTCCCGGCATGAGTCCGAATCCCGGCGTGGTGCAGTTTGGTACCTGTGGGTCTTCATGCATTTTCCGCCCGATGCCATGGCCCGTGTACTCACGCACTACCGAATACCCTCTCGATTCCGCATATTGCTCAATTGCCGCCGAGATATCTCCCAACTTCGCTCCAGGGCGGGCTGCTGCGATACCGGCTTCTAAAGCGCCTTCGGTCACCTCCATGAGTCGCCTGGCTTCGGGGCTAACGTCACCCACCCCTACAGTGATGGTGGCGTCACCCTGGAAGTCCTGATAGATGACTCCGAAATCCAGCGATACGATGTCACCTTCTCGGAGCATTCTCTTTCCCGGAATGCCGTGCACAATCTCATCATTGACCGAGACACAAAGGTTGGCAGGATATCCCTGATAACCCTTAAAAGAAGGGCGTCCACCCAGTTTCTGCGCCTCTTCGGCAGCAACTGCGTCTAGCTCTTCGGTATATATTCCCGGTCTCACTCGTGCCTTCAACACCTCCAGAACCGTCGCTACAATTCTACCAGACTGACGCATCAACTCAATCTCATGGTCAGACTTGATAATAATACTCATCCCTCGCTATCTGACTGACTCCTTCTCGATTGACGCTAGTATTCTCCCCCGCACCTCGTCGACACTGCCTTCCCCGGCGACTTCGAGCAATTTGTCTGCCCGGGCATAATAGTCAATCAGGGGGGCTGTCTCCGTAAAATAGACGCGCAACCGCTCCTTGACCGTCTCCGGCGTATCGTCGGGACGCTGATAGAGTTCGCCACCACACCGGTCACATTTGCCTTCAGTACGAGGCGGTGAATTTACCATATGGTAGGGGGTCTGGCACTGGCGGCAAATCCAGCGTCCACCGAGCCGTTCCAACAGCTCATCCTCGGAGACCTTGATATAAATTACACTGTCTATCATCTTATCTTGCTTCCCCAGGGCCTCATACAGTGCTTGGGCCTGTTCCAGGGTCCTCGGGAAACCGTCAAATATCACACCCTGCTCGCAGTCCGGGGCGGCGATACGCTCCAGGACCATCTTTATCGTAATCTCGTCAGGAACGAGCATCCCCTTTTCCATATAGACCTTAGCCTGTTTTGCCAGTTCTGTTTCCTGCTTCTGGGCTTCCCGGAACATGTCACCGGTGGCAATATGGGCCAGCCTGAGCTTCTCCGCTACAGTTGCAGCCTGTGTACCTTTTCCTGCCCCGGGGGCACCGAGAAAAACAATATACACCTTTGCTCCTATTTAATAAAGCCTTCGTAGCGCCTCATGGTTAATTGCGCTTCTATCTGCTTCATCGTATCCAGTACTACACCGACCACAATCAGCAGGCCCATACTTGAAAGCTGTATTGCCTGGACATTGGTGACCGCACTGGCAAGGAACGGGATTATGGCCACGAATGCCAGGAAAAGGGCCCCGACCGTTGTTATACGATTAATTATGTGGTTCAGATAGGTTGATGTATTCTTGCCCGGCCTGATTCCGGGGATGAAACCTCCCTGCCGCTGCAAGGTCCCCGGCAGGTCCTGCTGCTGAAACATTACCATCGTATAGAAGAAGGCAAAGCCAATCACCAGCAGGAAGTACGACCCCCAGTAAATCAGGCCCAAGGGCAGGTCAGCATCGGCGCTGAATATATTCTGGATGTGATTGGCGAAGTTGGGGGCCTGTCCTGATGGGTTGGCAAAATAACTGGCAATCATGCCCGGGAAGATTACCAAAGACATGGCAAAGATAAGGGGAATCATCCCGGCACTGTTTACCCGCAGAGGGATATGTGTCCCTCCCGCTTGGCGATACATACGGCCGCCGCGAAAGGTGGTGCGGGCATATTGTACCGGGATCCGCCGGTGTGCCTCAGTGAAAATGACTATCAGCAGCACCGTGGCCAGCGTAATAAGTACGTAGGCCACCACTCCCATAACCTGTCCCTGTTGGCCGGCCAGCATACCCCGGCCAAAGGTCTCCCAGTATCCGGCTACAATCCCGCCAAAGATTATTATCGATACCCCGTTACCAATACCGTACTCCGTAATCTGCTCTCCCAGCCAGACCAGAAAGACCGTACCGGCGATAATAGAGATAATCATTGCCACCATTGGAAGACCAGTGGTAGGTTCGATTGCTCCGTTAGCCTCCAATAGTTTGATTTGTCCGAAACCGGCAATACCGGCCAGAGGAATCATCAGCCAGTGAGTAATACGGTTAATCTTGTTCCTGCCGGCCTCTCCTTCTTGAGAGAGCGCCTGCAGGCGTGGGATCACCGGTGTCATCAGCGTCATGATAATCGACGCCGTTATATAAGGGTAAACCCCCATCGCCGCCACGCTGAAATTCTTCATGGCGCCGCCGCTGAACATATCGAGAAAGCCCAGTAAGGCGCTTTGCTCGAAGTAGGCCCTGAGGGCGGTTGCATCTACTCCAGGAACAGGCACATGGGCCACGAAACGAAATATCACCAGCATGGCGAAGGTGAAAAGGAGACGTCGCCGCAGGTCAGGCAATCGGAAGGCATCAAGCATCGCCTGAATTAAACGAGGTCTAGTCTGCCGCGGCCGCATTTACCACCTCCTCGGCTTTACCTCCAGCTGCTTCAATTTTGGCCTTGGCAGCCGCCGAGAACTTGTGTGCTTTTACCGAGAGTGGATGATTGATATCACCATCCGCCAGTATCTTGATTGGCTTGCGTAGAGATTTCACCAGCCCGGCATCCACCAGCTTTTCCGGGTCCACCTCACTGCCTGCCTCAAACGAATTCAGACTTGCCAGTTTGACCACGCAGTATTCGGTACGGAAGATATTAGTAAAGCCCCGCTTGTGCGGCAGTCGCTCGATGAGCCGTAACTGCCCGCCTTCGAAGCCGGGTATCATCCGATGACCGGCACGGGATTTTTGCCCTTTACTGCCCCGTCCCGAATAGGTGCCATGTCCGCTGCCGTCCCCGCGCCCAACACGTTTCCTCGCTTTACGTGAGCCGGGTGCCGGGGAAAGCGAATCAAGTCTCACTTTGCCTCCTCCACTTTAAGCAAATGTCGAACTTTTACAATCATGCCGCGGATGGAGCCAGAGTCTTCATGTACAACACTTTGGTTGAGTCGATGAAAACCTAGGGCCCGCAACGTCCGCCGCTGGTCCTGACTGTAACCAATACCACTCTTTACCCAGGTTACCCTCAGTTTAGCCATCGGTCTCAGTCTCCTCAGGCTCAGGTAACCCCTTTCGTCTGGCTACCTCCTTTGATGGCTCTCTTAATTTGCTGAGAGCAAGGATAGTTGCCCTGGCCACATTGGCCTTATTGGCACTGCCAAGTGATTTTGTCAGGATATCCTTGATTCCGACTACCTCAAGGACAGCACGCACACTGCCGCCAGCGATGATACCTGTACCTGGTGCCGCTGGCTTTAACATGACCTGGGCCGCCCCATATTTAACCGTTATCTCATGAGGAATGGTTGACCCCGACAGTTTAACCTTAATGAGGTTCTTCCTCGCAGTCGCATTGGCCTTATTAATTGCCAGCGGTACTTCGTTAGCCTTGCCGATGCCAACGCCGACATGGCCATGCCCATCGCCGGTTACCACCAGGGCGCTGAAGCTGAGACGTTTACCTCCCTGCACCACCTTGGCAACACGGTTGATATATATCAACTTATCAGTCAGCACCAGATCAGTTGGGTCTATTTTACGCAACGTCACCATAGTCTATCTATCACCACTTCCCTCAGAACTTGAGTCCCTCTTTACGAGCGGCCTCAGCCAGTGCCTTGACCCGGCCATGGTACTTGAAGCCACCGCGGTCAAAAGCCACCTGATTTATCCCTTTAGTCAATGCCCGTTTCGCTAACAGCGTTCCGACAAGCCCGGACATGCCTGTTTTGTTCTTGCCGTCCAGTTCCCCCTTTACCTCATGGTCAAGGGTTGATGCTGCTACCAGGGTATGACCGATAGTATCATCGATAACCTGAGCATAGATGTGGTTCAGGCTGCGAAACACGCATAAACGCGGTCGCCCGTCAGTCCCTTTCACACTGGCCCTGACTCGGGCATGCCGCCGAATACGAGCAGTTCTTCGGTGCTTTTGGCCCACTTATCCTCTCCCTATCGCTTTACCGGCCTTACCCGGTTTTAAACGGACTACCTCTCCGCTATAACGGATGCCTTTCCCCTTGTAGGCATCGGGGGGACGGATTGCCCTGATTCGGGCAGCCATCTCTCCGACTACCTCTTTATCAATTCCACTAACCCTTATGCGATTATTACCCTCGACATCCAGGGTTATGCCCGGCAGAGGTACAACCTCAACCTGGTGGGAAAAGCCAATGTTAATTACCAGATTGTCACCCTTCTTCTCAGCCCGATAACCAACCCCCACAATCTCAAGAGTTCTATTAAAACCATCGGTCACGCCCTCTACCATATTGGCGAGAAGGCTCCGTGTCAGCCCATGCAGGGAACGGTATACCCGGTCATCACTCGGACGCGATACTCTAAGGGTATCCTCTTTCAATTCAATTAATATATCCGGATTGAACTGACGCCGCAGTTCACCTCTGGGCCCTTTTACAGTGACCTCACCCTGGTCGATGTCTATTGACACCCCATTAGGTACGGTCACCGGCATTTTCCCTATTCTAGACATTACTATTACTCCGAGATTTCACCATATATAGCACAACAGTTCGCCACCAACCCCCCGCCGCCATGCCTGTTGCCCTGTTATTACTCCCTCGGGAGTTGACAGGATAGCGATTCCCAGTCCCCCATAAACACGGGGAATTTCCTTATTCTGGACGTATACTCTCAGACCGGGCTTACTTACACGCTCCAGTCCGGAAATGACCGGATCGTTCCTGTCCCGATACTTGAGATAAATCTTGATAACCCGGTGTGTCTTATCACGAACCACCTCGTATTCGTTGATGAAGCCCTCCTCCTTGAGGATGTTGGCGATAGCCAGCTTCGTCTTCGATGAGGGTACCAGCACTGAATCATGTCTTACCATGACCGCATTGCGTACCCGGGTTAGCATATCGGCGATTGGGTCAGTAACAGTCACCCTTACCCCCTCCGGATATATCTTACCAGCTTGATTTCCTCACTCCCGGAATCTTACCGGCCAGGGCAAGTTCCCGGAAGCAAATACGGCACAGTCCAAACTTGCGTATGTAAGCGCGCGGCCTACCACATAGATTGCACCGATTGTGAAACTGTACCTTGTACTTCGGTGGACGCCTCCACTTTGCAATTTCCGACTTCTTAGCCATCTAACTCCGTTCAATCCCGGCTAAAGGGCATGCCGAACAACTCCAGAAGCTGCCTGCCCTCTTCGTCTGTCTTGGCAGTCGTAACGATTGTTATTTCCAGTCCCCGTGCTTTGTCAATCTTATCATAATCAATCTCGGGGAAGACGGTCTGCTCTCTAAGTCCCAGGGTGTAATTACCACGGCCATCGAAGGAATCCCGGGGGATTCCGCGAAACTCCCGGATACGGGGTAGGACAACACTTATCAACCGTTCAACAAAGTCATACATGCGGTCTTTCCGCAGCGTTACTTTCATTCCGATCGGCATCCCTGTTCGTAACCTGAAAGCGGCGACTGACTTCTTGGCGCGAGTTATAATTGGTTTCTGTCCGGTAATAGCTGGCAGGTCCTGCTCTGCGCCCTCCAGCGCTCGTGCGTTTTGAATGGCCTCTCCCAGGCTAATGCCAACGACAACCTTTTCGAGCCTGGGTACCTGCATCACATTCCGGTAGCCACCGAGCTCCATCATGCGAGGAACAATCTCTTGCCTGTATCTTTCTTTCAGCCCCGACATCTAGTCTACTACCTCATTACAAGCGCGGCAGATACGGACCTTGCGTCCGTCTTCCAGCTTGCGGAATCCGACCCTTACCGGCTTGTTGCAGCGGTTACAGACAAGCATCACGTTCGACACGTCAATCGGTGCCTCTCGCTCGATGATACCCGCCTGTCTCATCTGTGCCCTGGCCCGGCTGTGCATTTTGATAAAGTTGATACCTTCAACCAGTACACGGTTCTTTTTGGGATAGGCAAACCTTACCTTACCCCTTTTCCCTTTATCTTTGCCGGTAACAACCAGCACATTATCGTTCTTCCTGATTTTCATAAGCCGGTCTTCCTCATAACACCTCAGGAGCCAGAGAGATTATCTTGGTGAAATTCTTTTCCCTCAGTTCTCTGGCCACCGGACCGAATATCCGGGTTCCCCGCGGGTTATTCTTATCGGTGAGAATGACGGCAGCATTCTCATCAAACCTGATATACGAGCCGTCAGGACGCCGGTAGGGTTTAGCGGTGCGGATAATAACTGCCCGGACAACATCACCACCCTTAACAGCCCCCCCGGGGATGGCCCGCTTGATAGACCCAACGATGACATCACCGACGTAGGCGTATTTTCTACGCGTACCACCCAATACCCCGATGCACATCATCTGCCGGGCACCGGTATTATCGGCTACCTTGAGTCTGGTGTTGGACTGAATCACTTTAATTCATCCTCAGATTGTTCTTCGGTTGTTTCCTCAGGCTCAGCAGTGGCCTCTTCAGGCTCAGGAACAACTTCCTCGGCCTGCGGTTCCAGTTCTTCTGGTCTGACCTCTATCTGCTCTGCCTTTATGACTATCTCCACAACCCGCCACCGCTTTTCCTTTGACAGAGGACGGGTCTCCTCCAAACGGACAGTATCACCCGGCTGACACTCATTTTTCTCATCATGTACTTTATAACGGGCCATCGTACGGACCGTCTTTTTATATACCGGGTGATGCCGGCGTGTCTCCACGGTCACCACCGCAGTTTTATCCATCTTGTTACTCACTACTCGGCCAAGTCTGGTCTTTCGATTTCTTTCCATAGATTAGACCCTTCTCCGGTCTCGGCAAATTAACATGCCGAATTAATAGCCTTATTCCGCAGACTCGCTCTGCGCCAGCTCCCGCTCTCTCAGCACTGTCTGCATTCTGGCAATATCTCTCTTGACCCTCGGAATCTCCCGATGATTCACCAGTTGCTTGGTAGCTGCCCGAAAACGAAGGTCGAAAAGCTCCCGGCGGGCTGATTCTAACTGCTTCGCCAGTTCTGCGGGGCCAAGGGCTCGTATCTCTTCTACCTTCAAACCTTCACCGTCTCCTTGGTTTCTGGTCTGGCCCCAGCGCCGCGGGCCTGCCTCGTCACAAATCGCACTTTCAAGGGAAGCTTGTGTGATGCCAGACGCATCGCCTCCTTGGCAACATCCTCAGCAATGCCGGCCATCTCAAACATTACCCTGCCCGGTTTGACAATAGCCACCCAGTGGTCGGGAGCACCTTTTCCCGAGCCCATTCTGGTCTCGGCTGCTTTCTTTGTCACTGGTTTGTCCGGGAAGATACGTATCCAGATTTTACCACCACGGCGCACATAACGCGTCATCGCGCGCCGGGCTGCCTCAATCTGACGGGCCGTTACCCAGGCGGAATCTTCTGCCACCAGTGCAAAGTCCCCAAAAACAACAGTATTTCCGGAGTTTGCTTTTCCGCTACGTCTTCCTTTATGAGTCTTACGAAACTTCACCCGCTTAGGTTGTAGCATCGCTATCTCCCTGGTCCTCGGTCTCTACTTCGGCAGTTGTCTCTGTCTCGGCCTTAGGAGTCGTCTTTCTGGTACGCTTCCTGGCTGCTGGTTTAGCTTCGGCTGTTTCCTCCTCCGCTTCAGCAGCGGGTTCTGCCCCGGCCTTTACTTCAGTAGTTGTCTCCGCCTCGGCCTTGGGGGTAGTCTTTCTGGTACGTTTCCTGGCTGCTGGTTTAGCTTCGGCTGTTTCCTCACTTGCTTCAGCAGCAGGCTCTGCCTTGGTCTCTACTTCGGCAGTTGTCTCCGCCTCGGCCTTGGGGGTAGTCTTTCTGGTACGCTTCCTGGCTGCTGGTTTAGCTTCGGCCGTTTCCTCCTCTGTTTCAGCAACGGGTTCTGCCTCAGTCTCTACCTCGGCAGTTGTCTCCGCCTCGGCCTCGGGGGTTGTCTTTCTGGTACGCTTCCTGGCTGCTGGTTTAGCTTCGGCCGTTTCCTCCTCTGTTTCAGCAACGGGTTCTGCCTCAGTCTCTACCTCGGC
>Ga0209536_100007560_pt1 | contig 16464 bp, 13 predicted proteins | sample DeeMarSeWOR28_12_FD_187461 | JGI IMG/M metagenome (GOLD analysis project Ga0209536, IMG submission 187461) | Marine sediment microbial communities from White Oak River estuary, North Carolina - WOR-2-8_12 (SPAdes) (version 2) | ecosystem: Environmental > Aquatic > Marine > Intertidal zone >... | reverse complement strand
GCTGTCTGTTGACTTATCTGAAGCAATGGAGCAATATCAAAAAGAGTATGAGACGATGGAATATATCACTCAATTTGTTTTTTGTGTCAATCCGCAGGAAGAGTATAAAGGTTCTCTGGTTTTGGAATCATTAACCTTTAAGTAAACAACGTAGGTGGCAAAAAACAAAATTTGCAACCATTAAAACTATTTCATAATGAAACGACTATTTTATCTTATAATTACTGGAATGTTTAGTGTCTTTTCTGCTCATGCGCAGACCCTCAAAGAGGTGAACAGCAAACCTTCTACCAAAGAGATCATATCATTAAATTCTACAGAGTCCTCAGAGTGGACACTCTATTACGGTGTTCAGGACAAAAATGCTCCGCAAACTCCTGAGGAATTATTGCAATCTGCATTTAAAAACATTCCGGCAACTGTACCGGGCAATGTTGAAATTGACCTTGAAAGAGAAGGGATAATAAAGGATCCGATGGTAGGAACCAATGTGTACGATTTAAGGAAATTTGAAGCTTATGATTGGTGGTATGCCAGGGAATTTGATGCCCCGGAGCTGAAATCCGGCGAGCGTGTTGAGCTGGCTTTCGATGGTATCGACTGTATTGCGGATATCTGGTTAAACAACCAGTTGATCGCTTCGGTTGAAGATATGTTTGTGGAACATCACTACGATGTAAGCGACTTATTAAAAGAGAAAAATACGCTGCATGTGCATATTAGGTCAACCGAGCTGGAAGCGCGCAATTACCTCCGTAATAATTTTGGGGTGCGCTACGACCAGCTGGGTGAAGCTTCTGCTATTCGCAAAGCGCCACACATGTTCGGTTGGGACATCATGCCCCGCCTGATGAGTGCGGGAATCTGGAAAGATGTGAAACTGGAGATCATTCCTGCAACACATTTCAGTTCGGTTTACTGGGTTACGAAGGAGGTGTACCCTGACGTCAGGAAAGCCAATTTGTATGTGGACTGGCAATTTCAAACCGACAGGCTTTATATTGATGACCTGACCGTATCTTTTGAACTGGAACGCGATGGCAAGTATATCCTGAAAAGGGAAATTCCTGTGACTACAACCATTGCCCGCGAGCGATTGTGGGGGCTGGAAGATGTGGATTTATGGTGGCCCCGGGGCTTTGGGGAACAGGCGCTGTACAACGCAAGCCTGAAAATTAAAGATGCCGAAGGGAATGTCCTTTGCGAGAACAGGCAAAAAATAGGAATTCGCAATGCACAATTGATCGTATCCCCTATCAATACGGAGGAAGAACCCGGTGACTTTCATTTTGAAATTAATGGCGAATACATTTTTGTTAAAGGAACAAACTGGGTACCACTCGATGCCTTGCACAGCCGCGATATTCAGCATGTGGACGAAGCTGTTGGCATGCTGGCCGATCTGAATTGCAACATGATTCGGATGTGGGGTGGAAATGTTTACGAAAGTGACCGGTTTTACGACCTGTGTGATGAAAACGGGATCATGGTCTGGCATGATTTTACTTTCGGTTGTACAACCTATCCTCAACATGATGAATTCAAACGGTTGGTAAAAACAGAAGCTGATAAGGTTTTACGCAGATTAAGAAACCATGCATCCATTGTTTTGTGGGCCGGTAATAACGAAAATGATGTTTCGCTGCAATGGGGTGGTGACCAATCGCATATTAATCCCAACACTGATGTAATAAGCCGCCAGGTTTTACCGCTGGCAGTTCGCGAATGGGATCCAAAAACACCATACCTGCCAAGCTCTCCTTTCATCAGTGAAGAAGTATTTCAGGTTCATCATAAAATTAGTCCGGAATTATCTCCTGAAATGCACCTGTGGGGTCCCAGAGGCTACTACAAAGCACCCTTTTACACCGAAAATAACGCAAGATTTGTCAGTGAAATAGGGTATCATGGTGCGCCGAATGTGGAAAGCCTCAAAAAAATGATGACTCCCGACAATGTATATCCATGGGTAAAAGGAGCAAAGGCCGAAGCAGAAGATATAGTCACAGTTGTTGGCGAAGTGAAAAAGGCTGAACAGTTGGTTTGGAATGAGGAGTGGCAATGCAAAGCCACCAGGTCTCATCCTAATTCACAGACCAATAAAGAACGTAACTTTTTAATGGTAAACCAGATACGTGAAGTATTTGGCGAATGCCCCATGGAATTGGAGGACTTTGTCACCGCTTCCCAGATTGTACAGGCTGAAGCCAAAAAGTACTTCATCGAATTCTGGCGAATGAACAAGGGAACACGCAACGGTATTCTGTGGTGGAACCTCCGCGACGGCTGGCCCATTGTTTCTGATGCTATTGTAGATTACTACGGGGGTAAAAAGCTGGCATACGGTTACATCAAAAATGTTCAGACTGATGTGTGTGTTATGGTTGGTGATATCCGTGAAGGAAACACCGGTCACCCCGTTGTAGTTGTGAATGATACAAGAGCACCTCATAAGGTTGAAATTTCAATTAAAGACAAAGATTCAGGAAGAACACTTCTTTCAAAAACCGTGGAAGTGGAGGCCAACAGTAAATTAACGGTGGATGAATTGCCAAAAGTTGGGAATAATGAGCTGTGGATGATTGACTATAAAGTTGACGGTAAGAAATATCACAACCACTACCTTGCCTATTCTGCCCCGATGGATTTTGAGAAATATAAGCGTTGGCTCAGCGATTTGAGATAGCACAAATCTTGATGAGAAATACCCCGGGATAGTGAATGAATTATAGGTGGTTATGGTTAGATGGGAAAGCAGTGATCCTTAAAAGTGGCACAATGATAAGATGGGTAATAAAAGAATTAAATGCCTGCTAAAACGGGAGCATACCTGGATCCTGTCACTTCTTATCTTATGCCTCGGTCATGTATATGGACAGGGAAACCGCATCGAATATAACGGGAAAAATATTTTTCTGAGCGGGGCCAATGTATCATGGGTAAATTATGGCCGTGATATTGGAGATCCGGATACGCCTCCTGATACTGCTTTCTTCAGGCGTATGTTCAGGGAAATGCACGATCACGGAGCGAACAGCATGCGTTTCTGGATCCATATCGATGGAAGCGCCACACCTGAGTTTACAGGAAACCTGGTTACAGGTCCGGGCGAACGAACTATCGAGGACCTGAAAACTATATGTGATCTGGCCTTCAGCAACGACATAGGTTTGATTCTCTGTTTGTGGTCCTTTGATATGCAGCGAATAATGGATACCGGACTGCCCCGGGAACATCTGGATAGAAACAGGCATATCCTGACCACGGAGGAGGGTTTAAATTCCTATATCGACAATGCGCTTATTCCCATGGTGGATTCATTGGAGGATCATCCAGGAATCATCGCCTGGGAGATTTTCAATGAACCGGAAGGGATGACCGAAGTGGGAGCCTGGGATATCACACAGCAAGTGACTCAGCTGGACGTTCAAAAATTCATCAATCAGTGTGCCGGGGCCATACACCGGACCGACCCCGGAGCAAAAGTCAGCAATGGTGCCTGGTCGTTCTATGCCGCCTCCGATGTGGAGGGAGGGACCAATTATTATAACGATGAGCGCCTGATTGCTGCCGGAGGGGATAGTGACGGTTTTCTCGACTTCTACATGGTTCACTATTACGACTGGGATGACACCTCCCCTTTCCTGAAGCCCTATTCATACTGGGAGCTGGATAAACCGCTGGTTGTGGCTGAGTTTTATCCTGATTGTAAGAATTGTGGTGAAGGGCCCAGTTACGAGAATCTCTACCTGAATGCGTATGCGGGTTCCCTGGGCTGGCAGTACATCGATGACAGCAGAGTTGAAATCCTGATGCAGACTCAGCTGCTTTTTGACCAATATCCTGAAGATATTGCCCCGGAAGACCCCCATCTTAGTTATCCCCCGAGTGTGTATATTGAATCGCCCCTGGATTTAGCAGCATTTCCGGCCGGGGAAGATATCCTGATCGAAGTCCGTTCAGAAAAATACAATGGATTAATCCAAAAAGTAGAATTCTATGAAGGGGGGAATCTCCTGGGCGAGGATGAAGATGAACCCTACTCATTTCTGTGGGAAAATCCGGGAGAAGGAAGATATGTGCTTTCGTCAAGGAGTATTGATGACGAAGGACTTGAAGGCACCTCTTCGGTGATAAATGTTACTGTTGGTACTCCCCCCGAATATATTTATGAGGCAGAAGAGGCGGTATTGAAAGGCGGCGCCAGTGCCAGAACCGATCCAACGGCCAGCGGAGGTGCCTGCGTGTCCATGAAAGAAAACAACGGGGGGAGTTCCATCGAGTGGCTAATTTCAGACTGTCCGCTCGATTCCACTTATTGCCTGCAAATCGGATACAGGACCCCATATGGATACAAGGAACAGGATCTTTATGTGAACGAACAGCTTGTTTTAGCCAGTCATAGCTTTGAAGGATCCGATGTGGTATCCTGGTTTGAAGACAGTTTGGAGGTGGCAATGAAGGCTGGTGAGAACAAGATAAAAATAGTATCGGGATGGGGCTATATGGATTTTGATTATTTAAGAATGCCTTTTTCAAAGCTACCTTTCATAGCGGTTGAATCTATTGAAATTGTCAGCGAAAGCGGGTTGGATTACATCGATGAGAAAGACGGTTCGCTCCAATTATCTATTGAGATACAACCCGAAAATGTCACCGACAAAACAGTGAGTTGGAACTCGTCAGATACCTCGGTTGCTATGGTAAGCCAGGATGGATTTGTAAGGGCCCAAGGGGACGGAACAGTGACGATCACCGCTGCCTCTTCGGCCGATCCGACTGTGAAAGATCACTTTGAGCTGACAATATCCGGACAGTCAGTGGGGATCACCTCAGGTGGCTCAGATAGTGACTTCGGCTATTATCCCAATCCTGTGATTGATCTGATTCATGTAACAGGTTTGAAAGAAAATACAGAGATGAAATTATTCACATTTTCCGGGAAGAAGATCTGGAACAGAAGGCCCCAGTCCTCTGAACTATCCATAGATCTTTCTGATTTGCCCAAAGGTTTCTATTTTTTGATGCTGGAGGATGCAAACGGTCTCCCAAGGATGTTGAAAATCACCAAGATTTAAGCAAATTCCGGCGCTCCGGGTGGATGTCGGAAACTCATAATTATTTAGATTATTTTAAATTTTGAGCTGTAATCATAAAGTATACATATAGAACGGCTTAATTTTGTTACCAGACTACCTGGTGCCTCAGCGTTTGTTTTGGGTACCGTCCTGGGGAAGATCTCCAGCAGATACAAGGGCAAGATCTTCTTGAACCCGGCAGAGCGGATAATCGGCTGGGCAAAATGAATGGATTCACACTCTTTTTGTAAGTTTGAAACACAAGGGTAAAAATGTTAGAATGCACAAGAAGAAACTTACAAGTAAAGACATCGCACGCGAGTTAGGTATCTCAAGAACGGTTGTTTCCTTTGTCTTGAATGGCAAAAGCAAGGAGATGAGGATCAGTGATGAACTGACCAGAAAAGTCCTTGATTTTGTGGAAGCATCAAATTACCAGCCCAATTATATGGCTCAGAGCCTTAAAACAGGGATGACTTTTACCATTGGATTGATTGTGGCGGATATTGCCAATCCCTTCTTCGCAAAAATGGCCAGGACCATTGAGCATGAGTTAAGTAAAGAAAACTATAGTGTCATTTTTTGCAGTTCGGATGAAAACATAAAGAATTTTAACTCCCAATTAGATAATCTGATCAATCGCCAGGTTGACGGATTGATTTTAACCCCCCCGATAGAGAGTGCCAAAACCTTATCATCATTATCTTCACAAAAAATCCCTTTTGTAGTGATTGACAGGATTTTTGAGAACCTGGATATCAATTCTGTCATAATCAATAACCATAAGGCGGCATACGATGCTACTTCAAAACTGATCAGATTTGGAAGAAAAAATGTAGCGTTGATCAATGTGAACAATGAACTGATCACGATGAATCAACGCACCCAGGGATACCTTGATGCAGTAGCCGATCACGGATTAAAAGTAAATCCTGGATTGGTAAAACAACTGTTATTTAGCAACGTGGAAGCAGATGTTAACCAGGCAATCGAAGATGCAATAAGCAATCGTGTGGATGGCATCCTATTTACCACAAACAAACTGGGCGTGACAGGGATACAGGCATTGTACAAAATGAATAAAAGAATCCCTGAGGATATCGCCATCATCAGTTTTGACGATACGGACGCCTATGCTGTTGCCAAAACCCCCATCACTGCCATTAAGCAGCCCCTTGATCAGATGAGCAGAGAGGCTGTAGAACTATTGATGGAATTAATTGAGAGTAAGGGAAATGATATCCCTTCAAAGCAAATTGTATTGGATGCCAGCTTTATCGTAAGAGAATCCTGCCCCTAGAGAGAACATATTCTTGCTTGATCTGAGTTGTAATAAATGTCCTTTATTGTATTCGCTGTTGGGCTATGGCGTTTGACACAGTGGTAGGCTTCGTATTATCTATCATAGTGGTATTTATAGCTATAGAAAAGCAGTTCATTTTTAAATACTCCATATACTGGCCTATGTTCTCGTACTATTCTCCGCGACCAGAGTCCTCCTAAATCATATTTCAATGGTTCAGGTTTCCCAATCCCTGAATGTGGATTTCCTAAGTTGAATTTATTAAAGGTGAAAGCCCCCAGTCCCCGCTGGGGGTTTTTCATAGCATATCATTCTCCTCCAGCCACTGCCTGACCCGTTCATGCTCTGCCTCGTATTTAACTTCCACATCACGGACGATCTGCTGGAATTCGGGTTCGTCACGGATGCTGTCGAACAGGGGATCTATTTTTATCAGAGAGGCCATCCAGGAATGATTGGTGGCCCGCTGATTAAACCTCCTTAGATCTTCATAAGCTTTTTCCCTTTCTTCCAGAAATGCATGCACACCTGCCCTATCATAATAGGCATAGAAATCTTGGGCATATTGATTATCCATTGTAATACTCCGGTTACAGTAATCTATCTGAAGATCGAAATAATGCCTCGCCTCATCAAATCTGTTGTTCTTCCAGTATGCTATTCCGACACGGTGCATTCCGTTATATTGATATTGTGGTATAAGAACTATGTCGAGTTGGTCAAGCCATTTATTTATATACATAAGCATCTCTTCATACTGACCAACAAACATGTAATAATTACTCATCGCCCATAAATGATCTATATTGGTTGAATCAAGCATATAAGCCTTCTGTAAATACTTAAAATGGTCTTCAAGATTGCCTGATTGAAACTCAACATCTCCCAATAATGCTAAAAATGCAGCGGAGTCATTGTCCAATCTCAACCTCTCTTGTAAGTATTCTCTTGCAATTTCAAAAAATCCTGCAAAGGAATACCTGCCGGCAAGATAATGAAGCAAATAAGGTAATTCTCTTCCCTGGTTAATGGATATTGCTTTATGCAGATTTTTAATTGTTTCCACAAGATCATCGTGTTGGTACAAACGAGCTTTGAATTCATAAACCTCCCATGAATTGGGATTAAGATCAATTGCTTTATTATATTCTTCAAGGGATTGTTCTTTATATCCCTTTACTGCAAAATAATTGCCACGAAGCATGTAGGCTTCAGCTAAATACCTATCATACGAAAGGGCCAGATTTGCCAAATTCAATACACTATCCATGACTTGTTCAGTAAGATATTCTTCGACCAGATTCAGTTCCCAGTAAACCCTTGCGAGTCCAAGATATGCTTGACCAAAACTCAAATCATATTCCAAGGCTTTGTTATATAGATCCCTGGCTTTATACAGAGCCATCGTATCAAGCGGATCGATTCGGTACTTCCAGTGCTCTTCTCGTCCCCTCTGGTAGAAATAATAGGCGGTGAGATTAGTTGTGGGTATTTTCTCAATGAGATCCTTTTCTTCTGGAGTGATGGTGGCTTGAAGCTTTCCGGCAACAAGCTGTGAAATATCGCTCTGGAGATCAATATGGTCTTCCACCAATTCGATTACTCTTTCATAAGGATTTGACCAAACCATATTATTGTTTGCATCTATTAACTGTACGGTCAGCCTGATTCTATTTTTAAGAATTAATCCATGTGCAGTTAGCAGGTATCCAACACCCAACTCCTTTGCTATTTCTGGAACGGTTTTAGCTTGATTTTTATACTGTTCCGTCGATGAAAGCGAGAGAACTCTAAGTTCTTTTATCTGACACAGATTGTTATGAATCGCAGTCCTGTATCCGTTTAAATAAGATGCATTTTCAGATGCTGGACTATCGTTGTCGAATAGTAATACTGCAATGGAGTTAGCCAGAACTTTCTTCTTCTCTGATCTTGGGATGACATTGAGAACGATCAGGGCAACGATCACCACAAAACTGATATAGCTGGCGATCTTCCAGCTGTTCGAGGATTTCGGAATATCTTCAGGTTTGACTTTGTCGGCAGGTTTAGTCTTAACCATACCTCCCTCCGGATGGATGTCATAGATCCAGGAGAGGATGACAGCGATGATCAACCCGATGGATAAGAGAACTACGATTAGTTTAAAACTCCAGTTTGGCAGTTCAAATGGTTCTCTGACCATGTCCACCAGCGAGAGGATCACAAATGCAGCCCCTGCATAAACTGTGATCACACGGACCACATTCCTTCGCTTTAGCTCCTGCCAGAATTGGGATAGTTTGTTGGGCATAATGAGGGATTGCTTACTGCAATTTATGCAGATAGAGGATGCGAGTCAAATCCAATGGATAAACCGTTTAAAGCCAACAAAATACTTGACTCATATAACTCTGCTTTTGTAACTTGATTAATTATTCGGTGCGCCCCTGCTAGGTCTACACTCTATCAATTTGCCCTATCTGACCTTAGCACCCTCTACTCAGAACACTTGAATCTTTTTCGAACTTAATCCATTGGTTATGAAGCGAATTGGAGCGACTGCAATGATAATGTTTTCAATAACTGCGCTTGCGGTTTCACAGACCGAAAGTGAAATTGAGGCTAAATTCACTGACTACAGTCTGAAAACGGATACCCTTCAGATAAAGGCAAGACTCTTTATTCCTGATAGCTATGATTCTGCCTATCCATACCCGGTTGTTTTAACCTTGCATGGATTGGGTGAATGCGGAACAGACAATAAAATACATGTTCTCAGGAACCGCCTGGCGATCACCTGGGGAACAGACGCATTTCAGGCTGAAAATCCTTGTTTTATTTTCTCACCCCAATGTCCTTTGAACACTTATTGGAATGATCCCTCAGTGCATCAGGCAGTGATGGTGTTACTCGATTCACTTATCAATACTTATTCCATTGACACCTCCAGAATCTATATCACGGGATTATCCCTTGGTGGAATGGCAACTTGGAGTTACCTGAGGAACAATCCGGAAAAATACGCAGCTGCAATACCTGTATGCGGCAGCATTGGGTGGGACCAGATCGAAAATCATATCCGGGAAATCAAACATATACCTGTCTGGAATTTTCATGGTAACATAGATGATATAGTTGATGTAGATGAATCCAGAGCCATTATAAAAGAGTATAAAGAGCAAGCTGAATATCCACTATTGACACATAATTATTATCGGATGGAATACACCCTTTCAGATGATCAGATAGATGGATATATTACCAATCATGTTGATCTGATATATTCTGAAGTTCCTAATATCGCTCACAATGTTTGGGATGTTACCTACAGGATACCTGAACCGAAGAAATGGCTGTTTAAACAAAAAAAGCGAACTACTTCAAATCTTACACTGGAGAAACAAGAAGATATCGTCGATGTTTCCGGAGATTATAAATTCGACCTATACTGCCCGGAAAAAGTGGAGCAGGTTAGTGTATGGTTAGGTCATGTCCGTTCATGTGATTGGATCCAGATCGACTCCTTTGATCCCTCATCAGGTCAATATATTTTTAACTCCAGAATGACCGATGATCATCCCTTCGCACTTTTGAAATTCCTTGCCCATGACAGTCTTGGATATGTGATCGCCAAGGAGTATTCTGATATTCTTAGCATCAATAATGAGGAGAATGGCCTTCCTTATGTTGAAATATTGAATGATCCTACCATCAAACAAGACATTTTTTCCACACCCCAACTTCCATTAGAGTTGCAGCTGGGGGATCCAGAGGACAGCCTGCTCCAGGTATCGATTTCCATTAGCAGTGATAACGGATTCTCTTTTAGACCCTATTCTTCTTTCGAGACTACACCAGAATTACGGACTGAGCTTTTTCAATTAGAGAATCTTATCAGGGCGGATCAAATGGTGATCCGAGTGGAAGTTTCAGACGGTGAGCATTTGGTATCTGCCGAAACTATGAATTTCACGAATAGTATTGGCTATCTTAACGTTTCCATTCCTGATACCGCCTTCCTTTATGCCCTTATTGATGAGGGAGTGGATACCAATGGGGATAGTTTGATTAGTTATGAGGAGGCTGAGGATGTGAAGTCCCTGATCATCGACACTCGTGGTGGGTGGGGATGTAACCCAGGCAATGAAAATAGTATAGTAAGCCTTGTTGGAATAGAAGCATTTATCAATCTTGACACGCTGTGGTATTCATGCGGTAAGCTTGAGGCGCTGAATATCTCAGAAAACAAGAATCTTAAGTACCTCAATTGTGGCGCAAATTACATAACAAGTCTGGATATTTCGAATAATATCTACCTCACGGAGTTGAACTGTACTGAAAACCAGTTAACAAACCTGGACGTTTCGAGGAATACCGGGTTAGAAGTATTGAATTGCGGCATGAATCAACTAACAGGACTGGATTTGTCAAATAATGTAGAACTTCAATACCTGAACTGTTGGGCGAATGATTTGTCCGCCATTGATATTTCAAAAAATGTGAATCTGACATTCTTAGATTTACAGGCGAATCAAATTGCAAAACTGGATGTTTCAAAGAATGTTGCTTTAACAGAGCTAAGGTGCGAAAGCAATAATCTCTCTACACTGGTTATTGCAAACAATATCCTTTTAGATGCTTTGTATTGCGGCAACAATGAAATAGCGACCCTGGATATATCTAATAATACCCTGCTAACCTACATGTGGTTAGTGGATATGCCGTCTCTTGGTGAAATCTGCGTTTGGGAATCATTTAATATCGATTCGATGGGGTTTGAGGATTATGGTAGTCCGAATATTTGTTTCCAAACAGATTGCAATGGGGATTGTAGTATAGTCGGATTTGTTGATTATATTCACGAAAGTGGGATTTTCATAAACCCCAATCCCACCAACTCCCTCTTGACCATCGAAGCAGAATACTCCGACCATTATGTAATCGAAATCACCTCCCTGAATGGCAAACTTATATTAAGCGAAGAGATGGAGGGCACCACCCACCAACTTGACCTATCCTCCTTCCAGAAAGGAGTTTATTTCATCACCATCAGGTCAGACGAGATTTTAACAACCAAGAAGATCATTAAGCTCTAAATTAGGTCATATGACAACAGGAAGCCCCCAGTCCACACTGGGGTTTATTATGCTCTATACAACACCTTATCAATCATAACACTCAACCAAATTCATCACTTCAATCTTGGGGTAGAGATTGACATCATTTCGATAAGAAATTAGAGAATTCACGCATAGGGGTAAGATGTTAAGACTAATTTGGACTGTCTATCAATCCAGGATCTCATCATTCAATAATCTCCTATTTTTCTCTGACTGGCAAGAATAGAATTTTGACCATATCAGTGTAGGAGTCCCATACCTAACCCAACCCCGGCTGGGTTATGCTCCGCAGGGGGCCAACGGTGGGCTTCTCCCCTCTCCGCGATCTCCAGGTGCTCCTGGGGGATAAATTCAATGCGATATATAAAATTTATATATATGGGATTTTTATATGTAAAAAATATATATAAATCTTGTTTATGGTATTTGTATGTGTGTATGTGTAGATATATATCTAAACCTCATTTCCCACCTTAGAATTATATTTTGAGCTTATATACCATGAGGATATAGATAGTTAAATCCTAATCGGTACGAAGGATGAAATTAGCCTGAGAATAGTGGTCAATTAATGATTTTTAGCCTGCCTTAGAAGGTGTTTATTACTCTAATCTTCATTATAGACCTGTTAATCTGATGTTTAGATAATGATCGAGTTTTGCCAGGTATTTGATTCAACTGCGGAATAACTGCTGGAGACACCATCCATCTTCTATATGATGGCTAAATTGTGATTTTCTTTCATGGAGACAGCAACGGATATACTATCCAACTTTGAAACTTGCCGTACTCCAAATTCAATCATCAGGAAGAGTGGCAATAATAGATTCATCTCGAAGCTAAATCAACTCAATATTATGCAAATCGTATGCAAAAGAAAAAGCGATCACTAATCATTAAATTAGTAATCGCTTGATTTTCAGTGTCGGGAACTACTAAACGAAGTTCGAACCTTCTTAGAGAGGGACTATGGGTGCCCATGCTGATTTTTCGCTGTTTCCGCCCTGCTCTGCAGGGCAGGCGGGGCGGCAGGTGTTCTGGGGGGGGGCTGCCGCCCCGCTTACAGTCTAGATTAACTAGCAGTGTAATATTCTTCGTCTTCCCGCTTAAATCCTATCTGTTTCCTGGGTGTATCTTTGAATTCGATGAATTTCTTAAGATATTCTAAAACCATAGTAACTCTTTCATCCTGCTTGCCAATTCTTCTCTCCAATTGTTCTACTTTCAAAAGAAGCTCCTTATTCGTAAGGACATACTCTCTCATACTGATGAAAATCTCCACTATCCTGATCGATACCCGTATTGCTCTGTCACTATTTAGAACATTAGCAAGCATTACGGTGCCATGTTCAGTAAAGACATAAGGAAGATATGGGGAGTATTTCAGACTTTGGAGGTGGTCGCAAATTGCGACCACCTCGTTCTTCTCTTGCTCAGTGAGCTGAAACATGAAGTTACTGGGGAAACGCTTGATGTTTCGCTTTACTTGCTCATTGAGACGTTTTGTAGTAACACCATATAACTCGGCCAGGTCATTATTTATCATCACCTTCTGACCTCTGATTAGTAAGATCTTATTCATGATAAACTCATCAGGAATGATGATTGTGGTATTCTTCTTTGCCATTTCTTGACTTAGTCATCCTCATCCAATATATGTCAGAATTAGTGGTATTATCAGCTATTCAAATGACTTCACTATGAATAAATAATCTATAAATGCCAAAGGTTATGATGGGTTGAGCAGGTGAGGTATATATGAGGGACTGGAATGAAAAAGAACTTGGTGTAGTAGTCCCCGACATATCAGGACATCTTCTTTATAACGGAAGGTGTCCTTTTCTTTTAGATTATTGTTCATCTTTCCTTTTAAAGCCAACCGTTTTTCGATTTTGATGACCCGTTCCTTCTTGTTTTGCCTGTTTTAGTTGCTTCAGATATTTAAAGATCAAAAGAATTTTATCGTTTTGTTCCGAAAGTCTATATTCAAGATTCTCCAGTCTTTGAAATACTGCATCATTTGAGGCCAACATCTCACGCATCTTGGTGAAGACTCTCACAATTTGGATGTTTACCAGGATTGCACGGTCACTGTTTAGAACACTGGCCAGCATTAATACGCCATACTCAGTGAATGCAAATGGAGGAACTCTTAATCCCATAATCTCTCTGTTGGAGGTGCCAAAATGGTACCTCCAATTATCTAACTCTTCCTTACTAAGTTCAAACATGAAATCTTCGGGAAATCGACGCATATTCCTTCTAACTGCTCTTTTTAAATGTTTGGTCTCTGTTTGGTAGAGCTCGGCAAGATCTCGATCCAGCATTACTTTCCTTCCCCTAATCAGATAGATTTTATTCATGATGATTTCATCCGGGACCAAGGATTCTGTTACTCGATCTGTCATGTTGTTGCTTTTTCCTTTTATTAGTCAGGGCAGAATAAATCAGTCATCATCAACAAGCTGATTCAATTAAGTAATGATAAGAAACAGCAAAAAATCAGCATGGGCACCCATATTCCCTCCCCTCAAAATTATGATGATAATCAAGGCGATATAAGTTGCTAACTCAAATAAACAGATAGCACTTCGTTTTCCATAAACTTTACATAAAAAGGAACGGATGAAATATAGGAACAGGGAAATTTTCATTCCAGATGAGGTCGTCATGGATAAGATCTATTTCATCGGAGGGCAGAAAGCAATGCTTGACCGGGATCTTGCAAAGCTGTATAGCGTTGAGGCAAAGGTGCTGAATCAGGCAGTTCGAAGAAATAAAGACCGGTTTCCCTTGACTTTATGGTCGGGCTTAATAATGAAGAATTTGCAAACTTGAGGTCACAGATTGTGACCTCAAGTTGGGGTGGTTCAGGGTATGTTCCAATGGCATTCACCGAGCAAGGGATTGCGATGATCTCAAGTGTTTTAATCAGCAAACAAACCATACAAGTTAATATTCATATCATTAGGGTATTCACAAAAATGAGGAAGTTGATATTAACTCATAAAGACCTACTTCTAAAGATTGAACAGCTTGAGAAAAGGATCAGTGATCATGATGGTAAAATCTCTCTCGTGTTTGGATACCTGAAGAGATTTATTGAAGTGCAGGAAAAGCCTAGGAAACAAGTTGGTTTTAAAAGAAGTAACGAAATCTAGACTCCAAGTTTCAAACATCGATTTCTCATATTTGACAATTAGTTTTTAAGTACTTATATTTGTACGTAAATAAAATCTTAAAAACGTACTGTAATGTTGGCAGCTAATTATTCCGAGTTTAGAGGGGATCTGAAGAAGTTCTTGGACAACGTTGAAAAGAACAATGAGACATTAATAATCAAAAGAGGGAAAGGAAGAGGAACTGTTATGATTTCACTTGATGAGTATAATTCACTGATGGAAACTGTTCACCTTCTCTCCTCCAAGGCAAATGCTGATAGGTTATATGAATCAATGCAGCAAATGAAAGAAGGGAAGAATGTCTCACGAGATCTTATCGAAGAATAGTGAGAATAATCTTTTCAAAGAATGCTTGGGAGGATTATACATCCTGGTTAAACGAGGACAAAAAGATGCTCAGAAAAATAAATGAGCTGATTAAAGACATTCAAAGAAATCCACATTCAGGTATTGGGAAGCCTGAACCATTGAAATATGACCTGGCAGGACTTTGGTCGCGGAGAATAGATCGAGAACATAGGCTAGTGTATGCAGTATCTAATAATGAACTGCTTATCTATAGCTGTAAATACCACTATGATAGATAAGTACGAAGCCTAACACTGTTTCAAACACCATGGGGCAAGTCACGGGTTTTGCAGCCGAAAATATAACATAACTGATGAAATCCGTGCAAACGCAAAACAGCACACCATAGCCCACCGGCGCATACACTTCCGGATTATTTGCCGGAGTTTGGCGGGGCGGCAGGTGTTCTGGAGGGGGCTGCCGCCCCGCCTCTTGCTGCGTTTTTGTTTCTGTTTCCTTCAGAGATATGCGCACCTGGTATGGTAGTAGGAGTGGTTTTTTGCTCAGATATTGTTTGGGCGAGACTAATTCATATCGCATAAAGAAATATATCCCGGCTGATTTACAAGAAGTAGAGTGTCCGGAGGGCGTGCTTATTGAACTAGGCAAACTGGACATGGAAACATAACATTTCCTTTCGATCAAGTGCGGCCTTGTTACATATATTTATAAGGTATTACCTAAGCAAATTCACGAATGGCAGAAAATGAAAGCAATTTTATTATCCCGGATGAACTAATCAGTCAGAAGATATACATTGTTAGAAACTGTAAAGTTATGCTGGACAGAGATTTGGCTGATTTATTCGACGTAAGGGCTACCAGGCTTCGTGAGCAGGTAAAAAGGAATCGTGATAAATTCCCATTGCACTTCATGTTTCAACTATCATATTCTGAGGTTGATATCATGGTGTCGCAAAATGCGATACCTTCCAGACAGCATCTAGGCGGATCCCTGCCATTTGTTTTTACTGAGCATGGGGTATTACAGTTGGCCAATGTACTTAAAAGCAAGCGTGCTACTCAAGTCAGTATTAGAATCATTGAGATATTTGTTAAGATGCGGGAGATATTAGCAACCACATTCAATATTCAATTGGATATCGAAATGATTAAGAATAAACTTGAGAGTCAAGATCAAAATATAGAGCTGTTATTCAATTACTTGCATGAGCTAATGGAAAAACATGACAATCCAGAACCTCGAAATCCGGTAGGTTTCAAACAAAAAGGCGAACAATAGTCCTCCATCCAAAGCAAGAATGGTATAGCTATGCTTAACTTTTTACCCGCGCCGTTACAATGCTGGCATCGGGTAAAGCATACGAGGCAGAAAAGCGTGGAGAAAAAAAGGACACCCTCCGTAAAAAGGAAGATGTCCTGTTATGTCGGGAACTACTAGACGAAGTTCGAACCCTCTTCGAGATTGAACATGGGTACCCATTGTGATTT
>Ga0209536_100007559_pt1 | contig 16464 bp, 16 predicted proteins | sample DeeMarSeWOR28_12_FD_187461 | JGI IMG/M metagenome (GOLD analysis project Ga0209536, IMG submission 187461) | Marine sediment microbial communities from White Oak River estuary, North Carolina - WOR-2-8_12 (SPAdes) (version 2) | ecosystem: Environmental > Aquatic > Marine > Intertidal zone >... | reverse complement strand
TAATTTTTCGCATTCTTCCAACTCGCGACTAATCGATGCACCTTTTTTTCCAATATTCAGTTGGCGGCTGATATGGGTATTGAATCTGTTTTTTACTCTTCATTATATGGATGTCCTGTTATTCTCTTGAAAATGACGTATCATCTCTCAATACACTGATCGCAAAAATATCTGATCAGTATATTAAAGACTATTTAGAGGAAGGTATTAAATGTCTTAGTATAAACGCTTTAAGAGCAAGCGTTGTGTTTTTGTGGTCTGGCACCGTTAGAGACATTCAGCAAAAATTGCTTTGTGGAGATAACAAAAAACTTAACGCAGCAATTCAAAAACATGACCCTAAAGCACGAAATGTCGGTAGAATAGATCACTTTGCGTATATCAAAGACAAAGTAACACTTTTAGCAGCCTTAGAGGTTGGTATACTGGATAAAAACGAAAAAGACATTTTAGAAGAAGCTTTAAACTTGAGAAACAAATGCGGGCATCCAGGAAAATATAAACTGGGACCAAAAAAGGTATCAAGTTTTATAGAAGATATTATTAATATCGTTTTTTCATAGTTATTACTAGAAGATGTGTAGTGAATCGTTGGAGTTCGCTTTAGCTCACTCCAACCTACGCGCTAATAGTTATAAAAAATCCACATTCCTAGTCTGATATTGATCAACCATAGAGAACAACCTAATACGATTGCATATATGACATGTAGTATCCGTTTTAGTATATTTAACGTTTTGAAGTGATTGCTGAAAAAAGCAATTTTATACCCAACAGTTAAATTCATTACAAGTGAAGCAAAATAAAGACTATAACTTTTAGCCCAGGATTCTCTTTCACCAAATTCAACTATCATTTTAGGCTCCAAATAAAACCCTAGTAACACCAACAACAGCCCAACCAACCACATAGTCAATAATAGTAGCTTTATCCTCATACTGTCATTCCTGACATGAGCAGTTCTGTACTTTGCGACCAGCATGGCTTATTCGTTCAGGTGCATTTGGATCAATTTCTTTCGCAATCTTATTTGACTCCCCAATTGTTAAGCTTTCATCAGTGAGCATGTCGTATATTCCGCGGATAAAATTAAGCGGAAAAGAATAACCCTCATAAGCATATATATGTAACATTTCATGGCCAAGCATTCTTTCTGGTGTAGCCCGGAACCAACCTCCATCCTGGGACTCTAGTTCTATACAACCTGCATAGTCTGGATCAAAATTTATTAGCGCTGGACCAATGCCTGCTTCTAACTTTCCTTTCTCAAAATTAAACTTATAAACTCTATCCGATGCATCAAGTACATCAAAAACATGTTGCGCGTAATCAGATTGAACCAATAAGTTTTCCAAAATTATTTGCACTCGGTAATCTGTTACGACAACCTTTAGACCGAGAGAATCAAAAAACTTCACTGGATTCCCTCCAACATACCCATAGGTATTCAATCCACCTTTAAGTCCAATAGGATCACTAGTAACGTAACGCCCCGTACTTGGGTCGTAGTACCGGAAGTAGTTGTAATGTACTCGATCTGACGCGATCCGTCGTACCGGTAGCCTTTTTCCCTAATGCCTCCAATCACTTACAAGCGATTTTACCTGATAAACCCTCCAAACCCAAAAAAATCCCCAGGTGCGTTTTTTGAGTTTAGCTGAGGATTTTTGCTTGCGATATTAGATGTGAAAACTGTTTTAAATACTCGCGTGGATTTGGAGATGATAGATAAACAGGAGTGTTTGTTAAGTCTTTGTGTCGGGTTACGCTATCGCTAACCCGACCTACGGCACTACGAGCCAAACTAACTTATGATATTGTTCAAGCCTTGGTTTTTGAAATTTTACAATGTATCTTGCTATTCTTTTTTTCTAGATAAATCGTGTATGACAAAGTACTCGGATTTTCAAGAGATTCCCATATAACGTAGCCCCTGAGTGGATTCTGCTTGTTCTTGGCAAAATAAGAGTAACTGTGACCATCGTACTTTGATTTAATTGGTTGATACTCTGATATATCGTACCCGCCTTTTATAAATGCAGTTCGTGATAAATCTAGCCAATCTAAATCAGACATTGAAAAATCTTGCGGAGAATCAAGTACAAAAACATTGTCACTGCATCCTCCAACGACTAACGCCCCACAAAGCAGAATGAAATGGATGAATTTTTGAATTTGTAAATTCATTATTTTGTCCAAATTGGGCAAGATGACACACCATCCCATTGAGCCCAGTCTCTACAATTCCATGTAAATGTGCCGGCGTTACACGGAGATGTCGGCGCGTCACAATGGGCCTCTTTATTCTCTTTAGATACATCAACCTCTTCACATGTACCTGATGAGTCTGGTTCTGGAGGAATTGGATCCCCTTTCTCTAAATCATTATTTCTATGTCCATAACATTGCTTATTCGCCCCTTCACAACATACGTACTGGTGATCGGGAAGAACGGAACCATACCATGCATTTATTGGGCGACTACAAATCCACATTTTTTCCAGCCCAAGCGGATCTATGTAAACAAGTGGATTACTTCCTACATAGGCATACGTATTGAGACCACCCTTTAAACCAATCGGATCAGTAGTGATGTAACGTCCCGACTGTGGATCGTAATACCTAAAGTAGTTGTAATGTACTCGATCCGATACGATCCTTCGTACCGGTAGCCTTTTTCCCTAATGCCTCCAATCACTTACAAGCGATTTTACCTAATAAAATCCTCAAATCCAAAAAAAATCCCCAGGTGCGTTTTTTGAGTTTAGCAGAGGATTTTTAGGATTGCGCTGTTGGATTTGCGGACACAAACCATCATGTTTTAACGGGATGCTCGATAGCAGCTTGTATTTCAAATTGTGTGTCGATCCCAGTTTTTACTTCTTCATATATTTTTAACTCTACATCTGGTGTATCTAGTGTTAGTACAAATCCATATGGTATTTCTATATCTTTAGCTTCAGCCTGCCCTCTGCACTCAATTGAGATTTCAAGATTAGTGCCTGAAGCGTATGCCGTTGCGCGGTCTCCATATAATACTTCATGCTGTACTGTACCATTCCTCACCATTTGCCAATCGAGTTCTCGATTTTGCATATCCAAATAGTTACCTTCTTTTTTACCTGTCACTGGTTCATAAAATAAATGTGCTTGTCTATATGTATTATTCCTAGAATTAATCGGTGACAACCAAGCTAATGTGATTATAAGTCGTTTATTCACTGCTTTTGCGTTTAAACATTCAGGTAGTTTAAACTTGTAAGTATGTATATCGTCTTGTTTAATTCTTCCACATTGAACTATAGTTGCCTGATTGTCCAAACAACCATGGATTCTGTCTTCATCAACATTCCCATAACCCAAGTATTTCGCGGCAATAGCTTTAAATCTTGAAGAGTTTCTTTCATTCCGTAGCACCTCTTCTATACGATCTACGATTTCCGAATGGGATGCACCATGGCATAAAAGAGCTTTCAAGAGCACGTTTTCGCAATCTCTCGACAATTCTTCACCGTGAGGTGCAATGTACAAATCTTGTAATGTTTCATTTAAAAAGCAAAGCCTGCGTGAAGCCAATGCGGCTGAATTACTTGTCCCGAAGGTATATGAATATGAATTAAGGGACCCTGAAGTTCCTGGGCTCGCAACTTTCTGACCAGGTGGCCGATTATAGGATAACAATTCTAAAACCGCAGGATCTCCGTCCATATGACTTTTTAATCTATATGTTGCTCTTCCTCCCGGCATGAGAATCTCGGGCTTTACAGAACGCTTTTTCCCCCAGGTAACAGGATTCAAAGTACTGGGTAAGGAGCGATTAGTATACGGATTGATTTGATTGTAAAATTCGTCATCCTCCACTTCATCAAAATGAGAAGCCGCTACAGTAATAGCGTTTATTGATTCAGCCGGGGACATTAGGCGTCTAGTATGAACACTTTCTGAAATACGTTTAAGTACAATAGCCTCTTTTTCACTAGAGGAAAGATCGTGAAACTCTTTGTTTGTTATACCGAGTTCAATATCATGCAAGTGATTGCCCGCACTGATAACAAATAAGACTTGATATTTCGCAGATAAATAGTCAATTAGCTTTGCCCAGGGACTTACTACTTTGTCAAACAATCTATTGGGATCAGCTACGGACAAATTAATTATTTTTACAGTCGGGGCCACTGCTGGTCGTCCTGCATCTGATTCAAATAACCGTCGTACTGCACGATGAACAATGTCTATTGGTAAATTATCATCGGGAATTTTTTCGCGAGTTCGCCCATCAAATCCTGCAACAAAGGGTTTCATTATTGGACGACAATACAATTTTCTAGGAATTGCCTCACTATTAGCTTCCATATCACCTCTAATTATTAGTGAAGCCATGCTTGTTCCGTGGTTTTGATCAGATGGTGAATAGTCCTCTGACCATCCATCAGGATCATCTACAACAATATAATCTCTAATCCATTCGTGGTTTTCCAATGGCAAACCATCTAATAAAGCCACGGTTGGCTCAGCGGCAATCTCACCTATGTCATCTTTAATTGTTACTATTTCGTTTTTTTTGCCAGGTTCTTCATCGATAAAAATTGGCGCCATACACTGGCCAGTTGGCCGGAAATACATAACTTCATCACAGCGTAAAAGCTCGATATCAGAGAATCTGCCATCCAAAATCGCTGTTATAGCGTTTGCAGGTAAACTCGCTAAAAGTGCGTGGTAGTTAATTTCTGCGATTACGCAGTTTTGCTTAACCTGCCCACCCATACTTTGGATAAAACGCCGAACCCTCATTTCCGTAGAGGTTCTTGAAACACTACTTTTACGAAACCAAAGCTCTACCTCTATCGGTAGCGCATCCTGCCCTTCAGCTATCCTATAGCGCCAGTCATCAAGTAAACCAGTTTCTCTAAGCCTGTCTTCGGTATCCCAATATCGTATGCTGTATAAATGCTCAAATAGTTCTTTTAATCGTGACAGCCCCCAAGGGAATTTATAGTTTTTTTGCTTGGTGTATCTTTCCCAATAACCTAATAGCTTATTCAAAGCCTTTTGATTCGTCATTGTTAGATACGTATATCCCTTTAATTGCTTTTTGTCCTCAATTTCTCCCTTATCAGTTAGATAATGAAAACTTTCATCTGGATCTATATCATCACCAATTATTTCTTGAATAAACTCTAGCCCTTCAATTTTTACTGCTGCACGATAAAATTTTTCGATCGGCCCAATGGTCTCCAACACTAAAGTTCTCTCTGGAGCGAACCCAGCTGGGTCGCCGGATAAAAGACCTTTCGTGAAGTTATTTTTTAAAAATGTAAAACTGGAATTTAACCTTAACCCTTGCCTTGCGCGGCCAGGAGTGGTCGGTTGTGGGACCGGTCGACGAACTTTTTTACGTGGAACAATTTGAGGCTTAGGAAATATAAGGATGGGTTTCAAAAGTTAACAGCCTCCTAGCATGTACTAACATCATTGTGTAGTCTTGTTTTCCGTAGTTTTTATCCTTTGCTTCAAACAGTTTGTCACAATCTTTTTTATATTACTATCTGGCAATCCAAGAACATAGCGACGTTGTACATCTAACGCAAAATCTTCAATTTCGCCAAAACTTAATCCTTTTAGCTTTTCTGACAACGTTTTGCTTGTTAAGCCGAATCCATGACCTGTTTTTTCTTGAAATTTGTCCAACCATCTCTCAACTAACAACTTGTTGGGTTTTGGCAATTCAAGTTTTATTTGGAATCGACGCCAAGCTGCATTGTCGAGCATGTCAGCATGATTGGTTGCCGCTATAACAGTCACATGACTCGGCATCATATCGATCTGCAAGAGCAACGCGTTTACAACACGTTTTATTTCTCCGACTTCATTTGGATCAGCTCGTTCTTTACTTAATGCGTCAAACTCATCAAAAAAAAGCACACAACGATGTGATTTTATCTGCTCAAACAATCTATCTAGTTGTTGTGCCGTCTCACCAAGGTAGCTACCAATTATACCCTCATATTTCACAACAAATAGGGGAACCATAAGCTCGTTTGCAAACGCCTCAGCTAGTGACGTTTTTCCATTTCCTGGAGAGCCTGACAGTAAAATCCGATGCCGTGGTTCTAAATTATAAGAACGCAGTAGGTCTTTTCGATGGTGTTCCTCAATGAACTCGAGGCACGCATTATATAATTCTCCAGGTAATACCAGATCATCCAAAGTTTTCTTTGGTTTAACTATATAATAGGCATTTTGAAGTTTCGGATCTGTTGTAGCTGGTGTTCTCGTTGTCTGAGTAATTGAGGTTTTTAAAAGTGCTGTTAGCTGTTCAGCGAGAGCATAGTGTTTTTTAGACTTTTCTTCAGCTGCAATGGCTTCAACGGTTTTGCGGAACAGTTGCTCATCTCCCTCAATACCGGTTTTAACTAAATTTAATATTAAATCTGCCCTGGCCATAATCGATTGTATTACTTGCCTCAATTTGCATGAATGTAAGAAACAACAGCAGCAAGAATTTCAAATAAACATACTAGCAAATTAAAACAATATGCACAATACGAATATTTATGCTATTTTATGCAAATAATGCAACAAAAGTTTAGTTAAAATACACTTCATGACAACGAAACCATCTACAATCGTTCGCCAAGCCAGGAAAAAACTTCATTTAAATCAAAAGGATTTTGCAGTTCAAATAGGTAAAACTCAGAGTGTTTTATCTAGATATGAATCTGGAAGTGTAGAACCACCTTCTCGCATAATTATGCATTGCATGAATATCTTGAATACCGACCCAGCACCTGAAAATACAGATAGCGTGGATGAAATCATTCAAAAAATAAGAGCGCTAAATGGAGATCAATTTTCAAAGATCAGAAAAGCACTTAATATATTACTCGACGAACTGGTTGCTTGATACGTAACAACATTAATTTCGAATATATATGTTCGTCTTGATTCAAAATTATTTTGGGTGAAATTTCAGCGCATTACTTAATGGACTCTGAATTTTCTATGTTTATACCTTCGCCGGATGTGTCAACGCATGCACCTCCTTCAACTTCTTGATCGAAACCTGGGTGTAAATTTCCGTAGACGACAGATTCACATGCCCCAAGATCATCTGGATGTAGCGAATATCCGCCCCATTTTCCAGCATATGCGTCGCCATACTATGCCGGAACAGATGACAGGCGCCCGGTTTGTCGATCCCTACGGCGTCCAGGTAGCGTTTCACCAAATCGGATACGCGATTTTTAAGCATTGGCTCACCGTATTCCGTCAGAAATAAATAGCCGTTATCCTCATCATTCACCAAATCAGGCCGTACTTCCTCTTTGTATTTGCGCACCCAGGCGCAGGCGCGATCTCCGATGGGCACCACGCGATCTTTTCGCCATTTGCCTTCAAAGATGGTGACGGTACCGCGGACGAGATCGAGGTCATTAAGTTTGAGGTTCACCAACTCCATTTTTCGCGTGCCAGTAGAATAAAACGTTTCCATAATGGCACGATCTCGGATCCCTATAGGGCCGAATAAGCTAGTATGGTTTAACACCGATTCAATTTCCGCAATTGACAAAATATGTTTCGGCAAGCGTTTTGGCACCCGTGGCAATTCAAATTCCGAAGCTGGGTTGTACAGAATGTGGTTCTCTTTGGCCAACCATTTGAAAAAAGCCTTCAGTGGTGCCAGCAAACTGTGCTGGGTGCTAAAACTCAGTGGTTCGCCATCGGTTTTGCGGTAGTGATACAAATAGCGCCGGTAGCGCTCCAAGACCGGCTTGGTGATTTCCTGCGGGCTTTGGAGGTTCCGTTGGTCACACCAGAGAATAAATCGCTGGATACTATCATCCCGTTTTTTATTGGTCTCACCGCTGTAGTTCATTGCGGCTGACCAAGCCAGGAAATGCTGCAGGTAACGGGTAATGCCATTGTGCTCGATGTCCTGTCTCATACGCGATTATCACCCCTGGATGTCGCTGAACGACTCTGAGAATATGATGCTGGCATTGCATGGCCCGATACGGAACTTTCCGTGCCGGTGGCATCGGATTCCGATAACCTATTGTTTTGACAAGCAGTTTTTACGTTTTCCCGATCACGACCGGGTATCGTCAAGCCGCCGACTGGGGGCCGACACGCTACCGACTGGTGGTTGTCTCCCACCGAAGGTGCGGCATGATTGGCGTGTTTTAGTTGTTCGACATCCACCAACCCCATTAAAAAGGGACGACCATCTTGTCCTTCGCGAGCGTAGAGCAACTCATAAACATAACACTGGCCATGACCGCGTCGATGAATCAGCAAATACTCCATGGCCTGCAGACGCTGCAAATGCACTTTAAGCTGGGTATCTCCCCAGCCAGTGTATTCCCGGATGTCCCGCCGAGTAAAACGGTATTCACCGCGTTCGATACCCAATTCTTCACAGTTTTCTGTCACCATGGTATCAATCAGCATCAGCAACCGGCGAGTTTGATGTGGAATCTCGTCCAAGGAACGCCCTAGTACTTCGTGGGCCAGTTGGTTGGCCATGGCAATGTCATCCAGCGTGGCTTCGATGTACTGCAGAGGCTCACCCTGGTAATAGGTGGTTTTGATCTCGCGCTGATACTGGTGCAGTAAGGCAATGCTGCGGATCAGGGTTAGATACTTTTTGTGGTCTCGCCGGGTGCGGGTCTTATCGCTTAAGAACGTCAGTTGATTCGCATAGGGATTCACCACTTTCAACGGCTTGATCAGTCGCTGAGCATTGCGATGCACCCGAAAAATATCGAATCGCTCTTGGGAGGCCAATAATCCTTCCAAAGTTTCTTCAAAGCGCTGTACCTCATGGATGGCCTGAGTCTGGGCTCGGTCTTCATCGACTGTTAATACCAGGCAACGATTTAACAGCTCTTCGTCGATATCAATGGCCGTGGTCGTGCTGAATATCATCACCGGGCCTTCCACCTTGTATTCCTGGGTGGTAAGTTTGCTGGATTTGGGATCTTTGCCCGTGGAGGCAATGGTCAATTGGCCATCGCTCTGCAGCAACTTTAATGCGTAGGAGGCGTTACTGGCGCCTTCTTCTTCGCTGATGGCCAGTATCTTATGTTTGACATTGAGGCCACCCATGTAAAACAATGATTGTCCGGTCATCGCTGAATATTGGATGCGGTCTTCTTCGGGTACAAAGGACAACACGGCATCCATTAACGCGGTCTTGCCCGCGGCACTGGTGCTCTGAATCATCACCGCCAGGGGTTTATCGAGTTTTCGTGACAATACAGCAAGGTAGCCCACCAATTTATTGGTGCGTTCACCGACAACACCACAACGCCCATAGTCATCCACAATTCGTTGCAGTAAATCGGGGGACTCCAACAATGACAGCGCCTCCTTACATTCTTTATCTGATAAAGGACTTGGTTTAAGGGTTACCTTTAAAGCTTGACGGATAAAGTCATCCTGCAATTGCTCAAGCTTCAACAAGACCTTGCCAAGGTCCAGTTTAAGTAGCTCCTCAGAAACATCGAGTTCCAGGGCTGCTTGCCGAATAAACGAAGCCCGGGGCTTGGCGGCGTATAAATCAAAGGTATCCACAAAAAGCGCATTCGACGTATTCACCAGGATATTCACCTTGAGCTGATCTACGCTGAGGTTCTTTTCCAATCCTCTGATGCGATAACGGCGATTATCCAAATGAATGATGATGTCATCATCACGCACTTCAGCTTCCACATCGAGCAGCGAGGGTGGTAGCACAGTGGCGGGTAACGGTTTATTATTATGTACTAATTCTTCTTTTCCCTCTTTAAAGTCCTGAACCGTAGGCGTTGAATCCACTTGAGATTCGACTGTTTCATTCACAGTTTTCGGCCCTGATATTTCAGGCTGACTTTCCACCTCCGTTACCGCGGGGGAATCTGACACTTCTTCTGCTTTATCTAAATCATCGGAAATTTGGCTGGTGTTATCCACAGCGGATGGTGATGTTAAATCACCTTTACCCAGCCACACTGCCTTTCGAATCGCTACACCAAGCACATCGCTTGCCGGTGGCATCTCCATGGCCGTTGCATTGGCATCCTTGCCTTCTGGAAACTCGATCCGGTAACAATCAATACCCGAAGGCATGAGTTGCTGAGCAACTTCTTCTGCGGCGGCATCTCCAACACTATTAACGTAAGCGATCAACACCCTTTTCACGGAATGTGATGTAATGGCATCGAGCAGTTCTTGGGTCAAATCATCGAGACCATAATTACAGGTGACATTACGGTAGCCGGCGCTCCAGAACGTCAAAGCATCAATAATGGACTGACAAAGGATCAGTTCTTCGCTGATCTCAGCTGCTTTTAGGTTAAATATACCTACGGGAATTTTTGGGATAAAAAGGTGTAACGGTGTTCCAGGTCTTACTTTGTTTGTCGTTTTTCGACCGTAGAGCGTTTTTACAACACCGTTATTTATCACAGGAATCACAATAGAGCCGCGCAAGTGCTCACGACCATTGGGCCTTAAAATACCGATTCTCTGTAATTGGCCCCGGATCGCCGCACCTGCCTTTCGGTTCTTTTCAGGCAACCATACCCCTAAGCTCCGGTTACTATAACCGATCTGAAAGTGATTGACCGCGTCCCCGCTAATTCCGCGTTTGCGCAGATATTCCAAAGCGCCGGAACTTTGTTTTAACGTTTGGTGATAGTAACTGACCACGTGATTCAACATCACGTGGTCGTTGTTACCAGGTTCGAACAGACCTGTTAATTTATCATTATCGTAAACTTGATCCATAGTCATCCTTGTGATGGTTTGTCTTCATCGACTTTACGCAACGAGGGACCTTCAAGTTCTAGGCGATGCGCTCTATGCACAAGGCGATCTAGGATAGCGTCGGCGATGGTTGGCTCTCCAAGATATTCATGCCATTGGCTAACAGGAAGCTGTGAGGTAATTAAGATCGAACGTTCTCCAATACGATCATCAATAACTTCGAGCAACTCGTGCCGCCCCTGCGCTGTTATCGGAGACAACGCCCAGTCATCGATAATCAGTAAATCGGTTTTACGAATTTTTGTTCGCAACTTCGGCAAGGAACCATCTGCGCTAGCAATCACAAGGTCTTCCAGTAAACGTGACGAACGATAGTAAAGAACCTTAAATCCCCTTCGAGCCGCCTGATTACCCATTGCACACCCTAACCAGGTTTTACCAGTGCCAGTTGCACCTGTTATCAGCATGTTCCACCCTTTACTGACCCAGTCGCACGTACTATGATTGGCGATAACACTACGATCCAAACTACGCGCCGTCTGATAGGTAATATCTTCGATACAGGCTGACGGTTCTTTTAATTTGGCTTGCCCCAGTAGACGTTGTATCCTTTTCGTTTCTTTTTCTGTCTTTTCCCTTGCAACAATAGAAGCGAACCGCTCTTCGAAACCGAGCGATTTCACCGCCGAATTATTTTGCTGGTCTACGTAAGCCTGGATCATGCCGTGGCAGCCGCACGCTCTTAAATCATCAATAGTTTGTTGTATCATCTACTTTCTCCTTTATACATAATAAGTTGATCCACGCACGTTCTCATGCAGTGGAAAGTTAATTTGAATTGGTTTTTCACCAGCAGGCAGGTCAGTCAAACCGCGCTTCAAGATCGATTTCACACTGGTCAATGTAAGCGACCCAATGTACTGTGCCCGTTGACAGGCTTTCTCGAACTGATCTGTTCCGTATTCATGCGCAAGACGTTTAAGCCCGCTGCAGGCACGCAGCCCGTGTATGACACTACTTCCTTCGCGAAATTGATGTTGTACTACAGCACTAGCAGCATCTCCTACGGTTTCCGCCCAGTTTTTAAGATTCTCTGGCGTTAAGTTTGCGAACTCTCGATGAGCTTTGGTTTGGTGTTCAGGTAGCGTTGTATGCCCTCCCTCTACGTCACTTCGAACATGGCAGGCGACTCGTTTGCCGTCACTGAATATTTCTACCGTTTTCGTTGTTATCCGAGCATCAACATGCGTCTGCGCTAAGTGGTGTGGGACCGAATAGTAGTGTTTGTTAATGTAGGCGTGATAGTCTGAAGGGACTTTTTGTTTTGCAGTCCATTCAGCGTATTGGAAAAGCTCGCCAGGCAGGGGACGCAACATTGGTTTGTCTAACTCATCGTACCAACTACGCCGACAGCCTGGCAATTTTTGAAACGGTCTTTCGTTAAGCTCCCATAATAACTCAGCAATCGCCTGATTTAGCTCTTCGATTGAGAAAAACACCCGCTTACGCAGTTTTAGGAGTATCCAGCGAGTCACTACTTGAACTGCTTTTTCAGCTTTAGCATTATCCTGGGGATGCCTGGGGCGTGTTGGAATGTGAATCACCCCATAGTAGTTGCACAACTCTAAATAAGTTCTATTATGCAGCAATTCTTTGGCGGTACGTGTAACTGCAGATTTCAAGTTGTCAGTAACTATCTTTTCCGGAACTCCGTTCAAGAACAGAAACATTCGATTGTGTGCTTCAATCCAATCTTTTATTTTCTGAGATTCAACGGCATGAGCGAATGTGTAGTTAGAACTGCCCAACGCTGCAACAAAAATCTGAGCATGGTTGGTTTTACCGGTATCAGCGTTTTTTACGGGAATAGTCGTTCCAACAAAGTCGACAAACACACATTCGCCCGCCCGGTGGGACTGACGCATGGTGAGATCTACCTTTCGCTTAAATTTGTTAAATTTATAAGTAAATGAAGAATAACCATAAGCGGTTGCCGGATCTTCCGCACAATATTCTTCCCAGAGCAGCCGCAGCGTCATCTTTTTACGCCGCATTTCTTTTTCTAAGTAACAATAGTCAAGTGGACGTTTCTTAGTGCACTGCCTTCGCAAACCTGTTAACAACTGCTCAATTTCTGAATCACTTAGTTTTTCAATATCAGGCCAATCTAGATTGGTCTTCTCCAGTTTCTTTTTGTATTGATTAATTCTCGTGTGAGATACGCCTAACAACCGGGCAATGGCTCGGTTCGTTAGCGAGGAAGTTTTAATTAAACGACTAGCTCTTCTGTATATATTCATAGAAATCTCCTAAATTTAGTTAAATGGTTGCCATTGCCCTCACTGAGGGCAACAAGAGATAACCGTTATCGAAGGCATAGAAATCCCTCAGCAATGAAAATCACTGTTGAAATATCAAAAAAAGCATTGACATAGGGATATACAGAAGCGAAAATTCGTGTGTCGAGAGCAAACGACAAAACGAACAAAGAGCCTGGGGCGCCAATTCCCTCAGGCTTTTTTCGTTTCTGGGCCTGTCAAAAGGTTATTAATAATGTTGTAAAGCAGAGTTATGTTATGTCATGTATACCTCCTTATAGGTTTGGTTTATCAATCTACTTCTGAATCGTTCTTATTTGCATTAGCTCTTTCCTGAGCGAGCCAAATCGCCACATCTTTCGCCAACGCGCAGCTCCCCCGCCTATTCTTTGGTCGAAATGTTGGAACCGGCATTGTTCCTCTATACATCGCTTGATACATAGCGTTGAGTGTTGGGAATCCCAGCGCTTTCCTTAGCGATTCCCCAGACAATATCGGGCCATAGAGCCTGAGAAGATCTTCCTCTAATTCTGCCGCTAATTCCTCACCGTGAGTCTCAGTTATTTTTTTATTCATGATTCAGCCAAATAAATTTGGGGAGGCAATTCTAAAAGAATCAAAAAGTTATGTCATGCGTGGACATTTTTGATATTTTCATTACTCTACTGAACATTACGTTGCATTACAGAACAATACCTTACGTATTTGGAAAACCCATCGCGGCAAATCTAATGACTGAAATGACTAAAAATGATTCACGCGGAAGGCCGCCGAATGGCCCGTTGGACGCACTCAAAGCCAAAACATGGTTTTGGAAAGTTGCAAGCAAGATTGGAGTAACAACCGGGTACGGTATGGAGAAGTACTTTTCCCCGGGTAAGGTTGTGAAAGTAACTGGCGGCGGTACAAACCGTTCCGGTAAATACGATAAGATCAAAAAGGGTTTACATGTGCCGAATGACGAGACTATTGAACTCGCAGCGAAAGAAATCCCGGAATCAAAAAAATTAATTAATCATCCGCTCTGGGTCGTCGCCAAACAGCCTGTAGCTAATGCAGAGGAGTTTTATATTCAATTAAGAAAACTTCGACCAGAAATCTCAAACCAGCTCTTTCTTGATCATCTTAAGCAAGGTGAAATGCCGGTCAGGTTTCAAGCCGGAATATCATACCCTATTGACGATATATCGAAAGAAAGCGATCTTGACGCTTTTACCGCCTGCGTAGGCCTGTTACAAGAATCAATTTATTTCTCCTCCCTCACAGCGCTCTATCGGCATCATTTCGCGAAACAAACTTTGTTTGTCTTACTGCGTTTTATTAGCCAGCCGCCTTTCTACAGGCTCGCCCAAGATTATTTTGATTATTTCCGAAAATACTTTTTTGAAGCTCATTTAAAAGAAGAGTGGGTACAAAAACTAGACTTAATTCATTTGCCAAGTTATATAACCTACTACCAAACTATAGAGATGCTAATTGAAGATTATCAAATTCTAAGGCACCACTTATTTGTTCCCTCTACATGTCTTTATCTGGCTGAGAAATATATAACTCCGGAAGTATTCGAGAACATAGAAAAACTTTTACTAGAAGGAAAGCCAACTGAAATTACGAAATTGAAAGAGTTTCGTAATTTGGTTCGCTGTTTACGCCGATGGGAAGAAAAACAATTAAAGAAAAGACGCCATTGACAGTAGTTGTCTCCCAGATCTCGGTTCTCATCCCTTAACTGTAACTTACTGAACATGATTATTTGCAATATGGCTGTTGTGTACTGGAAACCGTTGTAATAGTGGAAATACTTTTTTGGATCCGATGGCCACCTTTAACTAGCATAGCTGTAAATTCTCTTTGGATTGTGCACGTGCATATTCCAGAGTAAAAATTCCACCGTTCCAGCGAACCCTTGCCAGTAAATCCAGGAAAGTCTTGCCACCATTCCGAAAGTTGCCATCGGAATACCATTGACACAATAAGAAAAGCCCGACAAAGTCGGGCGTTGGTATTGTACATACCCGTGAATGGGAAAGAGTCGCATAGACTCGTTATAGCGCTAAGCCATTGCGCTAATAACAATTCTATTTATTTAGCGATTTTCTAACTTGGCTCGCTTTTTCAACAAGATCCGGATCAGCCCTGTATGGTAAAGGACTATCCAAAAACTCATATAGCGCAGTTTTCAAATTGCCTAGTGGAACTACATTAGTGGAATTATTTAACCATTTTTCGATTGTGTTGATCGCCCATTCGTCACGACACCCCCCAAGCCATTCAGCTAACAAATAGCTCAGCTTCGGTTCAACATAATAGCCATAATTTTCTTCTATATGCTTTAAAAGCGAAGCAAATTGATTTTCATCAAAATTTTCTACGTCTGACAGTATTGTCGAGAATATATCCCACCCACCTTCCCTGCTAGAATTTCGAAAAGCAGCCAATTTTGCCAATAAAAAATTAAGTATGTGATCTGGATAAGTGCCGTTTTTCTTTGGTTCGAGTAATTCATCACTAATCGACAATTCAACCAGTGACTCCCGCAACATTTCTACGTCATCCTTTTCTATAGATCGATCGATTTTTTCAAATAAATCTTCGATACTCATGTTTTATCCTTATTACTTCGTTACCCAGTTTTAGTATCCTCGTGGCTTGCTCGGAGGATTGATAGTGCTCCAGACAAGTATTTCGTAGGGCACGTAGCAACCCCGTTTGCGTGCCTCATTGAGCAAGCTAATTAAACTTCGCTGCTGTTCACGGATTTGATCATTATGTCTATTGTAGTTAGCTCTATCATTTTCGTATAAGTTTCCAGGATCCGCTAGTTGTTGTCTGTATCTATGCGCAATTCCATTAGTACCAGAGCCTTTTTTAGTTCTTTGGGCATATACCTGTTTATATATCCGCATTAGTAGTTCCCGACATCTATCCTTATCATCTACATTACACGACAAGGCATTTCCATCGTAGTCTATTTGATTACCGTTCCTTCCCGTGAAACTATTTGCTGTATCTACATCATCTAGTGTTATTGGATAAGGAAATGGTGGCGGAAGACTATTTACAAAATCCGCGTTAGAACCTAATGGTGGGTATAAACCACTGCCGGGACTAACTGGAAAACCTATTGTAGTGCCATTTCCGACACTTGGTCCCGTTGCAGTACCTGGTCCTCTAAGCCCGAAGAAGTCGCTACCTGACAGGGGGTTTCCGCTAACGTATCCATATGTGTTTAAACCACCGTTCAACCCTATTGGATCAGAAGTAACATAGCGGCCTGTTGCCGGATCATAATACCGAAAGTAGTTGTAATGTTCTCGATCCGATGCGTTTCGTCGTACCGGTAGCGATTTTCCCTAATGCCTTCAACCACTTAAGCGGCGATTTTGCCTAATAAACC
>Ga0209536_100007557_pt1 | contig 16465 bp, 15 predicted proteins | sample DeeMarSeWOR28_12_FD_187461 | JGI IMG/M metagenome (GOLD analysis project Ga0209536, IMG submission 187461) | Marine sediment microbial communities from White Oak River estuary, North Carolina - WOR-2-8_12 (SPAdes) (version 2) | ecosystem: Environmental > Aquatic > Marine > Intertidal zone >... | reverse complement strand
GGCCCAGAAGCCTTTCTGGTCCCACGGAAGCAGGTAACCCGTGAGGGAGAGACCGAGGACGATTCCCAGGAGCCCGAGGCCGAACCAGAAGTTCACCTCTCGAGGAGCTCGGTACGCCCCGTCGATCATCACCTGCATGAGGTGCAGCAGGAGGAGGATGATCGTGACCTGCGCCATGTAGTGGTGGATTCCCCGAAGAAGCCACCCGCCCAGCATCTGATTCTGGATGAAGTAGACGCTTTCCCAGGCGCCTTGCGCGTTGGCGCTGTATGCCGACCACAGCACGATGCCCGTCACGAACTGGACGAACATCGCGAACGTGAGCGTGCTGCCCCACACGTAACGCCATCGGGCGCCGCCCGGAATGTGCTCGTAGAGAGCGCCACGAAGGAGCCCGCGATAGCCCGTGCGGTCGTCCAGCCAGTCGAGAAGTGCGCGCATCAGACGGTCAGACCGGGGTCTTCTCTTCGCGCCCCGGCAGGAAATGCTGGAAGCGCACCCACACTTCGTCCCCGTCACGGACCTCGACCTCCAGCGAATCCATGTCGCGGGGGCTCGGACTGCCGGGATCGTTGATCATGCCGTCGAGGTCGAAGCTGCTCTTGTGGCAGGGGCACGCGAAGCGGGACCCGTCGGGCGCGACGCCCACGAAGCACCCGGCGTGCGGACACACGGTATTGAGCGCGAGGACACCGGAATCGGTTCGCCGCAGGTAGACCGCGCCTACCGGCGTATTGGCGTACGTGGCCCACGCATCGACCCGATCGGCCTCGACGGTGAACTTCCTGGGCGAGCCGTCTTCGGGGATCGCAGACAGTCTCGTGACTCGGATGAAGTCGGAGGAGGACCGGGAGCGGCGGAGCGGGTCGAGCAGGGCCGCGGCTCCCGCCGCGACCGGCACGACCGAAGCGATCGCCCCGATCGCCATCGCGGCGAAGCCCGTGAGGAAGTTGCGTCGGGGCTCGGTGGCAGCGGTCGAGCCCGTGGAGTTCGATTCCGAGCCGTTCGGCCCGGACGTGCTGGGTTCGGACATCGCTTCGCTCATATGGTCCCGGGTTCGGGTGAGTCCGACGCAGGGCCTCGTGCGTCGGCGCCGTGCTACCGTGCCTCTTCCTAGGTCCCCGTGCTCGACGCGCGTGTTGAGAGGGATGCCATGTATGTGTCGGAGGCGGGCTCCCGCGCAACGTAGCTCGATCGGGCTCGGGTCCGCATGTTGGGAGCCCGAGCTGCCCCTGCCCTATCGGAGTCGACATGCGCCTGACCCATCTACTCGGATTCCTGCTGATCGTCGGGGGGGTGATGACCGACGTGGAGATCGGAACCGCCGGGTCTCTCCGGAGCCCGGTGGATCGCAGCGCGGTCCCCGACGACTACCCGCGCCGGATCGGCATCGACGTGGAGCACTATCGCTTCGAGCTGGTCGTGTCCGACGACACCGACCGGATCGCGGGTGTAACCACGGTCTCGGTCCGCTTCACCAACAATGGAGTCACGGAGCTGCCGCTCGACCTGATCGGCCTCGGGGCCGAGGGACGGGGCATGGTGGTCTCGTCGGTGACGTCGAACGGAGCGGCGCTCTCGTTCACCCATGCGGACGACCTGTTGACGATCGCGCTCGGGGCACCGGGTCGATCCGGTGAGCGCCTCGACGTGTCCGTCACCTACGAAGGTGAGCCGGCCGCCGGCCTCGTGATCGGACCGAACGTGCACGGGGATCGGACGTTCTTCAGTGACAACTGGCCGAATCGAGCTCGTAACTGGCTGCCGACGATCGATCACCCGTACGACAAGGCGACCAGCGAGATGCTCGTGACCGCGCCGGCCCACTATCAGGTCGTCTCCAACGGGGCCCTTGTGGAGCAGACCGACGGACCCGGTGGCACGAGGCTGACGCACTGGCATCAGGCCGTGCCGATCTCGACGTGGCTGTACGTGCTCGGGGTCGCCCGGTTCGCGGTGCAGGAGGTGGACGACTTTCGCGGTCGCCCGATCCAGACCTGGGTCTACTGGCAGGACCGGGAAGAGGGCTTCTACGACTTCGCGGTGCCGACCAAGGCCGCGCTGGAGTTCTACGACGACCGGGTGGGCCCGTACGCCTACGAGAAGCTGGCCAACATCACCTCTCCGGTAACGGGCGGAGGCATGGAGGCAGCGACGGCCATCATGTACCACGAGAGCTCGGTCACCGGGGAGCGGACCGTCCGATGGCGGAACGTCATCATCCACGAGGTGGCGCATCAGTGGTTCGGGAATGCGGTGACCGAGGCGGACTGGGACGATGTGTGGCTGAGCGAGGGCTTTGCGACGTACTTCACGCTCCTCTTCATCGAGCACGCCTACGGGCGCGATGAGTTCGTCGCGGGGCTCCGGAGCTCGGCCGAGCGAGTATTCGCACAGTACGAAGACGATCCGGAGTACCGGATCGTGCACGACGACCTGTCGGACATGCGGCGTGTCACGAGCGCGGCCACCTATCAGAAGGGTTCGTGGGTGCTGCACATGCTCCGCAACCGAATGGGGGACGAGGCCTTCTGGTCCGGCATTCGCGCGTACTACGCGCGCCATGCCAACGGAAATGCGACCACCGTGGACTTCCGCCGAGCGATGGAGGAGGCGTCGGGACTCGACCTGGAGGCGTTCTTCCAGCAGTGGCTGTACAGCGGAGGCAATCCCCACCTTCAGGGGTGGTGGGAGTACGACGCCTCTGCCCGCGCGGTGCGCATCGAGATCAGCCAGATACAGACGGCGGGTCCGACCTACGAGCTGCCGTTGGAGGTCGGCCTCCACTTCGACGGCGCGGAAGTGCACAGCCAGGTGCGACAGGTCGACGTGGACAGCGGCTTCCATCGTTTTGTCGTGCCGCTGGACCGCGAGCCGACCGACGTCCGTCTGGACCCGAACGTGCGGCTCCTCTTCCGAGCCGATTTCGGGCCACGAAGCGGGGGGTGAGGTCCGATGATCAACGAGGCATGCCATAAGGAGCCGACATGAGACGATGTGCCCTGGTCCTCTCGATCTCGCTGGCGACCGCGTGCGGCGGCGGTGCCGAGTCGTACGACGTGGTGATCGCCAACGGTCGAGTCGTCGACCCCGAGACGGGCTTCTTCGAGATCGCCGACATAGGAATCAGCGATGGGACGATCGTCGAGATCTCGACCGGCCCTCTCGACGGGACACGCGTGATCGACGCGTCGGGGCATATCGTCGCCCCGGGCTTCATCGACCTCCACGAGCACGGCAACGAAGAGATCGCGTACGGCCTCATGGTGCGGGACGGGGTTACGACCGCGCTCGAGCTCGAGGTCGGCACCGGGGACGTCGACGCCTGGTATGAGTCGAGGGCCGGCGGCGAATACGTGAATCACGGCGTGAGCGTGGGTCACGTCCAGGTACGCATGGACGTGCTGGAAGACCCCGGGACCGGCCTGGTTCCGGTGGGCGTCGGTGGATCGGAGGCCGCGACCCCGGAGCAGCTCGACCAGATGGAGGCGCGGATCCGCAGGGGACTCGACCGCGGGGCGGTGGCGGTCGGTTTCGGGAGTGCCTATACGCCCGGGGCCACCATGTCCGAGATCCAGCGGATGTTCGGGGTTGCGGCAGAGTACGGGGCCCCCGTGCACATCCACATGAGGAGTGGTGTCGCCGGCCTCGACTCCACGATCGCCGCCGCCGGGGCGGTAGGCGCGCCGCTTCACGTCGTTCACGTCAACTCGAGCGCGGGCGCCGCTATCGACGAGTTTCTTGCGGCGATCCAGGCGGCTCGGGACGCGGGACAGGACGTCACCACGGAGACGTACCCGTACGGAGCCGGCATGACGGAGATCACCTCCGCACTCTACGATGACTGGGCCTCGTGGCCCGACGACCGGTTCTCGCGGCTGCAGCTGGTGTCGACGGGAGAGCGGCTCGATCGAGCTTCGTTCGGGGCAGCCCGGGAAGCGGGTGGCTACGTGATCAGCCACGGGCGGACCGAAGAGATGACGGCCGCAGCCGTAGCGAGCCCGCTCACGATGATCGCCAGCGACGGGTTCATGGTGGAAGGGCGCGGCCATCCCCGCACCTCGGGCACATACGCGAAAGTGCTGGGGCGATACGTGCGGGAGGAAGGACTCCTGAGCCTCGAGGAGGCGGTGGCGAAGATGACCATCCAGCCGGCCCGCCGGCTCGAGTCGCGGGCACCGGTGTTCGCGCGGAAGGGCAGGCTGCAGGAGGGCATGGACGCGGACGTGACGGTGTTCGACCCGGAGACCGTGATCGATCGCGCCTCATACATGGATGCGGGAATTCCGTCCGAGGGAATCCCGTACGTCCTGGTGGGAGGTCAGGTGGTGGTCGATGGGGGCGAGCTGACCGGGGCGCGACCCGGGAGGGCCGTGCGGGCACCGGTCCGGTAGCGGTCCGTCAGAGCAGCCGACCGGCAGGCCGATGGTTTGCCGGTCGGCGGCACCGCGCTCATCTTGGCGGCCCGAAAGTCTCCGGCACGCAGCCGGACCACGACCCTCGCAAGGTGCCACGATGACGTCGATACCCTCGCTCTCCACCTCGGCCGGTCGGCGCCTGCTGTGCGGCCTTGCCGCGCTCGCCCTGTCGGTCGGCGCCTTTCCCGTGGACGCGACCGCGCAGGTCGATCTCGTGGCGCTTCAGGAGGAAGCCGTCGGATGGCTCCAGGAGTACCTCCGGATCAACACGGTGAACCCGCCGGGCAACGAGACGCTCGGAGCGGAGTTCTTTGCGAGGATCTTCGAGGCCGAGGGCATCGACTACGAGTTCGCCGAGTCGGCGCCTGGACGGGGTAACATCTGGGCCCGTCTCGAGGGGGGAGACGAGCCCGGCATCGTGCTTCTGCATCACATCGACGTCGTGCCGGCCGACGAGCGGTACTGGACGGTCGACCCGCTCTCGGGCGAGCTGCGGGACGGCCACATCTACGGGCGGGGCGCGCTGGATACCAAGACGAGTGGAATCCTGCATCTGGCGGCCTTCCTGGCGTTGCACCGAACCGACACGCCGTTGAACCGGGACGTGGTGTTCATGGCGACGGCGGACGAAGAGGCCGGAGGCTTCTTCGGAGCCGGATGGCTGGTCGAGAACCGGCCGGAGATCTTCGACGACATCGGGTTCCTCCTGAACGAGGGAGGCGGGGGCGCCGAGGTGGACGGGACGGTGAACTTCGGGTTGGAGGTGACGCAGAAGGTGCCGTACTGGTTGCGGCTCACGGCGCGCGGAGAGCCCGGGCATGGATCACGACCGCTCGAGACGTATGCCTCCCTGAAGATGATCGAGGCGCTGGAGCGCTTCCGACTGCACGAGTTCGAGCCTCGCGTGATCCCGGCCGTGCACGTGCACCTCTCCGGGATCGCCGACCGGCATCCGGAGCCGTGGAGGACGCGCTTCGCGGACATGGCTTCCGCGGTCCGTGAGCCGGGAGTTCTCGATGAGCTGCAGCGCTACGATCCGGGGCTCCACGCGCTGACGCGAAACACGTGCTCGATCACGCGGTTCGAGGGCAGCAACAAGATCAACGTCGTTTCGCCCCAGGTGGCGGCCGAGATCGACTGTCGACTGCTTCCGGATCAGGATCCGGAGGAATGGCTCTCGGAAGTGCGGTCCGTTCTCGGGCCCGAGATCGAGGTGGAAGTCCTCATGGGCTTCACGCCGGCGGTGTCGTCCACGGAAACGGACCTCTACCGGGTCGTCCGTGAGGTGACGCTCGAGACGTTCCCCGAGGCGGGGTTCGTGCCGCAGGTCGTGGGTGGCTTCACCGACAGCCACTTCTTCCGGGACCTCGGAATCACGGCGTACGGGTACACGGCGACCGCGACGCCCGCGGAGGACTCGGGGGGCGTCCACGGAAACGACGAACGTGTGAGAGAGCTGGACGTTCGCCGCGGGGTCGAGATGACACTCAGGATTCTCGAACGCTTCGCGGCGACCCGACCGGTGATGGAGGACTGATGGCTGAACGGTATCCGCTGGAAACACTCGAGCCACGCGAGCTCGTGCCGGGGCATCACGGACGGTTCGTCCATTCCGAGCACACGACACACGTCTACTGGCAGATCGAGGCGGGCGCGAAGCTCCCGGAGCACAGCCATCCGCACGAGCAGATCGTGAACATGCTGGAAGGGACGTACGAGCTGACGGTCGATAGTGAAACGTTCGTTCTGAACGCTGGTGAGGTGCTGGTGATCCCGGGTGGAGCCGTTCACTCCGGAAGGGCGCACACGGACTGCCGGATCCTCGACGTCTTCTCCCCGGTCCGAGAGGAGTACCGGTGAGACGGATGACCCCCGCACGGCTCCTGACCGCTGCCGTCTTCGCATACCTCGGTATCGTCGGGGTGATACTCCATGGGGAGACCAGCACGGCCGACCGGTCTTCCCTGGATCTCGGCTCCTTCGAGGACGTTCGGGCGACCGCGCAGCAGCAGCCTGCCGCGCACGAGGTCGATGGCTGGCCCCCGGTCGCCACGTTCTCGATCCTCGGGTACGATCCCCAGACGGGCGAGGTCGGTGGCGCGGTCCAGTCGCGCGTGTTTTCGGTCGGTAACGGCGTGCTCTGGGCCGAAGCGAACGTGGGCGTCGTCGCGACCCAGGCCATCGTCGACGTGAGCTACGGCCCACGAGGGCTGGCGCTTCTGCGAGGGGGCATGGCGCCGGCGGACGTCGTCAGCAGCCTGCTGGAAAACGACCCCGACCCACGTCCGGAACGCTGGACGGTCGAAGGCAGGCAGTTCTCGGTCATGGACGCGCGCGGGAACGTCGCGACGCACACCGGCCCGCGAGCCTCGGAGTGGGCAGGGCACCGGATCGAGCAGCACGTATCGGCGCAGGGCAACATCCTGGCCGGACCGGCGGTCGTCGACGACATGGTGGAGGCGTTCGAGCAGACGGAAGGCCATCTGTCGTTCCGCCTTCTGGCGGCGCTGGAGGCGGGTCAGGCTGCGGGAGGGGACACGCGTGGGATGCAGTCCGCCGCGATGATTATCGTGAAAGAGGACGGTGGCGTCTGGCTGAACAACGATGTGGTTCTTCGGTTGCAGGTCGACGATTCGGACGAGCCGATCAGGGAGCTCCGCCGCCTGGTGGAGCTGGCTGCGCGGCAGCGGGATCGTATCCGAGGTCGTTGAGGCTGCGGCGAGGTCTGCGCGGGCTGGTACGGAAAAGGGCCGTGGGGGGCGTGCCCCCCACGGCCCTTGCCGCCACTTCTATCCTTCGGAAGGGCCCGGTCAGCCCCGATCGATCTCGACGAGAGACTGAGTGAGATCGGCCTCGAGCCACATCGTGACCTGGCGGTCGCGGTCGTTGTCGAGCAGGCTCGTCTTGATTCCGTAGTCGTCAGGAATCGGCGACCAGACCGGTGTGCTCGGGAAGATCTTGATGCGGTACTCGTGCGCCGCGATCTCCTCCGGCACATCGACGGTGCGAAGCTCTCCGCGAGCCACGCGGCCGAGGTTGTGGAGCTTGCCCTTGGCGTCCTCGACGTACACGCGAACGTCTGCGAGGTAGTTGTTGACCACGTAGATCTCGGTGTCGTTCCGGTCGTCGGTCTCGGTCGCCTGAACCGGTGCTGCGGCTGCAGCTGCCAGGGCCATCATCAGGGCCACTCGGGTCATCCCCTTCATCATCATCCTCCTCACGTGAGTGGTCACGAGCCCCCCTGGGCTCGTCCAGTGCGTGCCTTCGACTGCTCGAACCGTCTGCACGCGCGATGGGTTCCCACCGCTTTCGACCCATCACTCCTAGAGATGACACTCGGGCCGAAAGAGTTGCATCGCGATTGCGATTGTCGATGCACGTAACCCTCATACGAAGAAGCGGGGCCCGGTCTTTCACCGGACCCCGCACGACACCCTTACGGCGTCACCTCGATCGTCAGCAGTGCTCTTCGTAGGCGGCGCGGAGGTCGGCAGCGATGTCCTCCGGGTGCCGGCCCTCGATCTGGTGACGCTCCATGAAGTACGCGAGCTCGCCGTCCTTGAAGAGCGCGACGGAGGGCGACGAGGGGGGATAACCGGTGATGTAGTCACGCGTTCGATCGGTCGCCTCCATGTCCTGGCCGGCGAAGACCGTGGTGAGCACCTCGGGCTTCTTCTCTCCCTGGATCGAGAGATACACGGCGGGGCGCATCATCGCCGCCGCGCATCCACACACGGAATTGATGGCGACCAGGGTCGTTCGCTTCTCGGATCCCAGGATCGCGTCGACTTCGTCGGCCGTGCGCATCTCCGTAAAGCCGACGCGCACGAGGTCCTCGCGCATGGGCGCGACCATCATTTCGGGGTACGGCATCTATCACCTCCGGATCGATCTCGTCTCTCGGGCATCGAAACGCTACCCGATGGAATGATATATCAAGATTGAAAGCTGTCTACGCGTCCCGTTGCGGAGTCGCGTCGACTGCGGCGACCTTGTTCGGCAATGAGACGCACCACGGAAATCGTTCGGCTGCAGGTCAATGGCGACCTTCGCGAGGTCGGCGTGCCCTCTCATTTCACCCTTCTCGAGGCACTTCGGTACGGCCTCGGACTGACCGGATCCAAGCAGGGCTGCGACAAGGGTGACTGCGGGGCATGCACGGTGATCGTCGACGGAGCGCCTACCCTCGCATGCCTGACGCCTGTGTGGGAGGCGGAAGGGCGCGACGTGGTCACCGTGGAGGGCCTGGCAACTCCATCCGGGCCTCACCCGCTCCAGGACGAGTTCGATCTGCACGGTGCGGCACAGTGCGGCTTCTGTACGCCCGGAATCCTGTGCTCGGCGGCAGCCCTGCTTTCCAGCAACCCGGATCCGGATCGCGACGAGGTGAGGGAGGCTCTCTCCGGGAATCTCTGCCGCTGCACGGGCTACGCGAAGATCTACGATGCGGTGGAGGCGGCCGCGGGACGGCTACGCGAGTCCGCAAGGGGGCGTGATGGCCCGTAAGTCGTTGTCGGACTGGAAGTCCGACCAGGCCCTGATCGGGTCACGCATGCGGAAGGTGGAGGGCCTGGACAAGTCCACCGGCCGGGCCGTCTACACGGACGACGTAGCGCTTCCGGGGATGCTGCACGGAAAGATCCTGCGGAGCCCGCACCCCCACGCTCGAATCGTGTCGATCGACACGTCGCGCGCCGAGGCGCTGGAGGGTGTGCACGCGGTGGTCACGGGCCGGGACATGCCCACGACCTACGGGATCATCCCCTGGACGCCGGACGAGTACCCTCTCTGCGTCGACCGCGTCCGGTACATCGGGGACGGGGTCGCTGCGGTCGCTGCCGTGGACGAGGACACCGCGATCGAAGCTCTCGCATGTATCGACGTGCAGTACGAGGAGCTGCCCGCGTTCTTCGACCCGCACGAATCCGCGGCTGCCGACGGGTCGACGCCCTACATCCACGAGCCTCGCAAGGAGGGGTGGAACGGGAACGTCACCAAGATGGTGCACCTGGAGTTCGGTGACGTGGACGGCGGCCTGGAAGAGGCCGACGTCGTGGTCGAGGGCGACTATCTCTTCGAGGGCACGACCCACGCGGCGCTCGAACCGCATTGTGCGATCGGCCAATGGGACGGCGCCGGCCGTCTGACGGTGTGGTCCGCAACCCAGGTTCCGCACTACCTCCATCGGGAGCTGGCCCGGGTGTTCGAGCTCGATGCGGCCAAGGTCCGGGTGCTACAGCCCCTCGTCGGAGGGGGATTCGGCGGCAAGAGCGAGCCGTTCGACCTCGAGTTCTGTGTGGCCAAGCTCTCGATGAAGTCCGGGCGACCCGTGAAGATCCTGTACACGCGCGAGGAGGTCTTCTACGCGCATCGGGGCCGGCATCCGTTCCACATGCGCTACCGGACGGGGGCGACGAGCGATGGGAAGCTGACCTCCGTCGACGCCGAGATCCTGCTGGACGGTGGTGCGTACGCGTCGTTCGGTCTGGTCACCACCTACTACTCGGGGCAGCTGCTCTGCGCGCCCTACGCGATGCCGGCGTACCGCTTCGATTCGACGCGGGTCTACACCAACAAGCCGGCGTGCGGGCCGAAGCGGGGACACGGGTCCGTACAGCCGCGCTTCGCCTTCGAAGTTCAGGTGGACAAGCTGGCGGAGAAGGTGGGGCTCGATCCCCTCGAATTCCGACGCCGAAACTTCATCGGCGAGAACACGCGCACGGTCAACGAGCTGCGCGTGACTTCGAACGGCTTCCTCGAATGCCTCGCATCGGTGGAACGGGCCAGCGGGTGGACCGAGAAGTTCCGCAGACTTCCGTTCGGCAGAGGGATCGGCGTGGCCGGGTCGACGTACATCTCCGGCACGAACTATCCGATCTATCCCAACGAGATGCCGCAGTCCGCGGTCCAGATGCAGATCGACCGTAGCGGGCGGGTGGCCGTCTTCAGCGGTGCCAGCGAGATCGGCCAGGGATGTGACTCGGTCGTGGCCTACATCGCCGCGGAGGAGCTCGGCGTCCCGCTCGAGTGGGTCCGCGTGCTGCGCGGCGACACCGACTTCACGCCCGTCGACCTGGGCGCGTACTCGAGCCGGGTGACCTTCATGCTCGGCAACGCCGCCATCGATGCGGCCACGAAGCTCCGGAAGACCGTCCAGAAGGCGGTTGCCAAGGTGTGGGACAGCAAACCCGGTGAGGTTCTGCTCGCGGGCGGCTACGCGGTCTGGGCTCAGGACACGTCGCGCCAGATGCCCATCGCGGAGGCGTTCAACCTCGCCGAGGCCGAATTCGGGACGCTCGGAGCGACGGGGTGGTACAACACGCCCAAGGACGTTCACGGCGAGTACCGGGGCGGGACGATCGGTGCGTCGCCGGCGTACTCGTTCACGGCACACGTCGCCGAGGTCGACGTGGATGTCGAAACGGGCATCGTCGAGGTCCGAAAGATCTGGGTGGCCCACGACTGCGGACGCGCGCTCAACCCCGTGTTGGTCGAGGGCCAGATGGAGGGTTCGGCGTACATGGGGTTCGCGGAGGCCCTGATGGAGGAGCACGTCTTCAAGGACGCGGAACGAGGCCGGGCCGGGCTGCACAACGCCCCTTCACTGCTCGACTACCGACTGCCGACGAGCCTCGATACTCCGGAGCTCGAGTCCCTGATCGTGGAGTCGATCGATCCGGAAGGCCCGTACGGGGCGAAGGAAGCGGGGGAGGGTCCGCTCCACCCCTCGATCCCGGCGATCGCCAACGCGATCTACGACGCGATCGGAGTCCGCATGGACCGCCTTCCGTTCACACCGCCGAACGTGTGGCGGGCCGTGGAGAAGGCCCGGGCCGATGAGAACCTGGGAAAGCCGCGCGCTCCCGGGTCGACGTCTCTCGAGCGTGACCGCGCGGCCGGCGAACCGGTCTCAGCGGACTGACGGCATGAGGAAGTACCGGGCGGCTCTGGGTCCCGTCGTGGTGGTGCTGCTCTTCGTGGCAGGGATGTATCTGTCGCCGTTCGAGCCGCATGGCCCGCCGGTGGGTCCCACGGGAGCGCCGATCGGGGTGGCGTCGTGGTCCGACGATGACTGGAGCATCTTCACCGATGCGGTGCGGTCCGCAACGGAACAGGGAGCGGATACACTGCCGATGGGTGCGGCCATGGCGCTGGTCGGAAGAGATCTGGTCGGGACCGACTACGTGCCACACACGCTGGAAGTGGAGGGACCCGAGCGTCTTGTGATCAACTTTCGCGGGCTCGACTGCGTCACCTTCGTCGAGAACGTGTTTGCGATTGCCGCCGTCGTTAAGGCCGGTGCGGTGGAGCGGCTCTCGGACCGGGCGACCGTAGAGGCAGAGTACGAGCAGGTGTTGAGGACGCTGCGCTACCGAAACGGGTTCATCGACGGTTACTCCAGCCGGCTGCACTACTTCAGCGACTGGATCGCGGACGGTGAGCGCAAGCTCGTGGTGGAGGACGTGACGGGATCCCTCGGCGGCATCGTCGACCCGGAGCCCGTACGCTTCATGTCGGAGCATCCCGGGGCGTATCGGCAGCTTGCCGATCCGGAGAACCTGGAGGGCATTCGGGACGTCGAGAGCCAGCTGACCGCCCGGGGCCGAACATACATCCCCGAAGGCGATATCGAGGCGGTATCGAGCTCGATTCGCGAGGGGGACATCATTGCCGCGACGAGTACCGTCGAGGGGCTCGACGTCGCGCATACGGGTCTCGCAATCCGTGTCGACGGCGAGCTCCGTCTGATGCACGCTCCGCTGGTCGGCGAGGCCGTTCAGATCAGCGAAGTCAGCCTGGCGGATCGGATTCGCGCGATCGAGGGTCAGGACGGGATCATCGTTGCCCGACCCATGGAACCGCTCACGGCTCGCAGCCGCCCTTCGGCCGGCGCGGGTGAACTCGAACCTGGATCGTGAGACAGCCAGTATGCTGCGACTGCCTCCCTTCCGATATCATCGTCCCGGCACGGTAGCCGAGGCGCTCGCGCTCATGGGTGAGCACGAGGGCCGGGCCATGTACGTGGCAGGAGGGACCGACCTCGTGCCCAACATGAAGCATCGGCTCTTCGAGCCGGAGCACGTCATCGCGCTCAAGGGCATCGGGGAGCTGCGGGGCGTGGTCGAGGGGGATGGATGGCTCAGAATCGGCGCTGCCGAGACGCTGAACTCCGTCGCCACGGATCCACGCGTCCGGGATCTCTTCCCCGCCCTCGCCGAGGCTGCGGCACACGTGGCGGGACCGCAGCTCCGTAACGCCGGCACCATCGGTGGCAACGTGTGCCTGGACACGCGGTGCACCTACTACAACCAGACCGCCTTCTGGCGTCAGGCGCTCGGCTACTGCCTCAAGAAGGACGGTGAGGTCTGTCACGTGACCAAGGTGGGAAGGAAGTGCGTGGCGGCACATTCCGCAGACACCCCGCCGGTCCTGATGACGCTCGGTGCGGTCGCGGTTCTCGAGGGTCCTGCCGGGCGCCGCGAGGTTCCGATCTCGGACTTCTTCGTCGCGGACGGGATCGCGAACACACGGCGGGCCCCGGACGAGATCCTCACCGAGGTACGTATCCCGCTGCGCTCGGCCGGCCGACGTCAGGCGTATGCCAAGCTGCGGCAGCGAAGCTCGATCGACTTCCCGCTCCTCACCGTGGCCATCGCGGCCGACTGCGAGGAAGACGGCACCGTGGTCGAGATCGACGGTGTGGTGACCGGGCTGGGGTCCAGGCCGCGGATGCTCACGGGCTGGAGCGATGTCGCTCGAGGCCGCCGGCTGGACGACGAGGTCGTGGAGGAGCTGGCCGAGCGTGCGCACCGGCAGTGCCACCCGCTCGAGAACATCATCGTCGACCCGGAGTGGAGGCGCGCGATGGTGCCGGTCTATGTCCGCCGCGCGCTCGAGGAGGTGCGTGCGGCTTGAGCCCGTTCGGTCCCGGGATCGCGGTCGCCGCACTTCTCTTCATCGTGGTCGGTCTGGATCGGTTCGCCAATCGGGTGGTCCGTCCGGCATACCGCCCCTTCGAGCGCACGGTGCCCGACCTCGGCATGCCGCACGAGGATCTCACGATCCGATCCGGAGATCACGACCTTCCGGCCTGGCTCCTGCGCCCTTCGCAGGCGCAGCCGTACGAGCCACTCCTTCTGCTCGCACACGGCTGGGGTGCGAACTACTCGACGGTGCTGAGGCTGGCGGAGCCCCTGGCGGCTCGGGGGCACGAAGTGCTCCTGTTCGACGTTCGCGGCCACGGGCGCAGCGAGCCCGTACCCTACGTGACCATTCGTCACTTCCGTGACGATCTCCTGGCGGTGACGCGGTACGCCGCGAGGCGCTTCCCGGACCGACAGCTCGTGCTGATCGGCCACTCGCTCGGTGGAGCGGCGGGTGTGCTGGCCGCGGCCGATGGCGCACCGGTGGACGGCCTGGTCCTGATCGCGGCTCCGTCCGACGTCCTGCGCGTCACGGCGGAGTTTCTCGTGGATCAGGGCATGCCGGGCAACCTGCTGGTGGCTCTGCTGCGCCCGTTCTTCTGGCGCCGGGTCGGTTCCAGCTTCCGTCGGCTCACTCCGAGCCGGAGGATTCGGGAAGTGGATCTGCCGTTACTCATTCTCCAGCCGGAGAACGACGCACGCGTGTACCGTGCGCACGCGGAGCGCCTGAGCGCGGCCGCAGGTCGCCCGTATCACCTGATCGAGGGATACGAGCACACGGACGTCCTGGAGGCGCCCGAAACCCTCCACCTGATCGAGGCGTTTCTGGAGGAAGTATGAGGGTCAGCCGGCCTGGCCCAGCGGGTCGGGGCAGCCCTCGCGCCGGCGGGTGTCGGAAATCTGCGTCACCTTCCAGCCGTCGGCGTCGTGCAGGAGCTCGATCGAGTTGATCCCGCAATGGGAGATTCGACCGTCCAGGTAGAAGGTGTAGGGTGCCCAGACCGAGGCCATGGGACCGTCGACCCGGGCCTCCACGTCGTAAACCTGCTCGTCCCAGCTTCCCCCGGACTCACCGATCGCGGAGAGCCACCCCTCGACGCTCTGCACCCGTGTCGTCAGGGGCTCGCTTCGCGCGTCGAGCATGGCGAAGCGTGCGTCAGGCGCAAACAGCGCGCGGACCTTGTCCGCATCGGCTGTCCGCATTCCTTCGAAAATCTGCTCCACGGCAGCGAGCGCTCCGGTCACGTCCTGACCCGAGGCGGGCACCGGCGTCATGACACCGAACGACACCAGCAGCACGGCGACTCCTCCACGCATCCGTTCCTCCCTTCGCATGTGCGGCCGACGAAGCGCCGGCTCCATCAGCGGACGGTCGCGCGAGCTCGGGGCGTCCGTCAAGGCGTCGCCGGCGGTCGGGCCTCACGATGTGGACCGACCGACGCCTCTCCGGGTAGTTCGGCCGCATGACGGACTCCGAATTGAAGCCGAAGTCGCCAGAGGCATCCGTAGCGGTCGTCTCGGAGCTGATGATGCCGCACCAGGTCAACAACCTCGGTCACGTCTTCGGAGGCGAGGTCCTCTCGATGGTCGACCGCGCCGCCGCGGTGGCGGCGATGCGCCATGCGGGGCGCCCGTCGGTCACGGTCTCGATCGACCGCGTCGAGTTCGTGGAGCCGATCCACACGGGTGAGCTCGTCACATGCACGGCGCGGGTCAACTTCGTCGGACGGACGTCGATGGAGATCGGTGTCCGTGTCGAGGCCGAAGACCTTCTTACCGGGACGCGTCGTCACACCAACACGTGTCTTCTGACCTTCGTGGCCATCGACGAGAATCACCGTCCGTGTCCCGTGCCGCCGCTCGACCTTTCGGACCCCGAAGACGAGAAGCGAGCGCGGGAAGGCAGACGCCGCCGAGAAGTCCGGGAAGAGCTCGACCGGGAGCTCGCCGACTAGGGCGTCACCGCCGCTCGACCACCATGGCGAAGCCCATGCCCCCGGCGGCGCACACGGTGAGCAGCCCGAACTGGACGTCACGGCGAGCCATCTCGTTGAGCAGGGTCACGGTGAGCCGTCCTCCCGTCGCGCCGAAGGGGTGACCGATCGAGAGCGACCCCCCCATGACGTTGATCTTCTCCACCTCGGGATGGCCAACCGCCTGCGAGCGACCGAGCTCACGCTCGGCGAAGCCACGGGACGAAAGGGCCTGGAGATTCGAGAGCACCTGGGCCGCGAAAGCTTCGTGCATCTCCATGAGCCCGATGTCGGACATGGCCAGACCCGCCCGGTCGAGCGCGAGCGGAGCGGCGTACGCGGGTCCCTGGAGAAGCTGGCCAGCCGGATCCAGGGCGGTCCACGCCCACGCCCGCACGAAGCCCATCGGCTCGATTCCCTCCGCTTCGGCCCTGTCTCCGTCCATGAGCACGACGGCCGAGGCTCCGTCGGTGAGCGGAGAGGCGTTACCCGCGGTCACGGTGCCGTGTCTGCGGTCGAACACCGGCCTCAGCTTGGCGAGCTTCTCGACTGACGTGTCGCTTCGGATGCCGTTGTCTGCGGTGACGACACGGTCATAGCCCGGGGGCACGTACACCGGTGCGATCTCGGCCGTGAGCCGGCCGTCTTCCGTTCCTGCCGCAGCGAGCCGATGGGAGCGGAGGGCCCACTCGTCCTGAGCCTCGCGCGAGATGCCGTTCTCCTTCGCCATCCGCTCCGCCGACTCGCCCATGGTCTCTCCGGTGGTCGGCTCGGCGATCGCGGGCCGAACCGGTACCAGGTGGCGTGGTCGAACCGATCGGAAGGCGCCGATGCGCGAGCCCAGCGTCTTGGCCCGGGAGGCCGCAACGAGCGTCTTCGAGAGGCGGTCGCTGACCGTGATCGGGACGTGGGACAGGGACTCCGCGCCGCCGGCGATCACCACCTCCGCCTGGCCCGCCTCGATCATGAGTGCCCCGTCGGTGATCGCCTGGTTCGCCGAGGTACAGGCTCTCGAGACGCTGAAGGCCGGGACCGTCTTGGGGAGTACGCCGAGGCCCACTTCGCGCGCGATGTTGGGCGCCTGCGTGTCATGGACGACGGTTCCGTAGACCAGGTGGTCGATCTGCTCGGCCCGCAGGCCACTACGTGC
>Ga0209536_100007555_pt1 | contig 16469 bp, 18 predicted proteins | sample DeeMarSeWOR28_12_FD_187461 | JGI IMG/M metagenome (GOLD analysis project Ga0209536, IMG submission 187461) | Marine sediment microbial communities from White Oak River estuary, North Carolina - WOR-2-8_12 (SPAdes) (version 2) | ecosystem: Environmental > Aquatic > Marine > Intertidal zone >... | reverse complement strand
CCTTTGTCGTTTGTTTAGCATCATGATAATTATCTAAGATTTTTCCAGCATACGTGGCGTTCATTCTCCCATAAACCTCATCATTGATTATCATCACAGGTGCTAGGGCACAAGCACCGACGCAGGCTACGGTTTCCAGACTGTATTCTAGGTCGCCAGTTGTTTCGCCCGGTTTAACACATAATCTCCTCTCGATATCACGCAGCAGACTGGCACCACCACTTACATGACAGGCGGTACCGCGGCATATTTTGATAACTTTATTACCCGAAGGAACTAATTTAAACTGGGTATAAAACGTAATAACACTGTAAACAGTACTGCTCGTTAGATGTAGAAATCTGGCAATAGCCTGGATAGCCTCTTCCGGGAGATAGCCAAACTTACCCTGAACTTGCTGTAGGATGGGGATAAGGTTACCCCTATCTTGGCTGAAATCCGATAGTATGCTATCCGTTTCTCTTGTGAATTCAGAGTTCATAGGAATCTCCAGAGCGGTTTACTGCCATCGATTAAATATCTAGAATAAAAGAAATTCCAATTATATTCCATTTTCAAGTGGTATTCAAGTCAGTTGCATCACCTAAAGTGGTATGCTATTATGTGACGAATATCAGCCCTTCAAGCAAGATCATTTTATTTCCTACCAAAGAAAACCATAGAGGAATAATGATCATGAAGAAAACTTCAGCGAATGAAAGACTAAAAGAGTTAATCAGCCTTAAAAAGCAGGCTATGGTTGGTGGTGGCGCCAAACGCATTGAGCAGCAACGGGCTTTAGGCAAGCTAACCGCCAGGGAAAGGATAGACCTTCTTCTTGACGAAGGCACTTTTGAAGAGTTAGGAGCCTTCATCACTCACCGGTCTAGTGACTTTGGGCTGGCAGAAAAAGAGTTTCTCGGTGATGCTGTTGTTACCGGTAGCGGTAAAATTAACGGTCGATTGGTTTTTGTCTTTTCTCAAGATTTCACCATTCTTGGTGGTTCGATATCTGAGGTCGTTGGCCAGAAGGTAAAGCAGATTATGCAGATGGCCCTTGATAATCTTGCGCCGGTAATCGCCATATTTGACTCTGGTGGAGCACGTATTCAGGAAGGTGTGTGGAGTCTTTACGCCGTGGGCGAGATGCTGTTGCACAATATGCTATGCTCAGGCGTCGTGCCCCAAATCTCAGTTATGGTCGGTCCTAGCGCCGGTGGTGCTGTTTACTGTCCAGCGATAACAGATTTTATATTCATGGTCAAGGGTATCAGTCAGATGTATATCACTGGGCCGGATGTGGTAAAAGCAGTCACCCATGAAAGACTTAGCCACCAGGAGTTAGGGGGAGCTGAAATCCATGCCCGCAAGAGTGGTGTTGCCCATTTTACTTATGATAGTGAGAAGGAATGTTTTGATGCAGTACGCCGCTTGCTCGGTTTTTTCCCACAAAGTTGGCAGGAAAAACCTCAGTTTATAAACAGCAAGGATAATCCACTGCGGATCGATAAAAATCTACGGAAACTGGTACCGGATGATCCGAAGAAAGCTTACGATATGAAGGTATTAATAACCAGTATTACTGATGATGGTGATTTTGTGGAAGTGCAAGAGGAGTTTGCCCGGAGCATAATCATTGGATTCGGACGCATGGATGGCCGCTCAGTGGGTGTTATCGCTCAGCAGCCAGCCTTTATGGCCGGGGTAATCGATATAGATTCTTCGGATAAAGCAGCTAGGTTTGTTCGCTTCTGTGATGCATTTAACATCCCCTTGGTTAGCCTGGTTGATGTCCCTGGATTTATGCCCGGTTCTGCGCAAGAGCACGGTGGTATTATAAGACACGGCGCTAAGCTTATATATGCCTATGCTGAAGCTACTGTACCAAAGGTTACCGTTATTACACGTAAGGCTTATGGTGGTGCTTATATCGTTATGAGCTCAAAACATCTCCGTGGTGATATAAACTTCGCCTGGCCTACAGCTGAGATCGCCGTTATGGGAGCTGAAGGAGCAGTTAATATTATCTCTAGGAAGACTATTGCTGCATCGGATAAACCGGAAGAAACAAAACGGCAGCTTGTTAGTGAATATGAGGAGAGGTTCAGCAATCCCTATTTCGCCGCTGCCCGGGGCTATATCGATGATGTTATTGATCCTGCAGAAACGCGCTCTAAAGTGATACGGGCACTAGAAACATTAGAGAACAAAAAAAATACGAATCCAAAGCGAAAACATGGTAATATTCCCCTATAAATTTAAAAAGGAAGGATGGCAGTGGAGAAAGACTCGAGCGATTCTGAAAATGAAGGAACTCCAATAACGATACCGATGCCTGGCCTTATTGTCGATTTGCTTGTAAAGGTAGGGGATAAAGTGAAAACCGGTGATAATATTGCCGTTATGGAAGCGATGAAAATGGAAATTGATCTCCCTTCACCAGTTGCGGGCGTGGTTAAAACTCTACACTTTAGCAAAGGTGATAATGTAGCTCGTGGTGATGTACTGGCTATTATCAGTAAATGATTCCAAAAATACTTTTCAGGGATAGATGTCGCAAGTAAAACTATCCTAGATAATTAATTCGTTCTTGAAGGAAGGATTGTTATGGTGAAAAATCCATTAAAAATTACAGATTTAACTCTGCGCGATGGGCATCAGTCGCTTCTGGCGACACGAATGCGAACAGAGGATATGGAACCGATCGCACCCGAAATGAACAAAGCCGGCTTCTACTCAATGGAAGTTTGGGGTGGTGCTACCTTTGATGTGCCCACTAGGTTTTTAAATGAAGATCCGTGGGAGAGGTTACGTATCCTGAAAAAGCTGGCTCCCAATACACCGCTACAGATGTTGCTGCGAGGGCAAAACCTTGTGGGCTATCGTAACTATGCCGATGACGTAGTTGAAGCCTTTGTCAAACACGCTGCCGAAACAGGGATTGATATATTCAGAGTTTTCGATGCTCTAAATGATGGACGCAACTTCCAAACGGCAGTCAAGGCGATAAAAGCAGCCGGTAAACATACCCAGCTATCTATATCCTATTCTCTTACCGAGAATAAAATGGGTGGACCGGTTTTCAACCTAGATTACTTTCTGAAAAAGGCCATAGAGTTTCAGGACATGGGTGCTGATAGCCTGTGCATAAAGGATATGGCCGGTCTGATATCCCCTGATGATGCCTATACTCTAGTAAGGGCGCTCAAGGAGGAATTGAACATACCAGTAAATCTTCACAGCCACTATACCAGCGGTATGGCATCGATGAGTTTTATTAAAGCCATTGAAGCCGGAGTGGATATAATCGATACCACGCTTGCGCCCTTTGCCCTACGAACATCACATCCGGCTGTAGAGCCTATCGTTGCCGCCCTTCAGGGTACATCAAGAGAAACTGGGATGGATCTGAATCAGCTTTTCAAGCTGGGGGAATACTTTGAATCAATAGCACCTAAATATAGGGATTTTTTGGCAACGACGCGTATGGCTTTAATAGATACTGGTGTACTGATGCATCAAGTACCAGGTGGAATGATTTCCAATCTTGTCGCTCAACTGAAAGAGGCGAACGCCCTTGACAGAATAAACGAAGTTTATGCCGAATTACCCAAGGTAAGGAAGGAGCTTGGTTTTCCACCACTGGTTACCCCTACTAGCCAAATTGTGGGTACCCAAGCAGTACAGAACGTCCTTTTTGGCCGATATAAGGTGATATCCGCACAAGTCAAGGATTATTTCTATGGACTATACGGTAAACCACCGATGCCGGTTGACCCGGAAATACAGAAAATGGCATTAAAGGGTTATGAACGAGGAGAGACACCCATAACACAACGGCCGGGTGATGTACTCGATCCAGAATTAGATAGTGCCATTGAAGCCACCAAAGATATTGCCAGAGATATCGGTGATGTGCTTGTATATGCCCTTTACCCGACTACGGGTATGCGTTTTCTCAGGTGGAAATACGGTCTTGAAGAACCACCGCGCGAAACAAAACCAAAAACAATGGAGGATATAAAAAGAGAAGATGAGCTTCTAGCCAAAGCTAAAGCGGATATAATGGCAGGTAAAACAGGGGGGATTGATAAGCCAAAAGAAACAACTCCAGCTGAAAAGGAAACAAAGGAGCCAACCACAATCGAGACAGAAGTCGAGGGCACAGCCATTAAGGCTTCTATGCCGGGACTTATAATCCGTTTTGATGTGCAGGAGGGTGATAAGATAAAAGAAGGCGACAATATTGTCGTTATGGAAGCGATGAAAATGGCTATAGATATCGTGTCTCCAGTTGACGGAACAGTTAAATTAGTAAATTTTAAAGAAGGTGACAATGTTGCCAGAGATGATATTCTGGCTATTATTGGATAAAATGCAGTCATTTTATGTCTTTCTTTTTTCAAGAGGTGGTTTTAAGGAAAATAAACTGTCTACTTTCTATAATAATTTACCTTCAGGACTATTATTGGTAAGTAATGGGCAAGACATTAGCTGAAAAGATACTAAGTCAGAAATCGCAAATTGGTGTTTGTGCTGGAGATATCGTCATAGCCAATATAGACTTGGCTTTTGTTCAAGATACAACCGGACCACTAATGGTGAGAGAGTTTGAGGCTGCTGGCTTTAAATCGTTAGCGGATAAGGAGCATACGATTTTATTCCTTGACCATGCTGCTCCCAGTCCGAACAATCAACTTTCTAACGACCATATAATACTACGCAATTTCGCTCATCAAAAAGGCAGCAGGCTCTCTGATGTTGGTGAGGGCGTCTGTCATCAGATAGTGGCTGAATCTCTGGCAAAGCCGGGAGATATCATAATTGGAGCTGATTCGCACACAGTAACCGCCGGTGGACTGGGCGCTTTTGCTACTGGTATGGGCTCGTCTGATGTAGCCGTCACTTTTGCCTTCGGCAAGACTTGGTTACGGGTACCGGAAAGTATCAAAGTGTTGGTTAATGGTATTTTACCCAAAGGAGTGTATGCCAAAGATATTATACTCCACCTCATAGGATTAATTGGTGCTGACGGCGCCACCTACCAGTCATTGGAGTTTGGTGGTAGCACTATAGACACAATGTCCATGTCAGGACGGCTGACGATTGCCAACATGGCTATAGAGGCGGGTGCCAAGGTTGGACTTTTTGCCTCTGATGAAGTAACCCGTAATTACCTTGTTGATCAAGCACGGGGTAATGATTACATTCCTTTAGCACCTGATAGCGACGCCAGTTATATAAAAACAATTGAGATTGATGCTGCTAGAATTGAACCAACAGTAGCAAAGCCGCATACTGTAGATAATACGGCATTGGTAACAGACCTTAAAGGAACCAAGATTCAACAGGTTTTTATTGGCACTTGTACTAATGGGCGCTTGGAGGATATGGCTATAGTAGCATCTATACTTAAAGGCAACAAAAGACATCCCGAAACTAGGGTGATAATCGCACCAGCATCCAAGGAGGTATTGCTCCAGTCGATAGCATTCGGTTATTTACGGACATTTATTGAAGCCGGGGCAGTAATATTGCCCCCTAGCTGTGCTGCTTGTCTAGGCCTGCATCAAGGAGTACTTGGTAATGGCGAAGCCTGTCTTTCAACGGCCAATCGCAACTTTAAAGGTAGGATGGGCAATCCTGATGCCTTTATTTATCTGGCGAGTCCGGCTACGGCTGCTGCGACTGCCATAAATGGTGCAATAACCGACCCTAGGGAGGTGTTGTAAGTGTTAAGGGGGAGGGTTTTCAAGTTCGGCGATAATATATCGACTGACCATATTGTGCCAGGTAGACTGGCTCATTTGCGTAGCAACTTGCCTGAGTTGGCAAAGCATGTACTTGAGGATGCCGATCCCACCTTTGTCACCAGAGTAAAGAAAGGAGACTTCATAGTTGCCGGCAATAATTTCGGAATGGGTTCAAGTCGTGAACACGCCCCACTTGTAATAAAGATGGCAGGGGTAAGCGCAATACTAGTAAAATCAGCTGCTCGCATATTTTTCAGAAATGCTATAAATTTGGGACTACCAATATTGGTATGTGATACCGATAAGATAAACGACGGGGATAAACTTGAAGTGGATCTTAATCAGGGGATCATTAATGACCTAACGAACGGCTATCAGCTTACTTTTAAAAAGATACCCAAAACCATGCTCGCTATTCTGGAAGAAGGTGGGCTCATCCCGTATATTAAGAAGCATGGTGAAATTAAACTATAGCCGTAACTAAGGAGGCATTTTATTTGAAAAGCTATGATGTAACGCTAATACCGGGTGACGGTATTGGACCTGAGATAACCGAAGCAACGAGACGGGTTTTAGAAGCTACAGGAGTTAGTTTTAACTGGGATGTGGTTTTTGCTGGTGCTGAAGTTCAGGAGAAATACGGTACACCATTACCTGACCATGTTCTTGAATCTATAAGAAAGAACAAGGTGGCTATTAAAGGTCCGGTTACTACTCCGGTAGGATCCGGTTTTAGAAGTGTCAACGTTGCTCTGCGTAAGAAGCTTGAACTTTATGCTTGTGTAAGGCCATGTAAAAGCTATATTGGAGCGCCGACAATCTATCAAGATGTTGACATCGTGGTTGTAAGGGAAAACATGGAGGATCTTTATTCGGGTATTGAATTTGAAAAAGGCAGCACGCAAACGGATAAACTTATAAAGTATATTGGAGAAATAGAAGGTTCCATCATCAAAAAAGACTCTGGAATTAGTATCAAACCCATCTCAGTAACAGGTAGTCAGCGTATTGTTCGCTTTGCTTTTGAATATGCACGTGCCGATGGAAGAAAGAAGATAACAGCTGTTCATAAAGCTAATATCATGAAGTTTTCGGATGGACTTTTTTTAGCAACTGCATGTGAGGTTGCTAAAGAGTATCCTGATATCGAGTTTGAAGATAGAATTGTGGACAATATGACAATGCAATTGGTGAAAAAACCACAGCAGTTTGACGTTGTCGTTACCACTAATCTTTACGGTGATATCATTTCAGATTTGTGTGCTGGTTTAGTGGGTGGATTGGGCTTAGCGCCAGGTGCTAATATCGGTGACGATTGTGCACTCTTTGAGCCAACTCATGGAAGCGCACCTAAATATACCGGGATGAACAAAGTCAATCCAATGGCTATGATGCTATCCGGTGTAACAATGCTGCGCCATATCGGTGAAATGCAAAATGCCGAGCGATTGGAGCAGGCAATTGCCGATGTTATTGCTGAGGGTAAGAATGTCACTTATGATATGAAACCTGGAGAAGAAAGGAACCAAGCGGTAGGTACTTCACAGGTGGCCGATGCTATCGTCGAAAAGCTGGAGGGGTAGAGTTATGAACCGTAAAGTTAGCATTATCGGTGCCGGTAATGTGGGTTCCAGCCTCGCCCTTTATCTTGCCGAAAAAGATTTTGCCGATATAGTTATACTGGATGTAGTCGATGGACTACCTCAGGGTAAAGCCCTCGATATTTCCCAATCCTCGCCCATTACTGATTTTAATTCACAGGTAAGTGGTACTAACGATTATAAAGATACCGCTGGCTCGGATGTGGTTGTTATTACCTCTGGCATCAGCAGAAAACCGGGTATGAATCGCGACGAGTTACTGGAGATAAATGCGAAGATCGTTTCTGAGGTTACACATAACTCAGCTAAATACTCACCTGATTGCATTATTCTAGTTGTTACTAATCCGGTGGACACGATGACCTATTTGGCGTTCAAGGTAAGTGGCTTTAAGCCAAATCGTGTGATGGGACTATCTGGGGTGCTTGATGGTGCTCGTCTTTCTTGTTCTATCGCTCGGAAACTGAGAGTTCCATCTGGGGATGTTTCTACCCTTGTTCTGGGAGAGCATGGTAAAAATATGTTGATCATTCCTCGACTAGTTACTGTTCGCGGCGAGCCGATAACGAAATTGCTACCGATAGAAACGATTAACCAGCTAATAGAGCGGACTATTAACGGCGGTGCTGAGATTGTTTCCCTTCTTAAGACAGGCAGTGCTTTCTATGCCCCGGCTGCAGCTGCTGCACGCATGATAGAGGCTATAATAAGGGACAAGAAAGAGGTTTTACCGTGTGCTGCCTATCTGCAGGGTGAATACGGAATAGAAGACACCGTCATCGGTGTGCCGGTTAGACTTGGAAAGAATGGCATCGAAGAAATTGTAGAACTTAAACTGGAATCGGACGAAAAAGTGGCACTTCAGGACTCTGCGAGAGCAGTAAAGCAGCTGATAGTATCAATTAATCTAACCTAGGTTATAGGATGAAAAAAATAAGAGCACAGAAAATCACCAGAATGGTTGCTAAGTTGTGCCAACAGGCTAACTATGAGCTAGGTGATGATGTCCTGACAGCGCTTAAGGAAACCCGTCAGAAAGAAGTGTCACCTTTGGCAAGGTATGCCCTAGAAAAGATTATGCAGAATACCGCTGTAGCTATGCAACAGGACTTGCCTCTATGCCAGGATTGTGGTACAGCTGTAATATTTCTCGAAGTTGGCCAGGACGTTCATATCACTGATGGTGACATTAACCAAGCCATAGTCGAAGGGGTATCTCGGGGTTATAGGCGGGGTTTTTTACGAAAATCCATGGTAAACAAGCCTTTTTCCAGTCGAATAAATACAGGTGATAACACTCCACCAGTTATCCATACCAAAATAGTGCCCGGCAGTCAGCTTAGGATAGCCGTTATACCCAAGGGTGGTGGAGCTGAGAATATGAGCCGGTTGGCTATGCTCAAGCCTGGTGATGGTAACCAAGGTGTTGTTGATGCAGTGTTGAAGACCATTGATGAAGCCGGTGGCAATCCTTGTCCACCGTTAATTATTGGGTTAGGTATCGGGGGTACTACCGAAAAGGCGATGTTGTTAGCTAAAGAGGCTTTGCTACGCAAGCTGGGTGAGTCCAATCACGATCCTGAAGTTGCACGTTTGGAAAAAGATATTTTGAGGAGAGTTAATGACCTTGGCATTGGAGCACTGGGATTAGGGGGCAGTATTACCGCATTGGCGGTACATGCTGAGGTTTATCCAACCCACATCGCCAGTTTGCCAGTGGCTATCAACCTGCAATGCCACAGCGCCCGCCATAGAGAGGCTGTACTGTGATGGATATAATTAACATTACTTCTCCACTTATGCCTGAAGTATTTGAAAAACTCAAGGTGGGAACTTTGGTGCTTATCTCTGGGGTAGTATATACCGCTCGAGATGCTGCACATAGGAAACTGGTGCATGCGATTAATAGTAGTACGGAATTACCCTTCAGCCTTGAAGGACAGACGCTGTATTATATGGGCCCCTCGCCATCCCGTCAAGGACAGATTATTGGCTCAGCCGGACCGACAACCAGCGGACGCATGGATGTTTACACTCCAATACTGTTGGCAGCTGGATTGAAGGCTATGATAGGTAAGGGTGAACGCTCCGATGAAGTGAAAAAGGCTATCAAAAGGTACCAGGCGATCTATTTTATCACCATTGGCGGTGCTGGTGCTCTGCTTTCCTCGACTATCCAAAAGGCGCAGGTCATCGCTTACCCCGAATTAGCCACTGAGGCCATCATGCAACTTGAACTGGAAGAATTTCCGGCTATTGTTGCTAACGATATTTACGGTAATGATCTGTTTATCCAAGGTAAAGCTGACTATAGGAAAGGAGAATTATAGTGAATAAACGAGAGGATTGCATTTTTTGTCATATCATCTCTGGGAAAATACCCAGTGATGTCGTTTATCAGGATGAAAATGTTGTAACCTTCCGTGATATCAATCCGCAGTCTCCGGTACACATACTCATTATTCCAAGGAAACACTTCACTTCTCTTCTCGATATAACGAGTCATGAAGCTTTACTTATGGGGCATATGATCGGCGTTGCCAATCAACTGGCGAGGGATGAGGGTATCTCCGATAGCGGTTACCGTTTAGTGATAAACTGCGGCAAGCAAGGAGGTCAGTTGGTGCCACATCTTCATTTGCACGTTTTAGGTGGCAGGCAATTATCTGGACAGCTTGGCTAACATCAGCTGGATTATTTTGATGCAAGGTAGAGGAGAAGGCCAATGATGCTCTTGGCATCGTTGATAGAGCCAGCTGAGATAAGCTCTGTAATCTCGTGCAAGGGTACCCTAACTAGCTCTATTTCGTCCGTATCCTCGGCATAAAGTTCGTCGGAAATAAGATCGGTGGCAAGGTAGAGATGAAGATATTCAGTGCAGTAACCAGGTGTGGAATAGAAACCGCCCAACCTCATAATCTTTTGAGGCCTATAACCTGTTTCCTCCCGCATTTCACGGATAACAGTGATTTCCACTTCCTCACCTTCTTCAATACAACCAGCTGGAATCTCGAGAAGCTCTCTTTCCACTGGTTTGCGGAATTGTTTAACAAGCAGAACATTATCATCTTCGTCAATCGCCACGATGGCCACGCAATTACTGTGTTCAATTATTTCACGCTTTGTGTAACGACCACTAGATAGTCTAACTTTATCAATTCTCAGATTGAGTATCCGCCCCTTGTAGATTTTTTGGCTGGATAGCGTTTCTTCCAATGGCTAATCCTTCTTCCTAACTTCATAGATCAGGGCTGACTCATCGCAATTGGGAAATTTGGGGCACCGGTAACATTCACCCCAGACCTTATGCGGTAGCTTCGTTTTTTCAGCCAAGATAAAACCGCATTTGGCGAAAAAGTCCGGGGCATATGTCAAACAGAAAACGGTGGCTATACCTAGCTCGTCGGCTTCTTTTAGGCAGGCGTCAACCATCAAATCGCCAAGTCCGAGTTTATGATACTCCTCACTAACCGCCACTGATTTTATTTCGGCAAGATCTTCCCAGTTTACATGCAGGGCAGCGCAGGCGATTACGTGCTCAGATTGCCGAATTACGAAGTAATCACGTATATTCTCGTAGATTTCACTAAGAGGCCGGGGTAGCATTTCACCCCTGTTAGCAAAATGGTTTATCAGCTTGTGTATCTGAGTGGCATCAGATATGGTGGCTTTTTCAACTCTGTTTAACATATATCTAACCTTTTAGTTTTTGTTCCAGCATACTATAGAAAGAATCCCTCGTGCTTGTTCTCAGAAATCTTGTCTTTAGTTTGCTATTTTTAACTGTTATACTTACGTTGCTCCCAAGAGGCAGACTTATGTGACCATCTACACTCAAGACTGCCTTGTGAATTGGACCTATCCGTAGTTTTACTTTGGCTTCCGGAGGTAATACTAATGTATTATTCAAACTTAGATGCGGTACAATCGGCACTAACAGAAACTGCATAGCCTGGGGATGTAGTATGGGGCCACCGCATGCTAGCGAGTAGCCAGTACTGCCGGTAGCGGTGGCGACAATAACACCATCGGCTTTATAGGTTGTAAGTGGCTCATCATCAATCTCGGCTTCGACGTTTATGATACGGGCTATTTCACCTCGGGCGATTACAGCATCGTTGAGGACGAAATATTTTTTACCCTTCCCCTTTTGTTTGCTCTCAAGCTCGACTTCAAGCATAAATCGCTCGTCAATCCAGCCTTCGCCAGCCAGCAAGGACGGCAGTTTATCTGCAGTTTCATCAGCGGTAAGCTCTGTAAGAAAACCCAGCTTACCCATATTGATACCCGTTAGGGGTATTGAGTGAGATACGAGAGCCTGGGCAGTGCGCAATATAGTGCCATCACCACCGACGGTTAGTATTAAATCTGTGTCCACCACCCGCTTGCTCAGCTGTTGTCCTTCCCAAGCAGAGCAGAACCAACAGGTAACATCTTCTGAGTCTAGAATCCCAGCTATCTTTTGAGCTAGGTCAATGGCTCCTTTATTGAGTGGATGATAGACAATACCTATTCTTTTCATTTGCTTAACTTGTTAACTAGAATGAGGATTAGTAAAAATAAGAGGCAAACTGAAGTGTAGCATCGGCTATAAAGGGTGTCAAGGATCTCTGTATTGTCTGTTATTCACCTGCGTCTAGCGGCGAGAATTGTGATAATACCAATAAGGATCAGTGCAATGGCGCCTAGGGGGCCCCAGAAAAACCACTTCACCATTGCAAGAGTGGATAGCATAACTATCGCTCCTATAATGACAATTACTATACCTAAAATCTGGGTACGGCGAGAACGGCGGGCTTTTAATACTCTACTATCTTCTGATTCCTCATCTTCCTCTTCGCCCCTATATTTAACGGAAGGTCTAACTTTTTTTCGAGGTGGCGTACCGAATAACCTAACTCCCAGAATAACAATGGTGGCTACGATAACGATTAGAATGATTTCACCGATACCCGGTGGCCTCATATATTAACTCCGCATAATATTACTATGTTAAGAATAGTGCAAAACCTTTATTAGCATAGCATAAATGTGCTGTAAGGTTAAAGTTGGGTAAAGGATGTTATGCTTCTTTTATCGTTCCTGTTTGAGGCTGGTTGCGTTTATAGATAAAAGGTATTACCAGCAAGGCGATTCCGATTATAAGAAGAATAATTGATAATAGAACCACGGGTGCTAAGGAGTTGGTGGCAGATTGCTCAATCCAGGTTTGTAAGGATGCTGGAACATCGTCTATCGCTTTAATCTGCGCTCTGGCTGTGGCTCGGGTAATGCTTACAATTATCAGACTAACGGTACCGTAACCGAGGAAAATGCCTCCTAGAATGCGGCTGACGGTTTTAAAATCGCGGTAAATAAGGATGACACCGACTATTAGCAATACTAGTAAAGCGATGAGCAGAATGTATACAATATTAAAAATACCAATATATTTTCTGGATTCAGATAATGCATCCTCTACATCCGCTAGCGATTTAGCAATATCCGATGGTATATCGGATTCCAACAGCTCCATGTCTATTGCTATCGATGACCAGATATCACCAGCAATATCGTTAAAGACTTCATCAAATTTCTGCTCAAGCTCGGTTCTCGGTAGTTCAGTAAATTCTGCCGGGGGTGAATTAAGGAAGTCTTGCTTTAAAATACTCCTCATTATTTCCTTGACTGGATCAAGTTGTATTACTATACTTGTGTCCTGGCTAAATCCCAGTACATAATCATAAATTGGCGGAATGCTGTTAGTTACCTGCTCCTTCAACCACGGTTCTAAATCCAGCGAAATATCGTCAATATGCGGATCGAGTGATAAACCGTAAGGTATGTCTGTATCTGCCATCATTTCGACAACAAGTTCTTTAGCTAGAGATTTGAGGTCGGCTTTCTGGACGATAGAAATGGAAAAATCTGGATCGAGAACAGTGTCTTTCAAAACCAAAGCCATGTCTAGATCTTCTGATTTCCCGTTCAAATAGCCATAGACCCAAGTAATCATTTCACCTGTTCGTTCTTTTATTTCTGCCTCGTTATCTATTACAGCATTTCTGATAACGTTTACAAACGCTGCATTTTTCTCTATCGTTTCATCAAATTCCATATCTTCGATCAGTGGTGCCAGCGGCAGATTATCTAAACGGGAGATGACATAGTTAGCGTCGAGGGCGGTCATCTTAATTGAGAACAGAAAGCCGAAAAGAAGTAGCGACAGAAATAGTAGAAGGCCTAAAAAAAATAGTGCTACTATTTTAAGCGAATTCATATACAAAATTTCCCGCTATATTCCGTATTTGTCTGCAGAATACTACATTCAAAGTATTTCTGTGTCAAATGTTAAATAAAAATTGATTGTTACTCTTGACAATTATGGCTGAAAATGGTAAATTAAATAGTTTTAGCAATCTAATGCTAAGATTGCTAACGGGAGATTGAGATGTTACAGCAGAGAACAGCAACGGTGCTTACGTCCATAACAAAGCAATATATATCACGGGCGGTACCAGTGTCATCGGCAAGTATTGTTGGTGAAAGTGGACTGGATGTAAGTTCAGCAACCATTCGTAATGAAATGGTATTTTTGGAAAGTGGTGGCTATATAATTCGTCCACATCATGCTGCTGGCAGCATTCCATCCGATAAAGGTTATCGTTATTATGTAGGCTCATTGAGCCATATAGAGTTGCCAACGGCTGAAAAGAGATTGATAGACCATCTCTTCCATCAGGTTGAGGAAAATCTTGAAGAGTGGCTTGGTTTAGCGGTGACACTATTGGCACAAAGAGTGCAAAATGTAGCCGTAATAACCATGCCAAAACCACCTGCTTGCAAGCTCAAACATTTAGAGCTTGTCTCTTTACAGGGTCGTCTGGCATTATTGGTCGTTGTACTGCAGGGTGCCATTTTGAGACAGCAGTTGATAAACTTTGACGAACCGGTATCACAAACCGAATTAACGACTATTGCTGCCAAATTAAACCGAGTTTATGCCGAGTTGTCAGCTTTGATGATTGCTACCAAGAAAGAGAAGCTAACAGCTACTGAAAGACGTATTACCGATTACCTACTTAAAATAATGCAAGCCGAAGATGAAAGAGGGTATGAAGAACCTTACTTGGATGGGTTACACTACCTGATGAATCAACCAGAGTTCAGTAGCGGTGGCCAGCGTATATCGGGACTTGTTAGCTTGATAGAACAGAGGATGTTAATGGACATGATAATACCTGAACTAATTAGTGATTATGATATTAGGGTGATTATAGGCAAGGAAAATAAGCAAGAGGCCATACAAGACTATAGTGTTGTGATAAGCCGTTATGGTTTGATAGATGAAGCGGTTGGTACCATAGCCATAATTGGCCCCACAAGAATGCCCTATGCTCGCACTATTTGCACAATAGACTATATGACTTCAATGATGAGCCGACTGGTGGCTGATCTCTACCGAGGAAGAACAACCAATAATAACCAGTAGCCTGTTGGGAATTGATATCTAAGAGGTAACCGTTCGTGCATGCACCAAAAGAATCTGAAGAAATAGAAAAGGAACAAGTCGAACTTGAAGATGTGGAATCTTTAAAGGGGGCATTGAGTGAAGAAAGGGCTAAAGCGGAAAATCATCTGCAAAACTGGCAGAGGGTACAAGCGGACTTTATAAATTACAAACGGCGTAGCGAGCAGGAAAAAGAAGAAACTAAGAAGTTTGCTAATTCGGTGCTTATCTGCAATCTGCTGCCTGTGCTTGATGATCTTGAGCGAGCATTGAGTTCTATACCGCAACATTTAGTAAAGCTTCCTTGGGTGGAAGGCGTTAAGCTTATTGAACGCAAATTCCAAGCTGTTTTAGATTCTCAAGGGATTACACCAATTAAAACAAAGGGCAAACCCTTTGATCCTAACCTGCATGAGGCAGCGATGAGCATTGCCGGAAGGGAAGGGATAGTAGTAAAGGAATTGAAAAAAGGTTATAAGCTATATGATAGGGTAATCCGACCGGCAACAGTAGCCGTTGGCAGCGGTGTTGTCGATAAAAAACAAAAAAATAACATCAACAAAATAAGGAGGAAAAATTGACATGGCAAAAGTAATTGGTATTGATCTGGGTACTACCTTTTCGGTGGTAGCGGTGATGGAAGCTGGGGAACCAACGGTTATACCTAATGCTGAGGGCAATCGCACCACACCGTCAGTGGTAGCAATCAGTAAGAATGGTGAACGCTTGGTTGGACAGGTAGCAAAGCGTCAGGCGATAACAAATCCGGATAACACGATATTTAGTATTAAGAGATTGATGGGGCGCAAGTTTGATGAACCATCTATAGAGATTGATAAGAGGTTGCTTCCTTTCAAGCTTGTAAAAGCTAAGAATGGCGATGCCCATGTTCAAATGGGAGACAAACCCTATTCCCCGGCGGAAATATCTGCGATGATTTTACAGAAACTGAAATCAGATGCCGAATCATATCTCGGTGAGAAAGTTACCGAAGCCGTTATCACGGTACCCGCTTATTTTAATGACAGCCAGCGGCAGGCGACAAAAGATGCTGGCAAGATAGCAGGGTTGCAGGTTTTGAGGATAATAAATGAGCCGACGGCTGCTTCGCTGGCCTATGGGCTAGATAAGAAAAAGGATGAAACCATTGCTGTCTATGACTTGGGTGGTGGTACCTTTGACATCTCTATTTTAGAGTTGGGTGAGGGAACCTTTCAGGTGAAATCTACAAATGGTGATACTCATCTGGGTGGTGATGATTTCGACCAACGGGTTATGGATTGGCTTGTTGATGAGTTCAAAAAAGACCAAGGAATTGACCTACGACAGGACAAGATGGCCCTCCAGAGACTTAAAGAGGCAGCCGAAAAGGCTAAGTGTGAGCTTTCCACCACTCAAAGTACGGAGGTAAATTTACCTTTTGTTACTGCCGATGCCAGTGGCCCTAAGCATCTCAATATTACGCTTACTAGGGCTAAGCTAGAGCAGTTGGTGATGGACCTTGTTGAAAAAACACTGGGCCCATGCAAGCAAGCACTGACTGATGCTGGTAAGACAGCGGCTCAAATTGATGAGGTAGTTATGGTCGGTGGCCAGACGAGGATGCCTCTGGTTCAGGACAAGGTCAAAACGTTCTTCGGTAAAGAA
>Ga0209536_100007554_pt1 | contig 16470 bp, 17 predicted proteins | sample DeeMarSeWOR28_12_FD_187461 | JGI IMG/M metagenome (GOLD analysis project Ga0209536, IMG submission 187461) | Marine sediment microbial communities from White Oak River estuary, North Carolina - WOR-2-8_12 (SPAdes) (version 2) | ecosystem: Environmental > Aquatic > Marine > Intertidal zone >... | reverse complement strand
CATATCGTATCTGCAATTTTGATGAATTGCATGTATTCTCAAAAGATCATAAAACGTTACGTAGCAGGCAAACGATAACAATGTCAGAAACCATCAGGGTAAAAGGTGCCAGGGAAGAACACCTATGGAAACCTTTATCGATGGAAAGAAAATCTATGATGAAAAGGAGCTGAATGAGCACTTAGCAGCTTAATTGTCATTGACATCCAGAGGGTTTTGGCCACTGTCTGTCAAATCAAGTTTTGTTCAGGACAAATAAGATACAGAGCAACGGATAATAAATCCAATGTCTTGATTTCTGATGTGAACTGTATCAAATCATCTGAACAACTCATCCGCAACCTCAGTCCCCTTGCGCAACGCTGAGTTCATAATGTGGGAATAGCGCTGGGTCATCTTTATATCTTTGTGGCGCAATCCGTGGAACCTAACGTTAACTCCGGCTTTATCCCTAATTCGATACCAAGTGCGAGAAAATGAATGATAATATTTGCCGGTATCGCAAGGGAACACCAGGTCTGACACCTTCATTTCCTGGGCTGTCTTTAAGATTTCCATTGCGTGTTTATTGACGGGAACGGAATGGGTCTTTTTATTCTTGGTGTCTTTGAAAGTCACTATACCTGAACCCCAATCAATATCCTGCCAGGTAAGTCTAAGTATCTCCCCTCGCCTTTTCCCTGTATATAACGCAAATAAGACAACCAGAGATGCCCTTTTATTTTTGTCTTCAACCAGGACACCTATTAAACGCTCAATATCATCCGGAGCTAAGTTTTCGGTTACACGATTGTCAAACTTCGGGATGCTAACAGATTGGCAGGGATTAGTACCGTGGTAAAATTTCTGCTTGATGCTCCAGTTATAAACACGACTGATGAGTTGAAGCACCTGCTTTCTGGTTGCAGGTTTGTGGGTCTTGAACATTGCATCCAGAATGTCCTGGATCATGCCTGGGGTCACCTTGTCCATTTTTAAGTTTTGATAGCTGGACAGCTTGGGTTTGATATGATGTAGCCACCTGGACTCATCAGCATCCCAGGTCTTCTTTTGGAGTTTAGCGTATTTCAGATAACGTTTCCAGATATCATCCAGGACGGGAGCCTTATAGATTCCAATGCCTTCCAGGACGGATTGTGATTGGAATTTCAGCTCGACCTTTTTAGCAAGGGATAGTGTCGGAACCTGTTTGGTGAGCCACTTACCCTCAGGCGTCTTGACCCTGACTTTGAATTTCGCTTTAGTGTGACCACATGAACATTTCTTGACTCTCAACCTTCTTGTGGTATAACATTTCGCGCATATTAAGTTTACGGCCAAAGGAAACCCTCTTTCAGTTTGACTACGCAGTAGCTTTGAGTATTTTTTCCAGGAGCATAATGAGCTCGAGTAGCATCTCTGACTTCATAGTGCCTCCTTTTTCTTATTTTTCTGTCGGGGTTTGTATTCGAATCCATGTGTCATTTAAAGTCACCACACAGTCAACACAGTCAACTGTCAAGGGGGCATTAATGGATCATCTGAAAACGAGTAAAATTGCTGTAGAATCAAGAGCGGTAGTCGATTAGAAATATCAGCCCCCGTAGCTCAGTGGATAGAGCAATGGATTCCTAATCCATGTGCCGCAAGTTCGATTCTTGCCGGGGGCACCAGCCGGATGACCAACATGTTCATCCACACAAAGGGGTTACTTTCATAATGGACAAAGCCATCAAAGTGGGCCTGGTTGTTGTTATCGTCGGCATTGCCGCTTATTTCGGATATAATCTTCTCAGCAGCTGGCACAAGGAAAGCCTTGAAGCCGCCAAAAAACAGGAACGGGTCGCCTGGGAAAAAAGAACCAAAGAATTGATGGAAAAAGTCACCGGACTTGAAGAAGAAATGGCCTCCATCAAAGGAGAAACCATTCCGGAAGGAAAGCTCAAAGCGGTTTTTGGATCTGAGGCGCCGGTTGTCAAAGAAGAAGAGCCTCTCGACTTCGAAGACATTGAACAACAGATTAAAGCTTTCTTCACTTATCTTGACGAACAGGACTATATTCAGGCTTACGAATTTAAGGACGGTACCTATGCGCAGTTTCAAATCGTTTTGAAACAGATGTCCGCAAATCCACCCCGCATCACAGATGAAACCGCATCGCTTTACAATTTATATCGCAATATGGCCCATTTTTTCCGCATTCTGGGAAAGAAACGGATAAACTTGGTCAGAGATGTCTTGCAGAATGAAGGTGAAATCCTCGAATCGGCGATGCAGACCTTCTATCGCTGGGCCACTTATGAAACCGGAGACAGAAGCCAAACCGGCCAACCAACGCTAAAGACCCTGTATTCGTATGCCGGATTTTTTCTCAATACGTTGGCTGGCCGGAGCTATCTGTTACGAAGAGATTCCAAAATCAGAACACTCACAACTTACTATTCAGTGCTTATTCTCGATAAGGTAAATGACGAAAAATTCAATTCAGCCGGTATTGATATCCGGCCCCACATTAAATTTTTACTAAATGATTTTCAGGCCCAAATCGGCCTGATGTATCAAAAGTCCTATGTGTCTGAATTGCAAAAACTCGCCGATAAATACGACATATCTTGACACCATCGCCATTTTAATACCTGAAATTTGCATGAAAATTAATGAGAAGTTGAAATGTTAATAACAGCTGCACTTTAAATAAATCCGAAAATCAAACAATAATATCAACTAAAAATAATGTATTCAGATCGTTATATCTCATTAATTTTCACCCGATAGGCGAGCCAGAGGCTTCCATCGGTCCGCCTCAGGCGGATTATTAAGGACGAGGCATAGTACACTATAGCCTCGCCCTTAAATGCCTTGCATATAAAAGCCTCCGATTCGTGCAAAATTCAGGCAATAAATGCCGCGATCACAACGCACAGCCCGACAGCTGGCTGTACCCCCCGGATTTTACCATCGATGCGGCAAGAAGGAGGATGACTATGCAAGACAAATCAAAAGCAATGGTGCTGGCATCTTTTGCAGCCGATGCTTTAGCATTAGGAGTGCATTGGATTTACAACACCCGTGTTATTGATAAAAAATTCGGTCGGGTCGAGCGTTTTATCAAACCCGAGCGCCCCACTTACCATCCCACCAAGGACCGCGGCGAATTTACCCATTATGGTGACCAGGCCCTGGTATTGTTGGAATCCGTTGCTGAATGTGATGGATTTAATTTGTCCGATTTTGCTGAGCGATGGCAGGCGTTGTTTCAAAATTATAATGGATATGTCGACGGTGCTACCAAAGGAACTCTTGAAAACCTGGCGGCCGGAAAATCACCAACGGAATCAGGATCCGCTTCCGACGATCTGGCCGGCGCATCTCGAATCGCTTCACTGGTTTATGTGTACCACAATGATCCGCAGGCTTTGCTGGCCAGTGCCAAGGCCCAAACGGCCTTTACCCACAATCATCCGGATGTTCTTGAAAGCGCCGCTTTTTTCGCAGCCATCACAGCTCAGATTTTAGCAGGCGCCACCCCCCGGGCTGCCATTGAGCAGGCCCAGAAGGATGCCGACCATTCCGATCACCTTAGCGAATGGATTGAAATGGGTTTGGCAAGCACTGAGCAGGACAGTCGCCAGACGATATTGGATTTTGGCCAGATGTGTGAAACCCCAGCCGCCTTTCCCGGCGTCATCCACCTGATCGTCAAATATGAAGACGATCTGAAAGCTGCATTGGTCGAAAATGGAATGGCTGGCGGTGATTCTGCCGGCCGAGGCATGTTGGTGGGTCAGGTTTTGGGTGCCCATCTAGGTATGGATGCCATTCCACCCCATTGGATGGATGAACTGAAAGCTAGGCGCAAAATTTTTGAAGTGCTGCTCAAAATTGATCAAGGCCATGGTTTCTAAATCGGGTACGCATCTGCGATTTGCATACCCGGCGTTGCATACCCGCCAAAAATAGCTTAAAATACAACGATAATGCAATGAATGAGTTTCACAAAACGGTTTCATAACCAGCGGAGTTGACATGCAGCTCGTTGCAACCGATATTGAGGACGTCCGCATTATTGAACCCCAGGTTTTTACAGATAGCCGTGGTTATTTTTTGGAGACCTACCATGGCAGTCGCTTTGGATCGGCCGGTTTGCCAGACGTCTTTGTGCAAGACAATCTGTCCTATTCGGTTAAAAATACACTGCGAGGACTGCATTTTCAAGTTACCCATCCGCAGGCCAAACTGGTTCAGGTCATATCCGGAGAAATATTTGACGTGGCAGTGGACATCCGCCCAAAATCTGCCACCTTCGGCCGCTGGGTGAGTGTCCACCTGTCCGAGCACAATAAGCATCAGGTGTATATTCCTGCCGGATTCGCCCACGGATTTTGCGTGCTGAGCGACAGCGCCCATGTCTTTTATAAGTGCTCTGAATTTTATGACCCGGATGATGAAGGCGGCATATTGTGGTCGGATCCGGTGCTCGGCATTGATTGGCCCATTGCACACCCCATTGTCTCCGAGAAAGACGCACACTTACCGAATATGGGTGATCTTCCTCCTGAAAAACTTTACCATCCACTAAAGGCTTTATGAAGGTATTGATCACAGGCGCAAATGGACAGTTGGGCCGAGAATTGGCCCGACAAAGCCAGACCTTTGATTTTGAAGTCCACGCGTTTGATCATCAACAACTTGACATTTCAGATGAAAATCGCATACAACAGGCTCTGAGCCCCCTTGGCCCCTCGGTGGTGATCAATGCCGCTGCCTACACCCAAGTCGATCGGGCGGAAGATGAACCCGATCTGGCATATGCGGTGAACACGGACGGAGCCAGCTATCTGGCACACTATTGCGCCGCTAACCATCTGGCGCTTATTCACATTTCCACCGACTATGTTTTTGACGGCAGCAAAAACCAGCCGTACGAGGAAAACGATCCAATCGCACCGCTGGGGATATATGGCCAGAGTAAAGCTCGGGGAGAAGCTGCGATACGATCGGTGTTGCCCAACCATATTATTGTGCGTACATCATGGCTGTATGGTGTTTACGGCCACAATTTCGTCAAAACCATACTGAGACTGGCCTCTGAAAAAAAGACCCTCAAGGTTGTCGCCGATCAGTTCGGTTCACCAACCAGCGCGGCTGACCTGGCCGAAACCATTCTCATCATCACCCGCCAAATCGCGAATCCCAATAAACATCTTTGGGGAACCTATCATTATTGCGGCGCCGGAATTACCTCCTGGCATGGTTTGGCAGAGAAAATTATTGAACTGGCCGCTCCGTATACCAAACTCCGAACCTGCCAGGTGCAGGCCATTTCAACCGATGACTGGCCAACCGCGGCACCACGCCCATCCTATTCTGTCCTGAATTGCACCCGTTTAAAAAGCCAATTTGGAATTGATCCTCAACCATGGCAACAAAGTTTAGGTCATACCATTGAGCGCATTTTCTCTAAAAGCCGTTAATCGTTATTTGTTATTGGCTATTTTTTATTAGCCTCTGGCTACTGGCAAATGGCGGCTGGCAACTGGCATCTGATTTTTACTCCGGTTCAGATAGGTCCGCACTTGGTACAAAAATGTAAAATCGGAGAACAAGCGAGGACGAGCACGATAAGCGCTTCTGAGATCATCGTCCTCGTCGTCGTACTCGTCCTCGTACTCGAAAAAATCAACCATCATCCACACCTGCAACGCGAACCCGCGACCAATTTACCCTGAGCGAAGTTGAAGGGCAACGCGCAACCTTTGAACCTAATGCATAAAGCCAATTTAAGCCTGTAGCCAGAAACAAGTGACATGCAGCAGCGCCTTTTTCAAATACCTGATAACAAATAACCTGCCAACAATTGACGCATTTTGCAAATTACCAATAAACATGTTAATATTAGATAGTTACAATTAACTTAAAGAGAAAAGCATTGACTGTTTTGGCATTTCAATTTAACATAAGTGGTATCGGAAGTGCCCCGTTTTGTTTTCATTTCTCCGAAGCGGACACGTCCGTTAACTGTCACGATCGCGCACACCAAAATGTCCGATCCATTCAACCCTCGCATGCGTGCCGCTGCCCGCAAGCAGATAACGAAATGAATGTTTTAAGCCATTGATGGAATCAATACCGCCTAATCATAGTCCTGTTTTGGTCGTCGATGACGACGAGGGCTTGTTGCTAAGTATTAAAGCAACCCTGGTGAGCTCCGGTTTGCCTGAGCCTGCTTTGGTTTCCGACAGCCGTCGCGTCATGGATCTGGTTCACAAATATAACTTTCAACTCATTTTATTGGATCTCATGATGCCACAATTAACGGGAATGGAGGTTTTGCAAACGATTAAAGCAGAATCCCCCGACGTCGATTGTGTGATTGTCAGTGCGATCGACGATGTGGCCTCTGCTGTACAGGCCATGAGTTTGGGCGCATCGGACTATCTGGTCAAACCGCTCAACAGTGATAAACTGATTGCGCTGGTCAATCGTACTTTAGAAAAGGTTAACGTACAGCACGAACTAGCGCAGTTTGGCAGCAAGAAGGTATTTTCAAATCTGAAAAATCCGGAAGCATTCAAGGATATGGTCGCCGAAGATGAAGCCATGGCGCTCGTGTTTCATCAAGTGGAAGCAGTCGCCGGCACAGACTATAGCGTTGTGATCAATGGCGAATCCGGCACCGGCAAAGAGATGCTGGCGCGTGTCATTCACAATTTGAGTCATCGCTCGGATGCGCCCTTTTACGCCGTTAACATGGCTTCTTTTAGCAAAACGATATTTGAAGATGAATTTTTTGGTCATACCAAGGGCGCTTATACGGATGCCGGTAATGATAAAATCGGATTTTTTGAGGCCGCCGACGGCGGGACTCTTTTTTTAGACGAAATCACTGAACTGGATCCTTCACTACAGGGTAAATTGTTGCGGGTCATCGAAGAGCGCGAGCTTTATCGTCTGGGCAGCACCGAAATCCGCAACGTGGATGTCCGTATCATTGCCGCCACCAACAAAGATATTAACGAAGAAATCCTGAAAGGCGTGTTTCGGGCTGACCTCTATTATCGTATCAACATGTATAACATTAAGGTACCGCCGCTCAGGGAACGAAAAAAAGACATTCTGCCGATTGTTTTGCATTTTCTCAAAATCCACGCCCAAGCGAACAATAAAGACATCCGTTCGCTATCACCGGAATTGGAGCAGCGCCTGATGCAGTATTCTTTCCCGGGCAATGTGCGCGAGTTGGAAAACATCATTGCAGCTGCTGTATTGCTTGAAAAATCAAATACCCTAACCCTGGCAGCGACATTGAACTTGCTGCCCTATGAAGGTCCAGAGCGCCGTAAAAATGTGGAATTGCTCACGTTAGAGGAGCTTGAAAAACGTCATATTGAAAAAGTACTGAGCATTACAGGCGGAAACCGCCCCAAGGCAGCCAAAATCCTGGGTGTCAACGTCTCAACTGTTTATCGCAAAATTGAAAAATACAATCTGGAGCGCCGGGGTACTGACAAATTTTAGCGTGCAACAAACGCAAGCCATCCAGTCATCTACGGGTTTGCCGGGTGGAGCAGTCTGGAATTGAGGCACCGATGGGAGGAAAAAACATGTCAGATGGTTTGGATGTCATCATCATTGATGATGACCAAGGTATTTGCGATGTCATCAGCGAGCTGGTTGAAACCTTTTACAGCTGGGGCGATATCATCACATTTACAAATGCCGATGAAGCAATCGACTATTGCCTGAAGCGCGAGGTCGGCGTCGCCATTTTTATCATCGATGTATTTCTGAGGGGTCTGAGTGGCTTTTACTTTTTAGACGCCATCGAAAAGAAGTATCCAACAGCCCATCAGGATGCGATTATCATAAGCGGAAATGCCAGTGACGATGTGGTGAACATGTGTTTGGCGTCGCGGGTGAATTACTTGCTGGAAAAACCCATTAAACCCTATGCGCTGCAGCTGGCGGTAAGGGCAATTACTGAAAAGTACCTGCAATTTGCTAAAAAATTACTACAGGATTCATCCTATGCCGACAGTGTCGCAAAATTGTAACCTAAAACGGCAATTGCGACGTAATCCATGGTCCATTTTGAAAAAATATCAGGCAGTGCAGTCACCTCATTGTTTGAGACCTTAATCCAGCACAAAATCCCTGTCAAACTGATCCTTCTGGATACCGACTATGAAGACCAGACCCGGATTATCGAGCTGACCGACCGTAAAAAAACACCGCATATAATTTTGGATATCCCCGAGGATTTTGAAAAAGCCGCTGCAAATGTGGATGTTTGGCAAATACACTTTGAATTTACCGGGCCAGATCATATCAACTACGCGTTTACAACGCATGGCGCAGAGATAGCCGATCAGCGGATAGTTGTTAAACTGCCACAGGAATTAGAGCGCAAACAACGCCGTGAACTGTTCCGGCTCGATGCACCAAATGACACGCGTCTTTACGTTTTAAAGGGTGCCCATCGGCTTGAACTGCAGGTCATGGATATCAGTATTGGCGGCTCACTGGCGGCTTTGGTTCAAACCAAAGCCGACATGCCTGCAAATTCGCCCTTTGCCATTGCCCAGTTGTTGGAAGATGTTGTCTTGGAATTTCCAGCGGAAATCATGCAACGACCCATTCAGATCAAGACCGTGCAAATAAAACGCATCACGCACAATTCGGAAACGAAACGATATGAGATGGGCCTTGAGTTCTGTAAAATAAGCGCAGACGAGCAAAAGCGACTTACCGACCTGATTTATAAATTGCAAAGACAATACCTGCGCCACCGCTTACCGTTAGACCTCTAATTTTCGGTTGCCCCGTTAGGCCCGTTGAGTCCGTTGAGCCCGTTCGGCCGGTGCAAAGCAAATGGTGCCCATTTCCATTTTTAGCGGGCTCAACCGGCCAACTGACTAACCGGCTAACCTATTCTTAGATCTCTACCTGCATGCCCTCCCGGGCAAAAAAAACATCCGTGTCTCCGGTCTGATGCCGATGACACCTCAATTTTGTCAGTTCATCCAACTGCGTGTCCGTACGCATCGGGTCGTGGTGGAAAAGGGCCAAGCGCTTCACTTCGGATCGCTGGGCGGCTTTGATGGCATACTCAACCGGTGAATGCCCCCATCCCCTTCTGGAAGACTCGTATTCCTGTTGGGTATACTGAGCATCATGGATGAGCAGATCTGCGCCTGCAAAAAACGCTTCCAGACGATCATTTTCTTCTTTGGCAGCCACAGCCCCTTGATGCGCCATTATGGCATCAAAGGCAGGATCCTGCGTATCGGTAACAAACAGATTCTGAAACGGTTCGGTGTCATAGGCGGTACAACATATTTTACCGTTATATTCAAATCGAAACCCCAAACACAGCAGCGGATGGTTCAAATATTTAGTGGTTAATCGAATATCATCTCCCAGATCAAAACAGCCCTCTGTCAGATTCAAATAGTCGATCTGGGCCGCCAGTTCCTGCTGACGAATGGGGAAATACCGGTAGGATAACTGTCCACCCATGACTGTTTCCAAAGATTCTGTCTCGCAGGTCACCGGACCGTAAATCTTCAGACGCGTGTCGGGAAGAAATATAGGTGCAAAGAAAGGAAAACCGATTATATGATCCAAGTGGGTATGGGTCAAGAAGATGTCGGTTTTCAACGCCCTCTGGGCCCCATGTTTGACCATTAAATGGTTGCCCAGAAGACGCAGCCCAGAGCCGGCATCAATGATAATCCGCCGTTGAATCTCGGCAAATTTTATCTCGATGCAGACGGTGTTGCCGCCGTATTTAGCCGTGTCGACTCCCGGTGTCGGAATTGAGCCTCGCACGCCCCAAAATTTAACAATCATGACCGGCTCTCACTTTGAGATGCTTCCAAAAATATTTTCGCTTTATCGATTTCAGCTAAAACCCTATGCCGCATGCGTTCTAACATGTTTGCTTCAATTTCAAGCCGTGCCATCACAAGGGTTGCCAATTTGTCTTTAAGCAAGCTGCCTTCTTGAGAATCGGTTTCCAGCGCCTGTGCATAAAGATTGGCCAATGCAACCGTAAGCACCAATGGGGCACTGTCTGCCAAGATGTCATCCAGTCGATGATGAAGAGCAAGAACATCGCCGAATGCCGGGCTCAAGCGCCATTTCCGGGCAATCAAACCGCCGACCGTACCGTGATCGATGCCAAAAATGATCCTTTCAGCATGAACCATAGACCCGTGAGATCGCTTGGCGAATGCCATGGCCTGGTGGTATTCGGCGCTGAACTGGTGGTTGAGCAAAATTTTGCCCAAATCATGCATCAATCCGCCCACAAAATAATCTTCCTGATCTGCAAGGGGTACACCTTGAATTTCAGCAATACATTTGGCGATCACACCGACAGCCACTGAATGCGACCAAAAGGTGGCGTTCGATAAGGTTCGAAATGGTTTGGCGGTGCGGAAGTGGTCGATGATCGCAAGGCTGAGGACCAGATTCTTTACCGTGTTCACCCCCAGCATGATAATGGCACGTGATAGCGAAGAAACCGGCTGAGGGATGGAATAGTAAGCAGAATTGATGAGTTGCAAAACTTGACCGGCCAATACCGGATCCAGTGCAATCAACCGGTTAAGATCATTGGGGGATGAGTGCGGATCGTTGCACGTTTTCATGACCTTTGTTGCAGTTGTTGATAGGCTCGGTAAACGCGCTACATGGGCCTCGATTTGATTTAGATACAACGCGGCGTGATCGACAAAGGCATGCATCATCTATGGCGCGATTTTAGGCAGAAATGTAATCGCCACGGTTAAATTTCACAACTTCAAGGGATGCCGTAATGAGGGTGCGATGGACAATATCTTTGAGGCCGTCTTCGTTGGGTAAGCGATCCAGAATCCCCGACAAGTGTTCTCTTTCTTGTGCAATGGTATTTAAAAGCGGCTCGATATGTCGCAAGGTTACGTTGGGATCGGCCAACTGATCTCTATATTCATCTAGTAAATCCAGAAGGAGATCGACACGTTCGACAGTTGTTTGTCTGGCCTCAGGCGATAAGGGTGTCAATCGAATCGCTCCTAAAGAATTTGGCTGCAAAGGGGGTTGAATTCTTGTCGATTGCTCTTTTGAAAGGTCGACAGACTCCTTGAGGATATGTTTAAAGTCGGCATTCGAAGGTGCTTCTTTTGGGGTGGTTTTATCTGTGAATGCGCCGTGTGCGATGTCATTATTGCCGTCAATTTTCATGGGTTTTAATCCTTGTATCTGATGATTTGTATGGCTCCAATCGACCGGCGACCATGTGGAAGCGGTCGGATATATCGGTTTTAAAATATATATGCAAAAATCATGCAAGCCCATTTTTAAACCGTATTTTTTATATTTCACTGAAAATATTCAAAATTATAACTGTTGGTGTTTTGTCTGTTTAGCAAATCAACCCCTAAATGCGGAAAAATTTGCCCACAGAAGCCTTCTGATACCCTTTTTGCATCGCTGTCGAAAATCAATTCATTTTCAGATGCGACCCGATTTTTGCCAGCGCCTTTAGCAAAATAAAGAGCCTGGTCGGCGCGACCGATGACCGATTCGGTCGTATCGCCTTTCCGAAAGGCACTCACACCGATGGATACGGTGATGGAAAGAAGGTGAGCAGCTTTTGTATCGTTTATGGCATAGTGGGTATTAGCAACGGCCCGGCAGATTCGTTTCGCTTTTTTAATCGCATTGGCCAAAGACGCTTTTGTCAATACAATGATAAATTCTTCGCCGCCATAGCGGGCGATAAGATCTTCATTACGTATCAGGTCCTGGAATTTTTGGGCCAGCGCCAGCAGAACGCGATCGCCGGTGGGATGCCCGTGTGCGTCATTGATCGATTTAAAATCATCAATATCGACCATCAGAATGGCAAAATCTGTTGGCGTCCATGTATTTCGTTCAACCAGCGCATCAATGTGGCTATCAAGCGCTTTGCGGTTATAAACACCAGTGAGTCCATCGGTGACTGAATCGACTCTGGCTTTTGTCTATGTGATTTCCATTTCATCGGATCCACTCGGTGCAGTGTTTGCCAGAAGAAGGCCTCTGGGTGACAGGGTGGTGATTTCGCTCAGGCACTGCGGTTATCAGAAAAGCGCCCTGTGGTTCTTTCAGTAAAAGAACGCAGCAGCTTATTCTCATGCCTTCTGCATCATGATTTTTGATGGTGATTCGACATTCGAATGGGGTCCTGGGATTTCCCAGGGACTTACGTTTCAAACAGGATATGACCTGTTCCAGGGATCGGGGATGGATAATTTTTTCGAGACCCATTCCCACCAACTGTTTTGTACGAAGGTCACAAAGTTCGGCCATCTTCCGGTTTCCGGCCCAAAAGTACAAATCCTTGACGATGGCTGCCGGCATATCCAATTGATGGATGAATTGAACACGCTGAAAATATGCTTCGCGGTAATAGTGGCACTTATCACATTGCACCAAACACTTGAGTTGGCCGTCATTGCGAGCACTGAAGCACACCTGGAGCTTATGGGTAAAAACGATACATTGTGAACAATTCACGCCGTGGGAGTTATTCTGATAGTAGTGCCAACAATTCTGAAAAGCGCGAAAAACCGGTCCGTCCAAATTCTCTTTATCGAGTTTTTCAGGTATCTTTTGGCCACTAGCTTTTAGAAAATAAAGTAAGTTCTGAACCGGTATTTCATATTTTTTCCCGCAGCGGTTGGCGGCAAGCTTTCCAGAGCGAATCCAATAACCAACGGTCGTGCGTCCAACCGAACAGAGGGCCGCCGCCTGGGTCACCGATAGAGTTTTAGGGCCTTTTTCCATTCCGTGATTGAACTCCCTGAATAAAAGAATATATAATGGTATCGGAATTTTGGCCCAAAACTTGATATCAAAAATGAAAGCCTGCTAAATTTGGTTTATGCAAATGTCTGCTGGTACGGCGGCGTGCTGCCCTGAATTTTGCATGGAACAGCAAGGTGTTCGCCTGATATTTCGCAAAATGCAAAGTTTTTGATTGCAAATTGCAAATAGACAAAATTTTGCAAATATTGACCAAATGGACCAAAAAACAAGTTCATTTTAATCACATTTAAACGATGCGACCAACCTACTTTTGTTGATAACTATAAATAAATTAGAGATATAGGGCATGAGCACATTTTGACTCCGGTCAGTTGACACCACTTAACAAGCGTAAATATTTGCCTACTCGTCAGAAATTTGGCTTCAATTTGTGCCGTTCGCCAAAGCAAATCAATTCCATGAAAATGATATTACGAATGCCTGATCATATTACAATTTATAGTAACTATCTGTAAATATATAATAATTTATTTTTAGCAGCCTGCAGCTGTTTCGCGTTTGAAAAAGTGATCTTTATTTATATTAAAATGGCACAGTAGTTGCATCGAAATATAGCAAATATGGAATGAAGTTTCCTCCTTTCCTTCATTCCCACCTCCGACGAACCCTGTTAGGCACCCCCCCCTAACAGGGTTTTTTTTGGATTGACAAGATTTTGGCAAGCGATGTCAAGGCATTGTCAAAAATATTCTGCGGATCGATGGGTTTTGCAATTTCGCCTCCTTTTTTAAGGAATTAAATGACTGTATGATCCTTTTTTAGGGTGTTTGTCGGACTCGACCGCCAGCAACCGCCTCAATGCGCTTATTTGGCATGTCTATTGCTGTTTTATTAAAAAATGCTGCTGTATTATGGGCTGTATTGCGCATTCTGACAACACGCTTGTGAAATTCAGGTGGTGTGGCATCAACAACGCCCCCACCGGCAAAGCATGAGCTGGGAGGATATTGAATGACAACTGAAGAAACAATCGAGATAATCGAAACCAAAATCAGTAAACTACCACTGATCGACACGGAAGTTATCGATATCATCACCCTGCTCAATAGTCCGGCCAGCAATTTTGATCAAATCGTTGAAAAACTATCACCGAGTCTGGCGGCCCGCTTTTTAAACATCGCAAACAGCGCCCATTACGGCAAACGTGAAGTCCGATCGATCAACTATGCGGTTAAGTTGCTCGGGTACGGTAAAATGAAAGATATTCTCATCACATCCATCTTAATGGATCATTTTACCCGTCGTCTCAAACATTTTAATTTTGATCGATTCCTCAAACAGGCTCAAGTTTGTGCAGCGGTTGCCAAGGTGCTGGGTGAAATTTTGAATTTCAACCAGTTGGATGATCTTTTCACGGTTGCAACCCTGCAAAATATCGGTAAACTTGTTATTGCAGTATATTTTAAAGCAGAACATGAGCAAATCGTGGCTTTGAAAAAGGCGCAGGATTTACCATCATGTGAAGCGGAAAAAATGATTTTAGGGATCAGTCACGCTAAAATTGGTGCCCTTGTGTTGCAGCGCTTTAATGTGCCCCGGGAAATTTGTGACGCTGTGCGATTTCATGACAGCCGCGATACCATCGTGCCTCAAAACAATGAAAACTATCTGCAACATATCGCCCGTCAGGCCACCACCATTGTCGGCCAATTTTCTTTGCCCAAGGATATGGAACCAATAGATCTTTATCACATGCTGCGGGCCACGATCGAGGAAGGCAAAAAAAATTATCGCGAGCAAATTCAGACCCAGCTACGATCAAGTGGTTATTCACAAATTTTCCCATCATTGCTTAAACAAACAGCCGATTTGCTCACCCATGACTTAAAAGATCATTTGCGCGCACGGGCAACGGCTATACAAGCGGTTGACCAATAGACATAATACCTGAATCTTGCATGATTCAGCTAACCCAATGGAAGGCAGAGTCGGGGTTGGACAGTATTGAGAGGATTGCGCGCCAATTTCAGTTTTTTTTGGTCAGGCGTTCTTTCCTTTGTTTTTTAGCGCTAAATAGCAGACAATCTTTGCCGTTCATCACCTGGCGGACTTCAATTCTCGGAGCGCGTCGGCTTTTAAACCCCATCCCATGGCAACCGTGTGGAAAATTCGGATCCCAGGTGACGAAGTAGAAAATGCATTTGTGGCAAGAAGGGGGCATAGAGAACCTTGGAGTGATGGAGTGTTGGAGTATTGGAGTGTTGCAAATCCGATATAAGCGAATCATTGACTAAAAAGTCAACCCATCCATTACTCCGGCAACAAGTTGTCTGATGAACTCAAAAAGGTCGCAGCGAAGGTTCATTTGTGATCGATCGTATAACCCGCCTAATCCCCATCCCTTAAATCAACACGAATTTCCATATCTTCGAGCAATCTGTAAGCATCTCGTCGATCGGCATCAGTGCTTTGGCCCACAACGGTAATAATGGCCTGGATCACTTCATTGCTGACACCGGCGTTTTTGAGCGCAATGATGTCACCCGCAGTGGTAAACTCAATCGAGCGAACATCTTTTCCATAAATGATGGGCGCGGTATCCTTGAGAAAAGAGCCTTCCTGAATCACCATTTGGATTGTTTTTTCGCTCAGCCCGGCTTTTTTCATGTCAATAATTTCCTGAACACTAAAAGCAGCAGTTTCAACAACTTTTTCCCTGACCATTATCTGAATGGTGGCGTCGCTGACACCGGCTTTTTTTAAGCGTGTAATACGCTCGCTGCTCAGGCCAAAATTCGACTGGATGACGATCAACGAGAGGCCGACGACAAAACCGCATATGATCAATATTTTTTTCATCGTTTACCTCAGAAATTGCATCAGTCCCGGTTGAATTATTCGGGCAGCGGTGGCCAATGTGGTCTGGTAGGCCAGCTCAAGACTTTGCAGCTCCACAACTGCTTTGGTGATATCCGCTTCCTCTTCCTTGGCCATTAAATCCTGAATTTTGGGTTTGTAATCCTGCCAGTGCCTTTCAGTAACCTGCAATTGGTAATAGACGGATGCATTGGCGGCCCGAATATTATTCATCTGGGTTCGGGCGTCATTCACCAGACCACTGTTGGTGGAAATGGCATCCGCATCATTATTTTCCAGGCCCACGATGAGATCACGCAAGGCATCAAAAAGGTTCACGCCGCCTCCGGCTGCATCGTGAAACAAAGGGCGCCCATCTGCATCTAGACTGATCTCGGTGTTATTGGCAATGATAAATTGCGTATCTCCGTCGTCGCCATTGTAGGTTATGGTGTACTGGTCATATGTCGTTGGCAGCGTATCATCTCGTGAAAAGGGCGCTGTTTTGGTTTGATAACCTGAGAAGATGTAGTTGTCATTTATGGTTGTATTGGTCAGATCAAGAACCTGCTCATACAGCCGTTTGACCTCCTCAGCCGCCAATAGCCGACTCTCGGCTGTATCACCGGCTTCGACTCCTGGTCAATGGTGTACGTGAGCACGGTACCCTTGTTGCCGACCTCGACCCACTCATCCAGCTGAGCGAAGCAGTCCGTGCACACTGACCTCGCGGGGACATAGACTCGGTTGCATGCCGCGCACCGCGTGCCGAGGATTTTGCCCTTGTCCCTTAAAGTTGTCAGGAATTTGCTTCCCACCGCGCCGGCGGAATATGTA